>CAFBPZ010000001.1_pt1 | contig 37175 bp, 39 predicted proteins | sample 7269841 | NCBI WGS metagenome assembly CAFBPZ01 (sample SAMEA6814166, study PRJEB35770) | freshwater metagenome | biome: Freshwater; feature: Freshwater reservoir; material: water | place: Czech Republic | collected 2017-06-27 | depth 30m m
AACCGCACGACCTCGAACTCAGCGCTGCGCAGGTAGCCGAAATCTCACAAGCAGATCTCGTGCTCTACGTTAAGGGCTTCCAGCCAGCGGTGGACGAAGCTGTTGCCCAGCAAGCAGCCGACCGCTCGATTGACGTTACAGCTGGACTGCAGCTCCTCGACGGCCCCGAAGGGGCAGATCCGCATGTGTGGTTAGACCCAGCCAATATGTCAAAGATTGGTTCAGTAATAGCCGCGCGCCTTAGCGCTATCGAGCCGGAGAAAGCGACCTCGTTTACGACGAATTCAACTGCCCTCACGGCATCCATGAATGCGCTTAGCTCCGAGTTCACTCAAGGTCTAGCTACCTGCAAAGCCAAAACTCTCGTCGTAAGTCATTCCGCTTTCGCTTATCTGGCTAAGGCTTTCGGTTTCACCCAAGTCGGAATTTCCGGCCTCAACCCTGAAGCCGAGCCAAGTCCAGCTCGTATGCGTGACGTTGCAGAAGTGATGAAGGCAAATGATGTTTCAACTATTTACTACGAAACTCTGGTTGATCCAAAAGTTGCCCAGACGATTGCCGACGAAACGGGCGCTTCCGCTGTCATGCTCGACCCACTCGAGGGTCTGGCATTTGACTCCACCGGTGATTATGTAAGTGTGATGAAAACTAACCTTGAGACGTTGAAGAAAGGTCAACAGTGCCTATGAGTGATTCAATCATTGGGATTCAACGTCTTTGCGTTGAATTTGATGGAGAGCATGTTCTTGAAGACGTGGATATCGATATCAAGGCTGGCGAATTTGTTGCGCTACTAGGGCCAAACGGCAGTGGAAAAACAACGTTGATCCGCGCGATTTTGGGACTTGAGCAACCAGGGCACGGCAAGATTTCGCTTTTTGGTACACCTATTAAGCGTTTCAAGGATTGGCATCGAATCGCCTTAGTACCGCAACGTCTTCCAGGCGCCAGCAGTATTCCAGTGTCAGTCTGGGAAACAGTAATGTCGGGCCAAATACGACCCCGCTCTCGATGGCGCCTTTTTTCGCGTTCCGAAAAACTCAGTGCCACGCAAGCCTTAAAAGACGTTGATCTTTGGGATCGGCGACATGACCGACTCGATGCACTATCCGGCGGACAACAAAGACGTGTTCTTGTAGCCCGAGCACTTGCATGCCAGTCAGATATTCTTGTCATGGATGAACCCACCGCCGGATTAGATACTGCCAACGTGGCTGCGCTGTCTCTTTTGCTCGCCGGAATTAAAGAACAAGGCAAAACGATCATCGTGGTCACTCATGAACTGGACGACATTGAACATCTCGTCACTCGAGCAATAGTGCTCGGTGCAAGCAAGCATCACTCAGTGGGGTACGACGGACCTCCCCCAGTTCCTGGCGCATTCGCACATGATCACCACCATCATCATGACGCGATCATCGACAAGGCACCTCCAGTGATCGGGATGCAGCCATGATTGCGCTCCTTGACTATGACTTCATGCGTCGCGCTCTCGTGGCTGCTGCACTTGTTGGTCTCATCGCACCACTCATTGGAGTTTTTCTCGTGCAGCGCCGTCTTGCACTCTTGGGCGACGGTATGGGTCACGTAGCACTCATGGGCGTTGGCTTAGCTTTTCTCTTAGGCACTGCGCCCATCCCCACTGCAATGGTGACGGCTGCGCTTGGTGCATTTCTTATTGAATTCATTAGAAATCGCAGTCGCACTGCCGGTGACGTAGCGCTAGCCCTGCTCTTTTATGGCGGTATCGCTGGCGGTGTGCTCTTTGCCAGTCTTGCTCCAGGTAAAGCTTCTTCTTCCCTGAACTCCTACCTCTTTGGTTCGCTCTCAACCGTTGCTGCCGGCGACCTTTGGGCGTTGGGAATTCTGGCGATCTCGGTTTTGGTCATCTTGGCAATCTTTGGTCGTGAACTCTTCGCAGTGTGCCTTGATCCAGACATTGCTCAAGTGCAAGGCATTCGAGTGCGGGCAATGAGCACACTCATGGCGATCCTGGCAGCCATCGTTGTTGTTGTTGGTATGCGTGTTGTAGGTCTACTGCTCGTCAGCGCGATCATGATCGTTCCGGTTGCCGCGGCACAGCAACTCACTCGATCTTTCCGCTCTACAGCAGTAATCGCCGTAATCATTGGCTTGATCTCAAGCGTGGCTGGGTTAGCCGGTTCGTTCTACATTGAGGTTCCACCCGGTCCGGCGATCGTAATGCTGGCCCTTGCATGCTTTGCTGTGTTAGCAATAGTCGCAGTGCCGATCCGCCGCCGTCGCAAGGAACTCGCATGAACGCAAGCCCACAGCGCCAAACCAAACAGCGCTCTGCCGTGGCAGCACTACTTACTGAGATAGAGGATTTTCGTTCTGCTCAGCAGCTACATGACGATCTGCGCAAACGCGGCGATTCCGTTGGACTCACTACTGTGTACCGAGCCTTGCAATCCCTCATTGCTGCTGGTGAAGTTGACTCCATCACCAGCGATGACGGTGAGACGGTCTATCGCAAATGCAGCGATGCCCATCATCATCATTTGGTATGTAGAAAGTGCGGAAAAACCGTTGAAATTACAGGCCCAACTGTCGAGAGCTGGGCTGATGGAGTCGCAAAAGAAAATGGCTTCACCGAAGTGAGCCACACGATGGAACTCTTCGGACTATGCGCTCAATGCGGTAGTTGATTAGGTACCGCTCCCCCGTACCTCCGGTCGCGCGAAGCAAAAACTTCACACGCGTGCCATAAATGCCTTCGGTCAAAGTCTGGCCAGAGGGTGTCAAGGAAAACTAATTCCGCATATGCGGATTGCCACAACAAGAAGTTACTCGTGCGCTGTTCACCAGACGAGCGAACGAATAGATCAACATCAGGCATGTCGGGCTCATCGAGATACCGATGAAACATTCGTTCATCGATCTTCTCTGGATTCAGTTTGCCGGACTGTACATCGCGAGCCATTGCAGCGGCTGCGTCAGCAATTTCTGCACGACCGCCGTAATTCACACACATCGTGAGTGTGAGCTTCTTGTTTGTCGCCGTGAGCTGCTCGGCCTCTTCAAGTTCAGAAATCACACTTCGCCATAGCTTTGGCCGCCGGCCCGCCCAGCGAATCCGTACACCCATGTCGTTCATTTCATCGCGACGGCGACGGATCACAGCGCGATTGAATCCCATCAGGAAACGCACTTCCTCTGGTGATCTTTTCCAGTTCTCCGTGGAAAATGCATAGGCAGAAATATGGCCAATACCCAATTCGATGGCGCCATAAACGCAGTCAAGAAGTGCGGCTTCACCCTGCTCGTGACCTGCTGTGCGCGGTAGCCCTCGCTCTTTCGCCCAACGCCCATTGCCATCCATGACAATTGCCACGTGCTTAGGAATTAACTCCGCTTGAATTTTTGGCGGCACGACTCCGCTGGGATGCGCTGGGGGTGCAAGAAATTGCTTCTTCATGAACCAAGCTTTCGATCGTCGCGGTCTACAAGTGGCAAGGAACGCAAGCCGCGCTCAAGATGCCACTGGAGGAAGGCTGCCACAAGTCCACTCGCTTCGCGTCGTTCTCTCACAGCACTCGTGTCGGCAATGGCCCAATCGCCACTCAGGAGCGCGGCGAGAAGCGCGACCGCGGCAGGCGAAGGAGCTGCGGCACCAGGTGTCCGGCAACCACTGCACACCATGCCACCGCCGGCGACAGAGAACGCGCGATGCGGCCCTGCGACTCCACAGCGTGCACATTCATCGAACGAGGGTGACCAACCAGCAATTGAGAGCGAACGCAAGAGATAGGAATCAAGAATGAGTGGCGCATCATGATCGCCCGATACCAATGAGCGCAACCCTGAAAGCAGCAAAACATATTGCTGCACAGAAGGCTCGCGTTCAACTGGCGTCAATCGCTCAGCTGTCTCGACCATGGCGTGTGCCGTGGTCCATCGACCGTAATCTTGCGCGAGAGCAGCGCCATGAGGATCAATGATCTCAACCTGTGAAATATTGTCGAGGTTGCGACCCTCGTAGAACTGCACGTCGACGTGGCTAAATGGTTCGAGCCTGGCACCGATACGACTCGATGTCTTACGCACACCTTTTGCGACGGCACGAACTCGTCCGTGCTGGCGGGTAAGCAAGGTCACAATGCGATCGGCTTCGCCCAATTTATGGGAGCGCAGCACGATAGCTTCGTCACGATAAAGAGGCACAGACCATTGTGTTCTGCTCGCAGCGGTTGCGCCGGCTGCCACGCCTACATGTTCGGTCAGAAGCCAAGACGACGTAAGAGTTTGGGGTCTTTTTGCCATTCCTTGGCCACTTTGACTCGAAGATCTAGAAACACCGGGACTCCGACGAGGTGTTCAATGCCTTGACGAGACTTAGTGCCGACGTGCTTGAGTCGAGACCCACCTTTACCGATGATGATCGACTTTTGGCTATCGCGCTCAACATAAAGATTGGCGTGAATATCCATGAGCGGTCGATCTTGCGATCGTCCTTCTCGCATACCCATCTCTTCGATAGTGACAGCTATTGAGTGTGGTAGTTCATCCGAAACGCCTTCAAGGGCTGCCTCGCGAATGAGTTCAGAGATCGCAATCTCCATCGGCTCATCGGTGACTTCACCATCAAGGTAAAGCACCGGACCTTCAGGAAGCAGCACAGTGAACTCGGTCTTCAACGTCTCGATATTTTCACCATTATTTGCTGACACCGGAATGATCGAAGCCCATGAGGTACCGAGTTGTTCAGCAAGCATTTGGGCATCCAGTAAACGCTTTGCTAGCGTCTCTCGACTGACCTTGTCGGCCTTGGTAATGATGATGATTATTGGGGTGCGGCCCATTGAAACAATTTGATTAGCGATGAAACGATCACCCGGGCCAATCAACTCATCTGCTGGCAGGCATAACGCAATCACATCAACGGTCGTCCAGGTTTCACGAACCTGATCATTCAGGCGCTCACCTAACAGGGTGCGCGGACGATGTAGACCCGGCGTATCAACCAAGATGAGTTGAGCTTCAGGAGTAGTCACGATGCCTCGAATGAGACGCCGAGTAGTTTGCGGGCGCGAAGACATGATCGCGATCTTTTGTCCAACGAGTGCGTTCGTCAGTGTTGACTTACCAACGTTGGGACGACCAACAATCGACACAAATCCGCTGCGATGCGCCATTACGACACTCGCCTATCGTGCACGGTGCCATCCGCCGCACACAGCATCACCGGCACCCCACTTCCACCAAGATCAGCCACACACGCCGTGTCTGCATCTACTGCCCCGACAATCACTGCGCACTCGATTCCTGTTGCGCCGGACGCAACTGCCTGAGCCACAGCAAGTTCAAGTGCTGTGATTTGAAGATGAGGTCGATCAACGGTTGCTCCGGAATAGGTGCGTCCCATGTCGTCACGGATTGCCGCACCTTCACTGGCACCAATTCGACCTCTTGCACCGCGAGCAAGCGTCACTAATTTGGCGTCCTCAGCCGTGAGTTCGGTCATGAGACTTCACTTTCAATCTCACTTGAGACAGGGTCAACGCGAAGTGCGTTGACTCGGTTGCGGCGTCCTCCGGTGGATTCAGCAGTAAACACGAACCCATCTTCTGTGATGGATGCACCAGGGATCGGCACCCGTCCTAGCCGCTTGGCCATCAGACCCAGCACAGTGTCGATTCCTTCTTCATCCGCGTCGATTTCAATCGACAACAATTCTGCGACGTCATCTATATGCATCCGCGAACTGATTCGGTAACTTCCGCCGGGGAGTTCATTTACTTCAGGCATTTCGGTGTCGTATTCGTCAGCGATCTCACCAACGATTTCTTCAAGAATGTCTTCAATGGTGACCAGCCCCGCTGTGCCACCGTATTCATCGACAACTATCGCAAGGTGAACGCGAGCCGATTGCATGTCTTTCAACAGCTCATCGACAGGCTTGCTATCGGGCACGAAGAAGGCCTCACGCATCAGCGATTCAACACGTTCTTCTTCCTCGGCTTCTCGGTGGTCAAAACTTCGACGCACGAGATCCTTCAGGTAAATCACGCCAACGATGTCGTCTGCGCTCTCGCCAATTACCGGAATACGGCTGAAACCGGAGCGAAGCCCCAAGGACACTGCTTGCCGAAGTGACTTATTACGTTCGATCACAACCATCTCGGTGCGAGGAACCATCACTTCACGAGCATGCGTGTCTCCGAGTTCGAAAACCGAATGGATCATCTGACGCTCATCGTCTTCGATGAGATCATCAGCTTCGGCTAAATCAACGAGCTCACGCAATTCGGCCTGCGAAGCAAACGGTCCTTCGCGATAGCCCTTGCCAGGAGTGAGCGCATTTCCAAGCACGATGAGTAACGAAGTGATCGGACCTAAGAATGCGGCTAACCCACGAATAACTCCCGAAGAGGCCATTGCAATTCGATCTGCATGTTGGCGCCCCAAGGTTCGTGGAGCAACTCCGAGCGCTACGTATGAAATAACAACCATGACTGCGACGGCAAGGAGCAACGCCGCCCCAACAGTCCATTGGTGGCCTAGAGCCAATATGTCGACAACGACGTAGCCGGTGATGACCGTTGCTGCAACTGTTGCCAAGGTGGACAGGAAAAGCAAAACGTTGATGTAGCGCGCACGATCGTCAAGTAAGACGAGTAAACGATCTGCGGATTTCTGTTTTTCTTTACGCAGTTCTTCAATGCGCGAGCGAGAGACGCGACCAACTGCCGTTTCTGCACTCACCAAGAGACCAGCGAGAATCACTAATACGATCGCCAGCGCGATCAGCCATGCACTAGCCACGGACGCTCCCGGCGCTCGGGCTCACTGCATGCCACTGATCAAGCAGCACATCTTGCTTTGCAAACATTTCGTCGTACTCGACTTCCGTTTGGTGATCGTATCCGATTAAGTGAAGGACACCATGCACCAGCAAGAACTCTAACCGCTGGGCTAATTCCATACCGTGGCGCGGAGTATCTGCCAGAACATATTCAGGACACATCACGATGTCACCGAGCATCCCCGGCTCTGGATTATTTGACGGACGCAATTCATCCATTGGAAATGACAAAATATCTGTCGCTCCCGGTTCATCCATCCATTCCATGTGTAGTGCTTCCATCTCTTCTGAACTAATGATCGTGATTGATAGCTCAACATCGGGATGCAACTGTAAAGCACCAAACAAAAAGACCGCTTCAGCAGTTAAACGTTCGAGGTCGACGGGATAGTCCGTCTCATTGTCACAAGTCAGATTCATGCTTGTCGATGTGTGTCGTAACGGTCATAGGCCTCAACAATACGGCCCACGAGTTTGTGTCGAACAACGTCTCCGGCACTTAAGCGGCAAAAAGCAACATCTTCAACACCCTCAAGAATCTCGCTAACGATGCGCAACCCACTTGTAACAGCACCAGGCAGGTCGACTTGAGTGATGTCTCCGGTAACCACCATGGTGGAACCGAATCCCAGCCGAGTCAGGAACATCTTCATCTGCTCTGCTGAAGTGTTTTGCGCTTCGTCAAGGATGATGAAGGCATCATTGAGTGTGCGTCCTCGCATGTATGCCAACGGCGCGACTTCGATTGTGCCCGTGGTGATCAAATGCGGAATCGATTCAGGATCGATCATGTCGTGTAGTGCGTCATACAGCGGGCGCAGGTAGGGATCAATTTTCTCAGACAAAGTTCCAGGCAAGAATCCAAGGTGCTCGCCGGCTTCGACAGCAGGGCGGGTCAAGATGATGCGCGAGACTTTCTTGGCTTGCAATGCTTGCACAGCCTTAGCCATCGCGAGATACGTTTTGCCGGTTCCAGCGGGGCCAATGCCAAACACGATCGTGTTGTTATCAATTGCATCCACATAGCGTTTCTGATTCAAAGTTTTCGCTCGAATTGTGCGACCACGATTGCTCAAAATGTTTTGAGTGAGAACCTCTGTCGGGCTCGAGCCACTGCGGAGCAAAGAAATACTTCGCTCAACAGTTTCAGTTGTCAGCACTTGGCCAGTGCGCAGCACTGAAAGCATCTCTCCCAGCAGTGTCTCGGCAACTCCAACTTCGGTTGGTTCGCCGGCCAACATAATTTCGTTTCCACGCACCAAGATGTCAACAGTTGGGAAAGCTTTTTCGATCTCGCGGATGAAAGCGGCACTTGTGCCTAGCAGCGCAACCATCGGTTGAGATACTGGAACAGTAATGCGAGCTTCAGCACGAGGAACTGCAATGGGGGTGCTCATCGGGTTACCCGGGTGGCCATGTGAAGTCCCTTCCGCCTAAGACGTGTGCATGAACATGAAAAACAGATTGGCCAACATCGGCGCCAGTGTTGAACACGAGTCGGTATTGATTGTCTAGACCTTCGCTCTTTGCCACGGCAGCCGCCGCATCGAGCAACTTCGAAGTGAGATGTGGAGCTTGTGCTGAAAGCTCAGCGATGTTCGCGTGATGCTCCACTGGGATAACGAGTACGTGAACCGGTGCCTGTGGATTGACATCACGAAAGGCCACAACATCTTCAGTGCGCAGCACAACATCAGCAGGGATCTCCCCTGCCACGATTCGGCAGAACAAGCAGTTACTCACAGTGCTGATCCTCCCACGTTTGGTATGGCAGCATCTGCCCAACGCAGCCTGGTGCTCAAAACCGCCAGTCCGATGGCTCCAGCCAATGACGCCCGAAGTACCGATGACCCCAATGCTGCGGTCACTGCGCCAGCCTGCATGAATTCAACTATCTCTGCCTCGGAGATTCCACCCTCTGGCCCAACGATTAAGCAGATCTCGCCAGATACCGGCAACTTGGCGCTGGCTAGCGGATGGACTGCGTCCTCATGCAAAATGACGGTCACATCGAAGCTTGGGATGCAGGCGACAAGTTCTTTGGTGCTCATCACTTCGGAGATCTCAGGAATCCAGGCTCTGCGGGACTGCTTAGCTGCCGTGCGAGCCATATTTAGCCATTTTGTTCGCGACTTATCGGCTCGATCGCTTTTCCACTGCACGATGGAACGCGAAGCCGACCAAGGAATAATCCGGTCAACGCCTACTTGAGTCATCAAATCAACAGCGAGTTCCCCGTGCTCACCCTTTGCGAGTGCTTGCACAATGGTGATGCGCGGATTCGGCTGAGCAATAACTTCCAGTGAAGCCACGACAATTCCCACTTGATTGCCTTGAACTTGTGCCGCCCCAGTCGCCCTGCGACCTTTGCCATCTGCCACCAACACAGGTTCGCCAGTCTTCATTCGCAATGCTGCTGCAGCATGACGAGCTTCATCAACTGGCAGCGCAACAGTCATGCCGGCATTCACGCCGGACAGATCGTCAACGAATAAAAGAGGAGGCGTCACTTTTGATTGAACGCATCCTTGAGCCGCGAGAACAATCCGCCGCCATTCTCATCGGACTCACCACTGACCCGTATTGCATCTTCCGAACGCAATGACGCAAGCTTCTTAAGCAACTCGGTTTGTTCAGCATCGAGGTTGGTCGGCACTCGCACTTCGAGGTGCACATGCAAATCACCGCGTTGTCCGCCTCGCAAACGAGCTGCTCCCTTACCGCGCAAGATTAATTGCTCGCCCGATTGAGTGCCCGGCTTCACATCTAAATCTTCTGGTCCATCCAGCGTCTCAAGAGTGATGGTGCTGCCTAGCGCAGCAGATGTCATGGGCACTTCAACACTGCAGTGCAATTCGTCACCGTGGCGTTCAAAGACCGGATGCGATGCCTGCACAATTTCCACGTAAAGATCGCCCGCCGAGCCACCATTTGGCCCAACTTCACCTTCGCCCGTGAGTTGAATACGAGTGCCAGTGTCGACACCCGCTGGTATCTGAATGGTCATCGTGCGTCGAGTGCGAACTCGTCCATCGCCGGAGCATTCATGACACGGGTGGGCAATCGTGGTGCCAAAGCCCTGGCAGTTTGGACAGGCGCGCGTGGTCATGATGTTGCCCAGGAAGGATCGCTGCATTTGCTGCATTTCGCCGCGGCCCTTACACATCGCACACACCACTGGCTGACTATCGCCATCCATGCCTGAGCCAGAACATGCGCCACAGGTTGTTGCCGTGTCAACAGTGATATCGCGCGTCGCTCCAAAAACTGCAGCACTTAAATCGATCTGAATCCGAATCAAGGCATCTTGGCCTCGGCGCGCGCGCGTTCGCGGTCCACGCTGATTTCCGCCATTGCCCCCAAAGAAGGCATCCATGATGTCGCCGAAGTCGAAGCCACCTTGTCCGCCGCCAAAGCCGCCTTGTCGTGGGTCACCGCCAACGTCATACATCTGGCGTTTTTCGGCGTCACTTAATACTTCGTAAGCAGCTGTAACCATTTTAAATTTTTCCTGAGCTACAGGATCAGGATTCACATCGGGATGTAACTCCCGAGCGAGTTTGCGATACGCCTTCTTAATCTCGTCCGCCGTCGCGCCTTTGTCTACGCCAAGTAGTGCGTAGTAATCAGTACTCACCTATTGCTCACTGTTCCTCGATGATTCGGGTGACATATTGCGCAACCGCTTGAACTGAACGCATCGCAGCTGGGTAATCCATGTGCGTTGGTCCAACAACCCCAAGGGAGGCAAGTTCTTGACCGTGTCGGCCATAACGGGTGGTGACTATGGATGTTGATTCAAGACCCTCAACAGCAGTTTCCTGACCAATGCGCACAGTGACACCGCTGGTGGCGACTTCACCCATCAGTCGCATCAACACGACTTGTTCTTCGAGTGCTTCCAGAACAGGTTGAATAGCAAGTGGAAAAGCTTCGCCATAGCGAGCCAAATGTGCAGTGCCACCAATAACAATTCGTTCGTCTACATGTTCGGTAGCGGCATCGAGCAAGGTTGCAACAACTGCGGCAGCGATGGCCCGCACTTCAGGGTCGCACTTTTCAGTGAAGTGTTCGAGTATCTCTGGAAGCATCGAAAATTGCTGACCGGTGACATCGCTGAGCAGACGCCCGCGAACGTCACTCAAGTTTTGTTCCGTTACCGGAGCTAACATTTCAATCTGCCGCTGTTCAACGCGACCGGTGTCGGCAATCAAAATAAGCAAGAGCCGAGTTGTGCTGGTTGCGATGAGTTCAACGTGACGCACAGCGCTACGGGTAAGCGATGGGTACTGCACTAAAGCTACTTGGCGAGTCACCTGCGCAAGCAGTCGAACAGTGCGCACCATGACGTCGTCAAGATCAACAGAACCAGAAAGAAATTGCTCAATCGCGCGTCGTTCACCCAAGGAAATCGGCTTCACATCAGAAATGCGGTCAACGAACAGTCGGTAGCCAAGATCGGTTGGGATGCGACCGGCACTGGTGTGTGGCTGGGCGATGAAGCCCTCTTCTTCTAACGCTGCCATGTCGTTGCGAATGGTGGCCGGTGAGACGCCCAAGTTATGCCGCTCTGCCAAGGCCTTGGAACCAACGGGCTCATGGGTAGTGACGTAGTCCTCGACGATGGCGCGCAGGACTTCAAGGCGACGATCTTCCAGCATGCTCACCTCCAGGAGTTAGCACTCATATTGCTTGAGTGCCAAGTCTACGGCGTTAGGCGGGCACGACTTCAAGCCCAAGGCCGCGGGCTTTCTCAGCGAGTTTTCGGTCAAAGGTTGCCAACGGGATACCTGCCTCACGTGCGGCATCAAGCGCGCAACAATCTGGGAGCCGCAGGCTCGTCGAAGCCCTCAGTTTTGCTAATCGCAGAGCGCCAGCCTCACCTGTGGATCCAACGACTGACATAACCAGACGAAGGCGTTCGAGGATGACTTCTTGGTTCCCAAGTTGAGCTGCATGAACAAGTACTTCAGCAAGGTTTATTTCGTGAACAAGGTAGGGACGCATATAACTTTGGGTGAGTGCTCGCGCGAGAATATTGTGCTTGTCTTGATTGTTAATGAGGGCCAATAAAACGCTCGCATCTAGCGCAATCACTCTGGCCAATCCTGCCGAAGATCTTCGAGGGTCACTCCGTGATAACTATCGCCCAATTCTCGATACATCTGATCCAATGCCATTTGGAAGGCGAACGCCTCTTCCATAGGGCTCTTCAAAGAAGTCTGAGCCCCGGCCATAGCCAAGCGGACCAGCAGTTTGGATCTCGACTCATCGGGCCACTTCAGCGCGGCCTTATCAAGGCACGCGGCAAGCTCGTCAGTCTCAGTTATTTGGAACCGCTGTCGCGTGGTTGGCATGCGTAAAGTGTATCACTTTTGCAATAAGTGACACACCTCTACAATCACCATCTGAATGAAGGAGTCCCATGAACCGCCGCATCGCAATTTTATCGAGCTCTCTTATCGCTCTGGCCACCTGTGCAAGCCTGCTTCCTGCGGCAGCAGCGTCCAACGATGACAATCGCGTGGTGCAGATCGGAACCTACGATTCCTTGACTCTTCCTAACTACGACGGATTGGCGCCCATCAACTCGGTGTGGAACGGCCAGACACTTGGCCTTGGCACCTTTGACCATCTCGACGGTGAACTCGTGCTGGTGGGCGGCGTGATGTATCGCGTCAGTACCGATGGAACCCCGCAAAAGATCGACGGCAGCCAGTCCACGCCATTCTTCGAAGCTATTAACTTTCATCCCGATGCATCAGGCCCAGTCCCGCCCGGCACCCCATGTGCGACCTTGGTGAACGCCGTCAACGAACTTGCTAAAACAAACAGCGGCGTTGTCGCAGTTCGCGTTCGCGGAACTTTCACCGACTTGGTTACTCGTAGCGTTCCCGCACAAGCCACGCCATATAAACCATTGAGCGAAGTTGTTGCGAAACAAACACTCTTTCCGCTTGGTGCACGCAAAGCTGTTCTCGTTGGCTTTAGAACAGGCCCAGACTTTGCAGGCGTTGGTGCACCAGGACTACACCTGCATGGAGTCACAGCCGATCGAACCGCTGGCGGCCATGTCGTTTCTTGCATTGCAGGACCTGACGTTCAACTATCGATTCAGCGAGCAGCCGGTGTCAATATTTCTTAAAACTACTTGAATCTCATGCTTCACTGAGAATATTTGGAATCAACATTCGTATCTGCCCACAATCAATGAAGCGAACCTGCAAGCCCAATCCTTGAGTTTCGTATCCCAAGGATTGGGCTTAGCCTTGACTACTTGGCAGCACCTGCTTCTTTTGCGCCAGGCACTTCAAGAAGCTTTCCAGTCTCTACTTCATACACATACCCATGTATCGGAATGTTCTTAGGAACTAAAGGATGGCGACGGATTCTTTGTACGTCTTCAATTACAGACTTATTGCGATCAGCAATTGTCAGCCAATCTACATACGAACCCTCATCTGATCCTGGGCCGTTTCCGACATCGTAAAAACCTTGATCTCCCAAAGCTGCAGTCTCTAAACTCTGGGAGAGCAATCCGCGCATTATTTCGTCTGTGAAGAATTCCATTCCACAGTTTGAATGATGGATAACAAACCATTCCTTCGTGCCGAGCAACTTATAGGAAATAACTAAGGAACGGATAGCGTCATCTGACGCTCGACCACCCGCATTGCGAATTACATGTGCGTCCCCTTCGCTTAAACCTGCATATTTTGCTGGATCAAGCCGCGCATCCATGCATGTGAGAATGGCGAACTGGCGGGCAGGTGGCAACGCCAAATTTCCTTTCTCGCCAAAGCTTTCAACGTATGCTTTATTAGCATCAAGCACTTCATTTAACAGCGACATATATTTTCCTTAAGCTCAATTAAGTCGGACGCAACCCAATGACCATAGAAGGAATATTCACTAGCCGCCAGTGAAATGTGCATACACAAGAAACACGCATGTGCAAAGGATTTGCAGATGGATCTTTTGTACGGGACAAGTGAGAACTCCACAGTTGCAACAACTTTCATCACACGGAACAGTGTGTGTATGTGGACAGCACAAAGAGTGTCTCAAAATGAGACTATCGGATTAGAGCAACAAAGTGCGCTGAGGGATCCTGTGTTTACTTCTTCGCATAACCCTTTGGACAGATTGACTTGACTGATGTGATCTTCTTAGTGCTTGAGCCTTTAACACAGCTAATGGTCACGGACTTCTTCGAAGTTGCTGTCGTGCGCTTTGGCGCTGGTGTTGGCTCGATGTACTTCCCCATAAATTTGTCACCTACAGATCGCACTAAAAACTATGGAGAAATCCATTGAACTCGAAAACCGAGTCCTGGCCCTGATATAAACTTTGGTGCCCCTACAGCTCCGTACAAATACTGCCATGGCTTGGGAAGTAGATCCTTGTCGCCAAGTTTCAAGAACTGAGCAATGACACCTTTAGTACCCAATACTTTCGCGCAAGAAATTCCAATTGAGTTCACAACATATGTACCCTTTGGAAATAATTGACCGGCAATAATTTCATCCTTTTGAAACTTATAAGTTCCACAACTTGGACCTTGCGGACCAGCAGCAAAAGCTGAATCGATTGATCCGCCAAACGAGAGCACAGCGATCAGCGCCGTTGATCCAATGGCCGTGGCCTTCTTAGCTGACGATCTGAGTGACATCGCGAGAGTCATAAGGATGCGAGTCAGTTTCATCTTTCTATCTTATTTACTTGCGCCTCTGGTCAAGGGAAAATTGAGAAACTCCTTGGAATTTCGGTCTTCCTGCCAACGGCCGCGAGGACTTCTTAGGCTTACTCAGTCAGCAAGTCTCGAATAACGGCATCAGCAAGTAACCGGCCGGCTCTGGTTAATCGCACGCGACCATCACTCACGCCAACTGGATCAACAAGTCCACCTGCCACAAGGTCTTCAACCTTTTCAAGGTCAACAGTTGCAAGCGGAATACCTTCAGCAAGTCGAACGCCCAACATCACTTCCTCTAAGCGAAGATCGTCGGTAGTCAAGACTTCTGAGCCTGCACTCGGGCGTTCGTAGGCCATCACTTTTTCCGTGTATGGCACCGGATGCTTTACGTTCCACCAACGATTGCCATTGACATGACTATGCGCACCTGGCCCAATCCCCCACCAGTCTTGACTTCGCCAATAGGCAAGATTGTGTTGGCACTCGCCGCCAGGAACTGCCCAGTTTGAAACTTCATACCAAGGAAGACCAGCAGCCTGCATACGCTCATCGATGAGTTCATAGCGATCCGCGCAGACATCGTCATCGGGCATCGGAAGTTCACCGCGCGCAATACGACGACTCAGTGCCGTTCCGTCTTCAACGATGAGTGAATACGCCGAAAGATGATCGATACCAGCAGAAAGCGCTGCCTCAACTGATCCGATGAGATCATCATCGGATTCACCCGGAGTGCCATAGATCAAATCGAGATTGACGTGTTCAAAGCCTGCTTCCCGCGCCCACTTTGCAGCCTGCACACTTGCACCAGGTGTATGCGTGCGCTCCAGAATCTGCAACACGTTCGGCGCACTGCTTTGCATGCCAAAAGACATACGCGTGAAGCCGCCTTCTCGAAGTTCGGCAAGCATTTGAGGGGTGACGGAATCAGGATTTGCCTCAGTGGTGACTTCAGCACCTTCAACAAGACCAAAGGACTTCTTGATTTCTCCCAGCACGTAGTTCAAGCCGCTAGAACCCAACAAGGTCGGAGTGCCACCACCTACGAATACCGTGCTGACTTTCCTCGCGCCGCCAAGTTGTTCGGCCGCGTAGCGCACCTCTTTGGCTAGCACCTCATGGAAAGAATCTCGACGTACGTCAGTGCCAAGTTCAGTTGCCGTATAGGTGTTGAAATCGCAATAGCCGCAGCGGCTTGAGCAGAACGGCACGTGCACATACAGCGAGAGCGTGCTGTGATCGTGCATCGGCACTACTTCTTTGGTGCGTCAGAAGTTGAGAGGGCTGCGATGAAGGCTTCTTGAGGAACTTCAACTCGGCCCACCATCTTCATACGCTTCTTGCCTTCCTTCTGCTTTTCCAGAAGTTTGCGCTTACGGCTGATATCGCCGCCGTAACACTTGGCAAGAACGTCTTTGCGGATAGCGCGAATGGTTTCTCGAGTAATAACTCGTGAACCAATTGCAGCCTGAATTGGCACCTCGAACTGTTGACGAGGAATCAGATCCTTCAGTTTTGCCGTCATCATCGTGCCGTAAGCCATTGCCTTGTCGCGGTGCACAATCGAACTAAAAGCATCTACTGCTTCACCCTGCAGCAAGATATCGACCTTGACGAGGTCTGCGTCTTGTTCGCCACTGAGTTCGTAATCAAGCGAGGCATAACCCTTAGTTTTTGACTTCAGCGCATCAAAGAAGTCGAACACAATTTCGGCCATCGGAAGGGTGTAACGCAATTCAACACGGTCTTCCGAAAGGTAATCCATACCGAGCATGACACCGCGGCGCTGCTGGCAAAGTTCCATCACTGTTCCAACGAATTCAGTCGGCAAAATGACCGTGGCTTTGACGATTGGCTCGTAAATGTGCGCAATCTTTTGATCTGGGAATTCGCTGGGGTTCGTCACAACGTATTCAGTGCCATCGTCACGAATCAATCGATAGATCACGCTTGGCGCGGTTGAAATCAAATCGAGATTAGCTTCACGTTCAAGGCGTTCACGAACAATTTCCATGTGTAGCAAACCAAGGAAGCCACATCGGAAACCAAAACCGAGCGCGAGGGAAGTTTCTGGCTCATAGACCAGCGCAGCATCATTGAGTTTCAACTTGTCGAGCGCATCACGAAGTTCTGGATAATCCGAGCCATCAATTGGGTAGAGCCCCGAGTAGACCATCGGCTTTGGATCGCGATATCCACCGAGTGATTCAGTGGCACCTCTAAGTGAAGTAGTAATGGTGTCACCCACACGTGACTGTCGAACATCTTTCACACCGGTGATCAGGTAGCCCACTTCGCCAACGCCAAGACCCTTGGAGAGAACTGGTTCTGGGCTGATGACGCCAACTTCGATAAGTTCGTGCACAGCACCAGTCGACATCATGGCAATCTTTTCGCGGGACCCAATGCGGCCATCAACCACTCGCACGTAGGTAACAACACCGCGGTAAGTGTCATAGACCGAGTCGAAAATCATCGCGCGAGCCGGGCCATCTGCATTGCCGGTTGGAGCAGGGATTGTTTCCACCACTCGCTCAAGAACCGCGCGAACACCCAAACCAGTTTTCGCAGAAGTTAAAAGAATGTCTGCCGGGTCGCACCCAATGATGCGGGCGAGCTCGGCTGCGTACTTCTCAGGTTGGGCGGCTGGCAAGTCGATCTTGTTTAGCACTGGCACGATGGTGAGTTCGTTTTCCAATGCCAGGTAGAGATTGGCCAACGTCTGCGCTTCAATGCCTTGAGCAGCATCAACCAGCAACACCGCGCCTTCGCAGGCGGCCAGCGAGCGGGAAACCTCGTAGGTGAAATCGACATGCCCGGGGGTGTCGATCATGTTCAGGACGTATTGCTCACCATCATCGGCCAAGTAGGGCAAACGAACAGCCTGGGACTTGATCGTGATGCCGCGTTCGCGCTCGATATCCATCCGGTCCAGATATTGAGCTCGCATCGAGCGGTCATCCACGACTCCGGTGACCTGCAGCATCCGGTCAGCCAAGGTAGATTTGCCGTGGTCAATATGGGCAATAATGCAGAAATTCCGGATGACCGAAGGGTCTGTGGATCCGGGCTGCGGTCCTGGCACGTGGTTCCTTTGGGATAGATACGGGGTCATTTGGTGCTTTCGGCACCTAGCCGGTAGCCTAAGGCCCTGCTTCACCCTCGGATAACCGCCACCTGCGGATTCGAGGTCACCATCCTGATTCGAGTAAAGGTAGAACCGTGGCCAACATCAAGTCGCAGATCAAGCGTAACCGAACCAACGAATTGGATCGTCAGCGCAACAAAGCTGTGAAGAGTGGTCTTAAGACTGCCATCCGCAAGTTCCGCGAAGCAGCAGATCAGGGCAAGCCAGAAGCCAAGGACTTGGCTCGCGCCGCAAACCGCGAACTGGATCAGGCAGCCAGCAAGGGCGTCATTCACGCCAACCAGGCAGCAAACCGCAAGTCAGCGATCGCAACTCGCGCTGCAGCACTCTAAATAACTTCGATGAGGGCAACCTCGTCAGTGAAGACCCTCGCTTCTGCCTTTGGTGGATTCGAGGGTCTTTTCATTTACTTCACCTAAGGAATCACCCTTGCTAAATCGCATCCTGGTCGGACGAGAGCACCGATACGAAGAACTTCGTGAAGGCATAACGATGTCGCTCTACATCAACTTGACCTTGCTAGCAGTGCTCTTGGTGATTCCGGTCAATCAAGCCCAGTCCAGGATTCAAATGGTGGTGTTTGTTGTAATGGCCACCTTAGCCCTGCTCGCGGCCCATCAAATTGCCTTTCGACTCTCAAGCCGTTTTATGAACAGTGGAGTGGTGCATCGCGAGGTTCCTCGATTGCTCCTTGCCCAGGCCTTTGGTGCTGCGACTGCGGCGGCGCTGGCAGTGGTGCCCATCATCTTCTTCGGCAACGTCGGGATCTGGCTTTCTGAGTCGCTCCTGCTTGCCTTCGTCTGCACTATTGGCTTCCTTGCATCACGTTCAGGTGGGGCAACTCTGTGGCGCGCAACCGGATACGTCGGGTTTCTGATTGTTGTGGTGACATCCCTGATCGTGTTCAAGCATTACTCAGGGGCCTAACTTGAGGCGTAGCCACCATTGACTGGAATCGTCTGCCCAGTGATCCAACTGCCCTCGTCAGAAACCAAAAGCAACACTGCTGGGGCAATATCTTCTGGCGTTCCCAACCGACGTAACGCGTATCGCTTATTCATGTTGGCTTGACGCACTTCATCAACTGGATGATTTGGGTTACGAATCGAGCCCAATGAAATGCAATTGCACGTCACACCCACTTGCCCGACTTCTTTGGAGAGGGCCCGCATGAACCCAGGACCCATCGCTTTGGCTGCTGCGTACACCGCGATTCCAGGATCACCTACACGCGCGCCATCTGAAGTAATAGTGACGATACGTCCCCACCCTCGTTCAACCATTGCGGGCAATACTGCGTACGTTGCATTCAGCAATCCATAACCGTTGACATCAATATGGCGATGCCAGTCTTTGGGATCTGAGTCGACGAACTTTTCGATGGTCATTCCTTCAGCGGGGATTCCAGCGTTGTTCACCAAGATGTCGACTTTGCAGTCAAGCGCCTGTTCCACTCGTTGGAGTTCGGTTGTTAGGACCGCCAAATTGCTGATGTCTGCAATAAGTGCTGCTGCCGTTCCTCCTGCTTCGCGAATCGAGGCGACCACTTCATCTGCGCGATCGACATAAAGGTCGTTGACCAACACCTTGGCACCTTGCGCTGCAAGACACCGCGCAATTTCCGCACCCACACCTTGACCCGCTCCAGTGACGAGTGCACTTCGACCCGCGAGGTTAAACATGCTTTGACTTTAGATCGTTTGTTTCGACGACGTGAGTAAAACTAGACGTTCCAGGGCAAGTAATTTTTGCTCCGGGTCAAGGGCTGCCCCTTCCCCCACGCCACCCTTGGCTGCACCATCCGCATCAGCCAGAGCCACTGCTGCAGCCGCTAACCGACGTTGATCACCGCTCCACGCTGACCATTGATGACGCAAGGCTCGCACTTTCCAAGGTGGAACTCCTGCCTGACGGGCAACATCGGCTTCTGAAGTTCCAGCGCCAGCCGCAGCAACGCGAATAATGGAGCGCAACCCTGCTGCCATAGCCATCACCATCGGCACTGACACATCGCCCGATTCACGCATAGCCCAACGCAGTGATCGCAGCGCGTCTGCTGGCCGTCGATCCCACACTGCATCTGACACAGCAAACCCGGTTACGCCGGTGACTCCCGCAAAGTAATCGTGCACATCATCAAGGCTGATTGGGTTGGCTTCAACATCGGCTACCAACTGAGAGATGGCTCCGGTGAGTAAACGTAAATCAGCGCCTACTGAATCAATAAGTGCAGTCAAGCCTTCATCTGTCATCGCTCGTTTATAGGAAGAAAGATCCTTAGAAAGATAACTACGAAGTTCCTTTCCCTTGAGCTGGGCACACAACACTTGCTCAGCACCTGCCTTCTTTAAGGCATCCAGCAGGTTCTTACCTTTCACGCCACCAGGATGGGTAAGCACAAGCCATGCGTGATCTGCTGGATCTTGGGCGAATATTCGAAGGATCGCATCAACTTCGTCAGTGGCCTGATCAATGCCAGTAACCACCACTGCAGTTGCGTCACCAAACAGATTTGGCGATGAAGCTTCACGAAGCGTCGCAGCCGCATCCTCGCCGTTGGCTGCCAAGGTCGTGATTTGTAATTCACTTTCGGACGCACGCAGCTGCTTCAATCTTGTGCGCACTGCTCGATCGATAAGGAGCGGCTCGTTGCCCATCGCGATGGTGATGCGCGCGGTTTCTGCTGCTGCCTTGGCCATGGTGGAACCAGCATGCCATGTCTTAGCCGCGCTGCGTAACCAACCCGATCGAACCATCGGGCTGTCGAAAAATCGCGAGCCCACCTTGCTGATCGGTACGGGCGATCTGGGTCCCTGCCTTGTGCCAGTTATCGATGGTGCTGGCCGCCGGGTGGCCATAGTCATTGCCTATCCCCACGCTAATCAGGCTCAGGCTGGCTCCGGTCCAGGCTGCGAAACCTGCATCTTGATACCGGCTTCCATGATGGGGAACCTTGGCAACATCGGCGTCCGGCGAAGGGTTCTCGGCCATGACAGCAGCTTGGGCCGCCGGCTCAATGTCGCCGGGCAACACGAACCGCAGTCCGGCAACGTCGGCGATGAGCACAATGCTGGCATTGTTTGGACCCCCTGCGATGAGGTGGCTGGGCCATAACACCCGCCAGGACACTTCGCCGGTGGCTTGAATGTCGCCAGCGTGCAAGACCTCAAACTCAAGACCGCTTCCAGCCAAGATTTCGCGTGCAGCATTTGCTTCACCTAGCGGCTCGTTGAGTGGTGTGGTGAATGCTGCTTTCACTTCTCGGCCGGCCAGTGCTCCCCGCAAACCACCAACATGATCGGCATGAAAGTGGGTGATCACCACTGCGTCTAACACGCTGATCCCAAGATCAACAAGGCATGAATCAATAACTCGACCATCCAGACCAGCATCGATCAACATCGCTGAGGACGGACCCGTACGCAGAACCATTGCGTCACCTTGGCCAACATCGCAGGCGACCAAAGCCCAATGCTCAGGCAGCCAGTGCTGACGTGAAGTGGAAAAGACGGTGCAACACACCAACACGAGCGATAAACCTAAAGCGGACCATTGCAATACCGTTGGAATTCCGATCGGATAGTGCTTTCGCAGCCAGCGATTTGCTGTAGCCACCATCAGTAAAAGCACAAGCGCGAGAACTGCTCCCATCCAGCCCGAAGGCCAAGGCGTGACCGCGAATGGTAATCGCGAACAAGTGAAGGCAACGTTCGCAATCCAGGCCGCGCACCACGATGCGATGAGTCCAGTGAAAACAGCTAGCGGAAAGCAGACAACACTGAGTAGAGCCGTGAGTAGGCCCAGAATGGTGATCAGTGGCACTACTGGCATGGCAAGCAGGTTTGCTGGAACTCCAGCAAGGCCAACCGAGCTTCCCATCGCAATCAAGATCGGCAAGGTTGCCAGTTGGGCCGTGATCGTGATGGCTAATGCATCACTAAGTGCTGGGGGTAATCGCGGAAACTTCTGCTTGATCCAGACCAACACGCCCGGCGACCACAGGATCAACCCAATCGTTGCTCCAACAGAAAGGGCGAATCCCCAGGAGAGCGCGAGTTCTGGAGCAACCACGATCAGTAGCGCAACGCTGAACGCGAGAACTCCCGTGCCTCGTCGCTGCCCACCACCGAACATCCCAACAAGTACGACTGAACCCATAACAGCAGCGCGCAAGACGCTTGGTTGCGGACGCACCAAGATCACGAACCACACCACTGCAATCAATGCGATGACGATTTGTACTGGCAATCTCATTCGCAGTAGTCGAGTGCCACCCAGAACTAGAACGATGAGAATCGCCAGATTTCCGCCAGACACAGCAGTGAGGTGCGACAGTCCAGCAGTTCGCATTGCGTCTTTAAGCTCTTGAGGTTGTTGCATTTGATCACCGATAGCTAAACCAGCCACAAGTGATGCTGAATCTGTTGGTCTGCCTGCTAACGCAGATCGCAGACCTAACCGCAGTGCATTAGCTGATTGATCAATGACTCCAGGTTTTCGGATGACTTCGGGCTGCAGACTCGAGCGAAGAAGTGCTGCGGTTTCTGGCAACCGACCCATGGTGAGTTTTCCGCGAATGGCAATACGACTGCCAATTTCTGGCGGTGGTTGCCTACTTGTGACAGTTATCGGAAGTTCGATGAGCCACTGTTCGTCTCGAAACATGAATGCGCTGGTATCCAAGCGCCATTCGAATTGCGGAGCCTGCTGCCACACTCGTGCTGTGGTGGATTGTTGAACTTTGCCTTCGCTCTGCACAAGCCCAACGACAGTCACAGTATTTTGTTGCGCCACCCAAGACTGCACAGGATCTGCGGTGAGCGCACCAACATGTAAAGCTGCCGCAAGAATTCCTAGCGAGCCGCCGGCAATCGCAGCAACTATCCACGATTGACGCATAAGCGGTAGGCGCCACAACATAATTCCGGCAACTGCCAAACTTGCGAATGCGATCGCTAGGCACACTCTCACGGCAATTTCGGTGGCGAGCACGCCAGCATTTACGAACAGTTCAACGAGTAAGGCTCCAAGCCATACTGCTGCAGCTGGCGCAAGGATGCACGACAGATTCACAATTGGATCAGTGATCGCAGCCGAGTCAACGTGGCTGGACCGATACCAGAAACTTCATCTAATTCATCAACACTGCGAAAAGAACCATTAGCTGCTCGATATTCAAGGATCCGTTGAGCAAGCGAGGGCCCCACCCCCGGCAAGGTTTCCAACTGTTGTTGGTTTGCTGAATTCACACTTACTTTCCCGGTTGAGGTGCCACTCCCCTGCGCATCACCCTGTTGTTGGCTAGTACTCACCTGTTGAGCCCTGACACCCACCATTACTTGTTCGCCATCTACAAGGAGTCGAGCCAGGTTCACCGAACTCTCTGCCTTTGAATTCAACGCTCCACCCGCTGCACTGATGGCCTCGGCAACTCGAGAACCCGCCGGCAAGTGCAGCAGCCCTGGCTTTCGGACGTCACCTGCCACATGCACCACGACCTCACCTGCCGCATTCAGCGACCGAGCTACGGGTGATCCTGAAGCCGGCAAATCCGAAACTGCGATATTCGATGTTGGTGAACCAGAAGCCAGTGGGGCTGCGGCCCCCACATCACTAACAGAAGCAACCGGTTGAGGTCTTCCTTGCATCCAGAGCCAACCCAGGAAAAGCATGGCCACCCCGGCGAAGACTGCGAGCAATCGCCAAGACCTTCGATCCATCGCGGGGATCTTCCGCTCATGAGTTGCCTGCTCTGGCATCACTAATGGCAGGCCCAAAGGTGCCAATGAGTGCGTAGGCGTCGGTTTAGCTACAGGCGAGGCAGGCAACCATTGTTCAGCTACCTGAGCAAGCCTTGTCAGTTTCGTAGTAGACACCTACGAAAAATAGGTGTTGCCATCGTGGAAGTACTTCCTAAAGATTTGAACTGTGGATCAGGTCTGACAAAAGCGTTCCTGTGGATGAGTTAAGCGAGCACAATATTGACGAGCTTGGGAGCTCGAACAATCACGGTGCGCAACTCTTTGCCCGCAATCGTGTCAGCAACTGCTGCTAGAGCAAGTTCACGCAACTCGGCTTCACTGATATCAGGGGAAACTTCAAGACGCTCGCGCACCTTGCCGGAGATCTGCACGACGCAAATCACTGAATCCTCGACAAGTAGCGCCGGATCATGAGTTGGCCAACCCGCAAGTGCTACGGAAGGCTCATGCCCAAGGCGCATCCACATGTCTTCAGCTGTGTAAGGAGCAACGAGCGAAAGCATCACTGCAACTGCTTGCGCAGCTTCACGCACTGCAGGATCACCAGCACCCGGACCACTATCAATTGCCTTACGCGTTGCATTGACAAGTTCCATTGTGCGAGCAATTGCAACGTTGAACCTGAATGATTCAACTGCTTGCGACGCATCATGAATGGCTTTATGAGTGACCTTGCGAAGCGCGAGATCACCAGTTGAGAAATCAACGCCTACCGGGCTAGTGACATCACCGGATAGCCGCCAAGCGCGAGCCAAGAATTTCTTGGATCCGCCAGGTGACACGTCAGACCAATCAACATCGTCTTCAGGAGGTCCAGCGAACACCATCGTCAAGCGAATCGCATCAACACCATGATCGTTGAGTTCATCGGAGAGTCGCACTAAGTTGCCGCGGCTCTTACTCATTGCTGAGCCGTCCATGACAACCATGCCTTGGTTCAACAACCGCGTAAATGGCTCAGTGAAATCAAGCAGACCCATATCGAACAGCACCTTGGTGAAGAAACGGCTGTAGAGCAGATGCAAGATTGCGTGCGTGACGCCACCGACGTATTGATCTACTGGCAGCCACTGACGAGCCAACTCTGGATCAAAGGCTGCAGTGTCATTTGTTGGATCGAGGTAACGCAGGTAGTACCAAGATGAATCGACAAACGTGTCCATCGTGTCGGTGTCGCGCACCGCTGGTCCTGCACACTTCGGACATGGAACATTGGACCATTCGGTGGCTGCGCCAAGCGGTGATGAACCCTTGGGCTTGAGATCTAAGCCTTCAGCAGATGGCAGCCGCACTGGCAACTCATCAAGTGGAACCGGAACTTCACCGCAGGCAGGGCAATGAATGATCGGGATGGGTGCGCCCCAGTAACGCTGACGTGAGATCAGCCAATCGCGCAACCGGTAATTCACTGCTTCCTTGCCAGTGTTGCGTTCGGCCAGAACTTCAATCATTGCTGCGATGGCTTCTTCTTTTCCAAGACCATCGAGCGGTCCAGAGTTCACGTGCGGGCCATCATCAGCTGTGGCAACACTGGTAACTGCAGGATCCTCATCGGAGGCAACAACAACCCGAACGGGCAAATCAAAGGTCTTCGCAAAGTCGAGGTCGCGTTGATCATGCGCCGGAACAGCCATGATCGCGCCCGTGCCGTAGTCGGCGAGTACGTAATCCGATGCCCAAATAGGAATCCGTTCCCCATTGACCGGGTTGATCGCGTAACGCTCGAGGAACACGCCAGTCTTTGACCGGCTTGAATCCAACCGCTCCATGTCAGTGCTTTTACGAACTTCAGCAAGATAGGAAGTAAAAGCCGCCTCAGCAGTAGTGCCAGCGGCAAGGTCAGCTGCAAGTTCGGAGTCGACAGCAACCACGAAGAATGTCGCACCGAACAACGTGTCAGGTCGGGTGGTGTACACCGTGACAGGCTCATCGCGTCCTTCAACTTCGAAGAGCACTTCAGCACCTGTTGATTTTCCGATCCAGTTGCGCTGCATCAGCAGCACCTTTTCTGGCCAGTTGCCTTCGAGCTGCTTCATGTCGTCTAACAAGCGGTCTGCATAATCAGTAATTCGCAAGTACCACTGGTTCAACTTCTTCTTAGTGACTACCGAATCACAGCGTTCACAAAGTCCACCGACAACCTGCTCGTTTGCCAATACGGTCTGACAAGTTGGGCACCAGTTAACTGCGCTGTCCTTGCGGTAAGCCAACCCACGTTCGTACATCTGCAGGAAGAACCACTGCGTCCACTTGTAGTACTCAGGATCGCAAGTGTTGAACACTCGATCCCAGTCAAATGAACATGCGTAGCGTCGCATCGATACTTTTTGCTGCTCAATGTTTTCGTAAGTCCACTCGATCGGATCAGAAGACCGCTTGATCGCTGCATTTTCTGCTGGCAATCCAAAGGCATCCCAACCAATGGGATGCATGACGTTGAAACCTTGCTGCACCCAATAACGAGCAACAACGTCGCCTAAGGCGTAGGCCTCGGCATGACCCATATGGAGATCACCGGACGGATACGGGAACATGTCCAAGACGTATTTCTTGGGCCGTGGGTCGTCAGCCTTACCAGACCGAAACGGAGCAATCTCGTCCCACACCGGGAGCCAACGCTCCTGGATCGCCTCGAAGTCATAAAAACCAGGCTCAATTGCGGACTCGCTCACGATTTCCTTTCCCAGATCAACGGGCCCAAGCCTATCTAGCGGCAGAATGCCCAAGTGCGCGCCGATCCCCTAAACATCTTCAGCATGAAAGTTGGCTTCAACTGGGTCGGTGCCCTGCGCGTGGGTTTGGTCGTCTCGTTCGTTCTGGCTTTCTGTATTTCAACCGGTCATCAAGCGTGGGCTTTGCCTCTGGCATCGGGTGCCATGTTCACCGGAATGGCCGAGGCCGGCGAGGCTTCAGGGCACCGTTGGCGAACCATGATCTGGGCAACCTTTTGGCTATGCATTGCCTCATTGATTGCAGGCCTGCTTGCTGATCAACTTTGGCTGGGGTTGATCGCCACTGCGGTGTTTTCTGCCATCACCGGGATCAGCGGAGCTGCTGGCCCTCGGGCTGGGCTCATCGGCCTACTCGGGCTGGTTATTTTCACAATTTATCTCGGCGCCCCCGACTCATCCACCACTCCACTTCAGTCATCCCTACTGATCGCTTGTGGCGGCGCGCTTCAGGCATTAGTCATGATCGTTCCGAATCTCATTCGAAATCCGAAACTCTTCATCCAGAAATACGAACGGATGCCTTCATTTTGGAATCGCATCCGACCTCACCTCGTGTGGGGCGATACGTATGTCGATCATGCGGTCCGACTCACCATCGCCGTGACTACTGCAACGGTTATCGCAAATATGAGCGGACTCTCCCATCAATATTGGTTACCGATGACTGCCGCGTGGGTTACTCAGGCTGGGCGTCTAGGCACCATCAAGCGAGTGATCTCACGAGTGCTCGGAACCATTGTTGGTCTCATCTTCGTATTCATCGCCATTGAAATGCTGCATGCCCATGACTGGTGGCTCGCTCTGTTTTGTGGAATTGGCGGCGCAGCTGCCGTTGGGTTTATCACCGCGAATTACATCTACGCAGTGACAGGTGTGACCTCACTCATCGTGACCTTGCTTTGGCTTGACGGTGATCCACTGGCCAACACCGCGCCTCAACGCATCGGCGAAACCATTGTGGCCGGAATCATCGCGATCATCACGCTCTCAATTTGGCCGGATAAGAATCAGGAACCAGGCGAACAACCAACAACTTCGCTCGTCAAATAGCAGAACGACTCATGAGTCCAACGAGGCAAAAGCCAGCTCGAGAACTCCAAGGGCGTCCAGCAGTAGCGCATCGGTAATCACCAGCGGTGGCAAGAAGCGAATGACGTTGTTGTAGGTGCCCGCGGTCAGAATCAACACGCCCTGGCTCTGGCAGTACTTCACTACTGCGTTCACTGCCTCGACATTTGGCTCTTTGGTTCCTGGGTACACCAGTTCAACCGCCTGCATCGCGCCACGTCCACGAACCTCGCCAATGACGGGGTACGTAGCAGCCAAAGCGTTCAGTGATTCATTCAAGATCTGACCGATGTGAGCTGCGCGCTCCACCAAACGGTCTTGTTCGATGCTCTCGATTGCGCCAAGTGCCGCCGCGCAAGCCACCGGGTTGCCACCGTAGGTGCCACCCAAGCCGCCAGCGTGAACTGAGTCCATGATTTCGGCTCGCCCAGTTACTGCAGCCAGCGGCAATCCGCCAGCAATACCTTTAGCCAAAGTCATGAGATCGGGAACGACCCCTTCTTCATTCACTGCGAAGAGATCTCCCGTGCGAGCGAAACCGGATTGCACTTCATCTGCAATGAAGACGATGCCATTTTCTTTTGCATAATCAGCCAACCCAGGCATGAAACCTTTGGGTGGAACGATGAACCCGCCTTCGCCAAGAATCGGTTCGATCAAGATTGCTGCAACATTGTGTGCGCCAATTTCCTTTTCGATTTTCGAGGTGATTTCGTCAAGTGAATCTTGAGTGATGGTGTCAAGGCTGCCCGACCAGCGGTAAGAGTAAGGAAGCGGCATCCGATAAACCTCGTTAGCGAAGGGGCCAAATCCTTCTTTATACGGAAGGTTCTTTGCCGTTAACGCCATCGTGAGATTCGTGCGTCCGTGATAGGCATGTTCAAAGACCACAACTGCTGGGCGCTTGGTGTAGTGACGCGCAATTTTGATTGCGTTCTCAACGGCTTCTGCGCCGGAGTTCACCAACAACGACTTCTTGGGGTGATCTCCTGGCGTGATCTCATTGAGTGCTTCGCACACTTCGATGTAGCCCATGTAGGGAGCAACAGTGAAGCAGGTGTGAGTAAGTGCTTGCACTTGCTCGATGACTCGAGCTACAACACGGGAGTTCGTGTTACCAACATTGGTCACACCAATACCTGAACCAAGATCGATAATGCAGTTGCCATCGATGTCTTGCAGAATCGCATCGTGGGCACGCTCAATGACTACTGGAATCGCGATTCCTAAGCCCGCGGATGTTGCCGCGGCTCTACGTTTAAGGGCTTCCACAGACTTTGGTCCGGGAATGGGAGTCACCAATCGGCGCTCTTGGACTAGGGAAGTCGGGGCAGTCATAGGAAAAAGTGTAAGGCTTGCCCATGACTGCTGCGGGCGGGCCGTTATCCTTCGAGCGTGAGTGAATTGCGGCACAGCGCGCCCCTACTCGATGCATACCTCTCGTACTTCGAGACTCAGCACACCCCTTTCACCATTCCTGGGCATAAACAGCAGGCTGCACGCCTTGATGCTGGCCTCGGTCAGGTGGTTGATGTTGATACGCCGCTCTATGGCGGGCTCGATGAAATCAAGCTGACTCATCAAGTCCTACGCCAAGCTGAGGAACTCGCAGCCCAGGCTTGGGGTGGCGACTGGGCACGATTTTCAACCGGTGGTTCCACCCATGCCAACCAAGCGGTGATCTTTGCCCTCGGGCGCCCAGGTGATCGCATTGCCGTGAGCCGCACCGCACATCGCTCGGTTCTCAGCGCTCTCGTGCTTGCCGGTCTCGAACCAATCTGGATGATGCCGCATATCGATGAGGTAACCGGAGTGCCTATTGGTATTTCATTGGCGGAATTCGAAAAAACTCTTGCTTTGAATCCAATAGCGGTGCTGCTGACTGAGCCTGGCTACCTAGGAACCATTTCAGACCTACCTCCACTCATCGCGCGAGCACACGAGTTCGGCATTCCGGTGATCTTGGATGCGGCGTGGGGTGGCCATTTTGGCTTTCATCCAGAACTTCCACTACATGCCATGCAACTGGGAGCCGATGCTCTGATCACGAGCATGCACAAGACCCTTCCCGGATATAGCGCATCTGCCTTACTCGTGGCTCGCACGCAATTTCTTAATGTTGATCGACTCGAACAGAGTTTTGAAACCACCCACACCACTTCCCCTGCGGGTGCTCCCCTAGCTTCAATCGACGGCTGCCGTGCGCTACTTGTTACTCGAGGCGAAGAACTTTTGAGCAGCCTCATCGAGCAGGTCAATACCTTCAAGGCCCGAGTGCAAAGCGAATTTTCGCAACCGGTATTTCTTAACACTTCAGATTTTCCAGTAGGAAGATTTGATCCGGTGAAGATCGTGCTGCGGGCCAATCAACTTGGCGCTTCCGGGGTTGAAATCGAACAAGCATTGATCGCTCAAGGCATCCGGGTGGAGATGGCAGACCGCGACACTCTCGTTTTCTTGGCCACACTCGCTGACACTCCATCTGACTTTGAAGCACTCGCTAGTGCACTCATCCCGATTCTGCAGGCAGTTACATCCCGGCCGCGACAAAGTGCAACAGCGTTGAGCTGGTCGGTAGTTCCCAAAGTCGGGATCTCAATGCGCGAGGCCTATTTCGCTCCAACTGAAATGGTGGCTTGGGCTGACGCTGTTGGCCGGATTTCTGCTGACCTTATTGCCCCGTATCCGCCCGGAGTTGCAGTTGTGGCTCCCGGTGAAGTACTTACTGAAGCGATCGTTACTGGGTTATCGGCTTCCAAAGCTGCGGGTGTACGCATTGCTTATGCAACTGATGCAACTCTGGAGCATTACCGCGTTGTGCAATAACGAGATTTTGGTGGAGCTGAGGGGACTCGAACCCCTGACCCCCTGCATGCCATGCAGGTGCGCTACCAGCTGCGCCACAGCCCCATGTATTAGTAATTAGCCAACACGGGAATCAGAATCATATCTGGCGCAGTGTGGGTGAGAATTTCACCCCTGCCGCTCCTGCCTTCCACAGATTCATAGTTCAGGAACTCGGGTGTTGTATTCCTGCAATCGCCAAGCCGGCCCAGTGTGAGTCTGCGTCTCAACAGCAATTGACCAGGCGCAGTTAGGCATGACGGCGAAAATTGGCCACTTCTCAAGCGGCAGATCCAGCAGGGCTGCGATACCTGACATAGCGGCGGCACCATGGGTGACACACACCAACGTTTGGCCCGGACCAATCTGAGCAAGCCCGCGATTGACTGCAGCGCTCACGCGAGCTGCAACTTCTGTTCGTGTTTCACCGTGGAGCCCAGGGCGAATATTGGTTCCGGCGATCCACTCTTGTAGATCTTGGGTGTGTTCACGCTCAATATCAGCGCGATACATCCCTTGCCAAACGCCAACAAAAGTTTCTCTTAAGCCTTCGTCGAGCACTACTTCTAAACCAAGCGCATCAGCAAGCGGCATCGCCGTGTGATGAGCGCGCTGTAAATCCGAAGACATGACGTATGCCGGTTCAAGCTTTGCGATTTGCACAGCAGCCGCAGCGGCCTGGTGGATTCCCACTTCATCCAACATGGAATCAGACTGACCTTGAAACCGCGAAGAAGCGTTCCAATCTGTTCGACCATGCCGCCAAAACACCACTCGACGTGGTTGGCTCACTCAGGTACTCCCTGCACCTCACGTGGCAAGTGCACTTCTGCTGGAAGTTCAATAACTGGGCAGTCTTTCCACAGGCGCTCGATCGCGTAGTGAATGCGCTCTTCAGCAACCTGCACATGCACGACGATGTCGCCGTAATCCAGCAAGACCCAGCGTGCCTGTTGTTCACCCTCGCGACGTAGTGGCTTTTCGCCAATCTTGCGCAGGCGTTCTTCGACTGCATCAACAATGGCCTTGACCTGTGGCTCATTGGCACCCGTGGCCATCAAGAAGACCTCAGTTATGGCGATCGCTTCGCTGACGTCGATGGCAATAATTTCTGTCGCCAGTTTGTCGGAGGCAGCCAATGCTGCTTCAATCGCCAAATTCTTGGCTGCTTCAGTCGCGCTCAAGGTGATCCTTTTCTAGGTCCGGAAACCCGGATGTAAGGGGTCAAGCCTCTCACAAGGTTGAGGGAGCCAAACCCAAGAGAACTTCGGCATCAACTCCATACCCCTTGGCTTGGCGCACATCCTGGGGAAAAAGCCCAAGCGCAGCGGCAACCCTGCGACCAATCCCAAGACTTATTGTGGATATCGGGGTTTGCACGATTGAGTCTTCCCGAGGGGCGATTGGGGCACCCGGCACCACGGTCATCCCAGCCCCGATCAACGCCGCCGTGGCTTCAGCTACCCGCGCGGCAGACGCACCAGCCGGGGTGAGAATAATTCTGGGGCGCGCAGCCTGCCCTGGCGTCAACAAGGTGCGTGCGAAACTATCCCGAACCACGACGGCGCTGGCATCTGGAATCACCATTGCCGTGCCAATTGCACGAACGATTCGAGCCGGCAGGGTCACTGTGGCCAACTTCTTGGCTCGAGCGTCCTTGCGAAGATCCAAGAGCAAGTCAACTAACTCAGCGTTCGGGGCACTTGAACGAGCCATGTGACCCAGACTTAACAGGAGCTGACCAGTATCTGCAGGTGCAACGGGAAGGTTCGTCATTGACTTCAATATCCACTGGTGAATATCGGCAGATGCCTTCGCTTCTTTCGCAGCGGCCGGAGTCAAGGTGGCGTCATAGAGACCAGAGAGCGCGAGTCGATCTAGGACGAGCGAGATATCTATATCCACACCCAAGAGTTCTTCAATCGCATGTGGGCTTTGCAAAGTGTCTGCATCGTCACCGGTAAAAGCCAGTGCAGTCCATTCAGGAATGGGAACCAAGAGATTTGAGGCTACTTGCATTCTGCTGCCATTCGTAGATGCATAACTTGTAGCGAGTAGCACCGAGTACACGATTCGTCGGCTGTCGTTTCGGACCTGCACCAGCAACGTGCGCTGAGTTTTTAGTGCTGGCTTTGCCACAGTTGTAGAAGCGGACGCAGCCGGACTTGGCGACGCTGTTGCCGTACCTGCTGGCTGGCCTGAGTCACCAATAAAAGCCGAGATGACAGCCCCGACCGAAACGATCGCCACAACGATGAGGATCACGAACCAGCGACGAGCGTGGGACTGATGTACAGGCATTACAGACCTACGGGAGTTTCACGGTAAAGCGCGTGCGTCTGAATGTAGTCAGCGATAACCGTAGGTAAAAGTCCTTCTATTGAACGACCCTCGCGAACCCGTAGTCGAATATCACTTGACGCTATATCCGGAGTAGCTGCCTCGATCACAATTGAGTGCCCGGTGAGTAGCGGTCCAGGAGTGGCGGTAAACCCGGGGCGAGTGACACCAACCATTTGGGCACGCTGCAAGATTTCTTCCGGCTCTTTCCAGTTAGGAAAATCTGCAAGTGCATCCGCTCCAGTGATAAAAAACCACGTGGCTTCGTCTTCGCGATTTTCGCCGTGCCATTGAGCTTGAAGGTCGGTCAAAGTATCGATCGTGTACGTCGGGCCATGACGATCAATATCTACAGAAGACGACATGAAACCTTCGTAATCAGCTATCGCCAGATCAACCATTGCAAGGCGATCCATCGCTGGGGCTAGCGGCCCAGGAAGCTTGTGCCAGGAGTTACCCGTAGGAATAAAAAACACAAAATCAAGTTCAAGCGCATTACGCACTGAAGCTGCAGCTATCAGGTGGCCAGAATGGATCGGGTCAAAAGTTCCACCAAAGGCACCAAGGCGCCAGGTTTTCACGAGGACTAGCGGCCGACCTTGATCATCATCGTGATCACGAGGAGTACTCCAAGTGCTGCGAAGGTGAACAGGCCAAACAAGTAGGGGGGAACCTGAGGGTTATCTACCGGAGCCTCAGCTGCAAGAGCAACGGCGGTACTGATCAAACCCATGACTATTTCCTTCCTTGGATGACGAGCAAACCTAGTTTAGCCAATGGCTAGCCTCTGATGTGACCATCCCCCGTCACGACATACGTCGTGGTGGTTAATTCGGCTAGTCCCATCGGTCCTCGAGCATGTAATTTCTGGGTCGAAATGCCGATTTCAGCACCAAATCCGAACTCGCCCCCATCGGTAAACCGCGTGGAAGCGTTGACCATGACCGCCGCTGAGTCGACTCCAGCCACAAAGGCAGCCGCCGCAGACTGACTATCGGTCACGATTGCCTCGGTGTGGCCGGTTGACCAGCGTTGAATGTGAGCGATGGCTTGATCAACGGAGTCGACGACCCCAACAGCGAGATCCAGAGTGAGGTATTCCGCAGCCCAGTCCTCATCAGTGACGAGTTCAACTGGAATGCCCGTGCCAACGGTGAGTTCCCAAGCCCGCTGGTCTGCGTGCAACGTCACTCCGTTTTGATGAAGAACAGCGGCTGCCATCGGTAGGAAGATTTCAGCGATGTCTTTATGCACGAGCAACGTCTCGGCCGCATTACACACACTTGGACGCTGCACTTTGCTATTCACAATGATGTTGATAGCTTTTTGAATGTCAGCATCTTTGTCGATGTAGACATGGCAATTACCGACTCCCGTTTCGATCACTGGAACTGTTGAGTTCTCTACAACGTTATTAATCAGTGCTGCTCCCCCGCGCGGAATGAGCACATCGACAAGACCTCGAGCGGTCATCAGGTGACGAGTTGATTCATGAGTGAGGCCGGGAACAAGTTGAATCGCATCAGCAGGAATTCCTTGAGTTCCAAGTGCGTCACGCATAATGTTCACAAGTGCAGCATTTGTTGTTGCAGCAGAAGAAGATCCGCGAAGTAGCGCAACGTTGCCACTCTTCAAACATAACCCTGCTGCATCAACTGTGACGTTTGGTCGCGCTTCGTAAATCATGCCGACTACGCCCATCGGCACTCGCACCTGACGGATTTGTAAACCATTGGCGAGGGTGTATCCACGCACAACCTCGCCACATGGATCAGGAAGAGCCGCAACATCACGAAGTGCATCGGCAATTGCCGCGATACGCGGAGCGTCCAGGGTCAAACGATCAATGATGCCGTCTGCTGTGCCTGCTTGCTTTGCTCGTTCGACGTCGATTTGGTTCGCCGCAACTATTTCGGAGGCGCGCGCATCAAGGGCGTCGGCAATCGCAAAGAGCGCTAAGTCTTTGGCTTCACGGGTGAGCTGGCGAACAGCGTTGGCCACGGCCCGACCACGACGGGCTACCTCGAGAACTTCTTCGCGATCATCACTCATAACCCAGAGCCTAACGATCGCAATTTAGCCGCGAAGAAGCACGAGGTCATCACGATGGACAACTTCTCGCTCATAAGCCGGGCCAAGCTCCAAAGCCAGCTCTTTCGTGGAACGACCCAGCAACCTTGGCAACTCGGTGGAATCAAAGTTCACTAAGCCGCGCGCAATTGCAACCCCAGTCTCATCCACAAGATCAACGGGGTCGCCAGCCAAGAACGACCCTTCGACGGAGGTAATGCCCGCGGGCAGGAGCGAGGAGCCGCGCTGAGTGATCGCCATTGTGGCTCCGGCATCCAGATGCAGTCGACCGGTGCCGGTGGTGGCATGTTCAAGCCACAACAGGCGAGTAGATGAACGCACTCCGGTCGGCGCAAAAGCAGTGCCTACTTGAGCATCACCCAAGGCCTTCGACACCAAGGCAGCCGAGGTCAGCAACACCGGAATACCAGCCGACGTCGCGATCTGCGCTGCTTCAACCTTTGACGACATGCCACCCGAACCAATGCCCGCATCTCCTGTGCCACCAATGTTCAAACTGCTCAAATCATCTGGAGAAGCGACCGACGAAATCAATGTGGCTCCACCTTGCGAAGGTGGACCGTCATAAAGTCCATCAACATCGGAAAGCAACACCAAGGCATCTGCCTGCACGACATGAGCAACCAGTGCAGCAAGACGATCGTTATCGCCGACTCGAATTTCTTCAGTTGCAACTGTGTCGTTCTCGTTAACGATAGGCACTACACCAAGTTCAAGTAAGCGAAAGAGGGTGCGTTGCGCATTTCCATAATGCGCACGGCGAGTGACGTCTTCAGCAGTGAGCAAGACCTGACCAACGGTCACGCCAAACTTTGCAAACGCAGCGCTGTACTGCGCAATGAGCATGCCCTGGCCAACGCTTGCTGATGCTTGTTGCGTTGCAAGATCACGGGGCCGCTGCGTTAGGCCAAGCACCGGAAAACCCGCAGCAATAGAGCCACTGGAAACAAGGACAACCTGATGTCCAAGGGCTCGACGCTTTGCGAGTTCAGCAACGAGAGCTGTAATGGCTTCTCCATTAATCCCGCCATCTCGCAGGGTCAGTGAAGACGACCCCACTTTGACAACAATGCGCGATGCACCTGCAATCGCACTACGAACCTCAGTCGTCATAAACGCTATTGTCCTCGTTGCGTTGGATTTCACCGAGATGCACACGCACATCGGTTCCACGTGGCGAGGCTTCTGAGCGAGTATTTGCCATGATCGATGGATGCCAATCGAAGACCACAGCGTTTTCTTGCTTACCGATCATCACGGCAACGCCTGGCATCGCACCTTGAGCAATGAGCTCAGCTTCGACGCCCAAGCGAGCCAACCGGTCACCGAGGTAACCCACAGCTTCGTCATTACTGAAGTTGGTTTGGCGAACCCAACGCTCTGGACGTTCGCCCAGCACCCGGAAACCGGCTTCCTCGCGAGTAACAACGAAGCTCTCTTCATTAACTGCGCGCGGGCTGATAACAACACGAGGAGCAATTTCGTGAATCACTGCAGCTCGCGCCTTAGCCACAAGTGCCGCCATGCCGTAAGTCAATTCGCGCAACCCTTCGTGGGTTGCTGCAGAGACTTCGTAGACGTGATATCCACGACCGACCAAAGCTGGGCGCACGAGTTCAGCCATGGTGCGACCGTCAGGTAGATCGATCTTGTTAATAGCGACAAGACGAGGGCGATCAGCAAGGCCGCCATAGAGTTCAAGCTCTTTTTCAATAGCGTCAAGGTCATCGAGCGGATCGCGACCTGGCTCCAGAGTGGCACCATCAAGCACATGCACGAGCACACTGCAGCGTTCAACATGACGCAGGAATTCAAGACCAAGACCCTTGCCCTGGCTTGCACCCGGAATCAATCCAGGAACGTCAGCAACAGTGAAAATTGTGTCGCCCGCCGTGACCACGCCAAGGTTTGGAACCAAAGTAGTGAAGGGATAGTCGGCGATCTTTGGTCGAGCCGCACTGAAGGCCGCAATCATGCTGGACTTTCCTGCGCTAGGAAAACCAACAAGTGCTACGTCAGCAACAGTTTTAAGTTCAAGAACAACTTCACGGTATTCGCCAGGTTCGCCATTTAGTGCAAAACCTGGAGCTTTACGACGTGGGCTTGCCAATGCAGCGTTTCCGAGGCCGCCGCGACCTCCTTGAGCAAGCACAAATGACATGCCAGCACCGACGAGGTCGGCGAGGATCTGACCGCTTGGAGTGGTGACCACGGTGCCTGAAGGAACGCGCAAGACCGTGTTGTGCCCTTGGGCGCCATGGCGGTTATTTCCCGCACCTGGGCGGCCACTGGTGGCCTTTTGGTGTGGGCGGTGATGGAACTCAAGCAAGGTGGTGATTTGAGGTTCAACTTCCAAGATGACATCGCCACCCTTGCCACCGTTACCGCCATCAGGGCCGCCAAGGGGCTTGAACTTCTCACGCAGAATCGATGCGCAGCCAATGCCACCATCGCCCGCCTGCGCGTACAGCTGTACGCGATCGACGAAGGTGGTCATAACTGATCCTTACGTATGTGGCCCTGTAGGGCCAAAGACAAACGAGGCGAGCTGTAGCTCGCCTCGATTGAAGATTTGCTGCTGTGAGTGCGGAACTACCCAGCGAGGATGTTCACAACGCGGCGTCCGCGATGTGTACCGAACTCGACTCGGCCTGCTGCAAGAGCAAAC
>CAFBPZ010000002.1_pt1 | contig 34282 bp, 36 predicted proteins | sample 7269841 | NCBI WGS metagenome assembly CAFBPZ01 (sample SAMEA6814166, study PRJEB35770) | freshwater metagenome | biome: Freshwater; feature: Freshwater reservoir; material: water | place: Czech Republic | collected 2017-06-27 | depth 30m m
CCAGCCTTCTCCAAATCTCCACTCAACCTCTCCCCAAGACCCACCGGCGCCGCAACATGACCCAGCGACGCTTTGACCGCAATCTCCCAAATCGCCGCCGCACTCACATAAACCTGATTGCGAGAATCCTCCACCGCCCCAACCGCACGAGGCGAAATCTCCTCATCCTTACGCAAAAACCAAATCAATGCACTCGTGTCCAAAAGTAACTTCATCCACCACCCCCGAACCCCTCTAAAGCACCATGAAACTTCTCCCGGACCGGCCCAAACTGCTCCCGCATCATTCCCTGCTTCCGCCGAATCTCAGGCCCCTGACAAGGCCTCAACTCCGCCATCCTCTTTCCATTCCGCGTAATCACAAAACTCTCCCCCTCTGAAGCCGCCCGTAAAATCTCCGAAAACTTCGACTTCGCCTCATAAGAAGGGATCACTTTCATGAATCTATAACTATATTGACCAGTCTGACTGGTCAATCTGAAATTCTAAATTACACTAGAATCACCCCTTTTTTTAGGCTATTGTCTAATTCTGTGAGTAAACAAAAAGCGAAGTCATCTTCCAAGAAGGTCGCCCCAAGCAAGGCCAAGTTGTCCGATCCTACCATGGGCTGCGACCTCCTCGTCCAAGCTCTCGAGCACGCCGGCGTCGATACCATCTTCGCCTACCCTGGTGGCGCTAGCATGATGCTCCACCAATCTCTCACACGCTCGAAAAAGATCCGCACCATTCTCCCTCGCCACGAACAGGGCGGCGCCTTCATGGCCGAAGGCTATGCCCGAGCCACGGGCAAAGTCGGCGTCGTCATGGCTACCTCAGGTCCAGGCGCCACCAATCTCGTTACTGGCATCGCCGATGCCTTCATGGACTCCGTGCCCATGGTCGCCATCACCGGCCAAGTCCCCACCACCGCCATCGGGCGTGGCGCTTTCCAGGAAACCGACGTCTTCGGCGTCACTCTCCCCATCGTCAAACACAGCTACCTCGTCATGAGCCCTGCTGATATCCCCCGGGTTGTCGCTGAAGCCTTTCATATCGCCACCACCGGCCGTCCAGGTCCCGTCGTCATCGACATCCCCAAAGACGTCCAAAAAGCCACCGCCCAAGTCTCTTGGCCCGCCAAGATGGATATCCCTGGCTACCTTCCTCCACCCGCCCCCGCAGAATCTACCCTCCACGAAATCCTCGCCCTCATCGAGAAAGCCGAACGCCCCATGCTCTATGTCGGCGGAGGCATCATTACCTCCGGCGCCGAAGCCGACCTCCTTAAATTCGCCCGCTCCACCGGTATTCCCGTCACCACCACCCTTATGGGCATCGGCTGCTTCCCAGAAAACGATCCGCAATCCCTCAAATGGCTCGGGATGCATGGCACCGTCTACGCCAACTACGCCGTCGATGAGTGCGATCTCCTCCTCGCCTTTGGCGTCCGCTTCGACGACCGCGTCACCGGCAAAGTTTCCGAATTCGCCAAGAAAGCCACCATTGTCCACGTCGATATCGATGCTTCCGAACTCAACAAAAATAAAGTCGTCCACCTCCCCGTCCTCGCCGATATCCGCCTCACCTTGCGCGACCTCAATAAACTCCTCTCCCAACGGTCCCACGCTCACCTCCCCAAACGCCTCACCAAATGGCGTGAAAAAATCGAGGTGTGGCGCAAAAAGTATCCCTTCTCCTACACCCACGTCCCTGATCGTATCATGCCCCAGCAAGTTATCGAAGAACTCTGCCGCCTCACCAAAGGAGAAGCCATCATCACCACGGGCGTCGGTCAGCACCAGATGTGGGCAGGACAGTTTTACGACTTCCACCACCCCCGTAGCTTCCTCACCTCAGCAGGGCTCGGCGCCATGGGCTACGGATACCCTGCCGCCCTCGGGGCCAAAGTCGCCTGCCCCCATCGCGAAGTTGTCGATATCGACGGCGATGGCTCCTTCCTCATGAACGTCCAAGAACTGGCGACCGCTATCGCCGAAAATATTCCCGCCAAAGCCATCATCATCAATAACCAGTACCTCGGAATGGTCGTACAGTGGGAAGATCGCTTTTTCGCTAGTAACCGAGGCCACACTTTCCTCGGCGATCCCAACTCTCCAAAAACTATTTTTCCTGATTACCTCCCCATCTGCCAAGGCTTCGGCGTCCCCGCGGAACGCATCACCAAACCCGAAGAAGTCCGCCCCGCCCTCCAACGCTTACTCGCCTCCAAAACCGCCTACGTACTCGATGTCATGGTTCCCTACACCGAACACGTTCTCCCCATGATTCCTGCAGGCGGCACCGTCAAAGATATCATCCTCGAACCCATGCAACTCGGCGACGCCCCTCTTCAGTCCGAAGTCCCAGGCTAACCAAAATTCGCGCGTGAGCGCATCCCGCCATCGCGTAATTTAAACCACAAAACCCAGGTAGGGCGGTCTCTCCGAGAACGCCTGCGCTTAATACGCGCGTCTGCGTCCCGCGACCGCGGGACCCAATCGCCCAGCTAGGCGGCCTCGGAGATGCTGCCGCTACCTAAGCTTCCAACTTTGAAACCTCATTCACGCGTACCGTGTTTCTACCCCGACCCGCGTCGGGGCTTTGCGTGAGCAATCTCTTCTCAATCAAAAATCCGCGCGAAAGCGCGTCCTTAACCCCTTAACCCCTTAATCCCTTAATCCCTAATCTCCCCCCTTTGCGTCCTTAGCGGTCTTGGCGTGAGCAATCCGCGTCCTTACTTCGAAATTTTAAACCAACCCGACCACATATCGTTCCCTGAACGCTGATCACTTCCCCGCGGCGCCTCCACATTCGCTCCCACTCGCACTCCGCCCTCCTGCTTCGCTCGCACCGCATCAAACTGCAACGATTCCGCCATCGACTGCCCTGGAGCTAACGATCCTGGATAAAATTTTCGCGTCGTGCCCCCCACCGTAATCTCAATCGTCGGAGAATTTACCGTCTCCGTCCCCCGATTCTGGACCGCCACAGTAGCTTTTCCATTCACCGCATCCACTACCACCCCCGCCGTCGCCAGATCAATGATCCCCCGCTGATTCCGCTCCAGTACTCTCTGCACATTCACCACCCCCATTCCCGTTTCATCATCTACCCCCGCCAATCCCGTGTCATTCGCATATCGAATCACCAACTCGGCTGCCTGCTTTCCCGTCAAACCCCGTTCTTTCGACAACAGCGCAGCAATCGCCCCACTCACCAGCGCCGTCGATGCAGATGTTCCACTCACCTCCACCATTTTCCCACCAGGCCAGTTCGCCACCACCGCAAATCCAGGCGCCGCCACATCCACCGCCGCTCCTCGATTCGAAAAATACAGATGCTGCCGATCTCCATCCACAGATCCCACCGCCACCACCCCCTCATACGCCGCAGGATAGGCCACTCGGTTGATTGCCTCATTTCCCGCTGCCGCCACCAACGCAACATTCTTCCCCAACGCATAGGCCACGGCATCCCGCATGACCGCACTATCCCCATCCGATCCCAGGCTCATATTGATCACCTTCGCTCCCTGTTCCACCGCCGCATAAATTGCCTTCGCCAAAGTAAAACTATCCCCCGTCCCCGTCGCATTCAGTACCGCTAGTTCCAATATCTTTGCCCCGGGAGCCGCCCCTGCTGCGGCTCCCACCCCCATAATCAACGAAGCCATCGCCGTTCCATGACCCTCCTCACTTCCTAAACTTGTACTTGTTGGCTTCAAACTCGTATCCAGTAACGCCACCGTCACCCCTGCTCCCCAATCGGCGGTCACCCCATCCGCCCCCATCATCTTCAACGCATCCCGCCCCACCCCTCGGTAAAGCGAATCCCCCATCGTCATCACCTCCGCGGGCACCTCAGGAATCATCACATAGTAGTTCTTGCCGACGTCCATCTCCGCCGATTTACCCATCGATTTCAGCCACTCCCCATCCTTGACCCGTACCGCCTGCAACTGATCAATCTGATCTAAAACCACCCCCGCTGGAGCCGTTTTTAAAAACCGCCGATACGCTGCACTGTCTTTAAACCGAAGAATTTTTTCCCCAGCAATCTCTTGGCCCGATCCCGTCTCGATCGATCCATCAAAACTTCCTCTGGCCCTTTCTTTCGTTGTCAGCCCGCCTGCCAATTTTTTGTCTACCTCCCTCATCTTTTTTGGAATCACTCGCAATTCAGGGTCGGTTTTATTTACCTTTTTCCTAATCCCCGTCGGATCGATCACCCACCAGAGCGCCATGAGTAGCGCAAAAGCCCACAACCCGTAACGAAAATTCTTCATCCCCAAAATGCTAGCCTACTTTACGGCCAGGAAAACCCCTTGTCACACCCCCGCCCGATAGACGATTATACAACTTACCTTAGCCGGCGTGGCGGAACTGGCAGACGCGACGGACTCAAAATCCGTTTCCCGCAAGGGAGTGTGGGTTCGACCCCCTCCGCCGGTAGGTTGTTAGTAAGGTACTTATGTATTTTACTTGCCACAGTGGACAGATAGTGGACATAATGTTCACCGTTGAAGCCTTCCCTCCATCCATCGGCTAAACCAGAGAAAATCAAAGATGGCTCTGCCGCCGTAACAATCTACGTCGATAAAACCGAATTAAGAAAAGGCTACCGCTTAGTCTATTGGCATGGGCGCCAACGCATCCGCAAATATTTCGGCGACTACCCTTCCGCTAAATCAGAGGCCCGTCGCGTCCTCGCCAACCTCAGAGCAGGCCGGGTCGAGGCCGCCACCGCCAATATCTCTGATCTCGACCAACTCGGTCGCGCAAAGAGAACCTTAGCCGAGATCGGGGTTAGCCTCGAGAAGGCCGTCCACGACTTCACCCACGCCCATAAACTTCTCGCAGGCCGCAACGTCCCCAGCTTTGTCCAAACCCAGCTCGAACGCATCGGATCCATCCGCGACGCCTCCGTCGCCCAAGTCGCTGAGGAGATGATTGCCGATAAAACAAACCGCGGACGTGGGCAGAACTGGATCAAAGACCTGCGCAACTTCCTAATCGGCACAGCCGCTCCCAGATTAAAAAAGCCCATCATGGCCGTCACTTTGGAGGACCTCGAAGAAACCCTCACCAAATACTCAGGACGAACTCGCAATAATAAGATCAGTTTCCTTGTTCAGCTCTTTAATTTCGCCAAAGGCCGATACCTTCCCGAGAACGAAAAGACCGTCGCCCATAAGTTAGACCGCGATGCCGTCAGACCCTCAGAGGTCGAAATCTGGACGCCCGAAGAGGCGAAGAAGATTCTCGATACCGCTCATGAGGATGAGCTCGGCTTCTTTGCCATCGCCATGTTTTCGGGAATCCGTACCTGCGAAATTTGTACGTTGGACTGGTCTCAGGTCAAACCGCACTCAGATCCCGATGAATCCCATATCGAAGTTAAAGCTGCTGGATCCAAAATGAAATTGGGGCGGCGAATCGTCCCCATCCTACCTCCCCTCGCCGCCTACCTAAACAAGATCAAACCCCCGAAAAGTGGCCTGATCATTCCCAATATGAGGATGGAAAAACGAATGAGTGAGATGGGAATACGAAGTAAGATCGCCTGGAAAAAGAATGCCAGTCGGCACTCCTTTGGCTCCTACCGTATGGCCGACATTAAAAACGTTTACCAAGTTGCCGAGGAGATGGGCAATTCACCAGCCATGGTCAAGAAACACTACTTTCAGGCCGTCACCAAAGCAGAGGCTTCGAAGTTTTGGGCTATCCGCCCCTAAAACCTACCAACCCTCTAACCGCTTCAAGGCTGCGTCCAACGACTCCTTGCGGTAACGAGTCGTGGAATTTTTCCCTGTACCCAACTTGATCGCCACAATAATACCCTTCGAGGTCATCTCGCTCACCGTCCGTGTCGTCACCTGCAGGATTTCCGCCACTTGCTCTCGCGTCAGATATTGGTGATTCTGCCAGCTGGTGGAGGTTGAATCTGTCGGGTTATTTATTAGTTCATCATTCATCTTGCCAATATAGTGGTTACCTGTATCCTTTGTCAAGTGAAAACTCGCCCAACTCGTATCCCTAAGAAAATCCATCCTCTGCACCACGCTCGGAGGATCACCGGATTGACCCAAGCCCAGTTCGCGCAAAAGATAGGGATCTCCACCATGATGCTCAAACTCATCGAGCAGTGTCGCCGTCCCCTCACCGACCGAGTTAAGGACGCCATCCACTTGGTCACGGGAATCGACCCCGCCTCTTGGGGCAAAAAGAAGCTCCAATCCACCCTCGGTCACCCCTTCGACCGGAAAACATATGATCTTTGGCAGATGGTTCACCAAAATGAAAACGAGGATGCCCCTAAACGCGTCCTCAATGACCGCACTAAGGCCTTGGAAATAATCGGCACTCTGATGCAGCAGGACAACAAGGGCGTCCTCTGGGAGCACGAGTTCCGTCAGTTCATCCTCAAAACGGTTCAGCGCTACAAACTCGCCAAGCCCCTGGCCTCTCTCAAACGCGAACTAGAGCAACGTGGTGAAAAGTGGCCTGAACAAGCCTTCGCCGCACCAAAGGCCCCTGCTTACAAAGCCTCAATCGCCACCGCTCTACTCAAGTCGGGAATTTAATCATAATTAATTCGAATTTCGGGGCAATTCCCCCCCCTTTTCGGGGTACTTAATTTCAGTTCCCGGTCAGGTTCTCGGTCAACCTACCGGTAAAATCTCTGTAAATTTCTGGTTAGGTTCTCGGCCTAGAATAGTCCCTATTGCCACACCCCCACCCTTACACCCCTTAAAACCCCACTCTGGTTAAGCTATGGCGTTGACCGTGGATTGACTATGGATTGACCGTGGATGACTCTGGTCCCGCATGGCGTTGACCATGGTGTTGACGGCCTATTGAACGTGGTTAAGGGCCATGGAATACGCATCCTTATGCCCACACACACCCTTAAAGACCCCTTAATACCCTGTTCTAGTTAGATTGTGGCGTTGTTTTTCATTGTTTGAGCGTTGTTTTCTATTGTTTCCAATTGTTTTTCATTGTTTGGCGTTGTTTCTTATTGTTTGGCGTTGTTTGTGGATTGTTTTGCGTTGTTTTTCTATTGTGCGGGTATTGTTTTGCCATTGTTGTGGCGTTGACCAAGGTATTGACGGATTTTTAGAAAGTAATACTGCGCAAATTAGCCTACCTCGACCGACACAGGGGTACTACGGGTTTTGTTGGGGATTGGGTAGAAAACTGGAAGATTACGACCGACGACGACGCACCATCGCAGGCACATCCCCCTTGTGGGGCATTTTTGGCCAAGGGCCTACTTTTAAGAAATTTCTAAAAGGATAAGCCTTGCCCCTGGGTCTCCACGCTCTGCTGATTTTTTGAGTAGCTCAGTCCCCTTTGCCTTGTCTCTTGCCACACCCCTGCCGAGGTAATAACAGCGACCAAGTGCTGACAGTCCTTTCGCATAGTTCTGACTGGCTGATTTGCTAAACCATTTGAAGGCCTCATTGCTATCTTTAGCACAGCCAATTCCTTGCTGGTAGGAGACGCCAAGTTCGTATTGGGCGTCTGCATCGCCCTCCACGGCCGATTTGTATAGTTCCGATGAGGCATCATACTTTCCATTGAATACTTCTGCAGGACCTTTGGCCGTAGAAATAATTTCCCTATCGAACGAGGTCGGGCCAATGCCATGTCTACTATCAGCCTCCACAATAACAGCAGTCGCTTGGGCATATTTAATGGGCATATTGTTTGCCTGTTCACTAGATTTCGAGCTATGCATGACAGATCTACATTCGTAGGCCTCGACCACATCTATCTGTCCATCGGCCATCACTGTTTCACCAGTCCTTAGAAAAACTAACCCAAGGAGCAAACAAAAGAACACTTTCACAGAGTTATTTCTCCATTCTCCCCAACGCCAACAACAGTCGGTACAGAACTAACATTGAAAGCGAGAAGGCTGCTAATAGCTGAAAGCACTAGCAGGGCTGAGAGCGAACTCATTTGGGGGTTAAAGACAATTGAGACTTTTTAGCGAATTGAAATACCCATGTTAATTTCTAGGTTACCTAAGAATCTCACTAATAACACTCTTTTACGCCATTCAGTTCGTTAGGCTGCTATCATAAATATTGAAATTAAACGTTTGAATGTGCTTTCCATTTATACTTACATCGACTTTATAATCTCCAATTGGATCACCTTTTGCGATGGACCAATAACTGCTAAAGGTTTTCCCATCAGCGGGATTTATTACATCAGTTGTTATGCAGGTTTTTAGGTCTGAACTAATTTCTCGTTTTCGGCTACCAACGGGCTCTGGTCCCCATGTCTTTGGCGCACCCGGCAGAGTTAAGGTTTCTGTCACTTTTATTGTCTTAACTTCATTTTTAAGAACCATTTTCCACCCATATTCTTTTCCCACTTGATACTTTATCTTTTCGGAGGGGAGAAATTCCGAAGATGCTATCAATATCCTATCGTCCACTTTCATGAGGCTCAGCACTTTTTTAGCGCATCCACTCACCGCCAACATTCCAGCCAACAGAAAAAGAGGAATTAGCTTCATCTTTTCACTTTGCCCCCTCATCAGCACCGATGGCAAGTTTAAGGTGGTGGTCTACGGCTTACGAAGAACGACTGGCCTACCAACAAAAGTAGATGTCGAACTCATATAGGCCATACCCGCCGGGATTGCAGACTTTGAACCGTAAAACAGACCAGAAGATTTAGACACATAAGTGTTGTCTGAGGCCACAAAGGACTTGCCACTTTCATATACGAAACCTTTTGAGGTGATGTAATTGCCACGGCCGTCTCCGTAAACAGCTGTTCCGTCTGAACCAATCGCACAGTTCCTGCCACACTTAAAACCAGACTCACCAAGAACAACACCAAGGACAGCCTCCTCATCTTGTGACCACCCACTCAAAGACAACATTCCAAGCAGCAGAAGTATAGGAATCAACTTCACATCCCCACCCTGCTCCTGCCGCATGCCTTATGCAAGCGGTCAGACGCTTTTTTTGGCAACCCCTAACCCAAGACTCAAAATGGCTTAGAATATTAGTATTTGTATTTAGGGTATAAACGGCGATTATTTAAGCCAGTGGACGAATGGCTGATGAAAAGCTGGAGAACTGTAACACTGGTAGTGGTGCTGTTCCTGATATGGCTGGGAGTCGCTCATTTTGGGGGTGGATCTCGTTACAGTGCTGCACCAGGAAAACAATCCTCTGGTCTTCCGATTTCATCAGCAAATAAAGGTTCTGGATATTCCATCTCGAAAGCTGGGAAAAGACACAACAGCGGATGCAGATACTATAACTCTTCTTACTCCTGTGGTCCTAACGATGGAATACCCTGCAAGGTTTGCGGGGGTTAGGGTTTAAGAGTACATGCTCAAGTTTTTGAAACGGATATTTAGCCCTTCAGCAAATAAGAAGCTATGGACGATTACGGAAGAAATGATTAACCAACACGAAAAGGTATATATTAACCTTTGTCGTTATTATAATGAAGATAAGTCAAAGAGCATTGAGGTTAATCCACAGGGACTTCTTAAGTATCGTCTTCTGGGAGCTTCATTCCCAAGTAGCGCCTATCGTTTTGCCTTTTGCAAGGACAAGCCAGAACTTTCATCGGAAGTTGAGGAGAAAGCACTTGCGATGGCAAAAAAACCTTTTTCTCCTAATTCACAACATCCCTACCTTCTTGATGCCATATTAACAGTCTCCACTTCTGATCTCATATTCCCATTAGCACAGAGACTAATTACAGAAGACTGCAATACCCCATATAAGAACGTTAAGTTACTGTATTCGATGCACTATGAGGCAATATACGACAGCATAAGAGACAAAGACTACTTGGATAGCAAAGAAGCTGTAATTTTAGGGTCAGTAACCTCGCCCATGGCTTATGTGACTCAACTTCTAGGTTAAATCCTTCAAGGGTTAGCGATTCTCTTCGGCCTGTTCCTTGTAATACCGCCAAAGCTTGTCGGTGATGTCAGATAGTTCTTTTTCCACCTTATTTAACTGCCTCTTGAGCCCCGCAACCCTGGGGCTGTCTTTCTTCTTTCTAAACATATCCATCCAGGATGTCGGTTCGTTGAATTCTTCCTCGTCGATATTGTTTACTAGGTCGTCGATTTGTCTGCGCAGGATCAGCTGTCGTTCGTAAAGAGGTCCAATCTCGGACCATTTCCTGATGAATGCCCGCTGTTCCGGGGACGCTTGAGGAGGTGGCGCAACTTTCTGCTCTTCATCCTTCTGAGTCATCGCCATCAGAGCTTCCAAATCGAAAACGGCGGCATGAGCCGAAAGGCCGACTAGAAACAATACGGTAAGAATTCTTTTCATATGTTTAGTTAAGACTTAAATCTATTAATTTCAAACCTCGCTTTGCTAAAGCACACCTTTTACACCACTTCCCATTTAGAACATTGTTCGCCTTCGACAAAAAGATGTGTCCGTTTCGGCAACGCCATTGAAGGTGTTCCCGCTGATTGCGTGGAGCCTTGCGGGTAAGCAGAACACCTCCCCGTTTTCTGGCAATCTGCCGATATTTTTGAATAGCGTTTTTGGTTCTGAATCGAGCCGAAAGCTCTTCGTTTCTACAAAGCGGACACCACTTACCGAACATAATATTTGTCGGCTGCGCGAGCCAGGTGTGTCGTCTTTTGCACCTCCACTTTAGATGATGGTGCGCCCCATCATACTTCCTTGAAATACATCGGCCGCCCTTCTTACCTGCCCATTTTTGCATATCTTGGATGCTGTATTTGCGCCTACCAATAAGCTTTACAATTCGCCGGGCAATTAGAGCTTTGCTTTGCTTCCGTCCGGTTAGGGCTTTTATTACCCTTTGACGATAGTCACCTTTGAGCCAGATCTTTTTTACTCTTGATGATTGCTCTATTTTCCATCTTTCGGTCCTTTTTTTGCCTTTGTTGCCAACGCTTATTCGCCGCTTGGCCGCTTTTGAATGCCGTCGACCAAGTGAATGAGATATGATCTTTGCCCTATATTCTAGATTTTTCCACCTCTCCTTTGATCGGCGTGAGAGTTTTCGTCTTGTTGATTCTAAGGGTTTGTAGCCTTGGTGGGCTATTTTCTGCCGCCTCCTAAATTCCCTATTTCTCCATAATTTAAGCATCCTTTCCCTATTCCATTGTAGCATTTTAGGTAGTCTGCTGATTCTCTTTCTTATACGTGCGAGTTTTCTACGAGTAGTTTCAGATGCCTTCTTGCCCAACTGGGCCTTCCGCATTTTTCGGCGAGTCGCAAGGGTTCGCCTTTGTCCGATGTTCTTCTCAACCCTTTTTCGTATCGTTTCAGTGCTTTGCACACGACCAAGAGATGCCTTTCGCATTTTCTCCAAAACCGAAGACGTAAATTCATACCCTCGATCACCCCCAGTAGTTAAGTTGAATCCGTTCGGCTCAACCGCGTTTAGCTTTTGAACCCAAAACTTTTCTCGCCTGTTTAGCTCAGCTTTCTCACATCTCTCCAGAATTCTCCAAGCGAAAGCAGTATAGCCATATTTTCTTAATGATAAGTAAAGGTGCTTCCTTGTTTTTGTGGATGCCATTGCCCTGTGGTCTTTAAACCGTTTTCGGATGTCGTAAGCCTGACCGACATACCATCTGTCCGTGGTCTTGTGACGTATGCCGTAAATACCTGTTATCTTCATTTCTTATCCATTACTGCCTTCCACCTTTCCTCCAAAAGCAACTTCGTCTCATAAAACTCCTTGGCGAAGACCCTCGCCCGCTCTGTCACCTTGTCGCTCTTAGCTCGGTTTAGCTTCGCTGGTAGCAGCTCTAATTTTTATTCAAGCCTGAGAAGTCCTGTTGGATTGCTCACTCACTTAGTAATCCCTATCCAACCTTTAATCTTCTCAAACCAAATCACCCATATAGCTGGCTCGGGTTCTTCCACCCCTGCCGCTGTTGGCACATCTAGGACTTCAGGAAGCGCGGTTGGTTCTGTTTTTACAGGCGGTTGTTCCGCAACCACGACCACTGGAACAGGTGTTTTAAGTTCTGTCGCAATTGCTAACCACTTCGCCCGACCATCAGCCACAAATTCTTTGAGTGCCTTGTCTGTGCTTTGAAAAGAATCGAACTTGCTCAACGCCAAATTAACCTGCTCCAAGCTAAGGGGAACCTTTTCAGTTGGAGGCAAAGGCAGTAGGGCAACAAGTAGGTTCGATCCCAGAATAAGCAGCTTTCCTTGTTGATCGGTAATTTCAGCAACACCACCACTCACCTTGGCCGAAGCCACCACCTTAAATTCAGTCGGGCCATTCTCACTCTTCTTAAACGCAGCCAGCATAGGTCCAGCAGGAAGTGTGACGGGTGAAGGCGCAATGGCCTTAGGCACCACAGCAACCTCCTTAGGCGCAGGGGGAGGCAATGTGGTTGATGTAGTGATCGTTTGTTGAGGTTCGATTGTTGAGGCAACTGCTGTTTCTTGGCCCTGCTCTCGCGACCCTTTGCGAGAGCCTGTAGCCTCCTTGTCGACTACCACCCTAAGGGATGATGCAACCGTAGTAGGAAGTGCTTTAAAGAAGGTAAAGCCTGTGTCCTTTTCGATCTCAGCGACAGAGGTCACATAGTCGTTCCAAGAGTTGCCCATAATCCCCTGCTCGTTGGGGATCTTGATGGCAATAGTGCGACTAGAGGAAGTGATCGTCCCGTTGGGCGAACGCACCACAGCAATCTTCCAAGTGTACTTGGGTATTGCCACCCCACTGGCGACTGTAGATCCAGTAAAACCGCTAGGACCACAGATGATCAGGACTTCTTTACCCTGGAAGGCAAGACTTCGGCAGTAGCTCTCGAACTTCTCCCAAGGCCCCCTGTTATTGTCCGCTTTCTGGGGAACCATATTACTCATCAGGAAAGTCACATCGTTGTGTTCTTTAGAAATGGTGCGATCGCCCGAGGGACACATATGCCCCCGATCAAAGCCTGAAAATGTCTCTGTGGTCGCTTTGTTAAAGCCCGCAGGCAAGGCGGTATCCACAAAGAAATCCTTACTACGCCCGCTATGACCTGTGTCCTCGCTACTCAAACTCCAACTTACCCAGTTAGGCTCACTTTTTTCGCTGTTGTAGCTTTCCGCGTACTCCTCCCGCTTAATGAGGAAGTTCTTTTTATTACTGGGATCGGTGGTGGCTTCGCTAGGATTGCCCAACTCCATTTGGTACTGGGTGCCGAGTCTTGCCCATGATGGACAGGTATTTAAAGAAAGCAGGACTAGGGAAACCCGCAGAAGACGAATCATATGAACAGCTAACACTCTAAATCTGGAATATCAAGGGGCTAAGGGAAAGCGTGGTGCAAGGAGGAAAGAGTTTTTTCAGTTAATAAGACAAGTTTCTCTACCCTCTAAATGCTCGGGCTCCGGACTTAGCAACCTCAGCCCAGTATTCCAGTGAGCTTTTCTTTTCTTCATCAGTCCGAAAGAAAAATGTTTTAGGACCTGCAATTTTATTTATAAAAGAGGCAGTGGAAAGAATCACTCCATCACTGCTAGAACTTTTTCTCTCGACCGGCAATCTCCCAACTGGCGCATTTTTGTTAGAGAAGAGCATATAAGAAGCAAAGCCGTACTTAATATACCCCCAAATAGCCATTGGGGTAATTCTGACATGTTTAGGCTCGTCCTTGACTACAACTTGATCTGTCCCGCTTGGATCATTTGGATAAGAAATGGTTGTTATCGGTTCTAGAGGAGTCATTGGCGGGGAGTAGGCTAACTGGAGTCTTTGCGAGAGTTCCACATACTTTAGACGATATCTTTTGGAAATTCTAAAAAGATCACCCTCTGTTTCCTTTGAAGGATCGAAAATAATAGCACCCAGGAAACCGTCTCGTAGCTCGAGGCCACTTGGAAGATCAAAATATTGGTCACGTCCTTGCTGGAATCGCGCCACCCTGTCCTCATACATATCTATCCAGCCAACACTTCTTTTCTTTATTGTTCCGATCCTAGAAATGGCGCAGGCCTTAACTCGCCCACTATCACCCTGATAAGGGTAGAAATGGCCCATCATAAAGTCTGTGGCTAAATATGAAATGTAGCGACAAGCCCTTAGTGTGAATCTGATTATAAATAGTGAGAAGGTTATGATAAGCAAACAGATGAAAATACTGAGCCAAGGACTAATAAAACCGGCCAGAAATATGGCCGCTAAGACAACCCCTTTGCAAAGTCTGAGCCCTAAATCAATTCCTCCCCATGGGCTCAGAACGATAAGAAGATTCATGAACTGAGAAAATGCCCATACAGAAAGGAAGCAAACGACAACGGCTATCGTCCAGACGATAGTTGTAACAGTAGCCGATGCCCATGTAACTGCGCCGAAGAAAGGAAAAACTATCCCAGCAATACTCGCAGTCGGAACCTCAAATAGCTGAGAGGTCGATGTTATTGCGGGGACTACCATCGAAAGAATAAAAGGCAGGCCAATTAACAATCCGCTAACCGCGTGCTCGAGGGGTTCAATAAAATCCATGGGCTTCTTTAGAATTGGGATAAAAGTTCCAATAAAAGAGTTTATGATAAAAAATATGCCAACCCCAAGAAACAACCCCCAAACATAAGGATGGCTAAGGAATGGGAGTGAAGCACGGCTGTCGGCCGATGCTCTATACCACTTCAGAAACCCCTTCCCGCCGACAACCAAAAGTGGACTTATTGCGACTGCTGTCGTTGTCTGTATGAATTGAGCCGCCCTTTCTATGTTTATCTCAGGATTGCCGATTCCTTCCTCCGCAAGCCCTGGTATTTGATAGTCAGACTGTTTATATTTTTTTTGAGCCGCAAAGCCAGGAGCACAGACAAAGAAAGCAATTATTGTGGCTAGAAGTAGATTCACTAAAGGCCTAACGGCTTGCCCAGGATTTGCGAAAGATCGTAGATCCAGAAGAGATTGCTGTTGCTTGACCGACAAACACATCACCGGCTTTTACTTGTGAGTTATCATGCCCAACAAATGAGTCCCCCGCTCGGACTACCGTCCTACGTGGTGAAATGTAACTATCTCCACATTTTACATAAACACCATTGGGGGTGAAGTAAGTGTCACCGGCTTTTATTATCGCGCCATGTGCTCCTACTGCGACATTGCCAGCAGTTGCATAAGAACCATCTCCATCATAAACGCCCCCAACAAAGTCATTCATTTCTGCTTCTTCACCAGCCGAAGAGAAGCTGATTAAACTCATAATCAGCAAAAGACTGGATCTGAATTTCATGCTATTATTGTGTTTCATTTCAAGAGGCTACACAAGCCCTTCTGCCTAAGGCTGCTTTATACAAACTCCCACTTTAAACCTGTTTTGTTTCCATAAGCGACGGTTACGCAAACTCCAGTAAAGCCCCTGTGGTTGCTCTTAAAAGCCTTTAGCCATTCCCGATCACGGTTGGAGATAGTTGGCTTGGCGCCAGGCCCACGCTTTACCTTCCACTCCAAAATAGCTTGAGGGACAGCCTTGGCCTTCCAGTCCGCGCCCCAGGTGGTAGCACCACCTCGCTTCCAGATCAGAAGATCTTTTCGCACTGCCTGTTTTCGACCCTTACCGCCGAGCTGTGGCACAGCCACCTCAATACCAATTCGATCTATTGGCCTAACCCTCTTGGCCAAGAATCGGTGCGCAAACAGATTTACACAGTCGTTTTCTTTTCCACGCCAATCGGATTTGTGTAAGTGAAGCTCCATTTGCTTAAGAGCCGCATGTATTTCAGTACTAAGGCTCATTAAACTATGTTCCTACGAGCTGCATAAAGCCTGTTGAATTTCGTTGAGCACTGTCTCCCGATACTTTTCCTTGCTGATTTGATGGCTGTAGTGGGTAAGACGGATCAGTTTCCCGTATTCTGTGAAGGACAGGTTTTCGTTGAGTATATCGTAAGCCATTCGGCCAAAAGCCAGAATCAGAGGCGAAACAGCACCAAGATCTCGAAGTTCCTGTTTGAATATCTCAAGACTCTCCGCAAGGACACCCGGGTTTTTCTTCAAATGCTTTGGTATGTTTTTTGAATCCACTTCCACAACGCCTTTAATGATATCTGTCATGTAGGCTCCATAGTACTCGGTATCTTCAAAGGCAAAGCGGATCTTATAGTCTTGGGCTTTGGGGCTGGGGTCATGAAAGTTTCTGAAGGGCTCTGAAATCGTAAATCGGGAAAGATTAAGCCCGACCATTAGCACATTGGTCTTAAGGAGGGGGAGAACCAAGTTGTCAGCAAAGATTGCCATATCGCCCATGTTTGACTTGGGCTTATCTGAAACTTCAGCCCAAACTGCCCAACTAGCGTATTCGCCATGCTTTTTCCTGATCAGTTCATAATGGTTTTGAGAAATCATGGGGAGTCTGCAGACACTTCAGCTCATCTTTTTGGGTCTGTGCCAAGAAAATCGCCCCATCCTTTCCATCCCTTTTTTTTGTAAACATATGGCGGGGTTTTCGGGATATTATAAGGTCTAGTGGTTTTGTTTTTAATGCCACCCTTTAAGTAAGTTCGCCATTCATGCTCTCCCTTGAGAGCAAGTTTTTGCGCGAACCCCCTGGCAACTATATAACTTACATACCCGTCCTGCGGCCTATTTCCTGTCCCCAGAAAGTCACCCCACCCACGCCAGCCACTCGTTTTGTAGATTCTATTAGGTTTAGATGGAAGATCGTGTCTACGGTTTGCAAGAGACATTCTTTTAACGTATGCAAACCAATCCTTTTGACCCTTTAAGCCGAGTTTTCTTGCGAAAGAACGCGCTTTTTTAAACTTTCTATAAGTGCGAAGTGCTGGCGCGATTGTGCCGGTGCCTAGCCAATCGCCCATTCCTTTAAAGCCTTTACCCTTGTAAACTCTTTCTGGCTTCAAAGGTATTCCAATAGGACGATGAGGCTTACCTTTAAGACCTTCTCTACAGTATTTAAACCAGTGCTCTCTTGTCTTTAGCTCTAACTTTCGGACAAAGTTCTTCGCTTTCAGAAATGGCCAATAGGATCTATTGAAATTTGCTATTCTTCCTGTACCGAGCCAGTCACCCATAGTTGTAAAGCCCTCTTTTTTGTAGACCGACCTTGGATTGGCAGGAATATCATCAGGAATCTTTCCCTTAGAAGTCAGGAGTCCTTTGGCATATTTAAACCAATCATCTTGTCTGAAGATTTTTAGGTTACGCGCAAAATTACGTGCCTTTATGAAGGGCTTAAAGGGACGATTTTGCGGTGCGATTGTTCCAGTGCCCAGCCAGTCCCCCCATCCAAGCCAACCCATTTGACGATAAATAACATCAGGGGCGCTTGGAATGTCGGGAGGACGTTCTGTGAGCCTCCATGCCCTCCAACTACATTTTCCTTTTAGTTTTAGCCCCCGGGCAAACTCCCTCCCCTCATGAAACGGTCTCCAAGAAAGCTCTGCTAACCGATCCCAACAACGCAACTCAACTGAATTAATAAATTCTTTTAGATCGATCTTCTTTGCGAGTTTTTCTGTAAACACTCCCTCAAATGGTTTTACATGATTCTGAGGTTTGCCCTGCGATACAGCCCGAAAATATTCAATTATCCGGCTATCTTGCGATCCCAAAGCACGAAGTGTGGTTAGCACTTCCTTAAACGAATCTGAATCAAGGATGTCATGAGGTTTCGCATTCTTTTCGTGAACGACTGGGACAATAACGTATCCAAACTTCTTGTTAGGCGAGGGACGCAGTGCCCTTCCGACCGCCTGTACAATATCCACCAAACTCTTCCGAGGATCAGCAAACAGGACGGCATCGATATTGGGAACATCTACTCCTTCGGTCAGACAACGGGCGTTCGTGATCAGACTTCGGGGCGCTTTAGAGAATTGATCAATTTCCTTTGCTCTGGTTCCAGTCGGTGTTTTCCCAGAGACATGGAAGGTTTGGAGTCTTCCGCTTGAAGGGAAACTTTTGCTGTAGGCATCGTTGCTGTCTTGGAAGTCCTGCGCCCGTTTAATACCTCCGTGAAATGAAACAACATGTCGAATGGGGTACTTGTTCATCGCTTTCCTCAGAGCAATAAGAGCGGCAAGGTTCTCGGCCTCCATTTCCTTGCCCCATCCTTTGCTCTTTGGCCTTACAAAAGCTCGGTTACGAACTAGGTCAGCGATTTCCTCTTGGGAAATGTGGATCGTGACCACCTTGTAGTCGCTCAAGATTGCAGGTTTGTACTCAAGAGCCTTCTTGAAGCTCAGCTTATGGATCGTTTCCCCGTAATCATCGGGGTCCTCCATGCTCAATATTTCATCGCTTTGGCCATGATATCTCCGCTCAGTTGCGGTCATGAATAATCGCCGGCTTATCTTAACGTTCTTATCTAGGACAAGATGAGAGAAGACTCGCCCTTTGCTTCCAGCCGTCTTATGGGCTTCATCCATGATGCCTAGGTCGAAGGTGAACGCTGCATCCCTAGCAGCTTTGGCTAAAGCTTGTCCGCTTTGGTAGGTGGTAAAAACAATGGTAAGAGAGTTGTGTTTGCGCTTAAGCCATTCTGCGATTCCTTTTGAGTTAGTTAAGCAAGGAACCCCCAAGTCCTGTTTTAGGACAACTGTATCGTCCTGTTCTACCTTCCCTGCGGATTCATCACTACACACACAGATCCATTCAACATCCTGCTTTCGCGCCATGGATTCATACATCCACGTCTTAAGGGTCTGCTTGATTAGGGAAAGACTAGGGACAGCGATGACGATCCTTCGGGCTTTGAGTTTTTGGGCAATAAAGTAGGATGTGAGGCTTTTACCTGTCCCACAGGGCATAATGAGTTTGCCCCGTTTGTGCTTCTTTTTAATGAAGTAGGTAAGGGCATCCGCGATAGCTTTGTTTTGATGGGGGCGAGGTAGTCGGGGCTTGAGGACTTCCCGCTTGTGATAAAGATGCTTTTGGAGGCGCTTAAAGAACTCTTCATCCAGTCCTTGCCATACATCAAGTGCTGCAAAACCGATCCTGTCCTGATGCTGTAGGACATTAGTAATCCTCTCCGTAGTTGAGGCGATGAGGCCGTAGGAAAATTCACGGCACACTCCAAAAGCCAGGCCGGTAAAAGTGGAGATCTCCCGCCATGTGATCGATTGATCGGATTCCTGGCGATACTTCGACTGGATGGCCCAGTACTCACCATCCTTGGTCTCAGCCACTAAATCGATGCCTTGGTCGCCAGAGGGTAGTTTAAGTCTTTTAGCGAGTGACGTAGGTACGTCTCGGAGAAGCCAGACGAACTTAAGCTTGCTGGCATATTCAGGCTCAAGGATAAGGTAATGCTTGGTCAGTTCCTCAAAAAGGTCGCCCTTTTGTTTTTTAGTTAATGGGCTCCAACGCTGTTGAAGATCAGCCCAGGAACGGCAGCCTTTCAGTGTCTGAGCAAGGTTCGTAGCCACAGCAAAGTTTTATACCATGTCATAGGACAAATACAGGGCTACCGTGCGCGCGTAACCTTGCAGACCCGGCCTTCAGCACCTCATGCACCGATTGCTCCAGCTTGGTCAGGGCCCGAGGCTTGTCGGATCGATCTCAATCGTCTTCGAAAAGTAGACTCACGGATTCTCCTTTAACGGAGCACCAATCACCTCGCCGGTCTTATCCTTTAGTTCGGACGACTGAGAGTCGTAGATTTTAGGCCCTTCTGTGGAGAAGTTATCATTCAGACTGCCAATACAGGCTTCGCACCGATCCGTGTAAGGTACCTGGACATAGATCGACTCATTAAAGAGCGAGTGAGTATTCGTGTCCACCGTGCTGAGCGTTCCCAACACCTCCCCACTGGTTGAGACCACCACCGGTCCGTCAGTCGCCCACTGGGCGTGCTCCACAGGTCCCAATAGAGATTGCGTCGAAAAGTCTCCAGTCAACGTCCCCGACTCATTCGAGATCGAATCGATCAACGCCGAGTTGGCATTGAGGATGCCATAATATCCGTCAGCTTCCTGAGCTTGCATCAGTTGCGTGCAAATCACGGCCATCATCGGGATTGCTATTAAATGCTTCATACCATCGCCCATATACGAAAGAATATAATTGTTGAGGGGCACGATGATGATGCAATCGATCAGCAGTGCCACAAAACGGATCCAGAAGCCTGCATACTTCATTTCCAATTCTCCCTTTGTGTCGAAAGATTTAGCATATTCATCACATCAGAGTCCTCAATCTCTTCAGAATCTCTGCTGTTTTCTTTGGGTCATTTTTTTTCGCTTCGGCGTACCACATCTTGGCCATGTTTTCGTTTTTTTCCACTCCAAACCCCTCCTCATAGCAACTACCTAAAAAGCACTGTGCATATACAGACCCCTGCTCGGCTGACTTCTGATACAGCTCTATGGCCTGCTTATAATCCCTCTTCACCCCCACCCCACACTCATACGCTACCCCTAAAAGGAATTCCCCATATGCATCACCCTGCCCTGCAGCTTTTTTATACCACCGAACCGCCTCCAACTCATTCCTCTTAACTCCCCATCCATTTTCATAAGACCTGCCTAGGTGGCACTGAGCCGTCACATTTCCCCTCTCCGCTGCCTCTCGATACCACCTCGCCGCTTGAGGCGTATTCGCTTTTACACCCCTGCCCTCGGCATAACACCCCGCTAGCTTTAGCTGATCCGCCACAATTCCAGCCTCCGCATTTTTGCGTAACCCCGTGGAATACATGGGGCTATTTTGTCCATCTTGTACAAACCTCAAGAATTCCTTGCCTATGTTTAGCCGAGACAAGCCGATGATTGCGACCGGACCACCCACCAGGAGAAAAAATAGATATCCCATTTAAGCTCGGCTCTTGATGGCCGCCTCGATTGCTTTCCCACAGGCATCCACTGCCTGTCGGTCTGAAAAATCAATGTACTCGCCAAAAAGCCCAGAAGTGCGGATCGAGACGCAATAAGGCCATTTCCAAAGGAACCAGACCGACTCGATGATGCCAATTAAGCAGAGCGAAAAGTAGAACCACATCTGCAGGAGGCCGAGAAATAACGCTCCGCCAATCAGCAGAATCAGGAGGATCTTACATATAACCCATCCCACCTTGTCTTCCTTGATCCGTCCCCATTGGATTTCCCTGATCTGGGCAACAACGATCCTCTTGCGCTGACCAATCCAGATCAATGCCGGTGTCACCCGTATACGCCCATCGTCAAAAAGCACGTTTTCCCCTCCCGCATCTGGATTCAGAACTTGAAAGTCCAGATTCACCACCCCTGATGAAGGAATCAGAGATCCTTTTTTTACCGAAAATAACCAATGCAGAAACCTTATCATGATTCAGCACCACGCCTGAGACCACGTTCGATTGATGTCCGCTTTCCATACTTCCGACAATGTCCCCTGCATTTCGGCAATCACCACATCGAAGTTCATGCAACATTCGCTGAGATCATCCACAAGACTGGTCCTAACATGCTGGGCGTAGCGTTTATGGGCTCTGCTGCCGATCCTGCCCACAAAAAGTGTTGTTCTCCTCACTAGTTGGCGGCTGCGATCGATGTAGTAGACAGGATCCGCCTCAATCATAGCCGTCAGACCATGAAGCACATGACCCAAGGAGGGTATGCTGGATTCAGGGATTCGGCCCTTGAGAAGAGTTACCCAGACGGTGGCCATCGTACCAGAAAGCATCATAGCATAAGAAAGTTTCCTTCTTTTGAAGGTTATCTCGGCCGTAAGCATGTCACCTTGGGGATCAACCTTTTCCGGTTGGAAGGACGCAAGAGCATCTACCATGTGTTGGATGGACTGGTGTATTTTGAATCTTTTGGCCACCAAGAGCTTTGGGGGCGGCCGATAATGCTGCATCAAAGGCGGGCGTCCCTCCGGGATTTTCTCCAAAAGGACCAACGGTATAATGTTGTTGGCCATAACCTTACCTTTTATTCAAGGCTTTAAGGGCCGTATCGAGGATATCAGACAAGACATCTTCATGGCGTTGGTCTGGGTTATCCGCCCAGGATTCGATAAGTTTAACGATTTTTTTTAAGGCACTCTTCATAATCATAAGAAGCATTACGAACATGGTTTAAAACCGTCAACCATGCCTAAATGCGTAATTTATTAGCAGATCACCTTTTTGCTAATATGAATTATCTAGAGTGGACTAAAGTTTTCTGGACTTTGAGATATAGCTAAAAACGTATTTTCTGAAGCTATCGAGTTCTACATGAACCTTTTCAAGTACGGTCTTAGTTTGAGCGTCATCTAATTTAAGCAAGGCCATTAAAAGATGCGTAGGCAATACGGGACTACGTGTCTTTTGTGCTAACGCCTCGGCATCGCCAAACACCATGCGGGCTGTTTTGTTGCGCCGGAGTCGTTCACTAGAAGAACTACCGCTTCCTTTTGGGAGAATATGGCGGAGGAAGCGACGCGCATAAGTCAGATCAGAGATATATTCACCAACACAGCCTTTGAGATCGGCAATGTCGCGTTTAATTTCTTCGAGATCATTTTCTTTCAGGTTATCGAATACTTTACTTATATTGATTTCAACAACTTTCAGAATTCCCAAAAATAGATGAGCAGACTTTATCGTGTCTTGTTTAAGATTCGATGCCTCTAATTCGGCAATCCGCCAGACAAGCAGGAGGGATTTCGAATGACGAATCATCCTACTTATTTTCTTATCCAAGGCATGGCCAAGACCACTGTGAGTAATAGCCAAAGTATACTGCCGAACATAATTACACTTTGTCTTCTTTTTTGTAACGACACAACGTGAGTAGGCAAGGAATCAAGGGTATCCTGATAACAGGTTATTACGCTGGTTTCACGCGGGACAACTTTCGATCTACTTTGAGCTTCGGCACAATACTTATCCCGAACAAGAAATCTTCCGATCACAAAAATTTCCTCAGACTGTCTGATCCGGGCGGCCGCCCGGAGAAATGAGTTCTATGACTCAAAGCAAATTTACAGCCAAAGCAAGTTCGGCAGAAAAGGCCAACCTCATTCCAAGAGAATATTGCTGGGTAATTCCATCGATGATAACCGTCGCAAAAGTCATACACTTATTTAGTTAACGTAGCTTTAAAACCACGCTGCGCCGCTTCCACAACCTGAGGCGGAAGCAATTCCCAAATCTGGCTAACCACATTCCGAAGACCACTCACGTTATTTTCCTGTAAATAACGCCGCCCCATATCAAAGAGTCGTTCCGCATTGCCTTGATCATTCATTTGAGGGCGTTTATTTTCAAGATGTCGGAATTGATTTACCCAGAACGAGGGAAGTGAAAACAACACCTGAATATACAGGTCCTGGACCTGCTTGAGTTTTTTGCCCAAACGCTCTGTTTTTCGCTGTTGTATGATCTCATCCGCTTCCACTCTCAATTCATTATAACGCTTCTGTTGTTCATCTGTCCCATGCTGGACAACCATCTTGTTAAGCTCCTCAAGCGAATCGTTTATTTCAACCACCAAAGCAGGCCACTTTACGCTTAATTCGGCGGCATCCAGCTTAAGTTTGAACTCCAAAAGACGCTTTTCCGCCTTCTCCGCAGCATCGGGATCAGCCTTGGCAGCTGCAACGGCCTCCTCTATTTCCTTAACAAAATCAGATGAGCGAAGAGCTTCCAAGTCATCCAATGTTGTATTATCCTCTGCCTCTTGCGCTTGAGTCAGAAGCGAACGGAGTCGTTTTAATTCAGTTTCATAGTCCTCTTTAATTTCGGTTGGGGATATTATTTTTTTACGCAGATCGAACTGGTGCTCATATTCTTCATCCAAGTCTGTCACATAGGCACAGACTGTAATGAGTCTAGATGCGTCAATCTTTAGGGTAATTTCAATTTCCGAGCCAGCTGGCAGATCACGCTTAATCATTGTTGAGGTGATATGAAATGAGCCGATAAGTCGGTTTCTATCCGCCAACTCGTTTTCCCCCTCGATTATCGGAATAATAATTGCAGCGTCTGTTTCGCCGACTTTTATTGCTTTAGCGGTTCGGTAATTCTGTTTCGCCTTTAAAGGAAGACCTGCCCCTTTTTTGGCAAGTTTATCCCAATCATTTCCAGCTAAAACTACACCCATAGTATTGATAAGCGGCTGCTCCTCAATCACCGCGCCAACGGTATAAACCATGTGGTCGGGCACCGTTTTTTGACGCGAACCAGTAGAGTTAAACAATTCTATCGAAAAGGTGTTTCTTTCCCCTTTTTCAGAATGCAAGTTGAGCATAAACGCGCCGTCACTTCGCAAAGTGATCCGTCCGCTTCGCCATTGGGATTTATTGTTGACCAGCTCTATAGTGAAATCTTCGACCTTATCACCCGAAGGACTGGAAACTTTTCCTCCGACGCTCGGATCAGTTTCATGTCCGACAGGTTTGTACTTCAAATCAATCTGAAATTCTCCGACTTTGGCAGGTTTAAGAAGCCTAGAATCCAGTTTTTGAGTTGCCGCAAAGACAGCTGCCCCCTTTGCCACAACGGTCAGGGGATCCACACTGTGGTCAATGGGAATGCCCAGACAAGCATTCAGTATTTCACGGAAATATGGGGCTTTTGTCGGGCCACCTACAAGAATAACTTTCTGAACCGAGCCAGTAGAAAGGTTTTTCTCCTGCAACACCTGTTTGCAAATTCCAATAGAGCGCTTGATTATGGGTTGAGCAATTTTAACTAGCTCCGCACGTGTCAGTGCAATCTCCTCTCCATCCACCACATTACCAGACTCATCTTCAAAAGAACATTCTGTCAGAGTTGTTGACTCTTTCGTAGTTAACTCGATTTTAGCCATTTCCACCGATCTTTTAAGTTTGAGAAATTCACGCTCCCACCTGGCATTTCCGCGCTTGAATTCGGGCAAATTATGATTTTGGGCGAGCTTTGGCGCCACAATTCTTTCCAAAATGGCCCAATCAATATCCGAGCCACCAAGAAAGTTGTCGCCCCCGTGATGGACAACGTTGATTAACCCTTCTTCCGCCTTAATTAGAGCTGCATCGAAGGTTCCACCACCAAAATCATAAACAAGCCAATAGGCTTTTTCCGAATCCACCTGAAACCCGTAGGCGAGAGCAGCCGCAACTGGTTCCTGAAGTAGTGGACTGCCTTTTAAACCCGCCAACTCTGCTGCTTTGCGTGTGGCGTCGCACTGATGAAGCTCGAACGCTGCAGGAACTGTAATAACCGCTGCTTGGATCTCCTCACCCGTGGCTCGTGAAACATCCGACCGGAGTGATCTAAGAATTTCGGACGATAGTTCCTCCGGTTTTTTACTCAACCCGCTGGCCTTGAAAGAGTAGGCAAATTCCGTTCCCATCCTACGCTTGAACTCGACGTAAGCATCTTTTGGTTTGTCAATAATGGCATTTTTTGCGCGGGTACCAACGAAAACTTGCCCGTTTTTACCATAACTCACAGCCGAAGGAGTCACGTCCTGATCATCATTATTTTTAATGATTTCAGGTGAAACATCCTTAAGAACAGCGATAGCACTGTTAGTGGTTCCAAGATCAATTCCAAAGTCAACGGTTGTGCGGATCATTTTTTTCTTTTGTCCTTTTTGGTTATGGGGGTGGCGATTTCAACTTCACCAGGATAAATATGGTTGTTCCACTTGACGGTAGGTCGAAGGGTTTCAAGCACGCGTTCTTTGCTAATTCCTTCCTGAGGAATTGTCGCAACGACCTTTTCCGGCAACCCATAATCAAAGGGTTCGCCCGTCCGGTCGATTATCTCAATTCCAAGCTGAGTGAACGCGTTGTAAATTGATTCCAGATATCGAGCGACTTTTTTGATGTCCTCCTTCGCAATCTCTTCCTTTGGTTGTTTGGAAAGCGAATCTGTCATTTTTCCTTTTATCCGCCACATGTTAATAACAATTGTTAGGATTTCATTGGGATCCAGGACTGGCAAAGTGACAACGGTTTTTATTCCTGGTGACATTCCGCTATTATCTTTTTTCACTTCCGCTGATCTTTTAGCGAGCTCCCTCGCTAATTCTATTCCAGCCGGGTATTCTGGACTTCGTATTTCGTTCTCATTTTGTATTTTCATTACTTTCTTTCCTTTACTTTTTCGCTTTCAGCTTCTTTATTTGCAGGTCTATTAACTGAAAGAAAAAAGCATTCCATGTTTCGTACATCAGTTCCGATTCACTAATATCGGCATTAATTACTGAGCGCACGGCTAGAATTCCACTGCTTGTTTCAAAGCGAATATCGCTCCATGGGACAAAATGTTCCTTTTTCCGTAAAAGTGCCCGGGAGTGCATGTAGACTCCGTCAGCGGCAATCCGCATTTCTCCCATCTTGACTATTTGACCTGATAATATACTTTTAGCTATTTTAAAGGTTAAGGATGGGATTACCAGTTTAAGTATCCCGTGCAGTATTCTCGTAAAGTCTGCGTCAGCTTGCTGTTGACTACGCCCAAAGCGTTTGCATTCAATATCGATCTGACCACCCTTTCCGATTACACTTATCCGAGTTGAATCAAATGGCAAGTAATGAATATAGTATCTTTTTGTACCTGCCCGTATTCCAATGATTTCGGGTATTTTTATCTCTGTATTATTGTAGCGGAATATGCGGCTATTGATTTCAACTTCGTCACCCCGAATTTTTAGGCTTACCTCACTTTTTTTTCGCTCTGAAATAGACGCCAGAACCTGACGAAGATTTTCACCGAAGCGTTTTTTAAGCTCAGGGTCTTTAACTAGCTTTGTAGCCATCTCGATAGCTTTTAAAGAAATTTCAAAGTCGCTCTCATTATTATGTGCATCAACACAGATTTGGCTCAAAACAGTGGCAATTGAGTCTGACATTTGTTTGGTCAATGAACTTTGAGCTCCTTCCGCCTCTGTTAAGGCAAGCAAACGCGGCATTATTTGCTGATTAATTTGAGTAAGCCGTTTTTCTGCCACGTCTTTACTATCTTCTATTTTCTTTAATTCTGCAAAGAAAGGCTTAAGTGACTTGCCTCGAATATTCCCTTCCCCAATATCAATGCTTTTCTGAATGCGCTGGCGAACGTCCACTCCCGTTGCAAAGTGTAGACATTCTTTTAATTTAGCCACGAAACTTTCGTTGTCTTGAGTTTTGTTTACATAATCGATCACACAATCAACAACTGTGGTGGCTACGTCATCAAAGAGTTCTGTTTTATGGTGTGAGTCTGATCCATGGAATAGCTCAAATATGCTTTGCAGTGAGCTACACTGTTCGATCAGTTTACCTGCCGCATCAGCTCCATTTTCCGGCTTTTTATCACACTCGTCCTTAGCTGTCTTGATATGGTTCAAAATCCGGTTGCGTATTGGAGTTAGGATAAGTTCTGCTGTTTTTTCAACATCATCAAGTCCTTGATGAGTCTCGTTCATAAAATCGATATGAGTTTTGGCCCAATCCGTCCTTCCCTGTTCCGCAAAACGCAAAGCAGCCTCAGCATTGATTTTATCCAATGCTTCTGGAAAAGCTTCACGCATCCGGCGGGCAAAACCCGTAGTCAAGCGGGGATCATCCAAACCACGGATGCGGGCTTTTAAGGCATCCCAAACACGATCATCAGTGGCTATCCTCTCCCACCGGTACAAGGATTCCTTCCAGTAGCCCTTGATTTTGCATTCCCGTTCTTCGTCAACTTCGGAAGAAAAATGGTAATGTGTCCAGTCTAGCGCAACCAGATGCATCATAACGGCAATATTGTGCCACGCGATGTAGTCATCTGGACATGTTTCCAGACGCGTCCAGATGTCATAAGCCGTTCCCGAATCGCCAGCTAGAATAGCTTGAATCGCAGGATCGTTAGCGCTTTTCCCAAATTCCTTCGGCCAAAACCAAAAAAATTCATCCACCAACCGGTGTTCCGGCTCCTTGAGCCGATGTATGGCTTCTCGTATTTGATCCACAGAAGGAGGCGGATCAAGTGAAAAAGCTGCAGGATTTGCACCTTGACCGTAGCCAAGTTCTTCCATCATTTTTAGCTTATCTGCGTGTTTTTTGATTTCCTTTTCGGAGGCATCTACGGGGAGGCCTGTGATACGAAAAGTGTTTTGGCGGTAGATATTCAAGTGCGCGGATTGAATCAATGGCAGGCAGTTTTTTGATGCTTTTTTCTCTGCTTCGCATTCAGTCTTAGTATTTTCCATAATTACATGCTTATGCCGCATCTCCAAAGCTTGACATGATTGGCATATTTATCACGAAGATCAGGACACTTGTTAAAAGCCTCCTCCATGATGTCTGCGGCATCAGCCAGTTTTCCTACTTTTTTAAGCTCAATAGCTTTAAAGGCCATCTTTTCTCCTTCATCCTCGTTAGGGGAAGAGTGTTCAATGCCTAGAGCGGTTTTGGCTATTTCTGAGTGGCTTGTGTTTGCCTTGTATGAGGTTTTATCCAGACCTGGCTTCCATGAATCTAACGCATCCAGCATTTCTCCGGCATTCTGGAAGCGTTTCTCCGCCCGTACATCAAGCGCTTTAGCAATAATACGGTCGAGTAAGCTATTCACATCGGGGTTTATATTTGAGGCGGACGTGATTTTCCCCTTAAAAAGATTCTTACTACCCCATCCCAGATCACTAGGAAGATCAAAAGGAAGCTGATCTGTAAGCAGCAAGTAAAGGGTTGTGCCAATAGCCCAAACATCCGCTGCGCAGGAGTCGCCCTTTGTGTTAGAAAATGCTTCCGGGGGTTTGAATGCGGGTGTTCCTGCTGCCGTAGCTAGCAGGGTTAATGGGTTGACCTTTTTGGCCAAACCAAAGTCGCTGATTCGTGCCCGCAGCCCTTCCGCCTCATAACCAACAAGGATATTTTGCGGTTTAATGTCACGGTGAATAATGGGAGGGCTTTGCCGGTGGGCCACGGAGAGACCCCGACAAGCCTGCTTCATTAGGTCAATACTGGTTTCTAAAGGAATAAACTTGGTTCCATGGGATTTCCAGAATTTTTCCAAGCTTCCACCAGGAACATTCTCCATCGTGTAATATCCGCATAATCCTTTGGGAGTATCCAAAACATTAGCATCAAATACGCGGACGATGTTGGGATGCCCGATCCGGGAAAGCATGATAGCTTCCCCCAGCATTTCTTCAATTTCCGGCACGGTCATGCCGCCACGCTTGAAAACCTTCATGGCCTGCCTACCCAGGAAACGATGCTTGACTCGATAAACTTCGGCAAAAGCGCCCTCACCTAGAAATCTTTCGACCTCAAAGGTTTCGCGGATGGTTTGCCCCTCATGAAGTAAGGCCATAGAAATTATCGGATAAGAGTTCCAACTCTTATCAATTCGGCGTTGAAGTCACTAACTGCTGCATTGAAATAATCTATCTCTATTTGAGTCTTCCTGTTTCTAGTATTAAAGTTTCGGACCTTATCGTTAATTAAATCAATTTGGTGTTGGTTGGTTTTGTCGATTGTAGCCCTAAGACGATCAATTTCCCCGTTCAAGAAATCTAGCTCTGCTTGGGCCATATTGATTGACCGTTGCTTGGTTTCGAGTTGGGCTTTTTTTGCGTTTATTCGCTGGTAAGAACTATTGGGAACACGAAATGTCCTTCCTTGCTCATCTCTGTACAGCGTTGAGTCAGGACTTACATTTGGCGTACTATATTCAGGCTTTGGCGTGTAGTTAGTAGATGAATAAGTATTTTTAGGTGGCGTATAAGTGGAGGCGGGTAATGAGTATGATGTCTTTGGTGAAGAATACGAATTAGACCGCGACGGTTCACTAAGGTTTTTAATCACGATACTTCCTGAGATTAGAGCAACTACTAAACCCGCCACTAATAATGAGATGCTGGCAGGCGAATCCCAGCTATAGTTTTTCTTGGGCCTCGCCATTTCCCCATCCATCAGATGAGCCGGCTGGATTTGGCAGCTAAGGGGAATCCATTCCTCCGTCCCATCCTTGCAAACAGGCAGATTGGCAGGGAACTGCCCGGCGAGTGCCATTGCCTCGATCATTGTTAGATCGAATGGGCCGCGCACCTGACCCTCATGGGTTACGTAGTAGCGCGGAGCCGATTGCTGTGTTCTGAAAGTAGCCATAATTGTATTTCTGGATTGAGGTACGAAAAGGCCAAAGGTTCGTCAACCGACTTTCTTTTTCATTCCGGATGAACTGGTTCTCAAAAAGCCATAGGAATCAATTCCGCGAAAACCCAAGCTTTTCAGATGAGCGCGAAGTTTGACCAAAGCCGGAGAGGAGATTTTATGCACAGCTTGTTTGCTTATCCCCATCTTGTCACCGATCTCCGACAAGCTGAATCCAAGACGTATTTTCTCCAAAACAACCCGTTCACGAGGCGAAAGCATGTTCATGACCTCGTTTAAAATCGAATTCGTTTCCTGCAATCCCACTTGTCTGCGAACATCCTGACGGGAGTCCTCGAATTTGCCAGCCGAGGACTTGGACGAGGACAAGCCAAATCCCGTAGAACTTTTCCAAAGAGGTGCCGAATCCAGACTCACGGGAAACATTTTCGCCATGCGAAGCTGCTTTGCATAAAGGGTATTGAGGGCATTGCGAATGGATCTGGCGGCGTAGGGAATAAATTCACCTTTGTCTGGGTTATATCGTTCAACAGCTCGGCTCAAGGCCAAATAGGCTTCAGAAAAAGCCTCCTTATAATCGGCCATGGGTATATTAAAGTATTCTACCGCAATTACTTCCGCGAAGGCCAGGTGGTCTTCCAGGAGCTTCTTCTTATCGTTCATTTTAAGATATATAATTTATGCCCTGCGATGCGTTGACGACTTTTCAGGGAATAAGTACTAACCTATGTGAATCGAAATTCAAAAACAGCTTTTTTAGCGGATATCCACGCCAATCTTCAGGCTCTTGAGTCGGTCTTAAAGGATCTGGATGCAAAAGAAGTCGAACATTCAGCCAGTCTTGGTGATGTAGTCGGATATGGTGGACACCCCAACGAGTGCCTAAATCTGGTTAGGACGCGATGCCGCTATTCGATTTACGGCAACCATGAAATTGCCTTATTAAGAAATGAGATAGCGTCTAGTTACCGACTAGAAATTCGGAATTCGCTGGAGTTTCATAAATCTAAGCTATCTGCCAAGAATCTTAACTACATCGGCTCGCTTCCGATCTCGATTGAGCAGCCCGATTTTACTGCAACACATGGATCACTTCATAACCCGACTGAGTTTGAATACGTCTTTACAGAACAGGATGCAGATAGACATTTCGCGAAACAAAAGACACGTATTGCATTTTGTGCGCACACCCACACTCCTCGCATATGGAACCAACAAAAGGGCCGCACAACTTTCACAGAAGCAAAAGACATCTACCTTAATGATTCGGGAAAATATCTAATCGATGTTGGTTCCGTGGGTCAACCTCGGGATGGAGATGCCAGGGCCTGCTATGTCATCTTTGATCCAGTACAGCAACGGGTTGAGTTTTTCAGGATTTCTTATGATGTAAAAGAGGCAGCTGAAGCCGTTCTCCATTGCGGTGGTTCACCCGCTTTTGCTTCCCGACTGTTTTCAGGAAGATAAATGATGAATGCCCTTTTTTTTGTCGTACTTTGTGTTTTATTTGGCGGGATCATCTGCTTTTGCCTTGGCAGGCTTATCGAGGAGGTTATTCGAGAAGTAAGGCCTGATTGGCTTTTAACAGGTAACCACCACTATCAGGTCCATGAGCAACCCCGAATACGAAGGGTAAAGTTCATTCCGAAACGACCCTCTGTAAATACAGCCCCTACTGGACAAAAAAGAACAGGAATAGTACGGCCTGTTATTGTCACCTTAGTCGTTATCGGATCGTTATTTTCTGATTTTCCCAAAGGTCAGGATCCGTGTGTACTCATTTCTGGTATTTCACATTTTGCAGCGACTCAGTTTATGGAAGAAGGGCGGCTGAAGTTTTGGCCAGTTTGGGGGGAAACAGGCAACGATAACATCATTTCAAGGGAAAAGCTTTTTGGGCAAGAGATTACCTCCAAGGATCCAGTATTTGAGGCGATTCCTGAAGAGATATGGCCTTTATGGGTTAGAACCGGCAACGAGTGGCTTATCAAGCGTCGAATGATGCTTTTCAGAAATTACACATGATTCATGAAGCTCTTATTCTCTGCATTTGTACTTTTCCTAAGCACAGTCTGGTTACTGGGCGGACTGGGAGATCAGGAACGAGCTATAAGCAGCGTGGTTCTAGTCACAGCAGAAAATCCAGGAGACAAAATCTACAAACAAGGTTCCGGGGTGGTTATCGCACCCGACCGTATTGTGACCAACTATCACGTGGTTCAAGGAAAGTCGGTTTTTCACATACGGCCACGCGGAGGACACTCCAAGGAAGAGTACATCGCCTTTGTTATCAAAACTGATCAGGACAAAGATCTAGCCCTTTTGTTGACGATGCACCACCTGCCCCCCATTAACCTTGCCCCAGAAGGCAGCTTTTCGGCAGATGATTTTGTTCGCGCCATAGGTTACCCAGGAGGCAACCAGCGGATAACATTCGGTCGGATCACATCTGTTACGGCGAGAGACGATTGCATGCTGGTACAAACGTCAGCAGAACTAAATCCAGGTAACTCGGGGGGTGCGCTGGTTGATGAAAATGGACGACTGGTTGGGATCAATACCCGAGGTGCTAGAAGCGCTATGTATGAACAACCAGCAAACGAGGCAATTCATGTCACCGAAGTAATGAAATTTGTACGCAATGGTTTTGGGTCGCCCTTTCGCGGAGCCTTACCAACACGCACTACCCGAGCGAAACCAGCTTATCAAGGATGGCGCCCATCCCAGAACGATTATCCTTGGGACACTCCCGACCCTTTACCGAATCCCACACCAACAAGACTCCCTTCCCTTGTGGAAACCATTCCCCGAGAAAAGGCCTATAGCGGACCGATGATGGGCGCAGTTTTTGAAGCTTGTGATACGCCTTTCCCAACACTGGACCATCGTGGAGCAAAATTAGCCTCCATGGAATCTGGCGGGGCGGCAGATCATGCCGGCATGAAGATTGGGGATGTGGTGATGATGATGGATGATATTCCAATCGGCCCAGTCCAGACCTTTGCCTCCACTATCAAAGGCCAGAAACCTGGTGGCCGCGTAGCACTGCAGATCCTACGGGATGGCCTCTATAAAGAGATATCTGTTGTCCTAGGAGATCGTTGGGTGGGTCCCTGTGCCTTGCCAACGGCACAGCATCCCCAGGATCTCACCCCGGAGCAGTGTCCCCCACAATCGGATCGAGGGCGCCTAGGAATGGTTGTGGGGCCTTGCCCTGCATTCACAGATCTGCCCGCAGGAAAACACGGGTTAAAGATCTTTTCTGTGCGGCCGGGAGGTGCGGCAAACTATGCCCAATTGGAACCAGGAGATGTGATTCTGGGACTAAACGGCAAGCCACCAGGCAGTGCGTATGATTTCGTTTATCGCATTCACGGGCTGCGTCTTGGGACAAAAGCCAACCTGCAGATATATCGGCAAGGAAAAACATGGGATGTTCCGGTAACGATCCAAAGGGGATAAATGAAACTCATACCAATTTCTCGGTTTTCAGTTGTTGTATTAGCGAGCATCAACTTTTGTCATTTCGCTCTTGGACAAAACGAGCCTGAAATCAGTTTTCATTCAAGCAAGGTAGTGGAACGCCCCACCTATGCTTACGGAGCAATGCCTATTCCTGGGGCAAAGGGTGGAGTAATGCCAATATATTCTGACCAAACTCACGGTTGGCGTCTCCCAGCCCCAAAAAGAGTGGGCCCCGTGCGTGTCCGCGAGATTCTTACCATGCCCGGTCCTGGAACTTGGCAATTGTGGGATCGAACAAGAACATCTTTAGTTTCACCAAGAAGAGATTCCTGCACAACAACCTGGACAGATTATGGAAACGATGGATGGATCGAAGGTTCTTGGTTCATTCAAGCAACTGATCCTAGGGGAACGTACTACTTTGAAGTTTTCTTCAATGAACATCAGGTGGCACTGATTCCTTTTGAAGTGCGATAAACAAGGTTCTAGGGTCACGGGTTTCGGTCGTGGTGAGAAATTAGGTACATCATCTGGGTTGGCCTCTTATCTGGCCTTTCGTACGCAAATATCAGCCCCTGGAACCCTTTTCAGAGGGGTTATAGGCACTGTTTTAAGTGTAGAAGTGCTGATTCGGGCTGGAATAAATCATTCTAGACCGAGACTCCGACCATGATTTTACCGAGAAATTACCGAAAGCCCGACCGGGAATTGACCGGGAAATTTAAATAAAGGCCTATTAAATGGGTCTTTAATGCCTATTTAATGGCCTTTAATTCGAATAAATAGGTATTTCATGCAAGGGGCTTCGTAAAATAATTGCTCTAGGAGAACGAGATA
>CAFBPZ010000003.1_pt1 | contig 31297 bp, 29 predicted proteins | sample 7269841 | NCBI WGS metagenome assembly CAFBPZ01 (sample SAMEA6814166, study PRJEB35770) | freshwater metagenome | biome: Freshwater; feature: Freshwater reservoir; material: water | place: Czech Republic | collected 2017-06-27 | depth 30m m
CGATCAGTTATGTAAATGAGTCGTGTCCAGTTGAGTCGTGGTCACTACTCTTCATTACCCTCGAAACAAAATCCGCCGTTAATCACACTCTTCACTGAATAGGACGGCTGTGCCATCCCAAGGATGCCGTGCGCGGTGGGCCGCACCCAACCAACACCGAGTGCGAGCCGATCAGTTGGCGCTGAACTTGCTGGCGAAGTGACGTCAATACTTGGCATCTGGTGCTCCATTCGGTTAAGTGGTAAATACCCAAGTGGGGAACTACTTCAATGGTAGGCAACAAGTCATAAATTACCTAAGTTTTGTCTAAATCTTCTGCGCTAGGCCCACAAACAACTGGCCCTCAACCACAAGCGGTCAAGGGCCAGTAATAGCGATGAACATCCTACCTAGAGTTAGGGGAAGGGTGCCTACTCTTCTAGGACTTTGCGATTAGGCGGTCACTAACTCGATCGTAGCTACGTCAAAGTTGAAGAGTTTGGCAGCGTTATCGCGAAAGACTTTACGTGCGTCATCGGCACTGATATCCCTGGCCAATCTCTGCACGACTTCACGTGAATGCGGATACGTGCCCTCTAAATGCGGGTAGTCCGATCCCCAGATCAGCGAATCCGCTCCAGTCATGGCCAGAACACCACTTTGTTCACCAAGGTGATTGACGGGGCTATTCCCAACTCACTCTTGGGCATGTTCAGGCCCACACGGCCACAGATTGACTCTTTTGCGCCCTTTCGCGGCTTATTTATATAACGAAATGGTAACGATTATTTGGCTAGCTTCTAGCCCTCGCCAACGCGCTCTCATAGTTGTTCAATCGCCACTGCGAATTGCGGATGGCGTCATCAACGGAGGATTAAGTGATTTCTAGCCGACATCCGCGCCGATCGACAGTTTTTGCTGTCGGTGCCAGCGCGTCTTTACTTGTAGCCCTTGCGGCCAATAGCGCCGTTGCTGCGCCAACCCCAGCCCCAACCAAAGCCACGGCGACATCAAACGCCGCGTGTCCAGTAACACCTGGTGTCACACCTGCTGGCATCACGCTTGGCTGGATCGGATCAAAGACCGGCGCAGCATCAACTACCTACCTAGGATCCTCTGAAGCCGCGCAACTGCGCGTTGATCAGGAAAATGCCAAGGGTGGCATCAATGGTCGTAAGCTCACGTTGCGGGTTTACGACGATGCAAGCAACTCAACCACGCAAATCTCTCAGGCCCAGAAAGCCATTGCTGACGGCGTCTTTGGACTCAATGCCAATGCGAGCACAGTGTCCATGTGGCCAACTCTTAAAGAAGCCAATATCCCTGTTACCGGATTCTCTAACCCGGGTTTTGGTACCGACCGCAATGCCTTTGGTGTCACTGGTGTATCGACCTCATCAAACCCGGCAATCTCGTCAACCGGGCTATTGGAAAAATTGAAGTCGATGGGAGCAACCAAAATTGCGTTGGTCAACCACATCAGCGCTGGTTCGGTTTCAACATTCAACGCTCTTCAAAACTTGATTCAGTACGTACCCGGCATGAGCTTGGCACTGCGAATTCCCGACTCACCTCAAGGTGCGCATGACGCAACTTCTGAGGCACTGCGCATCAAGAACTCCGGCGCTGACAGCGTTGCATACTCGGGCTTCATCGATGGCGGCATCTCACTAGCTCAAGCACTCAAGCAACAGGGTGTGACTCTTAAGGCGATGAACATCGTCGGACTATCCGATCCTGCAATTCTGCGCACTTCCGGTGGAGCACTTGAAGGTGCACTCGGTACCACCTACGGTGCTCTTCCTGTCGGAGTGAACGTTCGCGCCATGAAGACTTATGCCTCGGCAATGAAGGCAGCTGGTCTGAACTCGTACTCCCCAGCAGCACCGCTCGGCTACATTGGCGCCGACCTGTTGATCAAGGGCCTGAAAGTCGCTGGCAAGTGCCCAACTCGCCAATCATTCATCGACAATCTGCGTCAAGTCACTAATTACGACGGCGCAGGAATGATTCCAGAAAAGGTGTCATTCCTGCCAGGCATTTTCCCTAACGGCAACCCTCCGAGGTGCACCTGGTCCTCCATCGCCAAGGGCACTGAACTTACCCCTGACGCCCAGGTCACCTGTGGCGCAAGGTACATCGACACCTCGACTGGCAAGGTCATTCTTGGTTAGTAGCACGTCGGTACATGACTGTGGCGGGTGTCCTTGGACACCCGCCACAGTCATGTCATTGCACGCTTGCAAGTTGAAGTAGGAGCCGCGATTACCAGAATCGCTCGAACACTGAATACTCATACCCACGTTCTGCCAGCGCTGGCATGTAACTCACCACATAGACCAGTCGATTCACACAAATTCTCTAACGCATACACCTATCTCGCATCGGCATTGAGTTCCGAGACGATGCCACTCATGACTTTGGGTGCCTAAGAGATTTCCATCGATGCGCTGCCGTCATCTCCGAAAGACCATATGGTGAGTTTGTAGCTGTCATCGCCATCCTTGGTGTTCTCCTGGTCAACATGCAGCTGCCCCGTTTCAGAAACACCAAGCGAAAGGATGAACTCGTGGAGGTCACGGACGTTTCAAAAGTCACTTTGCCAGCTGAAGAACAGCCGCACGACGTCGCAGGACAACCTGTAGTGATCGGTGCAGACCTACCTGCAGAGATCTTTTTGCCGAGTCGAGTCGACGGAGCACCCGCCATCGTGATGTGTGCCGAAGCGTATGGACCAAACCACGCAACACGAACGGTCGCAGCCGCACTTGCAGAGCGTGGATTCGTGGTGATCCTTCCCGACTACTACCGGGGCGAAGGGCCAAAGGACCGCGAAAACTACGTCGATTTCACTGAAGTCGGATCAGTGATTAGCAAGTTCAACTTCCGCCGGGGCTTTCTCGACATCGCGATGTGCATTGACTACATGAGGTCGTATCCCCAGGTTAACCCGGATCGGGTCGGAGTCTGGGGCTACTGCACAGGTGCGACGCTGGCACTCGCAGCTGCCTGCATCCATCGAGAGGTTGCCGCGGCAGTCGCGTTTTTTCCGAGCCAGCCGCGCTTTGTCGCACATGATGATGCACATCCGCTTGATGTCATCGACATGATGTGGACACTGCAGTGCCCCCTGCTTATCGAGTACGGCGACGAGGACGCTATTTGGCCTCTTGAACTGCGAACTGAGGTAGAGCGGCGCTCGAAGGCATGGGAACTAGATGCCGAGTTTGTTCTTCATCCCGGTGCTGGCCATGCCTTCAATGCACCTGTGCCACCTTTGCGCAACGATTCGGCCGACCGATTGGGTTGGACAACGGCACTCGAATTCATCCAGAAGCGCCTGAACAGCTAAGGCCGCGACGCTACTTCAGGGTGACTTGTGTTCCAACTCATTTTCAGGCACCTTGCCAACAATTATGAAATTAGACTTGTTCAATACGAGCATTAGTTAGCTAGCTTCGGTTACATCTTGAGCACTGGCGAGCATTTTCGTCTTTCAGAATGCCAACATTTAATTTGTTCCAGCGCCAAAAATTTCGATTGGCACGAATTGAGGATGTGGCATGAATCAGAAGTTTGTACGAACGCTTGCTTTGAGTGGAATTCTCATTCTCGGGGTTCCTGTCCTGAGTTCTTGCGGCCAGTCAGTGGAATCGATAGCAGAGAAAGCCCTCGAGTCAGGTACCGGAGCCGATGTAGATATTGCTGACGGCGGTGTCACCGTCAAATCAACTGATGGCACCACGACGGCGATTGGCGAAGGTATCGCACTGCCAAGCGACTGGCCCTCAGACGTTCCGACCATTGACGGCACGCTCGTCACAGTTTCTGTTTCCGGAACCAAAGGCGAAGCCAATGCCATGTGGAAAGTCGCTGGAGACGTCACCACAGTTGCCGGTGCCTACAAGAGCGAGTTACAGAAAGCTGGCTACACGATTGTTAATGAGACAACAATCGCGCAGACCACTCTCATCGGCGCAGAAGGCAACGGAAAGAACGTGTCAGCATCAGTAACCGACGCTGATGGAGAGACATTAGTGACCATCACGTCCGCTCCTATCTCGTAAAGAATACAAGAGATGCGTGCATCGAGAGGTAGATGTCATCCACTTAGCTGAACTGACACGAAGCCTTTGCGGAAGTTTTCGCCAACACTATGAATTCAGCGCTGACTTCCCACCCCACTGGTAACCACTGCGCAATCCACCGTGCATCGTTCCAAACACCACAGTGTTCATCGCTTGGTCGAGTTCTTCAGGATCCCACTGACGATCAGCAACACTCACCACACCATTTGGTGTCCACGGAGCGAAGTGAGTAACACGAGATCCCTGCGAAAAGAAAGCTTGACCATTGACATGACGTGACAGGTCAGATGCAAGCCAAACAGCTAAAGGTGCGACGTTGCCAGGATCTCTTGGATCGTATTCGGTGTACTGATCAGGCTCAGCAATCTCGTTGATGTCGGTGCCGCGTGTGATGCCAATGAGTCGCGTTGTTCCAGACGGCGCAATGGTGTTGGACCGAACCCCATAACGCATCATGTCTTGCGCAAGCGCGACGGAGAACATAGCGATGCCACCCTTAGCAGCCGAGTAGTTTGTTTGACCCGTATTGCCGAGCAACCCAACTGATGAAGAAGTGCAAATCACTGAGGCGTTAACTTTGCCACCAATTTGCCGACTCTTCTCGCGCCAGTAAGCAGTCGCGTGGCGCGCAGGTGCGAAATGGCCCTTGAGGTGGACCTTGACTACAGCATCCCAGTCACTCTCATCCATGTTGAAAATCATTTTGTCGCGCAAGATCCCCGCGTTGAGTACCAAAGAGTCCAGCCCGCCGAAACTATCGATGGCTTGATCCACCATTTCTTTGGCAGCGTCGAAATCAGATACGTCCGCGTAGTTAGCAACCGCTTCGCCACCGCGACTCTTAATGATCTCCACTACTTCATCAGCAGCGCGCTGATCAGAACCACCACCGGTGGGTGCGCCACCGAGATCATTCACGAGCACCTTCGCTCCGTGCTCAGCCATGAGGAGGGCGTAGCCACGGCCAACGCCGTGCCCTGCGCCAGTGATGATGACGGACTTTCCTTCGAGAAGTTTCATGCCCAGATCTTAAGGAATAGAAGGCGGGACGTGGGCGTAAATCGAAATCTAGGCGCCGTGATTTCACGGGGGCTAGACCAGCAATCACCTGCGAATGCCCCGGCTGAACGTCTAGCCTCAATTGACAAGCGCTCACATCTTTGGATGCGAGCAAACCCATGGGAGTTGATGGCCGTGTTCAAAGACAAGGTTGTAGTGGTAACTGGCTCGAGCCGTGGCATCGGCCAGGCAACAGCGATCGAGTTCGCACGCCTTGGGGCAAAAGTTGTGAGCGTTGCTCGTGGCGTACCGCACCACATCTTTCCCGGCACACTCGCGGAGACCGAACAAGTGATCCGAGGGTTCGGTGGCGAAGTCGTGAGTGTGGAAGCCGATCTCATGGACGAGGACGCGATTCAGAAGATTTACGGCGAGACCATGAGCGCTTTTGGGCAGTGCGATGTTCTCGTGAACAACGCCGCAGCGTCATTCCTAGGCTCGTTCCAGGACTTGTCGCTCAAGCGGCTCGACATTATTTGGAAGGTCAACGTTCGGGCAGCCTGGCAGCTATCCCAGTTGTTTCTGCCGCAGATGATCGAACGTGGCTCTGGCCGCATCGTCAACGTAAGTTCTGGTGGCGGTCACGTGAATTATGAAGGTGCCCGCTGGGAAGATCTGGTTTCACCGGCCTCGGGCGAAGTGCGTCGCATGGGAGTCGGACAGTCCGGCCTCGGCGCCATTGCCTATGGCACTTCAAAGGCCGCACTGGATCGGTTCACCCAAGGACTAGCCGGTGAAGTTGCCGGACAGGGCATTGCAGTCAACGCATTAGGCGTTGAAGCACGAACCCCACCGAACGTACATTTCATCACCGACGAGGAGTCACCCGAAGGTGAACTCCCTGAGGCACCCGCTCAGCTGATCACTTGGCTCGCAGCCCAGCCAATAGCAGTCACCGGACTGATTCTCAATCAGCACGAACTGCTCGGCCCCCTGCGCGAGCTCGGGCTGCTGCGACCAGCGGCCAAGCCTGGGGACAACCCCGACCTGCCATCTGGTTCATCTGGGATTCTGCCGAAAAGCTGATGACGATAGATCCGACTTGGTGTCACCGCTTGGTCCCATTTAATTCGCGGTGAATGGGAACTGCTGCATCGTGCCATCAGCCCAAGGCTGCATGACCGGAGTTAACCGCTTCGCAGTCTTCTCAACTTGAAGCAACTTCGCCATCACTGCTTGTGTAGTGGCATACGTTGCGTTCCCGTACAGGTTCGTTATTTCAGCAGGGTCAGTTTCAGCGTTGTATAACTCGAACTGATCAGCAGGTGGAGCAATCTGACCCGCCGTCGGCTTAAGTGCCTTCACAACAGTAGTAGCCGTTTTGGCGCCTGGCTGATTGACCTTGCCCGACACAACTGTTTGTACGTCTTGCACATTTGGCGAAGTCCAGAGCTGTGGGTTGTCCCAGTAACGCGAATATTTCCAGCGCTGCTTTGCGCCGGCTGGACCAGTCGGCAAATAGGCGATCACCGTTTCAACACAGTTCGGTTGTTGAACTGGCAGAAACGGCATGCCTGTCACCGAGATTGCATTCATGCCTTTGAACGGTTGATCGTCAGTCATGAAATAAATCGGCTTATCTATACGTTGAGCCGGGTCGGTCTCCCCCAGCAAATGCGGTGATAGGTCATTGCCTACGAGACGTCGCACCTGCGTATGAGTCTTATGCAATTGCTTTGCAAGTACCTGCTCATCCAGGCCTGCAAGTCCCAGCATTGTTGGTAGCAAATCAGCATGGCTGGTGAGAACGTCGCTGCTGGTATGTCCAGAAAAAAGTTCTTCGTTGTGGAAGATGAATGGCACGCGCAGCATTTCGTCATATGCAGAGTGCCACTTTTGGAACATGCCACCGTGAGAGCCAAGCATTTCGCCGTGATCTGACATATAGATCACGATGGTGTCTCGGTACTGCTGCTTATTTGCCGCTAACGCACTGACGACCTTGCCGATTTGCTCATCAACATTCTTCTGCAGTTGGTAATAGAACCGGTGATATTCCGGGCCATTAATCAAAGGTTGGAACGCCGATGGGTACTGGGCTACGAAACTGCCCTGCGCCGTTGGCTTCTTGCTCAAATCTTCGTTTGCGGAAGCTGCATAAGCCGGGCCAAAGAGATCCTTAGGAACGTTCGATCCGATCAACTGCTCAGTTAACGAGAATGAGCCAGGCTGATTGCTGAGATCAGCAGCAACGCTCATCGCACCCCATAACGAGATGTCATGCGGATTCACGAACGACGTGACCATCAACCAAGGATCCTTGGCGTTACGCAGCTTCTGAAGTTGCTCGACACCGAGTTCGGCGTAGACCTCATCGCGCCCACGCGCACCCGGACCAGATGAACCAGAGTTCAACGGGTTACTTCCATGCGGCTCAGGGCCGATGAAGCCGGTAAATCCGTACTGTTCCAGTCGCTGCGACTCGAGATAAATCTCTTCAAGGAAGGGGTCTCTGCCACCAACATTGTTGTAGGACGGCATCGTGTTGTAGGAGCCTGGCTGGTAAAGGTCGGCATCAGAGATATGCCATTTACCTTTCCAATACGTGTCATACCCAGCTGCTCTAAACCACGAACCCAACGTCGGCACCGTGGCCGGTTCGAGCCAATACATATCTTGCTCAATAGCGGTTTTTGCCGCACCCGAAGTCTGGGAAACACCATGCAACGACGGATACTGGCCGGTGTAGATCGAGGCGCGACTTGGTTGGCATGCCACCGACATCACATGGTGGTGAGTGAACTCGAAACTGTTGCGTCGAATGAAGTTTTGAGTAGGAAGATTCGCCAAGCGCCAAGCTTGCAACTCCGGTGATTCATAGAAAGGAGCAGAGCGCTGCTCATCCATCATGACGATCAAGAAGTTTGGGCGTCGCTTTAATCGGCCACGCGGCTTGAACTTGGGCATCGGCGCAGCATCAGCTGCAGCTGTTCCCATTGCTGCAAGACCCACTGCGGCCCCGGCAACACCAGCGGCCTGTAACAAGTTACGGCGGCTTAGACCACCAGTTGCAGAATCCTTTGTCATGATGATGCGACCTTTCCGGCTGTAGGAGCAGGTGTTGCCACGAATATTTTCCCGACTGACGCGTCATAAGTAACGGTGTGATCAAAGAAGATTGCGTTTCCGGTGTTGATGCTTTCTTTCCCACGAGCAATCACCTGGGTGAGGTTTTGTGATCCGGTTGTTCCGGCCACAAAATAAACCCCATAAGAAGCACTGCTTCCAGCAGCAACACTTATTGGTGTTCCAGATTTCAGCACACCCTTAGAGTTTGTTGGTAAATTCGCGAACCGGTGCCCAACAATCGTCATCTTGGTGAATCCAGAGTCCAGCCAAGTCGGCATGCATCGTTCTGGTGTCACACCAAACTTCCAGCACCCATTCGCTGCATGGTCATTCCAAAGTTTTGCACCATTGATGTCCACACCTGCAGGCGGTAACTGCAACCGCATGGCGGAATCTGACGCGGGTTGCGCACCCAAAACCAATGCCCCCGCAGTTTGCTTATTGTTCGTGCCAAGCCGCCCGATATGCACACTCCAACGCAGACCTAACGTGCCCGGCAGTGCAACGAGCGGGTTGGTCAAATCTCCAACACCAACCCCAATGCCCAAGATGCCTGCAACGCCGATCTTCTTCCAGCCTTGGATCCAGGTGTTGGAACTGTTAATCAGTTGGAAGGGAACCGCTACAGCCGTGGTGACGCCACCAATGGTTACGCGCGCTGAACCGACGAATCCGGGAATCTGCTTGCCGCCAAGCCGCGTGCTGATTGGAGTGGAGCCCACCGTGGAACCCGAAGGTTTGTTTCCCCAAATTCGCAAGCCAACGGAACCTGTATCAAGCATGACTGGGATCGATGGGGCACTGCCGACTTTCAATTCAATAATGCCGTTCTGGCCCGATCCACCCGACGCGACAACTGTTTTCATCGGCACGGATACCGCAACAACTGCCCGCGAGGCCTGGGTCTGAATTGCAACCTCATCAGGAGATAAACCAGCAATCGCAGCTACACCAGCACCACTTCCAGAATCGGGCGCGGCATGGGCGCTAGCCGCCGGGAACCCTATGAGAATCAAGGAAACAGTGGTGATGACAAGACGGATGTTCGAGCGCATTGAGTATTATCCCTTTAATTACCCCGCAAGTATTCCTGAATTTCGCTTCAGCAACGCCCAATCCTATTACTCCTTCATGAAGGCCAGTCCCCACGCTTGGGTGCTCCTGGCTAAATCGAGGGTCCGTGGCAATCATCCCTGTCCCAAAATTGAAGATCTTGCATATGTGGCATTGGAAGTAGGAATGGCATTTCAGGCTACAGAGACCACCGGGCAAGCTCGCGCTTTCCGACGCACCGTGCTTCGCCCCGCACATCTTTCGTTCCTGTTTACAACAACGATTTTCGCGGTCACGATTACATTATTGCCAGCCTTAACGCTTGAGATTCGCGCCTTTTGCCTTCGCCGAAGCATTAAGTGCGTCTTGGAATTGCACCATGGAATTGAGCAACTCGGCATCTGCGATACCGAGCATTCTTACTGCCAACAAACCGGCGTTGCGCGCATTACCAATTGCAACCGTGGCAACAGGTACGCCAGCCGGCATCTGCACTATCGACAACAGCGAATCCATACCGTCAAGCGTTCCAACAGCAACAGGAACGCCGATCACTGGAATAGGTGAGAGTGAAGCGAGCATTCCAGGCAGGTGAGCAGCGCCGCCAGCACCCGCGATGATCACTTTGAGCCCGTGCGCCACAGCAGTCTTGCCGTACTCCACCATTTCTAGTGGCATGCGATGAGCGGAAAGCACGCTGACTTCGTAAGCGACATTGAATTCATCAAGCGCATCCGCGGCAGCCTGCATTGTCGGCCAGTCCGAATCACTGCCCATGCAAATACCTACGAGTGGCTGCGTAGCCATGACGTCTCCTTTATTCATCGATCGTTCCAGAAAAATAGTCTGCTGCATGGCGGCCACGAGCGAGTAACTCCTCGGCGTTCGCACCAAGCAACGTCACATGCCCAACCTTGCGTCCGGGTTTTACTTCCTTGCCGTAAAGATGCACTTTGAGTTCAGGATCTCTCGCAAAAACATGACGATAGGCGGAATATAGATCCCCTACTGTGCCACCAAGAATATTGACCATCACCACACTTTGCGCGCGTGCAGATGGATCTCCCAGTGGTAGGTCAAGAACAGCGCGTAAATGGTTTTCGAATTGGCTGGTGACCGCGCCTTCAATGGACCAATGACCTGAGTTATGTGGACGCATCGCAAGTTCGTTCACGAGAACGCCAGCACCCGTATCGAACATCTCCACAGCGAGCATGCCGACCACATCAAGTTCGCGCGCGATGCGTAAGGCAAGTTCTTGAGCTTGGAGTGCTCGTTCTTCACTTAGTTGCGGAGCAGGTACAACAACTTCAGCACAAATCCCGTTGGTCTGTTTGGTTTGCACAACTGGATAGGCAACCGCTTGCCCATGCGGGGATCGGGCAACTTGAGCCGAAAGTTCGCGAATAAACGGCACGAATTGCTCGGCCAGCCAGAACGAGCCGGCACCCAATGGCGTACTCATGGCGTCACTGGCTTCAGTCGCATCAGCGACAACCCAAACGCCTTTACCGTCGTAGCCCCCGCGTGAAGTCTTCAGCACGACTGGCCAACCGTGTTCTTCGGCGAATGCACTGACTTCGTCTGCCGAAGCCACTTGGGACCAAGCAGGGCATGGGGCACCAAGCATTGTTAGGGCCGCCCGCATCAGTAACTTGTCTTGAGCATGACCAAGCGCTTGAGCACTTGGTCGAACCGCAATTCCTTGAGCACTCAGCGCATCCAAGATGGCTGTCGGAACATGCTCATGATCAAAAGTGATGACATCGCAACCTTGAGCAAAAGTGAGGACTGCTTCAAGACTTTCGTGGGAGCCAAGGTGCACATCGCGCACGACTTGGGCTGCCGGATCATGTTCAGATGCCGCGAGCACCCGAAAGCCGATTCCTAGAGCGGTAGCAGCTTCGGCTGTCATGCGGGCAAGCTGGCCCCCGCCGATCATCCCCACGATTGGGGCGCCATCTCTTCGCGTCACTGGCTAAACCTAGCCCCTCACGAAACGGGGCGATTGCCCCTCTGCTGAGGAACTATGCTCTGCGAGTGCCAAAGACCGCGTCCACGAATGTTTTCATTCGTCTTATCCAAGGATTCCAGGCGCAGTTTGCTGCCCTTTACCGTGAGGTCGCGAAATTCGGTGTCGTTGGCTTAGGTGCTCTCGTCGTCGATATCGGCTTGTTCAACTATTTACGCTTCTCCGGCGGTCAGGGCCCGATGTTTGACCGGCCGATCAGCGCAAAAATTGTCAGCGTCGCGGTCGCTACTCTCGTGGCCTATTTTGGCAATCGCTATTGGACGTTTCGAAATCGTGGACGCAGCCGCATGAGCCGCGAACTGGCTATGTTCTTTTTACTTAATGGCGTAGGCATGTTGATCGCCATTACCTGTTTGTATGTCAGTCATTACGTACTCGGACTTACCAGCGCACTTGCTGACAATCTCAGTGCGAACGTCATCGGGCTTGGTCTAGGCACACTGTTTCGCTTTTGGAGTTACCGCAAGTGGGTCTTTCCAGAGTTGCCCGACAATGCCGCAGACCGCGAACTTGCTGAGCGCGATGCTTCTACTTTGATCTAGCCGCTTCCACCTTGATCTAGCAGGGTTCAAGCGCCGCCGCTGCGTCGACGAGCATCATCTTCCTCAGCAAGGCGGTAGACATCGCGTTGAATCTCTTCGACGTTTGGCACATCGTTGATGATCAAACTTCCATCAACGTTTCCTGAATCAATATCAAGGTTGCCGTAATTGAACATTCGGCCCAGAATTCCTTGACTGAACGTGATGTTGTTCGTTTTCGACAAAGGCATATCTCGCCCCTGCTTGGTGATCAGGCCCTTGCGAATAATGATGCGTCGATCCGTGAACACATACTGCGTGGTCAACCATCGTAAGAATGGAATCAACGACCAACCGAAAACCACAATGACAAATACCGCAGCCAAGATCCAGCGCATTCCGTCGTTGTCTGAGAATGTAATGAATAACCAAGTAAGAAGAAAGATCTCAATCAAGAAAAAGAAAAAAGGAACAATGAGCCCGCGCCAGTGCGGTTTGAGTTCATAAACAATTGATTCACCGGGGGCAAGGAGTTTCGCTGGATAGGCCACGGTCAGATGGTTGCATGAATTACGTCACCAGCGGTGACAATTACCGTGTCGGCGCCGTCATCCACCACGAGATGTCCCTGATCATCAACGTCTACAACTATTCCGGCCAGGACTACCTGATCCGGCAACGTCACCTCAACCTTGCGTCCGATAGTCACACAGGCCGCTCGGTAATCACTCACTAAAGAATGATCGCTCACTCGCCACTGGCCCAATCGATGAGCAAGGTGCACGAGAACCGAAGCAAGCAGCTCCTCCCGATTCACCGATCCACCCTCCAGTAGTAAAGAGGTGGCGGTGGGAATGGGCAGTTCATCCTTAGTCAGTGAAACATTGATGCCGATACCTAACACCACGCTGTGGTCATCGATGGCCTCGCTCAAGACTCCAGCGAGTTTACGCGGCGATTGTGATCCTTGGACCACAACGAGATCATTTGGCCATTTAAGGCTGGCTTGAACCCCAGAGGTTTCCCGAACCGCATCACACGCACTCAGCCCAGCGATGAGCGGCAGCCAGGTCCACGTGTCCCGAGGCATATCCCCTGGTCGCACGAGTACTGACATCCAGAGCCCGGCACTTGGCGGACTCACCCAGGTTCGGGCCTGGCGGCCTCGCCCGGCAGACTGATGTTCAGCCACGATGCAGGAGCCTTCAGCCGCTCCCGCAGCCGCTAATCGAGCCACGTCATTGTTGGTGGATTCGGTGGTTTCAAGGATCGTGGGCACCGGTCCTTGCCAACGTGCGGCTGCCAAAGAGGACTCAAGAGCGGCGAGGTTCAGGACTAGGCGCACATTGGGATCACTCACGCCACTAAAGTATCGCGCGAGGAGGGCTAATGAGCGCCGCAGCAAAAGATAAGACCACACCTGACCGCAACACCACTGCAGGTCGAGGTGCAGTTCTGGCCGATTACGAGGCCGAGACCACTAGCCGTCAACAAGAGGCCATCACCAAGCAGCATGCTCGCGGGAAGCTCTCTGCCATGGAGCGCATCGAGATGCTCCTAGATGAGCACTCCTTCCAACAGGTTGATGCCTTGACCCGCCACCAGTCCACGGACTTTGGTCAAGAAAAGAGCCGACCACTCGGTGATGCTGTCATCACTGGTTATGGCACCGTCGATGGCCGACCAGTGTGTGTCTTCGCTCAAGATTTCAGCACGTTCGGTGGATCCCTTGGCGCCCTCGTGGGTGAAAAAATTGTCAAGGTGATGGATCTTGCCCTCAAAACCGGCTGCCCTGTTATCGGCATGAACGACTCCGGTGGCGCTCGAATCCAGGAAGGCGTTGCTTCCCTGGCGCTCTACGGCGAGATCTTCAAGCGCAACGTCGCCGCATCCGGCGTCATCCCACAGATCTCCATGATCATGGGACCTAGCGCTGGTGGCGCGGTGTATTCACCAGCAATCACCGACTTCACGATCATGGTTGAAAAGACCTCGTACATGTTCATCACCGGTCCAGACGTCATCAAGACGGTTACCGGCGAAGACGTAGCGATGGAAGCACTCGGTGGCGCCCAAACACACAACACCAAATCAGGTGTGGCTCACCACATGGCACCTAACGAAGAAGAAGCAATTGATTACCTTCGCTCGTTGCTCAGCTACCTACCAAGTAACAACTTGGAAGATGCTCCGATTTTTGACACCGAAGTCAACCTAGAACTTAATGAAGGCGACTACGAGCTCGACTCATTAATTCCAGACTCACCAAACCAGCCTTATGACATGCACCGAGTGATCAGCCACATCCTTGATGACGGCGAATTCCTTGAAATTCAAGCACTCTTTGCACCAAACATCGTTGTTGGCTTTGGTCGAGTTGAGGGACGCAGCGTCGGCATCGTCGCCAATCAGCCGATGCAGTTTGCCGGCACCTTGGATATTTCAGCGTCTGAAAAAGCTGCTCGCTTTATTCGCACCTGCGATGCCTTCAACATCCCAATCATCAGCCTGACAGACACCCCAGGATTCTTACCTGGCACAGATCAGGAATGGGAAGGCATCATCCGTCGAGGCGCAAAGTTGATTTACGCCTACGCAGAAGCCACGGTTCCGATGATCAACGTAATCACCCGTAAGGCCTACGGCGGCGCATACATCGTGATGTCCAGCAAGCACCTCGGATCTGACATCAACCTTGCTTGGCCAACTGCCGAGATTGCAGTAATGGGTGCTGAAGGTGCTGCAAATATCCTGTACCGCAAGGAACTTGCCGACGCAGCTGATCCAGTTTCCAAACGCGCTGAACTCATTGAGGAATACAAGGAAACACTTGCGAATCCTTACCGTGCAGCAGAACGTGGCTACGTGGATCGGGTTATCCAGCCGCATGACACTCGTGTCGTGATCATTCGTGCACTTCGCAACCTGCGAAATAAGCGCGTGAATCGCATCGCGCGCAAGCACGGAAATATTCCGTTGTAATGACGGATGTAACTGAAGACAAGCGCCCGATCCTTCGAGTCATCACTGGTAATCCAAGTGATGAGGAACTCGCGGTGATCTTGGCCATTGTTGCGAGCGTGCCCGCTGAGCTCGAGGCGCCCAAGGGTCTTGCGTCTTGGAATGATCACAGCCGCGATCTTCTCCACACCCCTCGTCCAGGCGTAACTGCTTGGCGAGCTTCCGTGTTGCCTTAAGTAAAGCCCACTGTGACTTCCCTCGTTTTGGCTTCAGCTTCGCCGGCCCGACGCATGCTGCTCGCCAACGCCGGGGTCGTTCCGCAGATTGTTGTGAGTCACGTTGATGAAGACGCATTAACTGCTTCTCTGGCTCCAATTGCACCTGCGGATCTGTGCTTAGAACTGGCAAAAGCCAAAGCCCGCGAAGTCGCCCAACATTTCACTGCAGCCGATGACGTCATCATCGTTGGCTGCGATTCGATCTTGGATGTTGATGGCATCGCCTACGGAAAGCCAGTCACCGCAGAAGCAGCCAAAGCCCGCTGGCAACAAATGTCGGGGCGAAGCGCCTTTTTACGCACTGGGCACTGGCTCATTGCGCCTGGCACCGGCACCGAATTTGGTGAGGTAGCCAGCAGCGAGGTCTTCCATGCCAGCCCTAGCGAGATCGAAATCGATGCTTATATCGCCACCGGTGAGCCCCTACAGGTGGCTGGCGGCTTCACCTTGGACTCCCTCGGGGGCCCATTTATCGAAAAAATCATCGGGGATCCGTCCAATGTCATTGGACTTTCACTCCCCCTCTTACGCCTGCTGCTTATCCGCTTTGGAGTGACCTGGACCGACCTTTGGGTCGGGTTACCCCAAGACGGCTAAAACGTGAGGTGTACCACCTGTAACCGGTGAGCGGGCCATACCCGTGAATCGCTACAGTGCCCTTTGAATACAAGCGCGAGGAAGAGGCCAACGAAGTGCGCAAAGTCCTGATAGCTAACCGCGGTGAAATTGCTGTCCGAGTCATCCGTGCTTGCCGCGATGCAGGTTATGCATCTGTAGCCGTGTACGCCGAGCCAGACCGCGATGCGATGCATGTACGCATGGCCGACGAGGCCTACAACCTTGGTGGCCAAACAGCCGCGGAGTCTTACCTGGTCTTCGACAAAATTCTCAACGCTGCCGCCGAGTCGGGCGCTGATGCGATCCACCCTGGCTACGGCTTCTTGTCAGAAAATGCCGACTTTGCCCAGGCAGTGGTTGATGCAGGTCTGACCTGGATCGGACCACCACCTGAGGCAATCCGCAAACTCGGAGACAAAGTCTCAGCACGTCACATTGCTCAAAAGGCAGGCGCACCACAGGTTCCTGGCACTGCCGACCCGGTGAAGAACGCCAACGAAGTTGTCGCCTTTGCAAAAGAGTTTGGTCTTCCCGTTGCTATCAAGGCAGCTTTCGGTGGTGGCGGTCGTGGCCTCAAGGTCGCGTACAATCTCAACGAAATCTCTGAACTTTTTGAATCAGCAGTTCGCGAAGCAACCGCAGCCTTTGGTCGCGGTGAATGCTTCGTAGAGCGCTACCTAGATAAGCCTCGTCACGTTGAAACCCAGTGCCTGGCGGACCAACACGGCAATGTTGTCGTCATCTCAACTCGAGATTGTTCACTGCAGCGTCGTCATCAAAAGCTTGTTGAAGAGGCACCAGCACCTTTCCTCACCGACGAGCAAACTGCCAGTTTGTATGCGGCTTCCAAGGCGATCCTCAAAGAGGCCGGCTACGTCAACGCTGGCACTTGTGAATTCCTGATCGGCCAAGACGGCACTATTTCCTTCCTCGAGGTCAACACTCGCCTTCAGGTGGAACACCCCGTTTCTGAAGAAGTTTCTGGAATCGACCTTGTACTTGAGCAATTCCGCATTGCTGATGGCGGCGTCATCGACTATCCGGACCCAGAACTGCGCGGCCACTCAATTGAATTCCGCATCAACGGTGAAGACCCAGGTCGTGGCTTCCTGCCCGGCCCTGGCGAGCTCATCGTGTGGCGTCCACCATCAGGTCCTGGCGTTCGTCTCGATACCGGAGCTCGCCTTGGCGACGTGATCGGCGGAAACTTCGATTCACTCATTGGCAAACTCATCATCACTGGCAAGGACCGCACCCAGGCCTTGGCTCGTGCACGTCGCGCCCTTGATGAGTTCGTTGTTGAAGGCATCGCTACTGCGCTGACCTTCCATAAAGCAGTCGTACATGACACGCATTTCGCACCTGCTGACCCAACTGCACCTTTCACCATTCACACCCGTTGGATCGATGAAGATTTCGATAACAAGATTCAGCCGTATTCAGGTGTCAGTGGAGGCATGGCTGCAGATGATGCGCGGCAGAGTCTTGTCGTTGAAGTGAATGGCAAGCGCCTAGAAGTGTCACTGCCGGGCGACGGCTTTGGAGTCGGCGGCCGCAAGTCCGGTGCTGGACCACGCAAACTGAGCAAGAACAAGGCTAAGGCTGTTGCGGATGGCGACGCTTTGGTTGCTCCGATGCAGGGCACTGTGGTGAAGGTTGAAGTCGTGGAAGGCCAAGAGGTCAAGGTTGGCGATCTTCTCGTTGTTCTCGAAGCAATGAAGATGGAACAGCCACTCAACGCTCATAAACCAGGCTTTATCCGCAATGTGACTGCCGAGGCTGGAGTTACCGTTCCTAACGGAACTGTGTTGCTGGAAATTAAGTCCGAATAGCCAGCATGATCGCTGATACGAAAGGATGACTTCGTGACAGCAGTAGTGATTGTTGGCGGTGGGCCTGGCGGGTATGAGGCTGCCTTAGTTGCGCGTCAATTAGGTGCAGATGTCACGCTGATCGATAGCCACGGCATTGGCGGTTCAGCTGTTCTTACTGACTGCGTGCCAAGTAAAACGCTGATCGCAACTGCCAATGTCATGAATACTGCCGCCGAATCGGGCGGCCTTGGCGTACTTATTGACGGCCAACCTGCTGCCAGCCATCTGCTCAGCGTTGATCTTGACGTGGTGAACACCCGAGTGAAAACCCTCGCGACTGCTCAAAGTGAAGACATTCATGCGCGGCTCATCCGCGAGGGCGTGCGAGTTGTGCGCGGACAAGGGCGCCTCAACGGTGCAAACTTCGTCCTTGCTACCACGCCTGAAGGCGGCGAAGTGACGTATCGCGCTGACGCCGTACTACTGGCTACCGGAGCTCGTCCGCGCCAATTGGCAGATGCCATGCCTGATGGCGAACGCATCTTGAATTGGGAGCAGCTCTACGAACTCAAGGAACTCCCGACACGACTCATTGTTGTTGGTTCTGGTGTCACCGGAGCTGAATTTGCTAGTGCTTACCACGGTCTTGGGAGCCGCGTAGTTCTGATTTCTTCACGCGATCGAGTTCTCCCGGGTGAAGATTCAGATGCTGCATCAGTACTTGAAGAGGTTTATGCGCGTCGAGGACTCGAAGTAATCTCGCAGGCCCGTGCACTTTCAGCTCGCCGCACCGAAGATGGTGTTGTCGTGAAGTTGGCCGATGGCCGAGAAATCTTTGGCTCCCACGTACTGATGGCAGTCGGATCAATTCCAAACACCGAACATCTGGGTCTCCCAGGCGCCGGTGTGGATACCGATAACAACGGATTCATCAAGGTTGATCGAGTATCACGCACCAATACCCGGGGCGTGTATGCAGCCGGCGACTGCACCGGAGTCTTCATGCTGGCCTCGGTCGCTGCCATGCAAGGACGCATCGCAATGTGGCATGCCCTCGGCGATGCAGTACACCCCCTGGATTTGCACTTAGTTTCCAGCAACGTCTTCACCTCCCCTGAGATTTCAACTGTCGGGCTGACTCAAAAAGATCTTGACGCGGGTAACTTCCGTGGCGATGTCATCATGTTGCCCTTCGCCACGAATGCTCGGGCCAAGATGCAAGATCAGCACGATGGATTCGTCAAGATTTTCTGCCGACGCGGGTCGAGGTTAATCGCCGGCGCAGTAGTGGTGGGGGTCAATGCCAGCGAACTCATTCATGTGCTCACTGTTGCGCTTGCGCAACGAATGACCGTCGACGAATTGGCCAGCGCCTTCACTGTCTACCCCAGTTTGTCTGGCTCGATTGCAGAAGCGGCACGACGCCTTCACGTGCATTCTGAGTGAAATTTTTTCACATTTTCATAAATAATTAATTAGCATAAATATCTCGCCTCTCCCGATTACTATTTAGATGAAAACAATGACAACCCGGGGGGGGGTGCTGTGGAACACACTGAGCGAGTCAACATTTATCCGCAATTCGTGAACTTCTTGGCTACCTATCCACCACCCCAGCAGGTCTTCGCAGCTCTGGTGCAAGGCCCCTTGGCACAATTCAATGTCACGTCAGCTCATCTCTTTTCAGTGGACTCACCAAATAGTTTGGTGCTCACTGGCACAACCGCACAAAATTCCCAAGGTGCCCTTCGGTACCGATCAATACCTCGCAGCATTGATATGCCCATGACAAAAGCATTAAGGGAACTGTCAATTGAAGTCATCCTCTTGACGCAGATGCTGGAGGACTATCCGTCAATCAAGATGGATGAATCAATTTGGCTAAGCGAACTAGAACTCAACGGCGAGCAGAACGTCATCTCTTCCCCGATCATTTCACGAGGTATCGGCATTGGCGCCTTCGCTTTCCTTACGCCCGCTGATCATGTGTGGACACCTAGCGACCACGCTTTCTTATCTGGACTCTCGTCCCTGCTTGGCCTGTGGCTGGCAGGGCTGAACTCAATCAACGAGACATCGAAGTTCCAACAAGACCCAGAGATTGATGTACCTCTGAATCTGGGCAGCCGCCAACTCCAGATTCTGCGATTGGTCGAACAGGGTCGCTCGAACGCATCGATAGCGTTCACTCTGGGCTACTCGGAATCCACTGTGAAACAGGACTTACAGTGAGCCATGAAAATTTTGCGCACTAAAGACCGTTTGGACGCTGCTATCCAGGCCCGAAACCTAGGGATGCAAGACTAGGCTTCCGCGATCGTCATTGAACATAAAACGGATTGGCTAAAGCATTCCCATGAGCGTCGAAACCCGTGGCATCTCGGTCTCAGCGTTGCCTGCGTTTTTACGCTTTCTTTCAACCTATCCAGAACCACAAGAAGTCTGTGACGTGCTGATGGCAGGGCCCTTATCGAGCATCTTGGCACAATCGGTAAATATGGTGCTGAAGACAACTAACGACACGTTCAAAACTGTGGCCGCCACGGGGATGGCTGCGCCACTAGTGCCCCGTTATCAAGAGTTCTCTTGCTCTCTTTCCACTCCGGTGAGTCATGCGGTTCGCGAGGCTGAGATCGTCTCCACCAGAATGCTCGATCAATTCGATCGGTACACAGATTTAGAGATCGATCGCTCGATGTGGGAAGAGGTTTCTAGAGTCACCGGCGATCTCATGATCGAGACTGTTCCTATCGTGAGTAACGGAACCGTACTCGGTGTATATGTTGTTTTCCACGACCCTGAACTCGTATTGAGTCGAGCAGACTTTTCAATGCTGAGCGGCATTGGCCATCTTCTTGGCGTGTGGGCAACGCACCCGCTCACGGAAACTAATCTCGACGCAAGTCTTCCAGCGTTTTCTGACGAATTGGCTTTCATGCTTAATGAACGCCAATTACAGGTACTCGAACTTGTCGAACTTGGTAGGTCCAACTCTGCCATTGGTGTGATTCTTGGGTACTCGCAATCAACAGTGAAACAAGATCTTCAAAGGGCCATGAGAGTGCTGCGAGCTAGTGACCGCATTGAGGCAGCCCAGCGTGCCCGTGAACTCGGACTGCAGGGGACTCAGAACGCTTAGTGCTGAGCGTGTGTTTCTTCTGCAGGGTCAAGCTTGCCAAAGATAACCAGTGACACAAGTGCCCAGCCGATAACAAGCGGGGCAACAAAATATGCCGTGGTCATGTCATTGAGCGCACCCACGAGGTAGTACACACCGACACCAAGGATCACCGCAGCAATGTACCCAGCGATTGGGTGAGTCTTCTCGACGTGATCGTTGCTCATGGTTCCTCCATGTAGCGGTGGTGAAAAGTCTAGCGGTTGAGGTTAGTCCTCTTGGTGAAAGGTCTCTAGCAGGCTTTCAGCCGCTACAGCGGCCGGGAGTTCGCCGTTCTTCACCAAAGCAGTAACGGACTGCAGGCGTTCTTGCACCTTTGGCGAGTCTTTGAATTGGTCGAGCAGGCGATCAGTGATCATCGACCACATCCAACGGATTTGCTGCTGGTGGCGACGTTCTTCGCGTTCCCCACTAATCATCTTGATTTCGCGATGCTTGAGGATTTGCGCCCAGAGTTCATCGAGTCCATTGTTTTGGGCCGCCGAGCAGGTCAGCACAGGTGGAGTCCAGTTTTTTGATTCTGGAGTCATGAGCCGAATGGCACGACGGTAATCCGAAGCTGCCAAATTCGCTTTCTTAATATTGTCGCCGTCGGCCTTATTTACCGCAATCAAATCAGCAAGTTCAAGCACACCCTTTTTGATGCCTTGCAATTCATCGCCGGCACCGGACAGCATCAACACTACAAAGATATCTACCATGTCGTGCACCGCAGTTTCGCTTTGTCCCACACCCACTGTTTCAACAATGATGATGTCGTAACCGGCTGCTTCACACAGCAACATGGTTTCTCGTGTACTGCGAGTGACGCCGCCCAGGGAACCCCCTGCTGGTGACGGACGAATGAAAGCTAGTTCGTCAACTGCAAGACGCTGCATCCGCGTCTTATCTCCAAGAATAGCGCCACCAGTACGCGAGGAACTTGGATCGATAGCCAACACAGCAACCCGATGACCTTCGCTCGTCAGATTGGAACCAAACTGATCAATGAACGTCGATTTACCAACGCCGGGCACACCTGTGAGCCCGATGCGATCAGCTTTGCCAGTAAATGGCATCAGTGCTGTTAATAATTCAGCAGCTAGCGCGCGGTGCTCACGCTTGCGACTTTCAATGAGTGTGATGGCCCGAGCCAGCCACATCCGATCCCCACTGCGAACAAGTTTGGCTAATTCAGCAGTAGGGGGCAGCGGTTGTTTCATGCACGCGTGTTCAGCAAAGTCGTCAACAACTTCTCAGCAGCAGCAGATATCACTGTGCCTGGAGGGAAGATTGCTACAGCGCCCGCAGCAAAGAGTTCATCGAAGTCTTGCGGCGGAATCACTCCACCAACAACAACCATGATGTCTGGACGCCCAAGCTCAGCAAGGGCAGCCTTCAACTGGGGCACCAAAGTTAGGTGACCGGCAGCGAGAGAGGAAGCGCCAACAATGTCGACATCGGCTTCCACTGCTTGACGGGCAACTTCTTCTGGAGTCTGGAACATCGGGCCGATGTCTACAACAAAACCGAGGTCAGCGAAACTCGAGGCAATAACTTTCTGTCCTCGATCGTGACCGTCTTGGCCCATCTTTGCAACCAGCAAACGTGGACGGCGACCTTCGGCTGTTTCAAACTTATCGACCTGTGCACGAACTCGCTGCACTGTCTCGTCGCTTTCGCCCATTTCCTGACGGTACACCCCAGAGATCGTCCGGATCTCAGCCTTATGGCGTCCCCAGACATTTTCCATTGCGAGACTGATTTCACCGACAGTTGCCCGCACTCGTGCAGCGTTGACTGCCAGTTCGAGCAGATTTCCGTTTCCGGTGCGCGCCGAATCTTCAATAGCCTTGAGGGCCAGATCAACATCGCTCTGGGTGCGCTCTGCACGCAACTTTGCCAACTTTGCAAGTTGGTCTTCACGCACTGCCTTGTTATCAATCTTGAGAACATCAATGTTTTCAGGGTGTTCTGGCTGGAACAGGTTCACGCCAATGACTGCTTGGCGCCCGGTATCGATTCGAGCCTGTGTGCGTGCAGCTGCTTCTTCGATGCGCAACTTAGGAATGCCAGCTTCAATCGCCTTGGTCATACCGCCAAGCTCTTCGATTTCTTGAATATGTGCCCAAGCCTTTTCGGCAAGTTCGCGAGTGAGTTTTTCAACGTAGTAGCTGCCGCCCCAAGGATCAACTACTCGAGTGGTAGCCGACTCCTGCTGCAAGAACAACTGAGTGTTGCGGGCAATACGGGCTGAAAAATCGGTTGGTAATGCTAAAGCTTCATCAAGCGCGTTGGTATGCAGCGACTGAGTGTGGCCTTGGGTTGAGGCCATCGCTTCAACGCAGGTGCGCATGACATTGTTGTAGACATCTTGGGCTGTCAAGGACCAGCCGGAAGTTTGTGAATGCGTACGCAGCGCGAGAGCCTTCGGATTCTGGGCTTCGAAGCCCTTCACCAGCTTGGACCAGATCAAACGCGCAGCGCGCAACTTGGCGATTTCCATGTAGAAGTTCATGCCAATACCCCAGAAGAAGGACAGGCGTGATGCGAAGGCGTCGACCGGCAAGCCGGCTGCAATTCCTGCGCGGATGTATTCCACTCCATCAGCAAGCGTGTAAGCCAATTCAAGATCAGCAGTCGCACCAGCCTCTTGCATGTGATAGCCAGAGATTGAAATCGAGTTGAACTTCGGCATCTTCTCTGACGTGTAGGCGAAGATGTCAGAGATGATGCGCATCGAAGGAGTTGGCGGGTAGATATAGGTGTTGCGAACCATGAACTCTTTAAGAATGTCATTTTGAATCGTGCCCTGAAGTTTTTCAGTCGACACACCCTGCTCTTCAGCAGCCACGATGTACAACGCAAGAATTGGCAAAACTGCGCCATTCATCGTCATCGAGACGCTCATCTCGTCCAACGGAATTCCATCGAACAACTGACGCATGTCAAGAATCGAGTCAATAGCAACGCCAGCCATACCAACGTCTCCTGCTACGCGAGGATGATCTGAGTCATATCCGCGGTGGGTAGCAAGGTCGAAGGCCACCGAGAGTGCCTTTTGGCCCTGTGACAGGTTGCGTCGGTAAAAAGCATTGGAATCAGATGCAGTTGAGAAACCAGCGTATTGACGCAAGGTCCATGGCTGATTGACATACATCGTTGGGTACGGGCCGCGCAGGAAAGGCGCCAGACCCGGCAAGGTGCGCAGATGATCAAGCCCTTCCAGGTCCGCGGCAGAGTACAGCGGCTGCACATCAATGCCTTCTGGTGTTTCCCAGACCAACTTGTCAGGCTCTGAACCTGTCAATTTGGTGACTGCTTCTACCCATGCTTCGCGATCATTATGCGCGACTCGTGGGCCGAGCTCAATTCCGGTGAAATCAGGAACGGTCGTCATTTCAGACTCCCAACGTGGTGTGTAGTCGTTGCATTGTGGAAAGAACATCGACGCCCATGTAGGCGAAGTCATCGACACCTGCGGCTTCATATTGCGCCTTGGCATCTCCTGGGCGACCAGCCAGATATACAAACTTGGCACCAGCTGCCTTCAAGCTGGTTGCATAAGCAACAGCTTGTTCCAAGTAAGCAGCATCAGTTCCACAGATAACTGCGGCCTGCGCTCCCGAGGATTTGAAGGCCACAGCGGCAGCATCCGCATCCGCATATCCCCCGTCACCAACGGAAGCAACGCCTCCAGTGCCAAACAAGTTGCTGGAGAAGGTGGCTCGGGCAACGTATGAAGGCCCCGTTCCAATATTTGCCAAGAAGATTGTCGGCGTGATCGCTGCAGCTTCAGCTGCGGCTCGTAACGCTTCATATGGCTCGGCAAGGCGACGAGCCTTGAGGGCAGCAACCGTGGTTGGTGTGCCGGGCAGTTCAACCGCAGAGCGCTTGTCTGGGGCCGGAACAACTTCAGTTTCTGGCCGACGTTCGCCGATAAGTGGGAACTCGCTCACGCCCGTCAAAGGCTGCTTGCGATTAGCAATCAACTTGTCGCGCTTTGCTGCAACTTCTTCGATCTGGGACTTGAATGTTCCTGCTGCCAAAACTGCACCGATACCGCCAGCCGCTTCGATCGTTTGGAAACCCTTCCAGCCCACTGCCGCAAAAGCATCTGTCAACGTTTCAACGTAGTAACTACCGCCCGCAGGGTCCAGCACGCGTCCGATGCCTGATTCTCCTTGCAATAACAGCTGAGTGTTGCGAGCAAGTCTGCGGCCAAGATCGCTTGGCAAGCCAATCGCGCCATCGAAGGCTGCGACGGTCATGACATCAGCGCCACCAACAACGGCCCCAAGGGTTGCCGAAGTGCCACGAAGCAAGTTCACCCAAGGGTCAACAACGGTGAGCCAACGCCCACCCGCGTGTGCCGAAACCTGAACTAAGCCTGGGTACTGAGCGTCCACTGTGAGTCCACTGGCCTGCAAGATTTCAGACCAGCAATGACGCAAGGCACGAGTTTTTGCGATCGTAGAAAATACGTCAACATCCGCTGAGAGTTCAAGCACGATTTGGCTCGCTGCTGCTGCTACGCCAAGACCGCCTTCAACAAGTGCGCGCAGGTAGGTCGTAGCTGAAGCAAGTGCAAATGCGAGTTCTTGTCCTTCGCTTGCGCCCGCATCGGCGGCGGCAACTGCCGAAGCGCGGAATGTGCGCACTCTTGGAGTTGTTGAGGCTACTGCGATAGCCACACCTTCTGCGATAGCAGCTTCTAGTCCTTGCGGCAAAACACCTTGCGCTGCCAACGTTCCAATGGGATCTATTCCAAACGTGCCGGCAGGTTGGGCACCTTGAACTCCGGCCTTGGCAAAAATCTGCGTCAACCACTCTGCCGTGACAGCCGCGTATGCCCCTGAGCGCAATGAGATCGGCGCAATGTCTAGGAGGACACCGTTAAGAACTCGTGCCAAATCATCAGCCGATCGAACACTTACGCCGACGCCATCACCCGATAAATCCAGATGAAGTTCCAGGCTCGATGCACCATTGCGAAGTTCGGTGAGTGCATCCGTATTCGATGTGGCGATGTCAGGGTGCGTCACGCATGCGCGGATATCCCACGCTCCATCGACACGAGGTGCCAATGTGCCACCACGCGTAAGCGGAGCAAAGCCAGGCAAACCTGACTCGTCGTGTTCCACAGCGATGTCTTGCGCGGTGTAGAGCGGCTCAATGCGAATGTCATCCAAAGTGGTGGTAACCAGAATCTTTTCAAAGTCACCCCCCTTGATCGCTTTATTGACCTCTACGAGCCAGGCCTCACGGGTTGGTTCTTCAAATTCGCCAGCCAAAACAAGGCCGTTAATGGAAGCAGTCACAGTTCAAACCCTACTCATAAAACAGGTAGCCCCGAGGGGCCACCTGAGATGTAAACGTAATCATCAGCCAGACGCTATTCGTCGTGGCTGCGAACCCGAATCTTGCTACCTAGCCAGCGCAGCGGATCGTATTTCTGATCAGCAACGCGCTCTTTCATCGGAATCAAAGCGTTGTCAGTGATCTTGATGTGCTCTGGGCACACTTCTGAGCAGCACTTGGTGATGTTGCAGTAACCAAGACCGAGATCCTCTTGGGCAAGTTGCTTGCGATCCAAGGTGTCAAGAGGGTGCATGTCGAGTTCTGCTGCACGCATCAAGACGCGTGGGCCAGCAAAGACGGGCTTGTTCTCGTCATGGTCACGAACCACGTGGCAGGTGTTCGTGCAAAGGAAGCACTCAATGCACTTACGGAACTCTTGGCTACGTTCAACGTCGATCTGCTCCATGCGGTACTCGCCTGGCTTGAGATTCTCAGGTGGCGTGAACGATGGCACTTCGCGAGCCTTCTCGTAGTTGAACGAGACATCGGTGACGAGGTCACGAATAACTGGGAACGCGCGAATTGGCGTGACCGTGATGGTCTCTTCCTCTTCGAAGGTGTTCATGCGAGTCATGCACATCAGTCGTGGCTTGCCATTGACTTCTGCGCTACATGAACCGCACTTACCAGCCTTGCAGTTCCAACGGATTGCAAGATCGTTTGCCTGCTCTGCTTGTACTCGATGAAGAACATCGAGCACAACTTCACCCTCGTTGACTGCAACGGTGTAGTTGACTAGTTCGCCTTCACCGGCATCGCCTCGCCAAATGCGAAAGTTTGCTGAGTAACCCATATCAGGATGTCCCTTGCGCTAGTGAGCTGAGTTCTTCTTCGGTCATGTATTTCGAAAGTTCGCCTTCGTCAAACAGTGCGGCTAGTTCCGGGGTCATCATTGGAAGTGACTGCTTGAAGATTTCAACATTTTGACCTTCAGCCCGCAAGATCAGATTGAACTTGCGCCATTCAGGATCCATGCCCGGGAAGTCCTCGCGCGTGTGTCCACCGCGTGACTCTTGGCGGGTGAGCGCAGACAGCGCCACGCATTGAGAAACCAGCAACTGCTTTGGTAGATCCAGCGCAAGGTGCCAACCTGGGTTGTAACCGCGTCCGCCCATGACCTTCATATTGGCCATGCGTACCTTGAACTCTTCAATCTTGGCAAGAGCTTCGACAATCTCGGATTCAGTCCGAATAATGCCTACCAATGCGTTCATCATGTCCTGTAGATCAGCCTGAATACCGTAGGGACTTTCACCATCCTCATTTGTGAACGGAGCGAGTGCCCAGTCGATGGCTTCCTGAAGATCAGCGTCACTCACAGTTGGTGCTTCAACAGTGTCAACGAAGTCAGCTGAGTACATCCCTGCGCGACGACCAAAGACTAAAAGATCCGAGAGTGAGTTGCCACCGAGGCGGTTTGAGCCGTGCAGGCCGCCACCAACTTCGCCGGCCGCAAATAAACCGCGGGCTCCAATTGCTGCCTGAGTATCTGCGTCTACTTCAACGCCACCCATGACGTAGTGACAAGTTGGTCCAACTTCCATTGGCTCCAAGGTGATGTCCACGTCAGCAAGTTCCTTGAACTGATGCCACATCGAAGGCAACTTGGCCTTGATCACGTCTGCCGGCAAGCGCTTAGAAACGTCGAGGAAAACACCGCCATGTGGCGATCCACGGCCCGCTTTGACCTCGGTGTTGATGGCGCGCGCAACTTCGTCACGTGGCAGCAACTCTGGCGGACGCAAGTTGTTGTCCGGATCGGTGTACCAGCGGTCAGCTTCTTCTTCAGTAGTCGCGTACTTGCTCTTGAAGACCTCAGGAATGTAGTCGAACATAAAGCGTCGACCCTCAGAGTTTGTAAGAACCCCACCGTCACCACGAACAGATTCGGTAACCAAGATGCCCTTGACCGACAGTGGCCAGACCATGCCGGTTGGGTGGAACTGGAGGAACTCCATATTCATCAAGTTGCCGCCGCATTCAAGAGCCATGGCGTGACCGTCTCCGGTGTACTCCCATGAGTTTGAAGTGACCTTGTATGACTTGCCAATGCCGCCGGTGGCAAGGATTACTGCCGAAGACTCAAAAAGGACAAACTTGCCACTAGGGCGCCAGTAAGCCAAGACACCAGCGACCCGGCTGTTTTCGCCCTCATCAGTCATGAAAATCTTGGTAACTGAACACTCTGCGAAGATCCTGAGTGACTCTTCGTAGCTGCCTGATGCCTTCTTATCGATCTGCTGCAAAGCAACAATGCGCTGCTGAAGCGTGCGAATCATTTCCAGACCAGTGCGGTCGCCTACGTGAGCCAGGCGCGGATACTCGTGGCCACCGAAGTTTCGCTGGCTGATCTTGCCGTCTTTGGTGCGGTCAAACAGTGCACCCCAAGACTCAAGTTCCCAAACACGATCTGGTGCTTCCTTGGCGTGCAATTCAGCCATGCGAAACTGGTTTAAGAACTTGCCGCCGCGCATGGTGTCACCGAAGTGCACCATCCAGTTGTCTTTGTCGTTGACGTTGCCCATCGATGCAGCAATGCCACCCTCAGCCATAACGGTGTGGGCCTTGCCAAAGAGTGACTTGCTCAGCACTGCAACGGTCTTGCCCTTTTCACGCGCTTCGATTGCAGCACGCAAACCGGCACCGCCAGCACCAATAACGACGACGTCGAATTTGTAACGCTCGATCTGTTCCATGAGTCAGATTCCTTCGTTGACTTAGAAGAAGTAGAAGTTAGTGATAGCGCCTGAGGCGACCTGACGGACGTACAAGTCCGCTAGCGCCACGCCAATGAGAGAAATCCAGGCAAACCGAGGGTGATAAGGGTTGAGCTTTGAGACGAAAGTCCAGCCCTTGTAACGCACTGGGTGCTTAGAGAAGTGCTTCAAGCGACCGCCCATAGCGTGGCGGCATGAATGGCAAGAAAGTGAATAAAGCCAAAGGAAAGTCGCGTTGAGCAGAAGCACCAAAGTGCCGATACTCATGTGACCCCAAGCGCCTTCTGCGTTGCGGAACGCGATGATCGCGTCGTACGTCAGCAGTACGTTGAAGACCAAACCAGCATAGAAGAAGTACCGGTGGCTGTTGTTCAGAATCAGTGGGAAACGTGACTCACCTGTGTACTTTGTGTGCGGCTCAGAAACACCACAAGCAGGTGGTGACATCCAGAAAGAACGGAAGTATGCCTTGCGGTAGTAGTAGCAGGTCAACCGGAAACCGAGTGGGAACGCAAGAATCAGCAGCGCTGGGGACAAGATCCACCAAGAACCGATCGGCATCCACTGGCTGGAGCCTTCGACACAGCTCGTCGCCAAACATGGTGAGTAGAACGGGGAAATCAACGGCTCACTGAAGTAGTAAGCATTTTCAAATGCTCGCCACGTTGAATAGGCGATGAAACTCAGCAGCACTGCAACAGTTACTGCAGGCATTAACCACCAGCGGTCAGTTCGAAGAGTTCGCACCCCGATTTTTGCTTTGGTGGGAATTGGTGCGGCCGAAGGTGTGTCCAGAGAACTACTCACGGAGTGGCCCTTTCAGGGTTCGAATAACACGAAGTGCCCCCGAGTATAGGGCCACAGAAGTAGGGCGTAACCCCCGAGAACGTGCGAACTGGCTCACACGAAAATCCTTCGAAAATCCTCATCCAAGGATGCTTGCTGAATTGCCGGCGCTCGAGCGTAAAAGGCACGAGTAAGCACGTTACTCCCTCTCTAATGAACCAGACTCTGAGTCCTAACAAGTTACGATTACCCGATCATGCGCAAGATTTGGATCGCCAGCTGCTGCACTGCCTTCAGCCTCACGCTGCTGGCTCCAGCCTCAGCCGCGGTCATCGGCGGTGAACAACTCGGGTTGCCTGGAGTTCAAGTCAATCTTGGAACAGGCACGGAAAAGGTTCCAGCAGTCAAAGCTCGCACTTGGATTTTGGTCGATGCCACCACGGGTCAAGTGCTCGCCGCTAAGCGCGCGCACAAAGCTCGACCTCCTGCCAGCACCCTAAAGACGCTCACTACTTTGACTTTGCTGCCAAAACTGGCACTCAATGGAACCATCACCGCCTCAAGCAAAGCCGCGAATATTTATGGCGCGAAAGCCGGAGTTGAAGCGGGTCAGGTCTACACGATCGAGGATCTCTTTTACGGAATGATGCTGCCAAGTGGCAATGACGCCGCGATTGCCATCGCTCAAGCAAATGGTGGATTGAAAAAAACAGTAGCTGACATGAACGCAGTCGCCCAGCAATTGCAAGCCAATGACACTCACGCATTGAGCCCGAACGGTCTTGATACCCCCGGCCAGACTTCCAGCGCCTATGACTTAGCACTTATTGCCCGAGCGGGGCTTGCTCGAAGCGACTTCGAGAAAATTGTCAGCACCAAGAAATACAACTTCCCTGGGAAAAGCTCAAACGGCGGTGGCATCCGCCCCATTTATAACTTGAACCAAATGCTTACCAGCGGATTCAAGGGCGCTATCGGCGTCAAAACCGGGTTTACCAGCAATGCTGGCCGCACATTCGTTGGCGCAGCTACCCGAAAAGGTCACACGCTGATCTTTGTAGGCATGGGAATTAAGGAATCTTCCAAAGATGCTGCTGAAGCAGCAATCGCCTGGGGGTTTAAGAATCTCAGGACCATCAAGCCCATTGGCGCCTTGGTCGAGCCGCTCACACCCTTGCCAACCGTTTCGCAAATCGCACCGGTCGCGCAGCAAGTCGAACAAGCAGCCGTCGCGCTTCCTTCCACGGCTGAAGTGAGCGCAATCGACAAAACCGATCTCGCTGCACGTAATGCGATCAGCCAAGCCGCCCTTAAAGTGCCCACATCACAAGCACAAGCACCTTCATTTTGGCTCGCAGTAATTGTGGTGATCGTTATTGGGATTGTGCTGTTCATGTGGAATGCAAACCGCAATCGACGACGCCGCCACTACCGCTACTAAAAACCCGCCAGCGAAAAGCAGCGGGCCTTCGCTTACTCGCTTGGAAGTGTCACAAATCCGACAGCGTCGTAGACCTTTGCCAACGTATGCCGAGCGGTTGCACGTGCCTTGTGTGCACCAATCGCCATTTGCCGCTGCAATTCAGCTGGGTCAGACATTAATTCATCAACAACATCACGGATAGGCCGAACAAATTCAACCACGATCTCAGCCGTATCGCCCTTGAGATCGCCATAGCCGCGACCTTGGTAATCCTGCTCGAGTCGTTCTATGCTCTTGCCCGTCAATGCCTGTTGGATCGTAAGTAGGTTTGAGACTCCGGCCTTTTTTTCTGCATCGAATCGAATCTCACGCTCTGAATCC
>CAFBPZ010000005.1_pt1 | contig 27919 bp, 28 predicted proteins | sample 7269841 | NCBI WGS metagenome assembly CAFBPZ01 (sample SAMEA6814166, study PRJEB35770) | freshwater metagenome | biome: Freshwater; feature: Freshwater reservoir; material: water | place: Czech Republic | collected 2017-06-27 | depth 30m m
CGGCACATGCGGTGGCGGTGGCGGCGGTGGCGGCGGCATAGGGGTCGGTGGCAATGGTGGTGGCGGCGGCACCGGCGGATCAACTGACGGCGGCAACGGACTAGCAGGTGCTGGTGGCACTGGTGCCCAAGGCGGTTTGATTAATTGCGGTGGCGCTGGCGGCATTGGAGATGCGAATTCTTTTGGCAACGGCGGTGCTAGCACCGGTGGCGGTGGTGGCGGCGGGTATGGCGGCGGAGGCGCAGGCAGCTATGGCGGCGGCGGTGCGGATAGTGACGGTGGCGGTGGTGGCGGTGGCAGTACCGGGCCGACTGGCAGCAGCTTCACCGCCGGAAGCAATGGCGGTGCCTCCCAAAGCGCAGGTGGCAGTGGACGAGTGCTCATTACTTATGGCGCGAGCGTTATTGCGACGGCCCCGGTGACGCCCCCGTCTTGGTACCAGTCAGCTGGCCGAATTGTCACTGCTACGTGTGATGCGGGCTGGAGCCCGAGTTGGGCCCAGTGGCCTAATGGCAACACGGGTGGGTACGTGTGCAATAAAGAGATTTATATGACGGGTTCTGGTAGCTGGTCTAGCAGGTCGCATCCCGCAGCCGCAGATGATTCTTTGGGGATGGCATCAAAACCGGTGGTGCTCACTGCTCGTGGATGCTGAATCGTGTAGCTGGACCGGATTCTCACAAGTGACGTGTGTTGAGCACAGCCGCCCGCGCAGTCCTTTACGTACAGACCCCCACGCACAGAGCAGTGCTGGGAAACATTGGATTTCACTCTCAGTTGAACATTCAACTAGAATGGTTGGATTAGTTGCTTCGTTTCGTCGCCCGCGTAGGGCCATTTATCCTTAGGGAACCCCATGACTCTGTTCCGCATTGACGCCAGTATCCGTACCGAAGGGTCTGCGAGCCGCGAGATCGCAGACATCGTAGAAGCCGAATGGCGCACCGTTCGCCCAGGCGACGCTGTAATTGCGCGACACCTCGGCACCGATCCACTTCCTGCCGAAGCTTGGACTAAAGCGATCTTTGCTTCATGGACGCCAGCGGCTGAGCGCACAGCTGATCAAAGTGCTGCCCTTGCTGTGGGCGCTGAGCTCGTTGACGAATTGGTTGCCGCAGATGCCATCGTGATTGCCACCCCGCTGTATAACTTCGGAGTTTCACAGCACGTAAAAACGTGGATCGATCTCATCATCACCGATCCACGTGCTGGCGCAGGTGCTCCACCACTGTTAGCTGGCAAGCCTGTCGTGCTGGTTGTCGTTCGCGGCGGTTCCTATGCAGCAGGCACCCCGCGTGAAGGATGGGATCACAACACCGGTTACCTCCAGCAGATCCTTGGCCAGGTCTGGGGTGCGAATCTCACCATAGTTGAGCGCGAATTCACGCTCGTGGGAGTGAACCCAGCGCTTGACGAGTTCAAAGAGCTCGCAGACAAGCTCAACGCTGATGCCAAGGCAGCGGCAATCCAGGCTGGCCAAGCAATAGCTGTTGCGTCACTGAGCAGGCTGCCACAACGAGGCGGCCTCGCATAAGTCCACAAACATTGGCTCTGCGGTTCAGCTCACGATGGTTTTACTGTGAATAAAACACCCACACCATGGCTGGATGCTCGTTAGGCTTGTCCTATGTCATCATCAATTTCTGAGAAGTACCTGCTTGCCGAAACGGCCGATCACCTTGGTGTGGAATGGTCTGATCCATCGGTGAAACGCGAGTTTTGGCAGATCTCGGATGGTACGAGTCTGTCATCCCTGCGTTGGGGAGATAACAAGCCAAAGGCGGTCTTCCTGCACGGCGGTGGGCAAAATGCTCACACTTGGGATGCAGTGTCCCTGCTCTTAGGCGAGTCGATCGTTGCGATTGATATGCCAGGTCACGGTCATTCAGATTGGCGTGAAGACAAGGCCTACTGGCCGGTGACGAATGCGATTGCTATAGCTGAGGTCATTGATCAGATGGGCATTGGTGAGCCGGTTGCTTTGATAGGAATGTCTCTTGGTGGTTTAACTGCCATTCGACTTGCAGCACTGCGTCCGGATCTTTTCTCAAGTGTCACCATCATTGACGTGACTCCAAGTCAGATGGAACAAATGAAAAAGATGAGCCAAGAAGAACGCGGCACCACGGCCCTGACCCAAGGTCCAACTCGCTATGACTCACTGGAAGACATGATCAAAGCCACGGCTGCATTGGCACCTAATCGCTCTGCTGTGTTGATCGAACGCGGTGTCGTGCACAACGCCCGCGAGTTCGACGGTGGTCAATGGGGCTGGCGCTATGACAAATTGGTGTCAGACGAAAAAGCTGAAGAAGGAACAACTCACGATTTCGATGAACTTTGGGATGACGTCTCGTCAATCACCATGCCATTAATGTTGGTGCGCGGCGGGGCTTCAGCTTTTGTCACGGAAGAACATGTTGCAGAGTTCAATAAGCGTGCACCACATTTACGTTTTGAGATTGTTGATGGAGCAGGCCATTCAGTGCAATCAGACCGGCCCGCACAATTAGCAGCAGTGCTGATTTCTTTCATCTAAGCCTAAGCGTAGGTACTTTCAGCAAGCATCTTTAATCTGGGCAAGGTTGCGATGATGGACCGTAAATTATTGTTGTAAGCGTTCATCAGGGTGAGTGCTGCTGGGAAAACTGCAGTGCGAGCATCAAAGGTTTCAGTAACGAGGGTGGTTTCTGCATCTAGGGGCTTGAGTTCATAGCGCCAGCGATGCTTACCCATATGGCGCCATGCAATGAGACGCCCTTCTTCGAATTCGACCACCTGGTTTTGCATTCGATATGGCACGCCGAACTTCATATTCATTGTGAAGTGATCATGCAATGCCAAACGTGAACCCAGGGATTCTTTGGCTGGCACCGCGTCCTTTACTGAACCCGAACCGTCAAAGTCGCGGTGTCGGTTTGGCTGGGCAAGTAATTCAAAGATTGCAGTAGCCGGTGCCTGCACCATGATGCTGGCCGATCGGACGTAACGCTCACCAGTATTGATGACAGTAACGAGGTCGCTTGAATACATACCCTCATTGTGGTTGATGGGTTATGCAGTTAGCGTGGTCGTATCGAATCATTGCTATTCGTCTATCTATAGGGGTTACCGTGCCAGCTGAATCCAGATCACTGCTGAACACCGTGGTCGCTATCACGGGAGCAACATCTGGCATTGGTGCGGCGACAGCCCGTCAGCTGGTTGAAGCAGGTGCCCGGGTGGCTATCGGAGGGCGTCGCATCTCGCGGATATCTGCCCTAGTTGCCGAACTCGGTGCAGACAATGTGGTCGGCGTGGTGTGTGACGTTCGGGTTCCCGCTGATAACGATCGCTTGATTTCAGCTGCAATTGAAAAGTGGGGCCGCTTGGATTCAATCGTGCCCAATGCCGGTGTCGGCATGTACGGCGGAATTATGGACAACACCAATGAGCAATTGGCTGAGATGATGGATACCAACTTCGCAGGAACTGTCTGGACAATCCGTTCGGCAGTTCCCGAGATGTTGCGCACCACTGGTGGCGGCGACATCGTGATCGTTTCCAGTGTTGCTGGAATTCGTGGCGGCGCAGATGAAGCGGTGTACGCAGCCACAAAGTTTGCTCAGGTTGGACTTGCAGGTGCACTTGATCGCGAACTTCGAGAATCAGGTGTTCGAGTGACCGCGGTTTGCCCAGCGGGAGTGGAGACCGAGTTCGCCATTGGCACAGGTCGAACGGCCGGCGATTCTGCGCTAGCTGCATACATGCGTCCAGAGGATGTTGCTTTTGCCGTGGTGACCGTGTTGTCACAACCGCGCAGAGTTCGCACTACCCAGTGGCAACTGTGGTCGATGGGACAGCAGAGTTAAAGATTGCCCTGCTCGCGAAATTGCGGTCGGATACGGTCTTTTTGCTTCACGTCAAGCACCAGAAATCGGATGTGTGGTGTTTCTACTCTCTTGGCGTTTCTCCAGAACTATTCCGACTTGTGGTGTCACCATGTGGCCGTGAATGTTTCTGCACGGGAGATGCTCGTGGGTACGACTCGTGTGCATCGTTCTCGCGTCTACCGGACAAGGCCGATACGCGCCGCAATTCTCTGCACGATCTTGGGGATGGCAACCATCCTGGTTGGCAATCCATCGCTTGCGATTCCCCTGGTCGTCGGTGCATTCTTCGCAGGGCTATGCGACACGGCCGAACCCGTTGGAGACCATTGGCGTTCCATGTCTTGGACCACTATGTGGCTCACTGTGGGTACGGTGCTTGGCGGGCTGAGTTCAAATATCGGCTACTTCGAACTTTTCACTGTTGCTGGTTTTGCCTTTTGTTGCGGTATCGCTGGAGTTGTTGGTCAACGGGGCGCTCTCAACGGAATGCTTGCGTTAGTGATGTTTTCCATCTTTGCCGGCACGCCGGCCAGAGGGCACAGCATTGCTATTGACGGAATGTTTGTGGCGCTTGGGGGCGCCATTCATTTAATCGTGGTCGTTGCAGCTTCATTCATAGTTGATCGGTCGAAACTGCAATCCAATGCGGGGCCCACATCAAGCTTCTGGGTCCGACTTCGTTCAGGTTTTTCCAGGCCTCATCATTTTCTCCGTCATGGGCTGCGACTTGCCTTGGCGATGGTCATAGCAACGGCATTGTCGGATGTTCTTGAGTGGCCGCATGAATATTGGATCCCGATGACCGTTGCGTGGGTGAGTCGACCGGACTTCACGGGCACGACAACGCGCATCATTGAACGATTCGCAGGTACCGTCTTGGGAATCGCAGCTGCTCTGCTATTCATCGATGGTTTTGCGTTGCATGATTACTGGCTTTGCGTGGTCGCGGGTGCCGGCGTCGGGCTATGTCTGGCTTTCGTCCGCGCTAATTACTCGATTTCGGTTATTGGGGTGACCCTCGTCATCATTTCCCTGTTCGCGCTGCAAGGGGAGTCGGTGGGGGAAACACTGGCCTATCGGTTGGCAGCCACCACGTTGGCATGTGTCATAGCGGCACTTGCCAGTGTGATTTGGATGCGATCTACCGCTTGAGGCCCCGAGTGCTACGAATTTACGGTGCGGTTGGATTCCCGGTTGGCGAATATGGCTCCCAAAGGCGTCCACGACTAGTAACGTTTCCTCAGGAATTATCGACTGTGGAGGTACACGCGTGAGCGACGAATTGTTAACCGAAGTCCGCGGGGGCGTTTTGATCGTCACCTTGAACCGACCAGCACAGCGCAATGCGCTCAATGGTGCGGTGATGTACGGCATTTCTGAAGCTATGCACCGCCTAGAAACTGATGATTCCTTGGTTGTTGGAGTGATCACTGGAGCAGGTGGCACCTTCTGCTCAGGTATGGATCTCAAAGAATTTGTCACAGGTGGCTATACAGGTCCTAGAAGCGAGCACCCATATCTTTCGCAGCAGCCCCCAGCAAAACCGATCATTGCTGCGGTCGAGGGCTATGCCCTGGCTGGCGGCTGTGAAACAGCGCTTGCCTGCGACATCATCGTGGCTGGCAGCGACGCCAAGTTTGGTATTCCAGAAGTAAAGCGTGGCTTAGTTGCTGCCGGTGGTGGTTTGTACCGCATGCCGCGAGTGATGAGCTACCAAAATGCTGCGTTGCTTGCGCTTACTGGTGACATCATCTCTGCAGACCAGGCCAAAGATATGGGTATGGTGACGATCGTTACCGCAACTGGTGGCGCGCTTGATTCAGCTTTGGAAATCGCTGGACGTATTGCGGCTAATGGACCGCTCGCGGTTCGTGCAACGAAAGAAGTTCTCGCGAAATCAGCTTCGTATACCGATCCTGAATTCATGGCATGGCAACAAACCATTACCGGCCCAGTCTTTGCCTCTGCTGATGCAAAAGAAGGTGCGACTGCTTTTGCAGAGAAGCGCGAACCACAGTGGAAGGCGCGCTAACACGACGCCTTTTTTCGACCTTGTCTGGCAGTCACCCCGATGGGGCGGCTGCCAGATTCATTTTATCCGCAGGGGATTGGGACCCCATTCACATTTATCGTCGCACGTGCACTCTCAGGCGCGGCCGAACTAACTAAACGGCAGGTAGAGCTTCGGTGATCAGTGCGAGGGTTGTCGAAAACTCGGTGCGCTCCTGCGGCGTTAAGACTTCATAGGCGCGCGCCACGAGAACATTGGTAAACGCATCAGCCTGCTTCATCGCGGTGCGATCATCGTCGGTAACCGATGTGTCTTCGCCTTCGCTCCAGCCGTGAGTCTTAAAATAATGGGGACTCACGATTGCATCAGCGATTCGAGGAGTGATGCCACTTGCGATGATGGCAACGATATGGGACGAACCGCGAAATTCGCGCAGAACCATGATCAATTGATAAGCACGTGCAACAGGGTCCGAGGGCAAAGGCTCGCTGACAAGTCCCGCGTACAAGGCTAGACCTGAAATATCAATGGTGGCGATGACTTTCTCAGCGAGTGCATTGAAACGAGGGAGTCCTGGAATTGCGCTGAAGTTCGCCTGAGCGAATGCGTGCGCACAAATGAAGTGCTCTTTGGCAATTTGTCGAGCAGGCATGACTGCCGTTGCGCTATCCCAGAACTTCTTCACCATGGCTGGGGCAAAATAGGCGAAAGCACTTTCGACCACGGGAGCTTCGGCATCACCCAGCACGCCACCTCGTCCACCAAAGTAGAACTGCAAGCCGTTGAGCCCTAGTTCCTTGCCATAACGCAAGGTGTCAGGAGTGAAGTAGTACGACCCACCGACACTGTTGATCTGAGGATAGGTCGTCTCGACAAAAGCAAGAAGTTCAGGATTCGTAGGCATGGAGAGACATTAATAGTTATTACCGTGTCGTTGCTTGGATTTACCGTAACTTATCGGCCCTTGTGAGAGTCTGACACTTGATTCTTGACTTTACATCTACTTATCTGGAGATCCGCATGAACGCACGTAAGGCTTTTGGTGCATTAGCTGTTGTAGGACTTATCGCTGGCGGGGCCCTGAGTGCATTCTCCCCAGCCCATGCGGCATCGGCTGCTCCTTCCACGAGCGCTAACACGAATTACATCGTCAACTGCGCTGGCAAGACCGTCACGAAACCGGCTTCAATTGTGATTACGTGTGCTGATGCTGGCGTTTCAATCAACAAGATCAAATGGGAAACGTGGGATCTGAACGCGGCCAAGGGAACAGGCACACTTTCTTGGAACACCTGTCTGCCTAAAACCTGCGTTGCAGGTGTGACAGTGAAGTATCCAGTCAAGATCACGCTTGGTGGCGTTGCCTCAAGCCCGAGCCTGAGTGTCTTCTCGCAGATCAACGTTGCCTTCCCTAAGGGTGGCCCAGCTTCCCTCGAGACTGGCAGCTACACGCTCGACAATGCGGTGCGGTAATACCTGCATCCAGCCGTGAGGCACCGATCACTGATATTTGAAAGAAGCCGCAACGAAAGTTGCGGCTTCTTTCATGCACTATTGATGTCCGATCGCTAACAAAGATGCTGCCAATACTTGTGATGGCTTTTGTGATGGTGAGTAAACGGGAGCTGTGAAAACGGGAGCTGTGTAAACGCTTCCCGCGACAGCCAGTCTCCAACCTAGATTTGCAACACCAATAGCGTGCGCAACAGCAGTGTCCTGCAGGCCAAGGTAAGACAGCGGAATAAGGCAAAATTAGCAAGATTGGATACGAGTAACTCGAGTGGTGAGCGACTGCAGAGTTACAGCAGGAGTCGAACTTGCGCGACACCAATGACCACGGTATTGGCGGTGATGGGAATACACGCCCCACTCAATGTGCACATCTGGCGGCCGATACCTGCGGTGTTGATGCTGGCAGTACCAGCGGATGTCCATGCGATCGTTGACGACGTGCCACCGCCATCACTCATCTGACACTTCGTGACATTGGCAAATTCGCCACACCGCTGCATCCGCCCGCCAACAAGCCAACTTCGGGTTGCATTCCATGCAGCCTGGGTAACAGCACTCGCAGGAGTGAACTGGATACCAAGCTTGCCGTAATAAGCATTCGTCCACAAAAACCAAAAAGTTGAGGTGATTCCGTATCGCACTGAGTCGATATAGGTACGTGACATGTACGCGGCTGATGTTGCATCATCAATGTCAACATGATCTTGGCCTAATCCGGCGAGTCCATAATTTACTTCAGAATCGAAGATCAGTTTTGGGGGAGCGTTATTGACTGCAAGCATCGTCTTAAATTGTGTGAGTCCATCAATGCGCTCGGCCGGGCCGCCATTAGCAGAAGGGTAGGAATGCACACTGTAACCGTCCACTGGCCAATTCATAGTTTTCAGAGCAGACAGGTAGGCGTTGAAGTTTGTGGCAAAGGCACCCTCAGCTCTTGTGCCTGTTGATGCGGCAAATACCAACGGATTGATGGCAGTTGCATAGTTCTTTTTGCACGTGTTAATTGCTTCGTGAACGGCCAGAGTGACGTCTGCCAACTGAGCAGGAGTGCCACTCCAAAATGTTTGTAGATTTCCTTCATTCCATGCTTCATACGATGCAATCGTCCCGCCGAACTTCATACACATCGCGTAGATGAATTCATTGACGTACGCCATATCTTTTGGTGGCGCTGAATCAGATCCACCGCTAGCCCAAGCTGGTGTCTTACCCAACACGTACATAACAGCCGCGCCATTACTTTGCGCAACATTGATTGCCCTATTCAGCTTTTCGAAATTGAATTCATTGCGGGCCGGATTTAACTCGGCCCAAGAGACTCCCGAGTCCCATAGGCGCAGATAGCCATATGGAACAGTGGGATTTGATCCGGCATCTGGTGGGGCGTGGAGACCAAATAATTGTCGATCCACTTCGGCGCTCATGGGAAGCGAATCAAGATGCGTCCAGGAATGGTTGACCATGTGTCGATCCATCCGGTCCAGCAGGAACGGAATCCAACCCATCAACGTCTATGACTTTGGAAACTACCTCAGGTGCAGGAACTGGGGTGATGGCGTTTTTCGCAGTCTGGGTAGTGAAAGACAGGAGGTCGTTGCCAAATCGGCAGCGTGCAATGGCGGCTGTGATTTCACGTTGGCGATCCGGCGCGATTGATAGCCCCCAGGCCGTCAAGTTTGCGAGAATCGCCTTGGCTCTATTGGATGCCACCGGGCACGGCAGGCTCGAAGGCAGCGTCGTTGCGCTCTTGGCACGCGCTCGTGTTGAGTAAAAGCGTTGGGTTGAGGAGAGGCTCGTAGATGTTGTTCCTCGATTAGCGGAGGCAGGCAAAACGAAGGTTGCCCAGGAATAGCGCTGTCGTGGTGTCCAAGCATATGAACCTTGACCCCATGCGTCTCTGAAGGAAACCACCGGTGAAAGCACGATCCGAGCGGGATTTGTTTCTAGATCTTGATCGTCATTTACGAGCCATTCCCCCTGTGTGAGTGAGCAGTTAGGACCTATTCGTGGGGTTCGCAGGGCGCCTCGAATGAGCAATTGGGCGGTCAGGCTGCATCCATTGGCGTCTGTTTTGGTCCACGCGGACGTAGGGATAAATTTTGAGGCTAGGTATCCGACGGTAAGTGGCTTCACGACGGGAAGATTGGACGATAGCTCGCCTACGGTGGCGGTAATTCTTGGTGGGTTGGCAGCCTGCGCAGGAAGGGGTAAGGCAAGGACCAGCCCCGCCATTGAGCACAGCATCAGCACTGCGCCTAAGCGCTTCATTGAATAATCATGCATGACATTTGCGCTTGATGAAAGGTCTCGTCAGACCTGAGTGGTTCTATTGCTTTATGGCAATTGATCTGGCGTCGCATTGGGTCCAGGAAGGCTTCATCGCCTTCGACACCGAGACCACTGGGGTTGATGTCTCTGCGTCCCGAGTCGTGACCGCCGCCGCCGTGGTGTTTAAGGAGGGTGAGACGACTTCCGTTCGCACTTGGCTGATCAAGGTAGACGTTGATATTCCTGAGGTCACCACGGCAGTGCATGGAATAACCAATGAGATGAGCCAGAGAGATGGGCAAGAACAGTCCGTAGCCTTGGCTGAAATTCGTGATTTCTTGATTGCAGCTGGGTTGCCCGTGGTGTGTTTTAACTCCGGGTTCGACATTCCGCTTTTCAATGCTGACCTTGAACGCAAGGGCCTGAGCCCTCTTCCAACAGAGCAGGTGTTGTGCGCGTACGTCATTGATAAGCAGTGCAATAAATACGTGAAGGGCAAGGCTCAACGCCGTCTCAAACCAACTGCTGAGCGATACGGCCTGGAACTTTCCGATGCCGATTGGCATGGCGCCGAAGCTGATGCGACCGCAGCGGGAAGGATATTTCTCGCGGAACTGGCTGCCTACCCGCAGTTATCCGATCTGTCCGCAGTTGAGCTCTCGGCAGCTGTGAACTCGTGGCGTGACGAGCAAGACGCCGAGTTCCAAGAGTGGCTGTCTCGACAGCCGCCAAGGCCAGCTTCTTAAACCTCCAGCCCCCGTCGGGTCCAGCTTGGTCAACCTACGGAAAAGTTTGGATGATTGAGCAAGTCCGATATTTCGGCCGGGATTGGCACGGCAGTCGTTGTTCGCTCGTGGGGGATCTTGGGTGTTCAAGTCCAAAGCGAACCCGTGACACTTTAATATGAGAAACAAGAACGTCATCATGATTGAGAGCCACCTCTGATGAGCCAGTTCTGATGTATTCGTCATCGAGTCAATGAGGGGGGCACATGGCGCGGCCGCACTTGGTACTCAGCGAACGCTATTTTGGCGCTGTTGCCTACACCTCAAATGCACATTCTTGGCAGACGCGTAAGGGCGGGAATATCGCCTACATGTCGCACCTTCTTGGCGTATCTGCACTCATTATTGAAGCTGGGGGCGACGAGGATCAAGCGATTGCCGGACTTTTGCATGACGCGGTGGAAGACGCGGGTGGCCTAGCGCGGCTAGCAGACATTCGCGAACTCTTCGGCGACCGGGTTGCCGGAATCGTGCTTGGATGCTCAGATAACGTTGATGACGGTGACTTCTGGATGGGTTATTGGGAGCGAAAGCAAACGTATCTTGATCGTTTAGAAACTGAGCCAGCAGAAATGGTGATGGTTTCGATTGCCGACAAAGTGCATAACTCTCGTGCCTTAGTTACCGACTTGCAGATCTCTGGATTGACGGTGCTGAATAAGTTCCACGGTACGCCCAGGGAAATCATTCACTATTACAAGGAATGCTTGCGAATTGGGATAAAAGCTCAGGTGAGCCCCACCCTGACTGCTCCGTTAGCTGTAGCAATTCGAGATATTGAGTACTTTATTTACGGTGAGTAGCGAGCCGGTTATTTAGGTTTAGGATGAAAGCGCGTTAGTTAAAGTTCATTCTGAGTGATCAATACTTCGCCATCGCTGAGTGTTCGATACTTGAGATTTCCACTTTCAAGAAATGCAACTGCTTTATCGGCTTGCCCAGATTCTGGATTGTCACTTTGGTAGTGCGGGATGATGCGATCTTGGATGAAACCTAAGGTCAATACCTCGGTGGCCGGGTCATATCCGGCAGGAACAACGTTTGGATCATCCATCAGGTGAATGCCTTGTAGATCAGGGCCAACAACGACTGCACCCGCTGAATATCCTCCGTAAATAAGTGAAGGTAACTGAGCCAATTCACGTTCCAGATTCGCCTGAAGGAGTGCCGCCTTAAAGCCGGACTGCTTCATTGCACGCGCCAAAACGAAAGTGTTGCCACCAGCAATCCAGACCAAATCTGCTCGGCACAGGCGTTCTACGAGTTCAATCTGTTCACCAATTTCGGCGCGTTCAGCGCGCTTCGTTCGGCTGCTGCGAACTTCACCAGCTTCTTCATCAATATTATCAACAAAGTAAAGACGCAGATCCAATTCTTTGCACTCGTAACCTAGGGCGACTAACTCGGCAGATTCATTAGTGAAAGCACCCTGACGTGAAAACGGATAGGAGTCGAGGGCATTAAGAATGATCAACGCTTGAGTGGCTCCCGGATTAAGAAGTCGAAGAGATTCAGGAGCGTCCCCTAGTCCTTGTGAACTCAAATACAACTGGACAGACATTAAACAATTGTATGCTTGCTTCATCTCGGCTTTGTGGAATTCTCCTAAAGTTGAGCTCTGTGACTAAGGAGTTTTCATGACTGATGAAGCGATGATGTCGACAACTTTCGACCTACCTGGTTACCGGGTTGAAGAAACGAAGGGCATGTGTTGGGGTGTGCTTGTGCGTTCCGTTGGTTTCGCCAAGGGGTTTACTGGCGGTATTCGGTCGCTTGCTGCTGGTGAAGTACCGCAATACACCGATGTGGTGAACAAAGCGCGCGCGCAAGCTGTTGAGCGCCTCATGGAACACGCCCAAAACTTGGGTGCCAACGCCGTTCTTGGTGTGCGTTTTGATTCAAGCGATGTGGGCAATGGCCTCTCAGAGATCTTGGCCTATGGAACAGCTGTAGTCGTGTCTCGGGTGTAATTGCTCTCGACAGCACAGATGTGAAACACCGATAGCCGAATGCAGCTCAAGACACTTGGTTCCATCTAGGTGCACCCATATATTGGGCGTGAATGATTCGGGTCTGTCTGGCTATTGGAGATGTTCATGGTTACCGCTGGTCGAGTACGGTCACGGCGCTCAGTTTTGGCTGTTCCCGCTTCAAGTATCAAGATGTTAGAGAAGGCCAAGGGCCTGAATGCCGACGCGCTCTTTATGGATCTCGAAGATTCAGTGGCGCCAGCAGCTAAAGCGGATGCCCGCAAAAACGTAGTCTCAGCCCTTCGTGAGGGTGGTTATGGTGAGAAGATTTTGACGGTGCGAGTCAATGACTTCACGAGCCCATGGACAGTTGATGATGTCACCGAAGTAGTCGCCGGAGCTGGGTCACTTCTTGACTGCATCATGTTGCCTAAGGTGCAAACTCCCGAGCAGGTTGTTGATTTAGACCGATTGCTGACGTCTCTGGAGATTCAGCATGGACTGGAGCCGGGACGAATTGGGATCGAAGCTCAGATCGAAAATGCACTTGGATTGACTCATGTCAATGCCATTGCTGCTGCGTCAACTCGGCTGGAAACCATCATCTTCGGGCCTGCAGATTTCATGGCCTCCATCAATATGAAATCGCTGGTTGTGGGGGAGCAGCCGCCGGGCTATGACGTGGGGGATGCTTATCACTACATCCTGATGAGCATCTTGATTGCGGCTCGCGCGTATAACAAACTGGCGATTGATGGGCCTTACCTCGCTATTCGCGATGAAGCGGGTTTTCGTCGGGTCGCAGGGCGATCAGCGGCTCTTGGTTTTGACGGTAAGTGGGTATTGCATCCCGATCAGATCGATGCCGCAAATGAAGTATTCGCACCACGGCAGGAAGATTATGATCACGCAGAACTTATTCTTGACGCATACGACTTTTACACATCAGTCAAAGGTGGCTCACGCGGAGCTGTCATGCTAGGCGATGAAATGATCGACGAGGCTTCACGGAAAATGGCCTTGGTGATTTCAGCCAAAGGGCGAGCTGCGGGCTTGCAACGGACCTCGCAGTTTGAAATTCCCGAGCTATAAATCTGCTATATCGACTGTGGTTAGTCAGGCTGCTAGGTCATTGTTGCCGGCATAGGCGGATTAACGACCGTAAATGGGTACTCGGCGTTTGCATCATCAAACGAGACGCGCCATTGATAACGACCCTCAGGTAAATCAATTGGCGCGAAATGGAAGATGGCCCAAAGTGGCACATCCACGCCAGGGTAAGCACCGTCTGGAAGAGTTGCCCCAGCGTGATATTCAAAATTCATTGCCAGTGGAACTTCGACGGGCGCACCGTCCGCATCAGACAGCACGAAATTCCAGGTGAGGTCACCCAGGCTCATTCTGCTGGGGCTCACATGAGTGCGGACAACGAGTGAAAGTGGCGGGACTGGGCGGAAGGTCCAATTCCACCCCATCCCAAGTCCGTAGAGATTGCCGTTTTGGATCTCAGCCCGATTAGCGACGGTAAGCATTGTTATTTCGGCCATGACTTCAATGTAACTTGTCTATAAAGCTGAAAGAGTGATGGTTACGGCTGTAGCCGTAACCATCACCCTAAAACAGTTGTTTATTGTGCCGATGTACTACTTAACAACCACGTTGTAGGTAGCAACCACGATCTTGCCGTTAGTTGCAGTGATCTTTGCAGTGCCTGCTGCAACAGCATGGCCACCAGCCGCAGCAGTGATTTTGCCTGTGCCTTCAGCATTGCTGACAACGACAACCTTGGTGTCGCTTGACTTGAACTTCACCTTGGCTACAAAGCCATGGAAAAGAAAAGCTTGATCCTTGACCAATTTAATGGTCGTTCCCTTGTCCTTCTTCATAACCATGACTGGAGACCAGGTTGATGGGCTGCCGCCGATGAGGGCGCCAGTTGATGCAGAGGCGGTTGGCTTTGCGGTAGTTGAGGCAACCGCCGTTGGCTTAGCTGAGGCAGTTGGGGTGGCAGTTGCCGCCATGGCGCTTGGAGCTAGAAGAGCTGTTGCTCCAAGGAGGGCAATTGAACCGGCGAGGAGGGCATTGGTCTTACGCATCGGAAATCCTTTGATCGACGTAACGTGAAAGTTTGACGTGACATTTACATGAGCGGTTCCCATGACTTTCATAGCCAAGGTTAGTCTGATCACATGATCGAAGTCCGCAACCTCACCAAGCAATATGGAAGTGTCACAGCTGTAGATGACATTTCCTTCACTGTGGAACCAGGAAAAGTCACGGGGTTCCTGGGTCCCAATGGGGCTGGCAAGTCCACCACCATGCGGATGGTCCTAGGTCTGGATCGTCCAACAGCCGGTTCGGTGCTGGTCAACGGTCAAAATTATCGCGATACCGCAGCGCCAGTCCACGAAATAGGTGCTCTGCTTGAGGCAAAGGGCTTCGATAAGGCTCGATCGGCCCGTAATCACTTGATTGCACTGGCTGCGTCTTGCGGTATCGGCATCACCCGGGTAGACGAAGTTCTTGCCATGGTGGGACTCAACGAGGTGGCCCGGCAAAAAGCTGGGGGATTCTCGCTGGGCATGGGCCAGCGGCTTGGGATTGCTGTAGCTCTTATTGGTGATCCACGCATCGTGATGCTGGATGAGCCAGTCAACGGCTTGGATCCGGACGGGGTGTTGTGGATCCGTCACCTCCTGCGCGAACTTGCCGAAGAAGGTCGCACTGTTTTTCTTTCCTCTCATTTGATGAGCGAGATGGAACTCATTGCCGATCAACTCATCATCATCGGTCGTGGAAAAATCTTGGCTGACACCACGATGAGTGCTTTCATCGATTCCTGGTCAACGAACCGGGTTCGTGTGGTCGCTCCAGGGATTGCAGATCTTGAACCACTACTGAGCACCGGCTCGACCTCAATTGTTATTGAATCTAGTGACACGTTAATTTGCTCGGGTATCGATGCCGCAGTTATTGGTCAGACTGCCTTCGCGGCCGGAATTATTTTACACGAACTCACACCGCTCAGCGTTTCTCTGGAAGAAGCATTTATGGAACTCACCAAGGACTCTGTGCAATTTCATACTGGGGAGAACGCAGCATGAGCGTCGATGTTGATGTAACTTTTCCGCGGATCATTCGTTCGGAGTTCATCAAACTTCGCACCTTGCGTTCTACTTGGATCCTGTTGGGATCGATGTTGGTGCTGTTCATTGCGTTTGGCGCCATTGCCGCGCTTGCGACGACCGGTCAGATTGACGATGGCCGAGGGGGACCTCCTGCGGCTCTGGGGCTTGATCCCGTTACCACTGTTCTTGCCGGTGCTGGATTCGCGGTGCTCATCATGTCGGTGTTTGGAGTTTTGGCTGGCGCTCGCGAATATGGCAGCGGCATGATCCGTACGACCTTGGCTTTCGTGCCGAAGCGACTCCCAGTGCTGTGGGCCAAGGTGCTCGTCCTGATCGGTCTGGTTATCCCGGTTGCAGTTCTGGCTGCCTTAGGCGCTTTTTTTCTGGGAATGGCTGTCTTAACCGGCGCAGGGGAAGCAACGGCGAGCCTGAGTGATCCAGATGCGCAACGGGTCTTGATCGGAACTGCGGCCTACATCACTGGATTGTCCGTCATTGGCCTGGCTTTGGGCATCGCTATGCGCTCAATGCCTGGCGCCATTGCTACGGTTATTGGTGGCGTACTTATTCTTCCGGCCTTGCTGACAGTCTTGCTGCCTGAATCATGGCGTTCAGTTTTGAAATACCTGCCGTCAAATGCGGCAGCCCCTTTTACTGAAGTCAAGGTGCGCGCAGACATGCTTGCGCTGACACCTGGAATTATTGTTTTCATTGCGTGGGTGGTTGCTAGTTTGGTCGTTGCTGGTTTCTTGTTTGCCCGCCGCGACGCCTAATACTCTTGTATTATTTTCCCGCCTGTTAACACCGAACGACACTGAATCGGAGAATCACATGCAGTATCGCAAACTCGGAACCACCGGCATTGATGTCAGCACTCAATGCCTTGGCACCATGATGTATGGCGCGATGGGTAACACCGATCACGATGATTGCGTTTCGCAGATCCACCATGCCTTGGATTCAGGTATCAACTTCATTGACACAGCCGATGTGTATTCACAAGGTGAAAGCGAAGTCATCGTTGGTAAGGCACTAGCTGGCCGGCGTGACGATGTTGTTCTCGCGACCAAGGTCTTCAACCCCATTGGGGAAGGCATTAATCGTCGCGGGTCATCCCGACGCTGGGTTATCCAGGCATGCGAAGAGTCGCTTCGTCGGTTGAACACTGATTACATCGATCTCTATCAAGTGCACCGCCTTGATTGGGATACCGATATTGAAGAGATCATGGAAGGGATGTCTTCGCTCGTGCAACAGGGCAAGGTCCGATATTTGGGCAGTTCGACGTACCCTGCCGAATGGATTGTGGAGGCACAATGGGCAGCGCGCCGCCGCAACGCTGCGCGATTCATTTGCGAGCAGCCGCAGTACTCAATTTTCGCTCGGGGAATTGAAACAGATGTGTTGCCAACAGCAAGCCGGCACAACATGGGTGTCATCCCTTGGAGCCCACTGGCGGGTGGCTGGTTGACGGGAAAGTATCGTCGAGAAGTGGGAATCCCTAAGGATTCTCGATTCGGTAACGGTGGCAGCTTTGCTCGGATGTCGCGCTTGGACGAACAGCCAGAAGTATTGGATGCGCGTTACGAACTCGTGGATCAACTTGATGCAGTTGCGGCGAATGCAGGTATCACCCTGACCCAGTTGGCTTATGGTTTTGTGGATGCTCATCCGGCAGTAACAGCGACAATCATCGGTCCACGGACCCGCGCCCAGTTAGATGATGCATTGGCTGCATCCAGCGTGAAGTTAGATTCGTCCACCTTGGACGCAATCGACGCCATCTGTCCCGTTGGTTCTATGGCCCCAGGAATCTCCAATAGCGCCCCAAACCCCGCTTTCAAGCGAGGAAATCGCCGACGTTCATAAGTGCGGTAGCCACGTTGCGCGGCTGTGATGGCCTAGCATCGCAAGTGTGAAGTTGAAACAGATCACGGAGTCGATCAAGTTCGCCTGGGGGATGCGAGGTGCCCCGGGTATTCCTGCTGGCGACTACCTGACGCGTCGGGCCAATATGGATCAAATGATGGCCAAGTTGTCGGAACGGGCCATCTTGCCTTCTTCGATTGCCATGACTGACATCACTGTTACTGGCCGGCATGGTCAACGTATCCCTGCTCGCGTCTATCGAAAAGCTGGTTCGACTTCGCGGGCGCTCATGGTTTTTGTGCATGGCGGCGGAATGATCATGGGTTCCATTGATGGGAATAACTCCACAGTGTCCCGTTATGTGGACAAGACCGGTATCCCGGCGTTGTCTGTTGGTTATCGGCTCGCCCCTGAACACCCGTATCCAGCCCAGCAAGATGATGTGATTGAAGCTATCGCCTGGGCACATTCGCATGCGGGTGAGCTCAATATTGATCGGTCGCACATTGGCTTGGTCGGTGAGAGCTCTGGTGGCGGAATCTCTGCTGGCGTGGCATTAAAATTACGTGATGCAGGAGAGCATCCAATTGCATGCCTACTGTTGGTTTATCCGATGCTTGACGATCGCACAACTTCCGCTAAGGCAATCGCATCAAAATTCCTGACTTGGACTGTTGCGGATAACGTTACTGGTTGGAACTGTTTACTTGAAGGCAAAGCTGGGGCTGCTGATGTCTCAGCATATGCCGCACCCGCACGCGCAACAGATTTGCGGGATCTTCCGCCCACGTACATTGAAGTTGGCGATCTGGATCTCTTCAAAGACGAAGATGAGAAGTTTGCGAAGGATTTGAAGGCAGCAGGTGTTGAAGTGGAGTTCCACCTTCGCCATGGGGCGCCTCACGGGTTTGAAATTATTACACCTGAATTACGTGAAGGTGTGTTTAAGCAACGTTCGGCATTCTTAAGCACACACTTATCTGCTTAACGCCAATTGACGAGATGCATGATCTGTGTTGCTCGAGTTGCAGCAACGTATAGGTCTGCGCCTCGTTTAGTTTGAAGGCCCAAAGCATCAGGATCGACCACGAACACCACATCGAATTCGAGTCCCTTGGTATCGCGGGCAGTAAGTATTGCAATGGGTGCATCTAGGGCAGTGTCGCCAATTCCGAAGGCGTCGCTGGCTGCTAATAACTGCGGTGCGAGCTCATCTATTTGATCATCGGGAATGATGACAGCCGTGCGCCCGGCGAGATCCTTGATTCCAGAAATCACAAGTTCGGCTAATTCATGTTGCGCCACAGTGTGATATTCCACGGGCGCACCTTCACGCACTGGGTGGAGTTCGGGAGCATCGCCGCCCGCCGCCGTAAGTAGCTCGGTGGCGACATCGGCGATCTGTGAGGTAATGCGATAGGTCACGGTGAGCACATGTAAATCAAGATTGCCGCGAACATCGCCAAGTGCTTCTTCCCAATCGCGAGCACCCGCTGGATGACTTGTTTGCTGCACATCTCCAACGATGGTCATTGACTTACGAGTGGCTCGGCGAGATAAGACTCGCCATGCCATCCGTGAGAGTTCCTGCGCCTCATCGACCACGATGTGCCCGTAGACCCAGGTGCGGTCCACTGAAGCAAGTTCGGCAACTGAGCGACGTTCATGTGAACTTGCCATTCGACCCACAAGCCCGGCTGCATCAATCCAGCCACCCATCTCGGTGTTGTCTAGGGCTTGGGCTGCATGCTGCAGTTCATGGCGCATTTCTGCTGATTCCCGGGCATTGGCACGAGCAGCGTCAGGGTCCCAGGGGCCTAGAAGTTCAGCAGCCTCATCGATGAGTGGAATGTCATCAATCATCCATGATGTTTCGCGATCCTTGAAAATGAGCAGTTGTTCTTGTTTGCTTAAAACGCCATCGGCTGCAGCTTTGAGTGCGGCTGGAGTGGAAAGCAAGCGACGAACTAAATCCTCTGGCGTGATCGGCATCCACATGAGATTGAGTTCGCGCCTGATATTTTTATCTTCAACAAGTTCACTCACGTGGTCGCGTCGAACTTCAGAGTCTGACGAATCTTCGCCGTGTTGTTTGGCGCGGTAGGACGCAAGATGATCCAGTGCACGATTCAAGAATGAATCTCGACCAGCGTGAAAACTTTGGTGACTCCCTACAGCGCGCTCAGCATCAGCTAATTGGCGAGCTGTGATTTTTACTTGGGAACGATCTTCCATCGTGATGGTGAAATCTTCACGCGGTATGCGTCTGCGTTGTTTAACCGCGTTGGCAATGACCTGAGCCATGCGCAGGTCGCCTTTAATTGCGGAAACTTCGTCAAGATCGTGTTTACGAGCATCGATGCCTGGATACAGCTGGCCGGGGGTCAGTAGCACAACATCAGTCTCGCCCAAACTTGGCAGCACTTGATCGATGTAATGCAAGAAGGTGGGTGAGGGTCCAACGATTAAGACGCCGTCGCGAGCGAGCTTGTCGCGGAAGGTGTAGAGCAACCAGGCTGCTCGATGGAGCGCGACGACCGTCTTTCCGGTTCCGGGCCCGCCTTGCACCACGGTGAGTTGGTTGAGTGGGCTGCGAATGATGGCGTCCTGATCAGCGGCAATGGTAGCGATGATGTCGCCCATGCGTCCTTCACGTGGCGCATCTAAAGATGCAGCCGCAGCGCGTGATTCAGTCAAGGTCGGGTCGCTGAGAATCTCGTCCTCAACATGGGTGACCGTGCGTCCTCGCAAAACGATTCGACGTCGAAGAGCAATGCCTAGGGGATTAGCGAATGTTGCTTGGTAGAAGGGTGCAGCGTTTGGGGCACGCCAGTCGATGAGGGCTGGCTCTCCTTCGCTGTCGCGCAAGCCGATGCGACCAATGTGGTGACTGCCGCTGTCGCCGTCGATCCGACCAAAACATAAGCGGGTGTCTGATGCCCGAGCTTGTCTGATTTGGGCGATCAAATTATCCATCATTGCTTCGCGTTCGAGTTCATCTTGACCAGTGCCCGTGCTGAGCTGATTTGAGGTCGTGGTGATGCGGTCATCGAGATGGCTGACGTAGGAGGACAAAAGGGCGTAGCAATGATCGACGTACGCCTGCTCAAGTGCTAGCGACTGATCCATTACACCCCCTACATTTACGACGTGCCTCACGACGTGAAATTCTCCCGGCAAGGCGCACTAACTATGCCATGCCTACCTGTAGACCAACATCGACAGGTCGATTAAGCCGGGGCAGGCTGATTGGACCTAGCAGGAAAGTGAAATACACATGGCCCCCAAGCCTGGGGCTAGAGGTAAAAGTGAGTCTTAAGCTGCGTGTTCGAAAGGTTCGGTGGGTGCATAGGGATGCTCGGGATCTCGGCCGGTGAGGTATTTGGAGACGCCGTACACGGCTCCAGCTATCGGCACTGCAATGAGTGCACCAACGATTCCTAGGGCGATAGATCCGGCAGCGATAACTATGACGATCGCTAACGGGTGCAAGTTGACGGCTTTACCCATGACCAATGGTTGCATGACGTCCCCGTCGAAACTTCCCACAATGATGGTCAGCAAAATGACCAAGAGCGCGGTCACTGGCCCGTTCTCAGCCAAGGCAACAACCGCGGCGAAGAAGGTGGCTATCGGCGCACCGATGACAGGAATGAAGGCGCCTAGGAAGACCACTGCAGCCAAGGCCGGCGCGAGTGGCACGCGCAAGACCAAGAGTCCGATGAAAACCAACGTGGCGTCCAGAAAAGCGATCACCACAATGCCTCGGGTATAGCCAGCGATAGATCCCCAAGCAATTCGTCCCGAAACGTCGACATGTTCACGCAAATTCTTTGGAATCCAGGTCAGGATCCACCCCCAGATAGTTGCTGGGGCCATCAAGAAAAAGATGACACCAAAGATAAATACGGACCCGGCAATGATGAGGGTGCCGATTGATCCGACAGCACCAAGAGCGTCGCCGGCTATTCCCTTTGCGATTGATGTGCCCCAGTTTTGTAATTGGGTGATCAGTGAGGTGAATTGGGTGTTTGACAACTCAAGGGGGCCAGTCTTGAGCCATGTCTCAATGTCTGAGAACCCTGAGCTGATTGATGCAGCCAGCTTGGGACCTTCTTCAATACTAGATTTCACTACGGTGCCAAGGATTACTACCACAGCTACCAAAATCGTAATGAGCGCCAAAATCATGGATACGATTTTTGGTAAGAGTTTGTTGTAAAGGTTCATTACAGGTGATGTCCATGCGGTGACCAAGAGCGCGAAAAAGAGTGCGAAAACGACGGGAAAGATCCCGTTAAGAATAAAAAGGATGAAGGCGAATCCCGCTACCATTACTAGTAGGCGCCAGGTGAAGCCAGACAGGGTTCGAAGGGTGTCCGGAATATTCTCTTCAGTACTCAACTTCGCAGCCTTTCGAGGATCAGAGTGCGAACGCTAGCCCATTACAGCGGTGAAACGCTGGATGCTGGCGAGAAATACTTAGTCAATACGAACAAGGCCGTGCGGGGTGTTGAACACCACTGCAACGACGCCTGGTTCTTCAGCATCGACCCATTCAACGAAAACGCCATCCATAACATCCATGAATGAGCCGTCAATCCAAGGGTTCACTGTTTCTGGATCACCAGAAATTTCGATTCGCTCGACGCTGACGCTCGTGGAACCTGAAGAAGGGTGTTCGTCGGCGGAAGTCAACCACTCAACAAAAAATGGCAATTGTGGATCTTCCATGGTGTTCAAAAGGCCGAGCTGCTTCCACTCAAGCTTGACGCCATCGGGACGGATGCGGTGGCCTGCAGTGGCTGCACGACCTAGACGTTTTTCAATAGGTCCGATGTCATTTACGGAAACAACCCAACTCATCCAGCCGCCGCCATCTTGAGCGAACTTGCTCACCGCGCGACCAAATGGAGCCTTGTCTGCTGCTGGGTGGTCGAGGGCGGAAACAACTTCGATGTAGCAGCCATTAGCTAACGGCAAAATGAAATTTCGGGTACCGAACTGAGGGTGTCGACCACCATCACGAAACGATGCTCCGAGGTCCCCACCGATGCGCTGAACTACGTCAGGAAGTTCGCTTGCCGTACAGGCATATGAGAGGTGATCTAGACGCATGGCTTTATGATGCCTAATGGGTTTCTTGGCCCTGACACGGCCCCCCTTTTGCTCAAAATGTGGCAACCTATGTTCTATGTCGTCACCCACACCCGCCGCCCAGATCGATAAGAAGAAGTCGCTGATCCTTGGAGCAGTGGGATTGTTCTTCATTGTCATTATTTTCTGGAAGGTCATTCCCCAGATTGGCAGCTATTCCGAGGCTTTAGATGCTTTACAAGCTATGGGGTGGTTGCCGATTGTTTTAGTGGTTGTGTGTGTGCTCGTCTACCTCACCGCATACGGACTGCCTTTCATGGCAGCGACTCCTGGACTGCGATTCTGGCCATCTGAACAGATCAACCAGGCGGCGTTCGCCATTAGTAACGGCGTACCGGGTGGCGGTGCAGTAGGGCTTGCTTTTCAGTACGGGATGTTGGCGACCTACAAGGTTGCCCCGGCGTCAGCCACCTCAGCGATCACTGCCGTGGGCATCTGGAGCACCTTCATCTCACTTGGATTCCCAATTCTGGGTGTTGTAGCTCTGGTGATCGGAGGCGAAAACGGCAGTTCCTATATTTGGGCGGGAATTCTAGGCTTGGCCATCTTGGCCGGCGTCATCGTGGGATTCACTTCGCTGATGCGCTCTGAATCAGCAGCCCGCTGGATGGGGCGAACAGGAAACAAGCTCATCGGTCCATTCAGGACAAAGATCAAGGCCATCGCGACGATTGATCTCGTTGCCCCTCTGGTGAGTTTTCGAGAGAGCATGTACGACGTGCTCAAGCGTCGATGGGCAGCGCTTTCGGCAGCGCAAATAGCTGTGTCAGTCACCCAATTCTCGGTTCTCTACGTTGCCTTGCGAGGTATCCAAGGTTGGGATACTCCCGGCACCTCAATATTGCTGGTGTTCGCAGCATTCGCGATCAGCCAACTCGGCATGATGATTCCCATTACTCCAGGTGGGCTTGGAACAGTTGATGCAGTCATGATCAGTTTGTTGGTCAAGTTCGGGGTAGACAGCGGCGAGGCAACTGCCGCGGATCTGGTCTGGCGCGCATCTTCATACATTCCGCAAATAACGATCGGCATCATTGCGCTGGTGGCTTGGACGAAGAAGGCAGGCCAGACTTTTGCTACCACAACCAAGGATGCCTAGTTAGCGGCGTGTCGCTGTAAGCAGCCAAGGATGGGTCCCCTAATGTGATCACTGCTCGGTCGTCGCGGGAGGGGAAGCCTTCGACGGCCGAGTTTTTTATCTGTCGCGCCTGTTGCTTTCCACAGGTAAATAATTCGCCGGTTGCTATCCACAGACAGCGTTGCGATTGTAGTAGCGAGATAGATTTTGAACTTGGGTGAGTTCATGACTTTCATGACGGCTCGCGTGCCCGCACAAGTACTTCGGAGTACAGACCACGTACTAGCTTCACTTCCGTTCCTCCTTGGTTTCCAGCCTCATTCCAGTGCGGTCCTGATGTGGGTGCGTGAAGGTACATTAATTCTGACGCAGCGAATCGATATACCTCAAATACCTATAGGCAGCAACGACTCTTCAACGTTGGACGAGTGGGCCATTGGCGTCATCAAGTCTGCGAGTCATGCTGATTCGCACGAGGTTTTGATTGCAATATTTCCACCGGTGCTCACCAAGGATTTAGGCCCAGGATTAGCGACGACCCAAGATTGCGATCGTTCAGCCTGTAGAGATTTAGTGGCTGCGCTCAGCAGAGCATTGGTTGCAGCTGCGAAGTATCCCTTTGCCGCATGGTTGGTTGTCGAAGACGACTTTTGGAAATTCGATTTTGCAACATCCAATTTTTCGCATACACGTCAAACGGTCGATCCGCAGGTGATTAGTGAAGTGCACGATGACTTTCTCAGTGCCGGATGGCGGCACCTGACTAACCGTCAAGAAGTGGTCAATGAATTCGATGCAGATGCTGGTGAACAACAGTTGATGTTGGGTGTGATTACAGAGCAAGCGAAAGATGTTGAGACGGGGGAGCGGCAAGCCCGTCGAGATAAATCCATCAGCAGCATGGTTGATTCTTTAAATACAAGTTCAACCGATCACTTAGCGCAGGCCCAAATCATCACAGGGCTTATGGATGTTCAGTTGCGCGATTGTGTCTTGTGGCAACTTACGAATCACGACCGTTTGGCCAGTTGTGCGCACACCCTTCGCCTTGCTTTAAGGGCAGCTCCCGCCGGATATAGAGCACCCCTTGCCACCGTGACCGCATTGGCATTTTGGATACAAGGTGACGGGGTCCGGGCCGGTGCCGCGCTGGCGCAAGCCAGTCTCGATAACGCTCACTACGGTCTTGCGCACTTGGTCGACATTGCTCTGACCAATGGGGTCGCGCCAAAGATGTGGAGCGAGAGCATGGGGAAGGTGCCATATGAGGCATGCAGAACTGGAGTTGCCTCTTACTTGCAGTAGCAAGACCTTGGTGTGCGCATGAGAGTCAGGGTCTGTATATTCCTGTTTAGGTCAAGAGTTCCAGCGTTAAGCCCCGGCTAACTGGACGGCAACCCTCCATCCGCGGTGGGGTGCTCCGTGGTGAGGACCAGGCCCTGTAAGTAGAGGGCAAGCGCGGGTTTTACACACCCACACCAGCACGGCTGCTTTACCTGTACCCAAAAACTTCACTCCTATGACACGAAAGGCAAGCCATGAGCGAGAACTGGGCTTTTGACACCCTACAAATCCACGCTGGTCAAGCACCTGACGCATCGACAAATGCGCGAGCGCTCCCGATTTACCAAACCACTTCGTATGTCTTCAATGACACTCAGCACGCATCGAACCTTTTTTCACTTAAAGAACTTGGCAACATTTACACCCGTTTGATGAACCCGACCACTGCTGTGGTTGAAGATCGCATCACCGCCCTTGAAGGTGGCGTCGGTGGCTTGCTCGTAGCTTCCGGCCAGGCAGCTGAAACCTTGGCGATTCTCAACATCGCTGAAAGCGGCGATCACATCGTTTCAAGCCCATCCCTTTACGGCGGCACGTACAACCTGTTCCATTACACCTTGCCAAAGTTCGGCATCACGGTCACTTTCGTAGACAACCCAGATGATCCAGAGTCCTGGAAGGCTGCAATTCAGCCGAACACCAAGGCGTTCTACGCGGAATCGATTGCTAACCCAAAGAACGATGTGCTCGACATTGCTGCTGTAGCCAAGGTTGCGCATGACTATGGCGTGCCGTTAATCATCGACAACACGGTCGCAACTCCGTATTTGATTCAGCCCTTGAAGCACGGCGCTGACTTTGTGGTGCATTCTGCAACGAAGTACCTCGGTGGCCATGGCACTTCGGTTGCCGGTGCAATCATCGACGGTGGCAGTTTCGACTTTGCACAAAATCCTGAGCGATTCCCTAACTACAACCTGCCAGATCCGAGCTACCACGGCTTGGTCTACGCCCGCGATCTCGGCGTCGGTGGCATGTTCGGTGTGAACCTTGCATTCATCTTGAAGGCTCGCGTGCAGTTGCTTCGCGATCTTGGTGCAGCGGTTTCACCATTCAACGCCTTCTTGATCTCACAGGGCATCGAAACCTTGTCGCTTCGCGTGCAACGTCATAGCGACAATGCACTTGCCGTGGCTAAGTTCCTCGAGGCTCATCCACAGGTCAAGAGCGTGAACTACTCCGGACTTGAGAGCAGCCCTTGGTATGCACTTGGTAAGAAGTACGCACCAAAGGGCAACGGCGGCGTTCTTGCTTTCGAAATTGAAGGCGGAGTTGAAGCCGGTTCGAAGTTCGTCGAAGGCCTTGTGTTGCATAGTCACGTTGCCAACATTGGCGATGTGCGCAGCTTGGTGATTCACCCAGCTTCAACGACTCATTCACAGCTCACACCAGAAGAGCAGATCACTGCAGGTGTGACACCAGGTTTGGTTCGCCTAGCCGTTGGTATTGAATTCATCGACGACATCATCGCTGACATTGAAATTGGATTCGCAGCGTCGAAGGCCTAATGCAATGACGTACGGACCGATCGCCTACGAGGGTCTCCCACCTGCCAGCGCTGCTTGGCGGGAAGGGGATCCCGTAGGCGATCGTCTTTTTATTGATATCGGTGAATTCACGACCGAATCAGGCTTCACATTTCCAAACGTCACAGTGGCCTATGAAACATGGGGCGAACTCGCGGCCGATGGTTCTAACGCGGTCTACATCGCGCACGCCTTGACTGGTGATTCTCACGTGGCAGGGCCCGCGGGAGTTGGCCATAAAACTGCTGGTTGGTGGGATGAGCTTGTTGGCCCAGGTATGGCGATCGACACAGATATTTGGTTTGTGGTGTGCGCAAATATTCTTGGCGGCTGCCAAGGCACCACCGGCCCAGCTTCGCTCGCACCTGACGGCAAGCCATGGGGGAGTCGCTTTCCTACAGTGACGGTAACCGACATGGTGGAAGTCGAATATCAATTGACGCAGCGCTTAGGGATCGATCGATGGGCGTTATTGCTGGGTCCATCTCTTGGTGGCATGCGAGTACTGGAGTGGATGGTTCGCTATCCCCAACTGGTCACTAGCGGAATGGTTCTTGGTACAACGGCTGCGGTGAGTGCTGACGAGATTGGTACCCACGCTGCCCAACTTGCTGCAATCTATGCAGATCCATATTTCTTGGATGGCGACTTTTACGATCAACCCGACGGTCAAGGGCCGCATCGCGGAATGGGTGTGGCGCGCCAAGTTGCGCACCTGACTTACCGAAGCGAAACTGAACTTGGCGAACGATTCAATCGCGATTACCAAACTGGCGAAGATCCATACGCTTGGCAAGATGGCAAGCGCACCGGTCGCTTTGCACTTGAGTCATACCTTGCGCATCATGCAGACAAGCTTGCTCGACGTTTTGATGCAAATACCTACATCGCGCTCACAAACGCTATGACACTTTTCGATCTTGGCCGTGGACGCGGCGGCACCGCAGCAGCACTCAGTGCGATCACTGCACCACTGACGGTTGTGGGCATCAACTCTGATCGACTCTTCCCGGTACATCAGCAGCAACATATCGTCGAGCATGCACCTGGTGCGGGCGATTTATATGTCGTGGACTCGCTTGTAGGGCATGACGGATTTCTGGTAGAAGATCAGCAAGTTGCTCGTTACGTTGCAATCGCCTTAGACCGGTTACGCGAACTTGCATAGACGCTTGAAGTTGTCCACAGCTCAAGTATTGGGTCTTATATTCCAGAGCAATATTTCCTAGCGTTGCGCTATGCGCCCGCCGAATTCCTATGCCTTATTCGCCGTCAGCTTGATCTTCCCTCTTGTCACATGGATGCCCGTTTCGTGGGCGGTCGATGTAACGAGCGATGATGCGGCAGATCAGTTCGTCGGAGCTGGTCAGGCGCAGCACAACTCGCCCGGTCGCGAGTC
>CAFBPZ010000006.1_pt1 | contig 27543 bp, 26 predicted proteins | sample 7269841 | NCBI WGS metagenome assembly CAFBPZ01 (sample SAMEA6814166, study PRJEB35770) | freshwater metagenome | biome: Freshwater; feature: Freshwater reservoir; material: water | place: Czech Republic | collected 2017-06-27 | depth 30m m
CACCCATAACGCCCCCGCCGAGAACAGCTATGTGAGTCATCGCAGCCTTTCTACGCCGCACGTCACTCGACCCGGCAGTAGTCCTAGCCTGCCATGGGTGAGCTGTGAGTGCGGGTGAAGGTCAATGCTTCGGCGAGGTCGGCCATTCGCTCCTGCCTCGTTTGTGCTGACCGAGTGTTGACTTCCACAATCAGATTGCCGATGAATCCCGCACTGGCTAGGTGCGCAAGCACCTGCGCAACTGGCTGAGTGCCTCGCCCCGGAACGAGGTGCTCATCTTTGGCCGAGCCTCGGCCATCGGCCAAGTGCATGTGAGCTACGCGATTGCCAAGGCTGCGCACTAAATCAAGCGCGTCGGTCTGCGAAACTGAAGTGTGCGAGAGATCCACCGTGGTGTTGGCATATTCCTCGTCACGGATATCCCAGCTCGGTGCGTAAGCCGTGATTTCTTGGGAGAGCGCCCGCCAAGGAAACATATTTTCAACCGCAAAGACGATGTCTGTTTCATCGTTCATCCGGGCCAGGCCAGTGACGAACTCTTGGGCATAATTTCGTTGCCACCGAAAAGGTGGATGCACTACAACAGTTCGAGCACCAAGGGCTTGCGCCGTGGCCTGGGCCCGTTGGAGCTTGCCCCAAGGGTCAGTCCCCCAAACCCGCTGCGTAACCAGCAAACAAGGCGAATGAATGGAAAGAACAGGGACTTGATACTCCTGCACAAGCTCATTGAGAAGGTAGGAATCTTGACTGGCTGTATCGGTGCCAACCATCACCTCGACGCCGTCGTAACCAAGTTCCGCGGCTATCGCGAATGCAGCCTGCGTTGACTCGGGGAAAACCGAGGAGCTTGAGAGCCCCACCAGCGGCACTGTCATGGTGCTGTCATGCGGCTCGACGCCAACGATCGGTAACTTTCGTGGCAATCCCCACCGCGACTGCGCCAACCACGCCAACCACTATGGCAACAACGGAATAACGTTCAGGTGCAAGCGATAGCGCAAAGAAATTTGAAAGCCATGGAATAAACAGAACGGCAACGAAGGCCACCGCCATCGAAGCAACCAGCACAAGTCGAATGAAATTGAGTGGTCGAGCGCTTTGGGTGAGGACCGCCATTGCGACAATGAATAGCGTCACCGTGGCTGCGGATTGCGCGCTGCTCACCGGCTCGCCAACTCGCAGGGCAGCTCCGTAACTAGTGAAAGCAGCAATCGCGCAGATAGTTCCGGCCGGTGCGGTAAATAGCAAGACTCGCTTAAAGAAACCTGGGCGGAAGCGTTCGGTGTTTGGCATCAGCGCTAGGAAGAATCCCGGGATGCCGATGGTGAGTGCACCAATCAAGGTGAGAGGTCTTGGTAGAAACGGAAACTCCACGGCAAAGATGCCCGTCGCAATTGAAATGAGGATCGCGTAAAAGGACTTTGTCAGGAAAACATCGGAAACTCGTTCAATGTTGCCTAGCACTCGTCGACCTTCAGCAACCACGCTTGGCATCACTGACCACTTGTTATCGAGCAACACCAGTTGAGCAACGGCCCGTGTTGCAGCCGATCCCGAACCCATCGAAATACCAAGATCTGCCGACTTCAGCGCGAGCACGTCGTTCACGCCATCGCCGGTCATGGCAACAGTTAATCCTTGCAGATGTAAGGCGTCCACCATTGCCTGTTTTTGCGTGGGCGTCACCCGGCCAAAAACAGAAGATCGCATGACTGCTTCACTCAACTCAGCAGGGTCGCTCGGCAAGGTACGAGCATCAACAGGTGCATCCGCTCCTGGAACACCAGCCAGGGCTGCGATCGCTCCGACGGTGACGGCGTTGTCTCCTGAGATCACTTTTACATTGACGCCTTGCTCAAGGAAATACTTCACCGTGTCAGCAGCATCAGAACGCAATCGCTGATCAATGAGCACCAGACCAATAATTTCAAGACCGCTTACTGGCATGTCAGCGTTCATCTCATCGCGAGCTCGACCTACGGCAAGCACTCGTGAGCCATCAGCAGCAAGGAGCTCAGCTTGGGCAAGCACTGGGTTACCTGCGTCGATAATCATTTCCGGTGCGCCCAGAACCCAAGTTCCGTGATCAGCAAAAGTTGCACCCGACCATTTGCGGGCACTTGAAAACGGGACGCTTGAGGTCGCTGTCCAAGTTGAGTTGGAATACTCGTCCGCCACAGCGGCAAGGGTGGGGTTTGGTACAGATTCAATGGTGGCCAAAGCGCCGAGCACCTCTTGAAGTTTCTCCAGTGAACCCTGCAAAGTGACGAGTTCACGCACGTGCATCCCGGGCTCAGTGAGCGTTCCGGTCTTATCAACACAAATAGTGTCCACACGCGCCAACACTTCGACCGCGGGCATATCTTGAACGAGAACTTTCTTAGCAGCCAACCGAATAACAGACACTGCCATCGCAATGCTGGTGAGCAACACCAGACCTTCGGGCACCATCGTCACCATGCCTGCGATCGTGCCTCTGATCGCATCTGGCCAGGACGCATCAGCGCGAACAACTTGTGAAAACAAGAGCAATGCCCCTACCGGCAACAGTAAGAACGAAACAGCCCGAATAAAACCGTTGATGGCATCACGCAGTTCAGAATTGGTGAGGTGGAACTTTTTGGCTTGCTCCGTTAATCCCGCAGCAAATGAATCGCGACCAACACGCGTTGCCTGCATAAGGCCACTGCCGGCTACAACAAATGAACCTGACATCGCTTCATCGTTTTCCACTTTGTCAACAGAGTCAGCCTCGCCGGTCAGCAGACTTTCATCAATTTCTAATCCTTGTGATTCCACGATCACACCATCGACAACGATTTGATCGCCCGTTGAAATCAAGATGAAGTCATCCACCACGACACCACTTGCGTCGATCTCTACGTCAACGCCGTCACGTCGAACGATGGGTCTTGCTGCACCAAGAACTGATAAGCGCTCCAGAGCCCTTGCGGCTCGGTATTCCTGAACGATACCGATGGCTGTATTGGCCACGATTGCAAACCCGAACAGGGAATCCTGAAACGGCGCCACAATCCACATGACGACCCACATCGAGCCAATGACAAAGTTGAAGCGCGTAAGTGTGTTGGCCTTGATGATGTCAGCCAGACTGCGGCTGTTTGCTGATGGTGCAATGTTGACTTGGCCTGCGGCGATTCGGGTTGCAACCTCAGCTGAAGTGAGCCCCAACTGCGCGCCTGTCATGTTGGCAGACCGTCCATCCGATGCAAAATCACGCCTTCTCGTAGCGCCCAAGGACAGATGGATACTTCATCAATCCCGAGCAACTCCATCGCAGCTTCGGCAACAACAGCGCCTGCCAGCAATTGCTCAGCTCTACCTTCAGATACACCTGGGATAAGTGCGCGTTCGCTCACTGGGATAACAGAGAGCTCGTTCACCAACCTTTTGACTGAACTCAAGGTGAGTTTGCGGTCAACGAATAGGCCTTCACTCGATGACGGAGCACCGGCGATGCGGGCAAGTTGTTTAAGGGTCTTGGACGAACCAACTGAGATTCGCGGTGTCCCACCACGCTGGATTTTTCCTACGACGCTGGCAATCGATGCCCGAACATGCTTGCGCAGTTCGCGTAGCTCATCTGGTGTCGGTGGATCGTTGTGCAGGTAAGTGCGGGTGAGCCGACCCGCGCCAAGTGGCAAGGAGACTGCAACGTCTGGTTCTTCATCAACGCCGGAGGCAAGTTCAAGTGAGCCCCCACCAATATCCAGAACGAGCAAACGACCAGCAGACCATCCAAACCAACGTCGAACCGCCAAGAAGGTCATCCGAGCTTCGTCTTCGCCCGAGAGCACTTCAACCTGAATACCTGTTTCATTCATCACGCGAGTCAGCACATTGATGCCATTTCCGGCATCGCGAACTGCGCTCGTGGCAAAAGCCATGAGCTCACTCACGCCGAGATCTTCAGCCAAGCTTTGAGATTTCCTAATGAAATCAATCAGCATCTCTACGGCCTCGTCATCGACGTTGCCTTCAGGCGTGAGATGTTCGGCAAGCCGCAAGGGGATCTTGAGTTTGGAGGCCGGAATCGGCGCTGCGCCGTAATGGGCGTCAACAAGCAATAGATGAACCGTGTTAGAACCTATGTCGAGAACTCCCATGCGCACGTGCCCACGGTACCCAAATTCATCTGCTTGCGTAGACCCGCCTCGTTAATTCTTGCCCACACCAACACATAGGCTGTGTGTCATGGCTGAAGTGTTGTTGGACTTTCCTCGTCAGTGGTTCGAATTCACCGACCCTGCAGACGAAGATCAACGCATCCGTGCAGATCTCACTTGGCTGACTTCCCGTTGGACCTGCATCTTTGGACGCGGCTGTCCGGGGATCTACGCATCCTCGCCAGAAGCTGGCTGCTGCACTCTTGGCGCACACTTTTCTGACAAAGACGACCGCAAGCGCACCGAGAAGTGGGTCGCCAAACTCGACGAAAGCCTCTGGCAAAACCATAAGACCGGCACGAAAAAGGGCTGGATGGTCAAAGAAGAGGGCGAATGGAAGACCCGAGTCGTTCGCAAGGCTTGCATTTTCCATAACGACCCGGATTTTGCAGGCGGTTACGGCTGCGCGCTGCATCACCTCGCTGAACGCGAAGGAGTCTCTTTCGTGGAGACCAAGCCCGAGGTTTGTTGGCAAGTGCCTATGCGTCGGTCCTTTGAAAACGTCGAGCATCCCGATGAAAAAGAGACCACGGTCGTGGTTCTCGGTGAATTCGATCGCGGTTCATGGGGCCCCGGCGGACACGACCTTGATTGGTATTGCAGTTCCAACCCCGCAGCTCACATCGGTACTGAGCCGGTCTACATCAGCAGCAAGACCGAGATGGTCGCCCTCATCGGTGAACAGGCCTACGAGATCGTGGCCGAAGCGTGCCGCAAGCTTGAGCAGATGCGCACCACAAGTGGATTAGATATCGCGCCACATCCGGCTGACCCCAAGTAATTCGTCAGACCAGCCCGATACCGTCAGCCCATGGCCAAGGTCACGAGTTCCTACAGTTGCACTGCCTGCGCTGCCACCACAATTCGGTGGGCCGGCAAGTGCCCACAGTGCGATGCCTTCGGCACGATGGAACTTGTGAACGCCACAGCCCAAACCCCTGGCATGAAAAGTAGCCTCACTGGCAAAGTGCCGTTGCGCCCGGCCCGGCCAGTTTCCTCGATCACAAAGTTGGGGCCGGTGCCTCGCATCACCACCGGCATTGGTGAGTTCGACCGAGTGCTCGGTGGTGGCCTCGTTGCCGGCCAAATGTGTTTGCTGAGCGGCGCTCCCGGATCTGGCAAGAGCACCCTTGTTTTGGCCATCGCTGATTCCGTTGCCAAACGACTCAAGCGCCCGGTGCTCTACATCTCGGGTGAAGAATCGGTCGAACAAATTGCCATTCGCGCGCAGCGGATCGGCGCGACGAGCGAGTTTCTTCTGCTTGCCGATGACACCGAACTTGGCGCAGCAATTGGCCACATCGATGAGCACTCACCAGATCTCGCCCTTGTCATCGTTGACTCGGTACAAACGATGGCGTCATCAGATATTGAAGGTCGAGCTGGTGGCGTCACCCAGGTGATGGAAGTTGCGCAAGCACTCACTCGAGTAGCGAAAACTCGTAATTTGCCTATCATTTTGATTGGCCAGGTCACCAAAGATTCAAATGTTGCGGGTCCTCGAGCACTCGAACACATCGTGGATGCGACGCTCACCCTTGAAGGCGACGCACACACTTCCTTGCGACTGCTGAGAAGCGTGAAGAACCGTTACGGCTCACTTGAAGTCGCAGCCTTCGAACAGACTGACACTGGCATGGAAGAAGTGCTCGACCCAAGCATGCTCTTTCGCGGGCATCGCGATACACCTGTTGCCGGAACGTGTATCACGGTCACCGTCGAAGGCAATCGGGCGCTCACCGCCGAAGTTCAAGCCTTAGTTGCACCCACCACGAACCCAAACCCTCGGCGTGGGGTCTCTGGGCTTGATAGTTCGCGGATGGCCATGCTGATCGCGGTCTCGGAGCGAACTGCCTCGTTGAAACTCTTCGACAAAGATGTCTTTCTTGCAACCATCGGTGGCATTCGACTCTCTGACCCTGGCAGTGACTTAGCGGTGTGCCTCGCGATTGTCTCAGCTAGTCAAGATGCACCCATCGCACTTAACGTCGCTGCAATCGGCGAAGTCACGCTTTCTGGTGATGTTCGCCCCGTGCCCCACATGACAGAACGAGTCAGTGAAGCCGCGCGCCTAGGTTTTAGCCGCCTACTGGTTCCCGTGGGAACAAAAGCTCGCGTCCGAGACAAAGCGATCGAACTTGTTGAAGTGCCAACTCTGGCGCAAGCAATCGCAGCTATGCGGCGCTAGCGAGTAGAAGTAATTGCAAAGGGAGTTTGCTCGCTTTTTGCAGTTTCGTTCGCGCCCACAAGTTCGTAACTTCCGGCCTTTGCAAAAGCACCTTGGTTACTGCAGTTTTGCGGAGTCGCACGGCCATCCCAAGTGATACTCGAAGCAAAACGCTCTCCGGGTTTCAGGACGGATTCCTTGGTGGCAACGCTGGCATTGCAATCATCGCTCGACCACACCGGATAGCCGCCGGTTGTGATGATCAGCGCATTAGCTTTGGGGCCAACATCACGAGTGCAGGCAAAGGATCCAATGTTTTCAATGGTCAAGGTCAATCTTGGCGATGACTTAACCAGGTATGTCGAGGAATCTGTCGTTGCAGTCACCCCGATGCTCGCATCTGGGCACAGGCCAGCGGGATCAGCAACGACTCCAGAGGCACTCGGGGTTGGTGCTGGCACACTCGTGGCCGCCGCGCTGGCGCTAGTTGAAACTGCCGGCGACGGTTGGGTCGTTGGTGCCGGATCCGAACCACCAGCCAGCATCCACCAAAGCCCGATGATGACCGTGAGGGAAACCAGGATCACCGCTCCACGGCGCACCCAATACACGGTTGGGGCTTCTGGACCTCTGGGGGACATCATTGCGCTCACACAGGCCACGGTAGTGCCATGAGCACCCACACATGCGACGATCCCTTCGTGGCGCAAAAAGACGATCCAGTCACAGTCGTTGTGAAATGGTTTGCCGAAAACAAGCGTGACCTGCCTTGGCGCGCACCCGATGTCACGGCTTGGGGAATTCTGGTGAGCGAATTCATGTTGCAACAGACTCAAGTTGATCGGGTGCTCCCCAAATGGCTGACGTGGATGGACATCTGGCCAACGCCGCAGGCACTCGCCCAAGCACCGCTGAGCGATGTCCTTCGCGCTTGGCAAGGATTGGGATACCCACGACGTGCCATGCGGCTGCACACCTGTGCCCAGCGCATCGTTTCTGAGTTTGGCGGGGTCGTGCCCTCGACGCAAAGTCAACTGCTGAGCCTGCCGGGGGTTGGCCACTACACGGCTGCCGCTATTGCCGCCTTTGCTTTTCAGCAACCAACGGTGGTGCTTGATACCAACATTCGTCGAGTGATCGTTCGGGCTTGGACAGCACAGGCTTTACCGACCACTCACCTCACACAACGTGAAGTGGCCTTCGCTTCGGACTTAGTGCGAGAACACGATGGGGCACAGTGGTCGGCTGCGGTTATGGAACTTGGCGCACTTATTTGCACCTCGCGGGCTCCTAAATGCGATCAGTGTCCGATCCAAGCCACCTGCGCATGGTTCGCCGAGGGAAAGCCTGACAACGCGCCAGCCAGACGCAAACAGCCTGCCTTTGCAGGCAGTGACCGGCAAGCGCGCGGCGCGCTTTTGCGCACAGTCGGCGCATCTCAACTCGCCACGACAAGCGCGATCGAAGCAACTTGGGCTGACGCGTTGCAGCGTGAAAAAGCGATGACGAGCCTCATCAACGATGGGCTCGTCATTCGCGTAGATCAGGGTTATTGCCTTCCAGACAATTAGCCAACAGTTTCGACTGGTGGCGTATCTGGCAGCACCGCGCGAGGTGTTGCATTGAAAGTGAAGTCGCGCTCGGTGCCTTCGCCTTCCACATCAACAACCACAATGTGGCCTGCCTTGAGATCACCAAAGAGCATTTTCTCGCTCAATGGATCTTCAATATCGCGTTGAATTGCGCGACGCAACGGACGAGCACCCAACTGTGAGTCGTAGCCGCGTTCTGCCAATAAATCCTTAGCAGCAGTGGTCAACTCGATATCGATATCTCGATCAGCCAACCGCTTTTCCAAGTTCGCAATCATGAGATCAACAATCTCAACGATTTCGTTCTTAGTGAGCTGGTGGAAGACGATGACGTCGTCGATACGGTTCAAGAACTCAGGGCGGAAGTGTGACTTCAACTCCTGATTCACCTTCGCCTTCATGCGCTCGTAGGCCGTTTCGTCTTCATTCTCGGCAACGAAACCGAGCATGACGCCCTGCGACACCTCGCGACTACCAAGGTTGGTGGTCATGATGATCACCGTGTTCTTGAAGTCGACTGCTCGACCTTGAGCATCGGTCAATCGGCCTTCTTCAAGTACCTGAAGAAGCGAATTGAAGATGTCAGGGTGCGCCTTTTCAACTTCATCGAACAACACAACAGAGAACGGCTTGCGACGCACCTTTTCGGTGAGCTGGCCACCTTCTTCGTAACCCACATAACCCGGAGGTGAGCCAAAGAGCCTTGAAGCGGTGTGACGCTCGGAATACTCACTCATATCCAAGGAGATCAAGGCATCTTCGTTACCAAAGAGGAACTCGGCCAACGTCTTGCTGAGTTCAGTTTTACCTACACCCGAGGGGCCAGCGAAAATAAACGATCCCGATGGACGCTTGGGATCTTTCAATCCTGCACGAGTACGACGGATCGACTTTGACAACGCCTTGATTGCCTGCTCTTGGCCAATAACCCGCTTATGCAGTTCATCTTCCATGCGTAGCAAACGTGCAATATCGTCTTCGGTGAGATCAGTAACAGGAATACCTGTCATCAAGGCAAGTACTTCACCGATCAAGCGCTCATCAACTTCAGCAACGACATCGAGGTCGCCTGCTTTCCATTCTTTTTCGCGCTGAGCCTTGTCGGCAATGAGATTTTTCTCATCGTCGCGAAGGGAAGCAGCCTTCTCGAAATCCTGGGAATCAATTGCTGATTCCTTTTCGCGACGCACGACAGCGATGCGGTCATCAAACTCACGCAAATCTGGCGGTGCAGTCATTCGACGGATACGCAGCCGAGAGCCGGCTTCGTCAATGAGGTCAATCGCCTTATCTGGCAACTGGCGGTCAGAGATGTAGCGATCCGAGAGACGAGCTGCTGCTTCGAGTGCACCATCTGTGATCGAAACACGGTGATGGGCTTCGTAGCGATCGCGCAGACCTTTAAGGATTTCGATTGTGTGCGGCACATCGGGTGCCTCGACTTGAATAGGAGCGAAACGACGCTCAAGCGCGGCATCCTTTTCAATGTGCTTGCGGTACTCATCCAAAGTGGTAGCGCCGATGGTCTGGAGTTCACCACGAGCAAGCATCGGCTTCAAGATGCTCGCAGCATCGATTGCGCCTTCAGCAGCACCAGCACCAACAAGGGTATGAATTTCATCGATGAACAGCACGATGTCGCCACGGGTCCGAATTTCCTTCAGCACCTTCTTGAGGCGCTCTTCGAAGTCGCCGCGGTAACGGCTACCAGCAACGAGGGCACCCAGATCAAGCGTGTAAATCTGCTTGTCTTTCAAGGTTTCTGGCACTTCACCTTTGACGATGTTTTGGGCAAGCCCTTCAACCACAGCGGTCTTGCCAACGCCTGGCTCACCAATCAACACTGGGTTGTTCTTGGTGCGGCGTGAAAGCACCTGCATCACGCGCTCAATTTCTTTCTCGCGTCCGATCACTGGGTCAAGCTTGCCTTCGCGAGCTGCCACTGTCAGGTTACGACCGAATTGATCAAGAACCAGTGAAGTCGAAGCAGTGCCCTCGGCTGGTCCAGCTGCCGCCGGCTCCTTGCCTTGGTAACCACTGAGCAACTGAATAACTTGTTGACGTACTCGATTGAGGTCAGCGCCTAACTTCACCAAGACTTGAGCGGCAACGCCTTCGCCCTCGCGGATTAAACCAAGCAAGATGTGCTCAGTGCCGATGTAGTTGTGGCCTAACTGCAGTGCTTCGCGAAGGGAGAGTTCCAAGACTTTCTTGGCGCGCGGAGTAAAGGGAATGTGGCCACTTGGTGCCTGCTGGCCCTGGCCAATGATCTCTTCAACTTGGCTGCGTACGGCTTCCAAGGAAATCCCAAGAGACTCAAGGGCCTTGGCAGCGACGCCTTCGCCCTCGTGGATCAACCCAAGCAAGATGTGCTCTGTACCGATGTAATTGTGGTTGAGCATGCGCGCTTCTTCCTGCGCCAGTACTACAACCCGTCGTGCTCTGTCGGTAAACCGTTCAAACATCGGCCGCACCCTTCTTTGTCGGACTATCTGCTCGAGCGTCCGTAATACCCCACCAGCCTAACCTTCCGGCTAGCCGAGCACGGCATCACTGACGCTTGTTCTAAGACAACCACGACTTGGGCCAGAACCTTCCCGATCGGGTGTACGCCTGCCGCGAACAGATGCCAGGTAACCCGCCTGAAATATGAATGGGCGACAATGTTGCGCATGTCACATCTGGACTCGGACACCCGGCTAAGAGAGCACATTCGCGAGTTAGGCGCCTTGCTCGGTCAAACCATGGTGCGACAGGTTGACCAAGGCCTGCTCGATCTGGTCGAGCAGGTTCGCCAGACCGTACGCACCGATCCAGCAGCCGCCACCCGGATTTTGGCTGGAGTGGACCTGCCAACTGCTATCCAGCTGGCTCGAGCCTTTTCTATCTACTTCGACCTCGCCAATATTGCTGAGCAGGTTGAACGGTCCCGCGAAGTCACTGCTATCCGGCTTCGCACAGGCGGGCCACTGCACCAGGTTGCACAAGCGGCTCGTGCAGCCAACATCTCGAAAACTGAAATCGCCCACCTAGCCGAAGTGATGTCGGTTCGCCCTGTCTTTACTGCTCACCCAACTGAGGCCGCTCGCAAATCGGTGCTCATCAAACTTCGGCGCATAGCCGCGCTACTCCTGGATGACACGGTCACTATCGGCAACAGCGACGCGTCACACGCCTACTCTGCACCACAGACCAACCTGCCAAACCGAGAACGCATCGCCGAACTCATCGACCTGCTGTGGCAAACCGATGAACTTCGCCTTGAACGTCCGCAGGTATTGGACGAGGCTAGGAACGTGTTGGGCTACCTGTCCGAACTCAGCCGTGGACCAATCGGTGCAGTCTTGGACGACCTCGCAAAAACTTTCCATGCACTCGGCGTCGACTTGCCCACCTGCGCGACACCTTTAGCCTTTGGCACCTGGATTGGCGGGGATCGAGATGGCAATCCATTTGTCACGGCCGAAGTAACAATGACCGTTTTGCAATTCCAGCGAGGACAAGCAGTGCAAGCCATCCTGCCCCACCTCGATGCGCTGATCGACGATCTTTCCATTTCCGAACGCATTAGTGGAGCCAGCAACGAACTTCGCGCAATTATCGCAGACGATTTAGCAAACCTTCCGGAGTTTGAAACTCGGTACTTGTCGATAAATGCTGACGAACCAATCCGTTTGAAACTTCGAATCATTCGAACCCGTTTGCAACTCACAGCCAATCGCGGTTTGGCCGCACATGAAGCTGGACGCGATTACGAATCAACTGAAGCCCTTCTGTCCGATCTGCTTGAAGTGCGCGAGACGCTCATCACTTCAGGAAATACTTCGATCGCCCAAGGGATTCTTGATCGAACTATTGCCCTAATCGCGGCACTGGGCCTGAATCTGGCAACGATGGATATTCGTGAACATGCTGAGCAATATCACCATGCTGTTGGACAACTCTTTGATCGAATTCGCGTGACTTCGCAACCATACGGTGAGCTCACACGCCTGGATCGTTTAGCAATTCTCAAAATGGAACTGGCTTCGCTGCGCCCTTTAGCCTCGACCCCACCGCCCCTTGATGAAATTGGACTGCGCACTTATGACGCTTATGCAGCCGCAGGTCGAGCCCTCGACCAGTTTGGTCCAACAACAATTCAGTCGTGCATCATCTCAATGACCCAGGGTGCTGACGATGTTTTGGCCGCGGTCCTGCTTGCACGAGAAGCAGGACTTATCGATCCAGTGAGTAAAAGCGCCCGCGTAGGGTTTGTTCCACTCCTTGAAACCGTTGACGAACTTCGCGCTGCCGACAAGATCATCGACACGTTGTTAAGTGATCCCGTGTATCGACAACTTGTTGCCTCCCGCGGTGATATCCAAGAAGTGATGCTTGGGTATTCAGATTCAAATAAAGACGCTGGCATCACGACTTCGCAGTGGGAAATTCACCTAGCCCAGCGTCGACTGCGCGACATCACAGCCAAGCACGGTGTGCGACTTCGCCTCTTCCATGGCCGAGGAGGCACGGTGGGACGCGGTGGAGGTCCGACTTATCAAGCCATCTTGTCTCAACCTTGGGGTGTGCTCGATGGGGAAATCAAAGTCACCGAGCAAGGCGAAGTAATTTCGGATAAATATTTACTCCCAACCTTGGCACGCGACAATCTCGAACAGATGGCTGCAGCGGTTATGGATGCCACGTTGCTCCATCGTGCACCTCGAGTTCCCGCTGAACAGCGAACTCAATGGGACGAGATCATGATCCTGACCTCGAAGAATGCCCAGCAGCAATACCGGACCTTGATTGAAAACCCAGTACTGCCGCAATACTTTGCCGCCTCGACACCTGTTGATGAATTCGGTGGAATGCACCTTGGCTCGCGACCATCACGTCGACCAGATACTTCTGCTGGTATTAGCGGACTGCGAGCAATCCCGTGGGTGTTCGGCTGGACGCAATCCCGTCAGGTTTTGCCGGGCTGGTTTGGCGTGGGCTCAGGGTTAGCTGCAGCCCGCGCGGCTGGGCATGCAGATTCGCTCGTTGCAATGTATGAGGGTTGGGAGTTTTTTCGAAACTTCATCGCAAACGTTGAGATGACTTTGGCTAAGACTGACCTCAGCGTTGCACAAACCTACGTCGATGCATTAGTCGCGCCTGATCTGCAAAGCCCATTTGCGCTCATTCAAGAAGAATTTGCTCGGACGGTCGAAGAAGTTCTTGCGATCACAGGTGGTGATCAATTGCTCAGCGATAATCCAACCTTACGGCGCACGTTAGCTGTGCGCGATACATACTTGCTTCCTTTACATTCCCTACAAGTCACGCTGCTCGAGCGCGTTCGGGAAGCCAGGGATGCCGAGGCAGTACCCGATACTGATCTTGCCCGCGCACTCTCAGTGACAATCAATGGCATTGCTACTGGATTGCGCAACACTGGCTGATCAGAGCATTCATACCTTTTTGATCAGTGCCGGACTTGCACATACTTTGTAATACCTGCTGCCAAGGCCTTGGCATAAAATTGCTGACCTAGTGTGGCCGACATTCGCGACGCATCAGTTGTATTGCGCATATTGCCTAACTCAACAATGACCACGGGCACATCACTGAAATTCAATGTCGATTGATCTCTGCGAAGTGAAAGCGGGCTAGAGAGATAAGTCGCGGGCGTTACGCCAGAAGCTTTCATACCGCTGATCATGGAGTTCGCTAAAGCTCGACTCTGAGCAGTGATGTCTGCTGTCCAACCTTTAATCTTCACTGGCGCAATGACGTGAAAACCATGACCGTTTGCCTTGGCACCGTCGCCGTGAATGCTCACCATGAGATCTGCTTTCACCTTGGCGCCGAAAGCGCCCCTGTCCCACACACATGGGCCCCACGAATTCGTTGAATTTGTAGTGCGAGTGAGGTGGACTGTTGCGCCTTGGTTCTCCAGCACCTTTTTCAAATTGTTGGCAACTCGCCAATTCATGGTGGCTTCAGGAAAGCCCTTGTTTGTCGCCGTTCCTGTGGTGTTACAGGATTTCACGAGGGTGCCATTGAACTTGGTTTGCTGCATTTGGGCAGCAAACTTTGGATTGCTATTTCCGAGTTGATGACCTGGGTCTAGGGCAATCACCAAACCCGTAAGCGGGCTTTCAGCAGCTCCAGCAGGGAAAGCCGCCAGGCTCAACCCAGTCAGGCTCAACGCACCTACGCTCAACCCGAGTGCAGCAATCCGAAGCGGCTTCACAGTTCTAACAACATACGGTGATTTCCGAGGGTGTTTGGCTTCACCCGCTCCAGGCCAAGCATTTCGGCAACACCTTCGTCGTAGGACTCAAGCATGTGGGGGTACACCGAGGGATCTACCGGTGATCCTTCGATTTCTTTAAAACCATGCTTGCCAAAGAATCGCGTTTCAAAGGTCAAACAAAAAACCCGCGTGATGTCTAGCTCACGCGCACGTTCAAGTAGGGCTTCAAGAATTGCAGACCCCACGCCAGCGCGAGCCAAGTTTGCGCGCACGGCAACAGTGCGCACTTCAGCGAGGTCTTCCCACATCACGTGCAAAGCCCCACAGCCGATGATCTCGTCGTTATCTACTGCAACGAAAAATTCTTGGATGTCTTCATAGAGCGTGACCGTGGCTTTCGCCAGCAAAATTCCCCGAGAGGCATAGTGGTCAACCATCCCGCGGATCGCAGGTACATCACGAGGATGCGCAGGACGAACGATCACACCGACTCCTGAAGTAAGGGTTAGGCCCGCTCGGGCTTAACCAATGGGAACAAAATAGTCTCACGAATCCCCAGCCCAGTGAGTGTCATCAGCAGTCGATCAACTCCGATTCCTACGCCACCTGAAGGTGGCATCCCATGTTCCAAGGCTCGCAAGAAGTCTTCGTCGAGTTTCATCGCCTCAACATCGCCGCGGGCACCCAAGGCAGCCTGCTCTATCAATCGTTCACGCTGCACTACTGGATCAACAAGTTCGGAGTAGCCCGTGGCTTGTTCGTAGCCATTGATGTAGAGATCCCACTTCTCAACCTTGCCGGCTTCACTGCGGTGATCGCGAGTAAGAGGCGAGGTATCCACTGGGAAATCCATGACGAAGGTCGGCTGACCATCAAAGGTTGAAATCACATGATGCTCAAAGAGCTCTTCGACAATCTTTCCCTCGACCCAGGTCGGGCCAACTTCCACACCAACAGCTTTCGCGAGCTCAACCAAACGAGCGCGTGGAGTCTGTGGAGTGATGTCTTCACCAACTGCCGTCGAGAGTGATCCATACAGCGACACTTCTCGCCACTCACCAGAAAGATCGTGCTCAGTGCCGTCCATGTGCGTTACCACTTGTGAGCCAAAGACAGCCTGGGCTGCTTCTTGGATCAATTCACGAGTCACTTTCGCCATCTCGCGATAGTCGGCATAGGCCTGATAGAACTCCAGCATCGCAAACTCAGGTGAGTGAGTTGAGTCTGAGCCTTCATTGCGGAAGTTGCGGTTGATCTCAAAGACGCGTTCCATGCCTCCGACAACAGCACGTTTCAAGAAAAGTTCTGGCGCGATTCGCAGGAACAATTGAAGGTCAAAAGCATTCGATGTCGTGATGAACGGTCGCGCGGTGGCTCCACCATGCATGGTCTGCAACATGGGAGTTTCAATTTCTTGATACCCACGAGTTTCCAGACTGCGTCGAATCTGACCCACAGCCGTGATCCGCGTCTGCGCCATCTGGCGAGCCTCTGGCCGCATAATCAAATCGAGATAGCGCTGACGAATACGACTGTCATCGTTCATCGGCTTATGTGAAACCGGTAACGGACGAAGCGACTTTGATGCCATTGCCCAGGTATCCGCAAGAACCGACAACTCGCCACGCTTTGAGGTGATGACTTCGCCCTCGATGAAAACATGGTCACCCAGATCCACGAGCGACTTCCACTGGTCTAAAGCGACCTCGCCAACATTGGCAAGGGAAAGCATCCCCTGAATTTCCGTGCCATCCCCCGCGCGCAGGGTCGCAAAACATAACTTTCCGGTATTCCGCACAAACATCACCCGACCGGCGATGCCAACCTTGACGCCAGTTTGAACATCGATCTCAAGATCGGGAAACTGCTGGCGCACTGAGGCGATGGTGGCGGTGATGGGCAGGGCTACGGGATAAGGGTCCCGGCCTTGCTGCGCGAGTTTGTTCCGCTTGTCACGGCGGATCTGCATCTGCTCTGGCAGTTCTAGCTCTTCATCAGGTTCAGTGCTCACGATGGTCAAGGTTAGCGGCTGGGCTTACGCTGCCAACATGCTCGTCAAAGCTGCGGCACTTGCCCCCTTCAATCAGGTCACTCCCATCACCAGCGTGCTCTTTGATTTCCATTCCACCCTCGTGGATCAAGGAGACAGCGAGTCCTGGCTGAATCTGGCTCTGGCACGTGCCCCACATGATCTCCAGGACCCAGACCGTCAGGAGCTTCTGGCTTTTCTGGATCGAATCTGGGAAAACGCTCGAGTCCTTGATCCGCAGAGTTCCAGAGACCTCAATGCCGGTGCGCACGCTCGTGTCTTCCATGAACTCTTAGCTCAGGGACCTGATGTCGATCCTGCACTTGCAAATGCCCTGTATGAAACTCTGCTCGACACCTGGCGTGCCTATGAAGATGCCGCCCCGACCCTTGCCGCTCTCAAGGAGGCCGGAATCAAGGTTGGCATCTTGTCCAATGTTGGCGTCTCAATACATCACGTGTTGGAGCGCGAAGGTTTGGCGCAATATGTCGATGGACTTGTGCTGTCGTGCGAGGTTGGTTCAGTCAAACCTGATACTGCAATCTTTCAGGCCAGCCTAGATTCAATTGACAGCACGGCTGCGCAGACGTTGATGGTTGGAGATAGTGGTCACGATGATGTCGGAGGAACTGCCCTCGGGATGCGCACACTTGTTTTGCCTCGCACTCGCGGGACAAACCACGGGCTTGCCGTCGTCGTTGGACTCGTACTTGCGTCTCGCTAATTTGGAGTGCGAATTGCTTACGCACGAGAAAACCTACTCTGAAGTATTTCGCTCGAACACTAAGCGCAAACCAATCAAGGTGAGATCTGGTTCGTGATGCGTGATCGTGCGCGATTCGTCGATCACGATTGAAGCCAAACCACCTGTGGCAATAACGGCAGTTACATGATCGAGTTCTTCACTGATCCGCTCCACCATGCCATCGACCTGGCCAGCAAATCCATATAGTGCACCCGACTGCAAGGCTTCGACAGTGTTCTTGCCGATTGCTGCTCGGGGGCGAACCAACTCAACCTTGCGAAGCGCAGCAGCACGCGAAGCCAAGGCATCGAGGGAAATCTCAATACCGGGAGCCAGCGCTCCACCAATGAATTCACCTTTTGCCGAAACCACATCAAGATTTGTTGAAGTTCCAAAATCGACGACGATGCTCGGACCGCCATATAGCGCGTAGGCCGCAACCGTATTCACGATGCGATCCGTGCCGACTTCCTTTGGATTGTCAGTCAACACAGGAACACCTGTTTTGGTACCGGGCTCAACAATCACCGTTTGGATGTCTGCGAAATATTTGACAAGCATGATTCGCATTTCACGAAGCACTGCTGGCACGGTGCTACAAAGCGCAATTCCGGTGATCGGCGGATGCTCTTGGAGGAGTCCGCGAAAGGTGAGAGCGATTTCATCTGCCGTTGACCTAGCGTCCGTTTTTATGCGCCAAGAAGCCATCAGCTTCTCACCATCAAACATGCCAAGAACCGTGTTGGTGTTGCCCACGTCAATTGTCAGGAGCATTTAGCTCTCCGTCCTTAGGTCCGCGCCGATGTCCAGCACTGGCGCTGAGTGAGTCAACGCACCGACAGCAAGGTAGTCGACGCCTGTGGCTGCAACTTCACGAGCCACGTCAAAGGTGAGTCCCCCTGAGGCTTCAAGGCGGGCTCGACCCCCCGTCCGGGCTACCGCCTCGCGCATTTGTTCGGTCGTGAAGTTATCGAGAAGCACGAGGTCTGCCCCTGCTGCTAGTACGGCGTCGAGCTGCTCTATCGAATCGACTTCGACTTCCACCGAGATACCCGGGAAGTTCTCGCGGACCAGGTTGAAGGCTTGGGTCACGCCACCAGCAGCAAGCACGTGGTTGTCTTTCACTAGCGCGGCATCAGATAGCGACATGCGATGGTTAACCCCGCCACCACACCGCACTGCATACTTTTCAAGGGCCCGTAGCCCTGGAGTGGTTTTACGGGTATCGCGAATCGCCGCGCCAGTGCCGGAAATTTCATCAACCCAACTGCGAGTGGAAGTTGCTATGCCACTGAGATGACCCAGAAAGTTCAGGGCCGGCCGCTCAGCGCGCAGCAGGGCATGGGTGGCGGCTCGCACGGAAATCACCACGTGCCCAGCTTCAACTACATCACCATCTTGGGCTCCGAAATTAATTTCTACATCATCTTCACCACACACAGCCATGAAGACAGCCGCAGCGACTGGAACACCCGCAATCACACCACCACGACGGGCACATAAATCAAGAATGCTCAGCTGATCCAAAGGCACAGTTGCCATGGTCGTCACATCTTGGCCACCGTCAAGATCTTCTTCGATAGCGCGATTGATCAATGCTGCTAGGTGGTTTGGATCGAGTCGCGCATCAATGAGCATCCGTGTGATCGTCGGACCAAATACTTTCGAGGCCTGCCGAGTCATGATCGCCCTTCGTCTGCGTACGTGACTCCAAAACGAGGCACTGTTCTCGTGCTCAGTGTGCCATCAACGTTGAGGTTGCTCACCAGCCGAACTTGCCATAGAGCATCATCGCGCTCTGGGAAATCCTCCCGCCAGTGTGAACCACGAGTCTCTTCACGCAGAGAAGCGTGACGCGTTAAAGCCGCAGCGATAGTCGCGATGTTTGTCGTTTCCCAATCCTCAGTGATTGGTCGGCCCAACTCCGTGGTTGCAAGCGAATTGAGTTCGGTCGCTGCTAGTTCCAGCGAGTCCGCACTGCGAAGAACTCCAACATGGCGATCCATAGTTTTTTGCACCCGGCGGCGCACTTGATGAGGAAGTAACCGTTGGTCTTGATGCGAAGGCAGGATCGGCTCACGCACAACTCCAAGCTTGGCCGAGATCATCGAACCGATGCGACCCGCAAAAACAAGGCCTTCAAGAAGCGAGTTCGAGGCAAGTCGATTAGCCCCGTGCACACCTGTGCACGCCACTTCCCCGCATGCATACAGCCCGGGAATCGAGGTTCGCCCAAACAAATCGGTCAATACCCCACCTGAAACGTAATGCTGCGCTGGCGAAACAGGGATGAGATCGGTGACCGGATCAATGCCACGCGAGCGGCAGGATTCAAGAATCGTCGGAAAGCGACGAACCCAAGTGTCGGCACCGAGTTTTCGGGCATCAAGCCACACGTGATCAGTTTGAGTTTGTCGCATCCGACGCATGATCGATTTGGCTACCACATCGCGTGGAGCTAAATCAGCCATCGGATGCTCATCAACCATGAATCTGGCTCCGTCGCCATCGATCAGGTAGGCGCCTTCGCCTCGCACTGCTTCAGAAACTAACGGTTGTTGTCCTTGGGCAAAGGGACCTAGCCACATCACTGTCGGATGAAACTGTACGAACTCAAGATCTGCAACATCCGCACCCGCCCGCATAGCCAAGGCAACCCCGTCACCTGTGGAAACATACGGATTTGTTGTTTGTCTAAACACCTGACCAAAACCACCGGTCGCTAACACCACTGCCGGAGCTAAGGCCGCTCCAACGCCATCGCGTTGCCCTGTACCCATAACGTGCAACGTAATTCCTTGCGCGGCACCAGTCACATCAGTGATGAGGTCCAGAGCTAACGCATTTTCGACTAATTCAATTCCTGGATCTTGGGCAATAGCTTCAACCATGGCTCGGGAAATCTCGGCCCCAGTCGCATCTCCGCCAGCATGCGCAATCCGATCACGGTGGTGTCCACCTTCACGCGTCAATGCGATTTCACCATCTGGCTCTGTGTCAAAACGCGCACCAAGGGAAATCAATCCACGGACCGCCGCAGGACCCTCAGTGACAAGAGCGCGCACAGCCTCTTCGTCGCACAGACCAACACCTGCTTCCAATGTGTCTTCAAGATGTTCCGCGGGTGAATCGTCTTCCGCTAACGCCGCCGCAATGCCGCCTTGCGCCCAACGAGTGGAACCCTCATTAACTTGGGCTTTGGTTACCACTAACACCGTTAAACCTGATCGACGTAAATGCAGTGCCGTTGCTAATCCCGCAATTCCGGACCCGACAACAATCACGTCAGCGCGCACGGTCCAGCCTGGTTGGGCTGCAGCAAGTTGGACCGGAAGCTGAATCATGATTAGGCACCGATTTCGCAAGAAACATTATCGATCAATCGCGTACTACCAATGCGTGCAGCAACGAGCACACGTCCGACTCCCAGTTGCGCCGGTCCCAACTGTGGATTCGTGATCACCAGATAGTCCACCGCAATTTCAGCATGTTCCGCCAAGATCGCTTTTCCTGCTCGAACCCCTGCAACAGCACCGTCGTACTTCGCCACTTCCGCCGCAGCCTGAATCGCACGCGGAAGAACAGATGCCAAAGCGCGTTCTTGTTTCGTCAGAAATCGATTACGACTACTCATGGCCAAACCATCATCTTCTCGAACAGTGGGTACCCCAATGACTTCAACAGGGAAACGCAACTGGGTAACCATCGAAGTAATTAAGGCGAGCTGCTGATAATCCTTTTCGCCATACAGAGCGAATTGTGGAGCAGTTAGATGAAGGAGCTTGCCCACGATGGTGAGCATGCCCTTGAAATGGCCTGGTCGAACGGCACCTTCAAGGATGTTGCCAAGGGCGCCCGGCTCAATCATCACCTGATCTTCGAGATCAGCAAGGCTCGATGATCCGTACATTTCTTGCACAGAAGGCGCGAAGACCACATCAGCACCAGCGATACCGCTTACTTCAAGATCGTGTTCCAGAGTGCGAGGGTAACGATCAAAATCTTCGCCCTCACCAAACTGAGTGGGATTTACGAAATCAGTAACTACGACACACCCCGCTCGTCCAACGAGCTCGCGTGCTGTTCTGATCAGTGTCGCGTGACCTTCGTGCAGAGCCCCCATGGTCATCACAACCGCGACGGATTTATTCTCGTCGCGCGCAGAAATTAGTTCGGCATGAGTTGACGCTAGTAGTGCACTCACTTCACTCCCCCATTAGTGCTTAAGACATCTAACAGTGCTTCAGCCAGTGAAGTCGAGAGCAAACCAGCAGCGACACTTCGATCCGCAGTGACCCGAGCTAAAGCCCGGTAGGCATCGGCAGCGGTACTCGACTGATCGGCAATGACTTCAAGATGCGCCGCGACGGTTGCTGCGTCACCGCGAGCAACTGGTCCAGTGAGCGCTTTGTCGCCCATTCTTAAAGCGTTGTCCAAACTTGCGCTGAGCAACGGAGTCAATACACGCTGCGGTTCGTCAACTCCAGCCTGCCGAAGCAGCTCAGCGCTGGCCGCAACAAGAGTGACCAAATAATTTGAGCCGAAAGCTAATGCTGCGTGATAAAGCGCCCGCTTTTCTTCTGGCACCCAAATGGGGTCGCCGCCAATTTCAATGACAAGAGCTTCAGCTGCGGATCGCAACTCGTCTGGAGCCGTAACTCCAAATGGGCATTCTTCGAGTCTGGTGAGGTCCATGCTCGTGCCGGTAAAAGTCATAATTGGATGGATGGCGAGCGGCAGCGCACCTGCTTTTGTGACTGGATCCATCACGTCAGTTCCATAACGTCCGCTGAGGTGCACCCAAAACTGACCAGGCTTCACAACTCCGGCGTGAGCAAGCCCCTGCAACAGATCTGGCAGGACGTCATCAGGAACAGCGACGACCACAAGATCAGCAGCCCGCGCAACGCCAGAAATATCCACAATGGGAACACCTGGGAGCAACGCTTGAGCGCGAAGTTGTGAAAGGTCTGAAACCGCGGAAACAGCGACAACGGTGTGGCCAACTCGGTGCAAAGCAGCACCAATAACTGATCCTGCTCGACCGGTGCCAATGACGCCGACACGAAGGCGGGGAGGAGCCGTCACGGATCAAAGCGTAGAGGCTCGCTAGCGTCTTGTACTGTGCCGGCTCAGAAACCTTGGAAAGAGGCTTGGGAAGAGGCCGCCTTTGGCTCATCCGGGTTCTACCTTCAACAACACCCGTACGAGCACTTTGCGACCTCAGTCTCCCAAGATGGACTCGCATCATCCCTCCTGCCTTACCTCCTCAGGGCACTCGATCAACTCGAGCGGGTCACTGTGGTTGACGTGGGGGCAGGAGACGGGGATCTTGGTGTCCAACTACACAACCTTCTCGGTATCAGCATGCGATCGCGAGTGCATTTCCTTGCCTTGGATGTACGTCCAAGGCCTAGCAACCTCCCTGAGTGCATCGAATGGGTCCAAGGTGACGCACGCGCCACCATCGCCTCGGTTGAGCCGGGAAACATGCTCCTGATTGCCCACGAATTCTTAGACGATCTCCCCTGCGATGTTGTTGAGGTTGATCAGGCCTGCCTTGCCCACCTTGGGGTGATGGATGAAGAAACACGACACCTCAATTTCGGTCCAGTGCTCTGCTTTCCAGCACATGAGCGCCAAATTCAGTGGCTGGAGAAATGGTGGCCAGCAAAGCGACCACTTATGCGCGCTGAAATCGGAAGTAGCCGAGATGAATTCTGGAACCTGGCCACCTCGCGCATCACCGCTGGTTTTGCCATCGCTATCGACTACGGTCATGTCAGCCAAGATCGACAACGCGGACTTTGGGATGGCGGCACACTCGCGGGTTACCGCCATGCAATGACGGTGACACCCGTTGCAGATAACTCGGTTAATCTCACCGCACATGTGGCGATGGACGCAATTGCTGAATCATCGTTTGGAAATCCACAAACGCTTACGTTTCAATTAGGCCCGACCCCTGATTTCTTGTGGCTGACTGTGGCCTACGGAATTGAGTTTCCGCAACCTGACAAGATGCATACGTGAGTGAAGTCCTGGTAGCCATTGGTGCAGCGAGAAACATCCCGGCGGACCTATACCTAGATTTGGGTGAACTCCACCCCACCGGCCACGGTGCGATGCAACTGGCGCTGAGCGTTGAGAATGACATCATCACATCAGCCGATCCACGCATTGGTTTTTTACATCGCAGCGCTGAGAAGCTTTTCGAGGCTCGCGATTACCGACAACTCATGATGCTTGCAAATAGACACGACTGGGTGAGTGCGTTCAGTTCAGAGTTGTCCATTGCGCTTGTACTTGAAGACGCGATGGGGATTCTTCCTCCGGAGCGAGCCACTTGGTCAAGGATGTTGCTCGCAGAGATGAACCGCGTCACCGCGAATCTGATCATGCTTGGTGCTTCTTCTCCTCGCTTCGCTCATCTTTTGACCAGCCGCGAAGCTCTACTTGAACTGCTGGAACAACTCACTGGCTCAAGAATCCATCCGATGTTTAACCGGATCGGAGGTATCGCTGCCCAATGCGATCTGCAATGGCTGGAATCACTCCACACCGCCAGTCAAGATTTGCAACGAGTGGTTGACGAACTTCCAGAGCAGATACTCGAAGAATTTTCGCCGCTGGCAAATGTTGGCTTGGTTACGTCAGAGCAAATTCACACCTACGGCCTATCCGGAACCATGGCTTGGGCTTCTGGAGTGGCCAACGACTTACGGGTATCGGCGACCTACCTTGCCTACCAAGACGTGCAAAGCCTCATACCTGACGCCCTGGGTGCAGGCGATATTCCAACAAGGTTTGTGCTGATTGCCCAGCATCTCGTTGCAAGTCTTCACATGATGGATTCCGCGATAAATTGGCTAAAAGATGCCGGACCCGGTCCTATCTCAGTGCAACTGCCCAAAGTGGTTCGAGCACCTGAACTCACCACATACGGTGCAATTGAGGGGCCTTTAGGCACGATGGGCGTACTGCTAGACAGTGTGGGCGAGAAAACACCGTGGCGCTTGAAACTGCGCACTCCATCTTTCGCAACCATTCAGAGTTTTGAAAGCATCCTTGTTGGTGTACCTCTTACCGCACTCGCGCCAATGCTGCAGTCGTGCACCTTCATGGTTGGCGACGCGGATCGCTAACTCGCTAGGAGCGTTCGCGAATATAGGTGGCAAACCGCGCCCGAAGAAGAGTCTCGGTTGTTGGATCGAGTTCGTTATCACCAAACATCTCACGCACTGCGCGAACAGTGTCGATGAAGGTGCCGCCGACTGCTCCAAGATCGCCGCCTTCGCCTTCGATGGCAGACATGCTTGGCATGTGACCGAAGAGATCGGTGAAAAATCCCAAGTCGAGGTGCTTCTCAGCAAGGTGAAAGGCTCGCTGGCGCAATTCATCAAACGGTAGGTCTTCCAAGATTGGGTCAGTGCTCATGTACTGACCTTACCGAGACCCGAATCCCCAGGCGAACCGTCCGATGGCAAACGACACAGATACTCAAGCCACAGGGCTGCTACAACCAGAGCCAAGGCGCCGATGGCCGCCGCACCCGAAGCCCAAAGGCTGTGATTTCCTGCTTGTGTTAGTCGATCGGGAAAAGTGCCGGCAGCTACGCCTGCGTAGAACCCAGCAACGATTCCGCCGGTGCGTGAGGCTGCCATTGCTAAGGCGGCGGTGCGGGCGGCCACGATAGGTGGCATTGGATGTGAACCTGACTTGCGTTGCAGTCGAGGACGAGCCAAGAGCGCCCAGACAAGAACCGCAGCCGCGAGCAACCACAAGGTCACGGCTGCCAACAATGGCACGGGCAAGGCGCGGCCAAACTGGCCATCCATGAGAGTGGCAACTACCCAGCCCAAGACCCCTGAAACAAGGGCGAGTAGTACGAGAAAGCGAATACGCGTGGGTTTCATGATGGGATCGCCAGCCGCAATTCCGGATTCAACTTTCGAACGCCCGTGACATCCACGGTGCGCACCACTTCAGCCACCGCGCTGCCACCCAAAATGGCATCTGCATCCACGGCAAGCCACGGCACTAACACGAAGCCCCGTAAATGAGCTCGGGGATGCGGCACCGTGAGTTGTTCAGTGTCAGAAGTGAATCCGTCAATATCGATGATGTCTAGGTCAAGGGTTCTTGGGCCCCAGCGCACTTCTCGCGTACGTTGCCATTGTTCTTCGATCTCATTGAGGCGTCGCAGCAGTGCCAACGGCTCGAGTTCGGTTTCTAGCAACACCACCGCGTTCACATACACCGGTTGATCTGGCCCACCAACTGGATCAGTTTCAAAAACCGGCGAGGCCGAGACGACAGTGACGCCCGCAGTCGCAACTAGCGCGTCAACCGCACCCTGCAATGCCGAGGTGGCATCACCAAGGTTTGCACCTAACGCGATAACCGCAAACGTCATGGCCGGACTATTCGCAACGAAACATTGTCGAAGGGCACCGGGATTGGAGCCTGCGGCTTATGCACTATGACTTCAATGCCATCCACGCCAGACATCTCCAAGATATCCTCAGCGATCCGTTCGGCCAGAGTTTCTATGAGATTGAAAGCCTCTCCAATAATGCGGTCATAGACGAATTGAGAAATGGCACCGTAATCGACAGTGTCAGCAAGATTGTCGCTCGTCGAAGCATTGCTGGGTGCAAGGTAAACCACGAGGTCAACAGCAAACTCTTGGCCATTTTCCCGCTCATGCTCAAACACACCATGAAATCCTGTTGCTTTGATTCCGGAGATTATTATTTGATCCCTGTTCATGATTTTCCCCTCCGCCAAGCGCCGCCAATTCGAACTGCATCAACACTTCCTGCAACGTCATGCACTCGAACTGCCCAGACCCCAGCCGCAGCGGCTAGTGCCGAGATTGCATCAGTTGCCACATCACGTTCATCGACCGGCCGAACGCTGCCATCGCTAGCTGACAGCAGACTCCCGATGAAACGCTTACGGGATGCACCAATGAGCACTGGGTATCCAGTTTCATTCAAAGCCTGCAAGTGGTTCAAGATGGCCCAATTGTGATCTGCTTCTTTAGCAAAACCAAGACCCGGGTCAATGACAATCGCGTCACGTGAAACACCCGCAGCTAATGCGGCATCCACTTGAGTACCAAGTTCTTGGAGCACCTCAGCGACAACATCGCCGTACGTTGCCATTGAGTTCATTTGGGTGCTGTGCCCGCGCCAATGCATCACGACGTAAGGCACCTCAAGCTCAGCGATAACCTCGAGCATCCCAGGATCCGCAAGCCCGCCGCTCACATCATTAACAAGAAATGCGCCCGCAGCAACAGCCGCTGCTGCCGTTGATGCATGCATCGTGTCAATACTGGAGGGAACCCCGGCTGCTGTTAAACCTGCGATGACATCCAGTACCCGGTGCTGTTCTTCGCCGACGCTGACGCGTTCGGCTCCTGGCCGGGTGGACTCACCACCAACGTCGATGAAATCTGCTCCTTGCCCATGCAAGGAAACACCAAAATCGATCGCATCTTGAGCTGTTGAAAACTTTCCGCCATCGGAAAAGGAATCTGAAGTGACGTTCAGGACACCAATGACGAGCGATCGATCGACACCAAGGAGAGCTGCTGGCAGTCCCGTTGGCTGTCGCAGGTTCATCGGCCTTGAATGAGCGCCATAGCTTCGGCACGAGTTGCTGGGTCAAGTAAGGATCCGCGGACCGCGCTTGTCAGCGTGGTTGATCCTGGCTTGCGAATGCCTCGCATCGACATACACAAATGCTCGGCTTCAATAATGACGATTGCGCCGCGTGGTTCAAGGATCCGCACGAGCGAATCAGCAATTTGCGAAGTGAGTCGCTCTTGAACCTGTGGTCGTCGTGCATAGAGATCAACCAAGCGGGCTAGCTTTGACAATCCCGTGATGCGACCGTGTGGCCCAGGAATGTAGCCAATATGCGCGCGTCCATGAAAGGGCACGAGGTGATGTTCGCAAGTGCTGTACATCTCGATGTCTCGCACGATGATCATCTCTTCGTGACCCAAATCAAAAGTCGTGGTCAAGACTTCTTCGGCCGTCATGTGTAGCCCAGCGAATATTTCTTGATAAGAACGCGCAACTCGCGCTGGCGTGTCTTTTAAGCCGTCCCGCTCCGGGTTTTCGCCCACAGCAATGAGTAGCGCTCGAATGGCGGCTTCAACACCAGCTGCGTCGAATTCGCCGATCGCTGCGTTTGGATCCACACTCACTGGATCGATGCTCATTGCGCCTCATCTGGGGTCGTTGTCTCATCTGCTGATAGTGGTGTTTCTAGAACTGGTGCAAGCTCACTGTGACCGTTTGCCATTGGGCGCGGATGATCAATCGGGCCTCGGGTATCCGGCTGACGACGAGCAGACCCAGTCCAAGCTGGGCGAACTTCCTGTAATTGAAGGGCCTGGAACACCGCGTCAATTTCAGCTCGATCAAGTGTTTCTTTCTCGAGCAACTCATGAACTAGCGCGTCCAACACATCGCGATTAGCAATCAAGATGTCGTAAGCCTCTTGATGTGCACTTTCAATAAATGTGCGAACTTCTTCGTCAATCGCACCGGCGATTTCTTCTGAATATTCACGCCCATGG
>CAFBPZ010000007.1_pt1 | contig 25932 bp, 29 predicted proteins | sample 7269841 | NCBI WGS metagenome assembly CAFBPZ01 (sample SAMEA6814166, study PRJEB35770) | freshwater metagenome | biome: Freshwater; feature: Freshwater reservoir; material: water | place: Czech Republic | collected 2017-06-27 | depth 30m m
GACACCAGGCGCTCGTACTCTTTGTCGAACTTTGAAAACCTTGGGTTATCGAGTCTGCTTGGTATCGGGTGGCTTTGTTGAGGTCATTAGCCCAATCGCCGATGACCTTGGCATCGATCGACTTCGCGCCAATCGACTTGGTGTCGAGAATGGGTTCCTCACTGGTCTAGTAGAGGGTCCAATCATTGATCGACTCGGAAAACGTCAAGCCCTCGAGGAATTCGCTGCCGAATTTGGTATTCCGATGCGTCGAACTATCGCCATCGGTGACGGTGCCAACGACATTGACATGCTTGAGGCTGCCGGATTAGGTGTTGCATTCAACGCCAAGGCTGCTGCGCGCGATGCTGCTGACACTTCCGTGAACGTTCCGTATTTAGACTCCGTGCTCTATTTGCTTGGCATCACGCGGGAAGACATTGAAGACGCCGATACACTAGCCGGATTCGTCACTCCCGCTCCGGGTCTATAGGCGTGCTAACCACGCGGAACAACAAACTCAATAAGTTCCGCACTTTGATCTGACCAGTCAGCATCCTTGAACCGCAGTAGCACAAGTGACGACGTCGGCATATGACTCAACGCTGATTCTGGATTTGCAGTTGCCTGACCTTGGGTCAGATAGATGGCCAATTGTTCTAGCCCAGGATTATGAGACACCACCAAGACATCAACGCCAGCTTCGATTTTATCGCGCACAACATCAATAATCGTAGATACAGCTGCGTCATAGAGTCGCTCATCATCAACGTGATCAACTACAAAAATCTCAGAAATAATTTTCCACGTTTGTTGCGCACGCACAGCCGTTGAAACAATCACATCAGGCATTGCACTCAATAAATCGCCTGCGTGTTCCTTTAGCCAGACACCCGCTTGTGCAGCATCGCGGCGACCACGGTGGTTGAGCGGCCGCTCATGATCAATGACGCCATCAGGATAGGAAGATTTCGCGTGGCGTAACAACACCAACGTGCCAAGCGCCATGCTTAAGCTCCCTGGGAGTGAACTCCACCGTCAACGTGCACGATCTCTCCGGTAGTAGCTGGGAACCAATCAGACATCAGCGCGATACACGCTTTAGCTGCAGGTGCTGGATCGTCGAGATCCCAGCCAATTGGCGAACGAGTGGCCCACACCTCTTCAAAACTGTCGAAACCCGGAATGCCCTTTGCAGCCATCGTGCGAATTGGTCCTGCAGCTACGAGATTCACCCGAATGCCCTTGGGACCTAGGTCGCGAGCTAAGTAGCGCGAGGTGCTTTCAAAAGCCGCCTTAGCAACGCCCATCCAGTCGTATTTTGGCCACGCCATCGCAGAGTCGAAGTCCAAGCCGACGACTGATCCGCCTTTACCCATAAGCGGCAGGCAGGCCATAGCCAAGGACTTGAAGGAAAACGCCGATACTTCAAGCGCGATCGCAACGTCAGACCACGAAGTGTGAAGAAAGTTGCCACCGAGAGCCTCTGCCGGCGCGAAACCGATTGAGTGCAGGACACCGTCGACCGAATCCATATGTTCGCGAATTCCGCCAGCCAAGGCATCTAGATGCTCTTGATTCACAACATCCAGTTCAAGAACGGGAGCAGCTTTTGGCAGCCGACCTGCTGCCCGCTTGGTGAGCGAAAGTCCGCGACCATAACCAGTCAGTACGACATTGGCGCCCTCTTCCTGAGCCAAGCGTGCAGCGTGGAAAGCGATGGACTGGTCAGTAAGAACACCGGTAATAACGATGTTCTTGCCCTCAAGAATGCCCACGTAAATCCTCTCGTTCGAGCGCTAGTCGCCCATTCCTAATCCGCCATCAATGGGGATAACCGCGCCCGTGATGTAACCCGCACCATCACCAACGAGGAATTCCACGACTGTGGCTATTTCTTCGGGTTCAGCATAACGACCCAAGGGCACGATGCTGACGATCTGCGCGCGGCGTTCTTCACCTAGTTCGGCGGTCATATCTGTGTTGACGAAACCAGGGGTAAGCACATTCACGGTGATGCCGCGTCCACCGACCTCGCGGACCAATGACCGTGCAGCCCCGATGAGGCCTGATTTTGCGGCTGAATAATTCACCTGCCCTGCCGAGCCAATAATTCCAACAACTGACGACATGAAAATAATGCGGCCATAGCGTGCTTTAAGCATGCTGCGTAGCGCACGACGTGCCAATTTGATGGAACCCGCGAGGTTGGTGTTGAGGACCTCATCGATGTCGTCGTCTGACATCCGCATCAACAGCGTGTCTCGTGTCATTCCAGCATTAGCAATCAAGATTTCCACGGGGCCAAACTTTTCTTCAATTTCGGTGAAGCCGGCATCGATGGACGCAGTGTTTGCGACATCCATCGTGACAGCATTGAGCCCATCAGGTGCAGTTCCGGAACGAGTTCCGACAACAACGGTGTAGCCGGCATTACGAAGCTGCAAAGCGATGCTCAGCCCGATTCCGCGGTTTCCACCGGTAACTAAGGCAACTCGAGACATGAATGTCCCTTTCTTCAACTATTGGGCGTTCTGATCTTCCATGCGGTATCCAACCTTGAGTGAGACCTGAAAGTGGTCAACCTCGCCGTCGCGGACGTATCCGCGAACTTGGGTGACCTCAAACCAGTCCAAATGTCGGATGGTCTTGGACGTCCGGCTAACTGCGTTACGGATAGCCGCATCAATACCATCATTCGAGGTGCCAACGACTTCAGTAATCCCATAGGTGCGATTCATGCTCGGACGGTACACCGCACCCCAAACGCAGGCGTAGGCTCTACCCGTGAGCTTGAAGCCCCTCCCCGATCAAGGCCCTGGAAACGGCGATGTTTTCAACGTCACTGCTGCGCAACGATCCCTAAGCCAAGAACAGATGGGCCGCACTCGCAAATACCTATTTTCGATGGCAATTCGCACCGGTTGCGTCATCGCAGCCATTTTTGTGCCCGGTTGGCCTAGGTGGGTGTTGATTGCGGGCGCGGTCGTTCTGCCTTATGTAGCCGTGGTGATCGCAAACGCAGGTCAAGACAAGGACACCGCTGGTGATTTAGGCGTAGCTCCAGGAATTCAGACAGCTTTGCCGGCCAGTGGCACATCTAAGGTGATCACCGGAATTATTCACGATCCAACTTCTGAGCCCAGTTAACCCAGTGCTCGCACTTCTTCGCACCAAACGGTGGATCGGATTCACTATTCTCGTTGTGACACTGATCGCGGCTTTTGGGTTCCTGAGCCACTGGCAATTCAGTCGCGCTGAAATGAAACGCGAAGAGCGCATTGCGCTAGAGAGCGCCGCCACACTTTCCCCAACGGCATTACCATCGGATTCCAACTTGTTGGACGCCGCTGAATGGAATCGCTTTACGGCCACCGGAACCTTTGACTCACAGTCACAAGTGGTGGTGCGAAAGCGTCCACTCAATGGCACGAATGGCTACTGGGTGATGACACTTTTCACCGAGCGAAACGGTCACACTGTTTGGGTTAATCGAGGCTGGTTCTCGGCTTCAGGGGCAGCGACCACCATGCCGCCAATTGTCGCCGCCCCAATCGGCGAGCAAACACTTGTAGGCGCGTGGCGCTTCTACGAAGAAGTTTCAAAGTCGGATTTGGCGGGTCTGCCGACCGGAATGATCCCGGCGCCGGGTAAAGACGTTTTGCCAAGCGCGGCCAGCGCTCCGGGATACCTACAACTCACCTCCCCGAAGCAACCCGAACTCATTATGGTTCCAACACCCGAAATCGATGAAGTGCAAAATATGTCGTATGCGGGTCAGTGGTTGCTGTTTGCACTTGTGGGAATAGTTGGATGGTTTGTCTTTTTAAGACGTGAAGCGGCAGATGACAAGAAGCGGGCGCTCGTTCATCAGCCTTAGTTATTCAGTAGTGGCGAATTGAGTCCGATAAAGATCCGCGTACAACCCCTGATCTGCGAGTAACTCATCATGAGTGCCTCGCTCAGCTACCGTGCCATCGGCGATCACCAGGATCTGGTCAGCATTGCGGATCGTCGACAGTCGATGTGCGATGACAATGGAAGTGCGGCCAACGAGAGCTCCGTCTAGGGCACGTTGCACAGCTGCTTCGCTCTCACTGTCTAGGTGAGCGGTAGCTTCATCGAGAATAAGTAACCTCGGACTTTTCAGTAGAACTCGAGCAAGTGCGAGTCTTTGCTTCTCACCACCGGAGAGTCGATGACCACGGTCACCTACAACCGTGTTGAGGCCATTTGGCAAGGAGCGAACGAGATCGACAATTTGAGCTGCTTCTAATGCCTCATAAATTTCATCATCGGTTGCCTTTGGATAGGAATAACGAAGATTTGATCCGATGGTGTCGTGGAACAAATGTGCATCTTGGGTCACAACTCCCAGAGCAGCACGCAATTCCCCCTGCCGAACATCCCGCACGTCAACATCACCGATGAGTATTGAACCGTCAGAAACGTCATATAGACGAGTAACTAATGCGCTAATCGTGCTTTTGCCCGCACCGGAAGGGCCGACCACTGCAGTAAGCGTGCCTGTGGGTACTTCAAATGAAATACCTTTGAGCACAGGTTCATTTTCGAAATGTTCTTCTTTGCGTGCAACAGATTCAAGGGAGGCAAGGGACACTTCACGGGCTGTTGGGTAAGTGAAACTCACGTCATCAAATTTCAATGACAGAGGACCCACGGGGAAATGCTTTGGTGAATTAGGATCACTCACTGCAGGAGTTAGATCGAGCACTTCAAACACCCGATCGAATGAGACCAAGGCTGTCATGATGTCAATGCGAACATTGGACAAGGCTGTCAGAGGACCATACAACTGCGCGAGCAGACCAACAAGCGCAAGCAAAGTGCCTAAAGTGATGACTCCGTTAATAACTAAATTGCCGCCAAGCCCGTAAGCAACAGCCGTTGCTAAGGCAGCCACCAACGTCAAGGCAGAAAAGAACCATCGATTCGCCATCGCCATTTTGACGCCGATATCGCGAACTCGTAAGGCCTTGCCGGAGAAACTGCCAGCTTCTTCTTCAGGTCGCCCAAAAAGTTTGACGAGAAGCGCGCCCGCAACGTTGAACCTTTCCGACATCTGATTACTCATGTCGGCGTTCAACTTCATCTGTTCGCGAGTGAGCTCTTGAAGCTTTCTTCCCATCCAGCGTGCAGGAAGCAAGAACAAAGGCACAAGCACTAATGAAGCAATAGTGACTTGCCACGAAAGCACGAACATCGTGACCAGCACGATCGTCAAGGAGATCATGTTGCCGAGCACACCACTCAACGTCGAAGTGAATGCCTGCTGGGCGCCAATAACGTCACTGTTGAGCCGCGAAATCAATGCCCCCGTTTGTGCGCGAGTAAAGAAAGCCACCGACTGACGTTGCACATGATCGAAGACCTGAGTGCGTAAATCGAAGATCAAGCCCTCGCCAATGCGTGCGGAAAACCAACGCCCGACGAGTCCCAGAATGGCATCAACAACTGCTAAACCAGCGATGATGAGCGCGGTCTGGGTAACAACACTTGAATCCCCGACAGACACGCCTTTGTCGATGATCCGACGAAAAAGCAACGGTTGGGCAACCGTCAACACTGCGACAAAAACCAAGGTGACTAATAAAGCAAAGACGACTGCTTTATAGGGCTTTGCATAACCCATGATCCGCCTGACCAAGCCGGGTCCAAAGGTTCGTTTCAGCACTGCGCGATCGCTAGACATCGACCGCATCGTCATCCAGACGCTGTGATTAGCCATGGGTAGCTCCTTTAAGCGAGTTCAACAAGGTCTTGGTAGTCGGCGCTCCAATGGTCTTCGTCGCCATCGGGCAGAAGCAATACACGTTCTGGATCAAGTGCGAATACGGCGCCAGGATCATGGGTCACCAAGACCACCGCACCTTCATATGAACGAAGCGCTGAAAGTACTTCTTCACGACTTGCAGGGTCGAGGTTGTTTGTCGGTTCATCCAGTAACAAAACATTCGCGCCGGACACTACTAAGCAGGCAAGCGCGAGGCGAGTCTTTTCACCACCCGAGAGAACTGCTGTTGGCTTATCGACATCGTCACCGCTGAATAAGAAGGAACCAAGCACGGTGCGTTGTTTGGTGTCATCGAGATCCGGTGAATTGCGCTTCATCATCTCAAGCACAGTCGCTGTTGGATCCAAAGTTTCATGTTCCTGGGCGTAATAACCGATGACTGCGCCATAACCAGGGAGTACTTCGCCGGAGTTTGGTGGATCTACCAGTCCAAGAATGCGCAGCAGGGTTGTTTTACCTGCGCCGTTGAGACCCAAGATGACTACTCGGGAGCCACGGTCAATAGCTAAATCAACGTCAGTGAAGACTTCTAATGAACCATAGCTTCGGGAAAGACCTTTTGCCGTGAGGGGCACTTTTCCGCAAGGTTTTGGAGTTGGGAATCGCAATTTGGCGACCTTGTCAGCGACTCTGGTTGCATCCAAACCTTCAAGAAGTGCATCTGCGCGTTTAAACATGTTTTGAGCTGCTGTCGCCTTTGAAGCCTTGGCCCTCATCCGGTTTGCTTGGGTGCGAAGTTGTTCGGCCTGCTGCTCTGCATTTCGGCGTTCGCGCTTGCGTCACCGCTCATCAGTTTCACGCGCTGTTTGGTATGCCTCCCAGCCCAAGGCATAAATATCAAGTTCGCGACGATTGGCATCCAAGTGCCAAACTTTATTGACCGTGTCATGCAGCAGAGCCGTGTCATGGCTGATGACGATGAAGCCACCTTCATAGGAAGCCAGGAATTTTCGCAACCAACGGATCGAGTCAGCATCAAGGTGGTTTGTGGGTTCGTCGAGAAGTAAAACTTCGGCCCCACTGAACAAAATGCGGGCAAGCTCAACTCGCCTGCGCTGACCACCAGAAAGGGTGCCTAGCGGTTGGCCAAGAATGCGATCATCTAAGCCCACAGAGGCCGCGATTGATGCAGCTTGCGATTCCACCGCATAACCGCCCAGGGCCTCAAACTCAGTCTCTGCACGGGTGTAACGAGCAACAACGCGATCCCGCTCATCTGGATCGGGGGTATCCATGGCCATCGAAGCCTCGAGCATGCGCTTGAGCACATCTTGCAGTCCGCGGGCGCTGAGGATTCGATCCCGGGCCAGCTCATCTGGATCCCCTGATGCGGGGTCCTGCGGCAGGTAACCGACAGACCCGGTGGACGTGATCTTGCCTTGGGTAGGCAAAGTTTCGCCGGCTAAGGCCTTGGTAAGCGTGGTTTTACCAGCGCCGTTACGACCAACGAGGCCGATCCGATCGCCTTTAGCGATTCTGAAACTGGCTTGAGATAACAAAAGCTGCGCACCAGCTCGCAACTCCACATCTGTGGCAACAATCATTGAGAAGTATATAAATCTTTCACTAGGGAAACCGGCTCTGACCAGCGGAAACACACCAATCCAAAGGATCAGCGCGGAATTCAAACGAATCTAAATTTGGAGGTGAAACTCCACGACGTGAACGGGGGCAGACATAGCCCGCGCATGAAAGGTAGCAATACTCACGATCCAAGGGTACGGGGTGAGCGTCGGATCGATTACCAGTTACGCCGCAATTCCAGATTTCTAGAGCGCTGTTAGAGGTTGAACCCCAGCGAGCGCAACATGTCACGTCCATCATCGGTGATCTTGTCGGGACCCCAAGGTGGCATCCATACCCAGTTGATTCGGAAGTCGTCCACAACAGCACTCAGCGCTGCCCGGGTCTGATCTTCAATCACATCGGTAAGCGGACATGCTGCCGACGTCAGAGTCATGTCAACAGTGGCGATATTGGTGTCATCGATGGTGACCCCATAAACCAAGCCAAGATCAACGACGTTGATCCCAAGTTCAGGATCGACCACATCGCGCATCGCTTCCAATACCTCATCTTCAGTTGCGGCGCTCATGCTCCCTCTCCTGTCTTTAATAAACCAGCTTGTATTTCAGCATCCTGTAAGGCCATCCAAGCCAGCAGAGCACATTTAACTCTGGCCGGAAACTTTGCGACACCAGCGAATGCCACGGCATCCCCCAGCACCTCTTCATCAGGATCTCCTGACCCCTTGGAGTGCATGAGTTCTAAGAATGCGAGACGAACTTCTTCGCTTTCTTGAATGCTCCGGCCTTGCAAGAGTTCGACGAGAACGCTGGCACTGGCTTGCGAGATCGAACACCCTTGTCCTTCGTAACCGATCACGAGGCCGCCAGCTTCATTGCGACCAACCTGGACAGTGATCTCGTCGCCGCAGGTAGGGTTCACATGGAAGGCGCTCGCCAATGGATTCTCGAGCAATCCCTTGCCGCGCGGGTGTTTGTAGTGGTCCAAAATAATGTCTTGGTACAACGATTCTAGGTTCATGCGTTCACTCCAAAAAATTCCTGTGCCGCTTGTATTCCCAGAACTGCCTTATCAATATCCGAAAAATCGTTATAGATGTACGGAGAAATTCGAGTGGTAGACGGAACGCCGAACCTGCGGCATGTGGGCCACGCACAATGGTGGCCAACTCGTACGGCAACTCCGGTGCTGTCGAGAACCTGACCCACATCGTGCGGATGTAACCCATCAACGACGAAAGAGATTGCGCTACCGCGATCAGTCGAATTTGCTGGGCCAATAATGCGCACTCCATCAAGTGCATTGAGTAAATTAACCGTGTACTGCGTCAAGGCGTGCTCATGGGCCGCAACATTGTCCATGCCGATGTTATCCAAGTAGCGCGCAGCTGCAGCAAGCCCAACGGCTTGAGCCACCATCGGCGTGCCTGCCTCAAACTTTGCTGGTGGCAGCGCAAAGGTGCTTTTATCCATTTCAACCATTTGGATCATTGAGCCGCCAGTAAGAAACGGTGGCATGGCATTCAATACTTCTTCTGTTCCCCAAAGGCAGCCGATACCCGTCGGACCAAGCATTTTGTGCCCACTCCACGCCACCAAGTCCGCGCCAAGTTCAACAACGTCAACTGGCATGTGCGGAATTGATTGACACCCATCGATAATTCCAACAGCCTGAACGTCATGCGCTCGATCCATCAGGAAACGCACTTGATTGATGGTGCCCAAAATATTTGATTGGTGAACCACGCTAACAACCTTGGTTGTCTTGTCGATGATTGAATCAATATTCGACAAATCCAAGCGGCCATCATCTGTGAGTGGAATCCAGCGAAGAGTGGCACCAGTTTTACGGCAAACTTCTTGCCACGGGACCAAATTCGCGTGATGCTCCATCTCGGTAACAACGATGGTGTCACCTGGTTTCAATACGAACCGAGGATTTACCGCGTGTGCATCAAAATGCGCTATGGCTGTGGCGTTAGAAAAAGCATAGGCCGCAAGATTCAGACTCTCAGTGGCGTTCTTGGTGAACACCAAGTCTTCACTTCTGGCACCAACAAACGAGGCGATAGTGCGACGTGCATCTTCAAAGGCATCAGTTGCTTCCTCTGCCAGCGCGTGGGCACCTCGATGAACAGCCGCATTGGCATGCTCGTAGAAATTTCTTTCAGCATCCAGCACCACACCGGGCTTCTGTGATGTTGCACCACTATCGAGGTACACCAAAGGCTGTCCCCCACGAACCGTGGTGGACAAAATTGGGAAGTCAGCCTTGATGGCTGCAACATCGAGAAGAGTCATGTGAATTAAGCGGTCTTCACCGTGGTAAATCGCTCGTAGCCGTCAGCTTCGAGAATGTCAGCCAACTCTGGTCCACCAGTTTCCACGATGCGACCATCGGAGAAAACATGCACGACATCTGGGGTGATGTAACGCAAGATGCGGGTGTAATGGGTGATCAGCAATGTGCCAGCACCAGTCGCTTCACGGAAGCGGTTCACGCCTTCGGAAACCACACGCAGCGCATCGACATCGAGTCCTGAGTCAGTCTCGTCCAGAATCGCGATCTTGGGACGAAGTAGACCCAATTGCAGAATTTCTAGACGCTTCTTCTCGCCACCAGAAAATCCTTCATTGAGATTACGTTCAGCAAACGATGAATCCATTTGAAGGTCAGCCATTGCTTCCTTCATTTCTTTAATCCACAAACGAAGCTTTGGCGCTTCTCCACGTGCAGCCGTGACAGCGGTACGCAGGAAGTTAGCTACCGACACACCCGGCACTTCGACTGGATATTGCATAGCTAAAAACAGACCTGCACGGGCCCGCTCATCAACGCTCATAGCTAGCACGTCAACACCATCAAGGGTGATGCTTCCTGAAGTGACGGTGTAGCGAGGATGCCCGGCAATGACATAGGCCAGAGTTGATTTGCCTGAGCCATTGGGACCCATGATGGCGTGGGTCAGTCCGGAATCAATAGTCAAGGTGACACCACGAAGGATATCTTTTGGACCGGTGTCAGTCTGAACCTGCGCGTGAAGGTCAGTGATTACTAGAGCGCTCATGATTGGGGCCTTCCATCGGTAGAAACAGGGGTGGGAGAGGTTGCAACTTCGATGTGCGTGGTTCCCGCATCATCAACGAGTCGAACTTCATAAGTAGGAACTGCACTAATTGCAGGCGGAGTCAGTGGTAAGCCTGTTCGCAGATTGAATTGCGAACCGTGCAACCAGCATTCAATGGTGCAATCGATGACTTCGCCCTCAGACAAAGAAACATCTGCATGTGAACACACATCCGAAATAGCGAAGACACCTTCAGCGCAATTCACTAGGGCAATTGCACGATTATTTACCGTGACTTTAAGTGCGGTTCCCATCGGAACATCGCCAAGAACTGCAACTCGAACAAAATCACTCATCGATTTCTTCCATCGGTGTAATGCCTAGGCGATCAGAAATCTTGAGTAGCAACTCATCGCGCCACTGAGTGTCGCCAATTCGACCAAGAACGTCAGCAAAGAAGCCGCGAACAACCAGCTGGCGCGCCTCGTCAAGGCTCAAACCACGTGACTGCAAATAGAACAACTGTTCGTCATCAAAACGACCAGTCGCACTCGCATGCCCAGCTCGAACGATGTCTCCTGTTTCGAGTTCCAGGTTAGGCACGGAATCTGCCCGGGAACCTTCAGATAACACGAGATTGCGATTCGCTTGGTGCGTTTCCGTGCCAATCGCATCCTTGCGAACAAGCACATCGCCGATCCAGGCGCTGCGTGCTCCTGGGTTCAGTAGTGCTCCCTTAAATAGCACCTCACTTACGCAATGTGGTTGATCATGATTGACAAAAATACGATTTTCGACGTGTTGATCAGCATCAGCTAGGAAAACTCCAAAGAGTTCGGCCCGACCACCAGGAGCGCTGTATTTGACTGAACTTTGAACGCGAACAGCACCGCCACCAAGGGTGGCAAGCGCACCAGTGAAAGTCGCGTCGCGGCCAACAATAATTGGCATTTGCAAAGCAAGAGCCGTTGAGAATTCACCCTCAACGACAGTGATGACGCGCAACTGTGCACCATCACCAACGTTAATAATGATGGCGCCGCTCACATTTCCTGTCAGCGTCTGCCGAACAACCACCGTGGCAACGCTGAAATGACCCGCAACGATTTCAAGGTGTTGGTATGAGTTTGCTGCTGTTGTTGTTAGATCTACGATGACCGGCTCAGTCCATTGTGCTTGAGCAGGAATCTCCAGGACTCCCGCCTTGCTGACATGCGCCCTGGCAATCGCAGATGGCAGGTCAATAGGAATCCATGAGCTAGCCACTTCCGCCATCGGCACCAGGTTGATGCCAGCACCTGTGGCGGTAACGAATCCGGCAGCCGGGTCCGCAATGAAAAAATGCTTCAGTCGATCAACCGGAGAGAAGCGCCATTCTTCGTCTCTGGCAGTTGGAACGGAAAACGCAGCAGGATCCAAGGAATGCACGCGAGGTGCAAGATCCATAGGAGGCGTAATGGTGACAGCACTCATCCGACAGCGCCTTCCATCTGTAATTCGATGAGACGATTCAATTCAATGGCGTATTCCATTGGTAATTCACGAGCGATTGGCTCGATAAAGCCACGAACAATCATGCCCATGGCCTCATCTTCGGTCATACCTCGTGACATTAGGTAGAACAACTGGCTGTCACTGATCTTTGAGACCGTCGCTTCATGCCCCATGGACACATCATCTTCGCGAACGTCGATATACGGATAGGTGTCAGAACGAGAATCGTCATCAATAAGTAGCGCGTCGCACTTCACTGTTGCCCGTGAGCCGTGCGCACCTTCATTGATCTGAACCAAGCCACGGTATGAAGTTCGCCCGCCGCCACGTGCAACAGATTTGGAAACAATCGTTGACGTGGTGTTTGGAGCCGCGTGAATCATCTTGGAACCCGCGTCTTGGTGCATACCTGGACCAGCGAATGCGAGCGACAATGTTTCACCGTGTGCACGCTCGCCCATGAGCCACACAGCTGGGTACTTCATGGTGACCTTGGAACCGAGATTGCCGTCGATCCATTCCATCGTCGCGTCTTCGTAGCAAATCGCGCGCTTGGTTACCAAGTTGTACACATTGGTCGACCAGTTCTGAATCGTCGTGTAGCGGCAACTTGCACCCTTTTTAACGATGATTTCAACGACAGCAGAGTGCAAGGAATCAGAAGAGTAAATCGGTGCAGTACAACCTTCGACGTAGTGCACGTGAGCACCTTCGTCGATGATCATCAGCGTGCGTTCAAACTGACCCATGTTTTCCGTATTAATGCGGAAGTAGGCCTGCAGTGGGATTTCGACATTTACGCCTTTTGGAACATAGATGAAAGATCCGCCGGACCATACAGCTGTGTTCAGTGCCGCAAACTTATTGTCGCCAACAGGAATCACCGTGCCGAAATACTCTTTGAACATTTCTTCGTGCTCACGAAGAGCAGTGTCGGTGTCAAGGAACAGCACACCTTGTTCTTCTAAGTCCTCACGAATCTTGTGATAAACCACTTCAGATTCGTATTGCGCTGCTACGCCAGCAACCAGACGCTGCTTTTCGGCCTCTGGGATACCCAGACGGTCATAGGTGTTCTTGATGTCATCAGGAAGGTCTTCCCAACTCGTGGCCTGCTTCTCAGTGGACCGCACGAAATACTTGATGTTGTCAAAGTGAATTCCATTGAGATCTGAACCCCAAGACGGCATCGGCTTGCGGTCAAAAAGGCGCAGGCCCTTGAGACGCATTTCCAACATCCATGCTGGCTCGTTCTTGAGCGCACTGATATCGCGCACGACTTCTTCACTTAACCCGCGACGGGCATTAACGCCAGCCAAATCGGGATCGTGCCATCCGTAGTCGTAACGCCCTAGTTCATCAATCGCTGTATCTTGTTCAGTACTCATGCGAGTGCCTTCCGCTGTACGAGTGGAATAACTGTCGTGCACACACCATCGCCGTGCGACAAGGTGGCTAGTCGAGTGACGTGTAGTCCTAATGCGTCACCTAGGGCTCGAGTTTCTGCTTCACAAAGTTCTGGGAATTCGGTTGCCGCATCAATGACGGGGCAATGATGTTGGCATAACTGCACGGCATAGCCGCCGTCTGATGTCTTTTCAACCGACGCGGCGTAACCCGCATCAGTCAGCGTCTGAGCTAGTTGCTCAACTGCACCTGTCGTGCTGTCAGCTTGGGTGCTGAGTTGTGCCATGAGTTTGGCTGCTCGTCGTTCCGCAAAAGCGACAATTCCGGCTTGCCCCTGTACTTCCGCAACAAAGCGAAGTGCTTCAAGCGCCAACGAGTCACCTTCTTGATTGAGTGCAGCGCGTCCCCGGCCGGTCAAACTGAACACGACGCTTGGGCGGCCGCGACGTTTAGCCGGCGCCGGTCCATAAGGCGAGCGCTCAGATCCCTCAACAAGCCCTTCAGCTGTGAGGCTGGATAAGGACTTGCGGATGGCCGCCGAGGTCAGACTGAGGCGATCTGCCAGCTGAGAAGGCGTACCCGGACCCTGCGCAAGCAGGCTTCGAGCTACTCGCTCTGCTGCATCTCCAGGGAATTTCACAACTTCATTGTTGCGTAATTCATTGAAATCACAAAACCCGGGGGTCTAGGACTCCACGAGGGCTGCCTATGCTCATCAAATGGCCGCTGTAGAAATCTCCCAATTGGTGGTCCGTTATGGAGAGAAAATTGCGGTGAACGGGCTTGATTTTGTCGCCCACGAGGGCGAAATCACCGCCCTACTTGGACCAAATGGTGCGGGCAAGACCAGCACTATTGAGGTTGCCTGCGGCTTGCGTTCAGCTTCAAGCGGTCTTGTCCAGCTTTTCGAGCAGCATCCACAAGCGCCGCAGGTACGTAGTCAGATGGGTGTCATGCTCCAAACTGGTGGCCTCTACCCCACGGCGCGTCCCCTTGAATGGCTCACCTATCTGGCCAAGCTTTACCCACATCCAGACGATCCAGCGACCTTACTTGCGCAGGTAGGCATTGATCCTTCGATACGCACCCAGACCAGGCGCCTATCTGGTGGAGAGCAGCAACGAGTAAAACTGGCTGCGGCTCTGCTGCCCCGGCCTACCTTGCTGTTTTTGGACGAGCCGACAGCAGGGCTTGATGCCCTTGCTCGCCGCAATTTATTGGATTTGCTGCGCCAACAGCGAGATGACGGAGTCGCAATCGTCTTAACGACTCACTTGCTGGCTGATGTCGAAGATCTCGCAGACTCCATCACGCTGCTTTCTCAAGGGCGGGTTGCAATGACGGGAACGCTTGCTGAACTCACTGGCACACAGGACGCGATCTCGTTCGGAGGTCCCAAAGAGCTTAACCTTTCCGACCTCACGTCTGCCTTACCAGACGGGTACATCGCCCATGAAGCGCAACTGGGGAAATATGTCGTTACCGGAAAACCGACTCCAGAAATCATGTCGATCATCACAACCTGGTGTTCAGCACAAGGTGTCATGGCAACTGAACTTGGCGTAGGAAACAAAACACTCGAGCAACTGCTTATCGATACTTCCAACGAGGTAGCGCAATGACAATGTCATCAACAGAGCTGACTCCTACCCATCCACACACATCTCACGTCACTCGCATTCGCGCCCATGCCGCTTGGGAATTGAAACTCCTTTTGCGTAATGGCGAGCAACTGTTGTTGATGTTCATCGTCCCCGTCGGTTTACTGCTCGCGCTGGGTCTAACAAATCTTTCGACAAATACAATCAACTCCGCAGTACCAACAGTTTTCGCAGTGAGCATCATCGCTACCTGTTTCACCTCGTTGGCAATCGGTACCGGCTTTGAGCGACGTTCAGGCGCACTTCGCTACCTTGGCACCACTCCCCTGACTCGCTTTGACTTACTTGCAGGAAAGATCATCGCAACGGCAACTCTTACGTTGATGTCGAGCACTGCAATCGGTATCACCGGAGTGTTCTTGGGTTGGTCACCGGAACTTCCTGGTATTCCATTAGCCATAGTCGTCGCAATCCTGGCGATAGCCGCATGGACTTCCTGGGCAATGGTCATTGCGGGATTGTTTAGGGCTGAAGCAGTTCTCGCGATCGCCAACGGACTCTTCCTGGTATTCATCATGTTTGGCGGAGTGATCATTGCAAGCTCACATATGCCCGCTTCCGTGGCCAACGTGATTGATTTACTGCCAAGCGCTGCATTGGCAAACGGACTTCGATCCTGCCTTGAATTCGGATCACTTCCACTCATACCGATTCTTGTACTCGCGCTTTGGGCATCCGCGGGAATATATGTTGCTCGTCGCACCTTTAAATGGGAGCCATAACCATCATGGAATCGAAGAACATGACAAGTCAGCGTGCAGGACGTAAGACGCGAGGAATCTACATCGCAAACTTAGTCGCGCAAGCGGCGATTGTTGTGACAGGCGCAACCGTGCGGGTGACCGGATCTGGATTAGGTTGCCCGACCTGGCCTCAATGTGTAGAAGGTTCGTACGTCCCCACCGTGCACCAAGAGCAGGCCTGGCATAAGTACGTTGAGTTCGGTAACCGCTCATTGACATTCATTCTCGTGGTGTTGGCTGCAGCTGCGCTCGTCGCTGCCATCGTTGATCAGCGTCGTCGTGTTGCAAATGGTGGACAGAGCCGAAAGGTATTGCTGGCATTGGCCGCGATCCCAATTCTTGGAACATTTGCGCAAGCAATACTTGGCGGCATCACCGTTCTCACTGGTTTGAGTCCACTGACTGTGGCTTCGCACTTTGGAGTCTCGATGCTGCTTATTGCAGGCTGCGTGGCCCTTGTTGTGCGCTCTGGGGACCAAGGTGACGCTCAGGCATCGTTGTTGGTTCGCACCGAAATTAGAAAATTGACGTGGACACTGGTTGGCGTCACAGCGTTAGTGGTGATGCTGGGAACGATCGTGACGGGCAGCGGACCGCACAGTGGTGATGCAAAGGCAGAGAACCGTTTCAATTTTGATCCCCGAATGGTTTCTTGGATGCATGCGGATGTAGTTCTGCTGTTCATCGGACTCTTGATTGCCTTACTTCTGGCCCTTCACCTGACCAATGCACCCCGTCGAGCCATCCTGCTGGCTTGGCTTCTGGTGGGTATCTCCGTTGCTCAAGCGACAGTCGGTTACACGCAATACTTCACGGGTTTACCAATTCTCTTGGTACTCATTCACGTCACAGGTGCTGTGGGTTTATGGATCACCATGCTGTTTATGCCGTCAACGGAGCGGGTCCGCGGCCCGGTGCACGTTTAGAAAATAAATGGATCGATAGCAATTGCGAGAAAAAGTAAGGCCAAGTAGCTGATCGAGTAGTGGAACAAGCGCATTGCGCGACTCAGAAGATTCTCATCGTTTCGACGTGCTGCCCCAAGCAGGCGGTAGGCCTCATAAACAAATAGCGCGCCTAGAACAACAGCAGACACGGCGTACACTGGACCCATCGGCGCGACAGGAATCAATACCAGCGATACAAGAACCATGACCCAGCTGTAACGCACAATGCTTACGCACACGTACTCTGAGGATTTCAAGACCGGCAACATCGGAACGCCTGCGCGCTCGTAGTCGTCTTTGTATTTCATCGCCAGTGGCCAGTAATGCGGTGGCGTCCAGAAGAACACGATGAGGAACAGCACCAGTGGGGTCCAGGTCAGCGAACCAGTCACGGCTGACCAGGCGATCAACACCGGCATGCAACCCGCAGCCCCACCCCACACGATGTTTTGCGCGGTGCGACGCTTCAACCAGATCGTGTAGCCGACGGCATAGGCCGCTATCGCCACGAGCGCGAGGATTGCCGAAAGATAGTTCGTCCACCAAGCCAAAAAGAAAGCACTAGCAACACTGAGCAGAAAACCTTGAAAGAGCCCGGCACGAACACTCACGATGCCCATAGCGGCAGGGCGCTTATCAGTTCGATGCATCAAGGCATCGATATCTCGGTCGTACACGCTGTTAAGAGTGTTGGCGCCCATAGCGGCTAATGCTCCGCCAAGAAGTACTGCGATGGTGGCTCGAAGGGTTGGTAAACCCTGAGCTGCCAAAAACATCGTTGGCACAGCGGTCACGAGTAAAAGTTCAACAATGCGTGGTTTTGTGAGCGCAACATGCGCAGCCAAGCGCGCACGCGGTGATGTTTGCGGCACCTGAAGACTTGTCGACACCCCCATAGCCTAGCCGTGGAGCGGTGGTTCCAACCGCCGGTGGACCGCACTAGAGTTTTCCTCGTGACTGAACTCGAGTGGACCAGCACGGATGAACGAGCAACGGCATTTATTCGCGCCTTAGCGATGGATGCAGTGCAAAAGGTAGGAAACGGTCATCCCGGCACTGCCATGACCCTTGCTCCCTTGGCGTACGTCCTCTTTCAGCGCGTCATGCGTCATGACCCAGCAGAGCCCTCTTGGATTGGCCGGGACCGTTTTGTGCTCAGTTGTGGGCACTCAAGTTTGACCCTGTATAGCGAACTTTTTCTCAGCCAATACGGCCTCACCATGGGTGATTTGGAGTCCTTTCGTACCTCCGGGGCCCGCACTCCTGGACATCCTGAATATGGCCACACCGCTGGAGTGGAGACCACCACTGGTCCCCTCGGCAATGGGCTAGCCACCGCAGTAGGCATGGCCATGGCTGGGCGTTATGAACGCGGCCTTTTCGATCCCGATGCGCCCCTTGGCAGCAGCCCCTTTGATCACCACATCTGGGTCATCGCTTCCGATGGCGACCTTCAAGAAGGTATTTCTGGTGAGGCTTCCTCGCTGGCGGGTACGCAGGCTCTCAATAACCTCACCGTCATCTGGGATGACAATCACATTTCCATTGAAGGCGACACTGCCGTTTCCTTCACTGAGGATGTTGTTGCACGCTACGAGTCCTATGGCTGGGTTACGCATTACGTGGATCGTCTTGACGATGGAAATATCAACCTGCCTGCCGTGTACGACGCAATTGAAAATTCGAAGACCGAAAAAAATCGTCCGACCTTTATTGCAATGCGTTCCACGATTGCCTGGCCTGCACCTAACGCTCGGGATACGTCCAAGGCTCATGGCTCCGCGTTGGGCGCCGCTGAGATTGCCGCGACCAAAGTTGAACTTGATTTAGACCCTGATGTTTCGTTCGCATTTGATCAGGAAATTCTCGACGCTGTTCGTTCGCGCCTGACGAGTCGAGTGGCATCAGACAGAAGTCGCTGGGATGAGTCGTTCAATGCTTGGCGAACGAGCGAGCCAAACCGAGCTGCTCTCCTGGATCGGATCACCTCTGGTGAACTCCCTGCTGGGTTTAACGAGGCGTTGCCTCAGTGGTCCGCCACGGATTCACTTGCTACTCGTAAGGCGTCGGGTGAAGTCATCAACGCCATCGCCAAAGTGATGCCAGAGTTTTGGGGTGGTTCGGCGGACCTAGCCGAATCAAATAACACCACGATTGAGGGTGGCAAGAGTTTCCTACCTGCCACCACCACCGTGCCACATGCATCTCCTTATGGACGCATCGTCCATTACGGCATTCGCGAACACGCTATGGGTGCTGCACTGAATGGAATGTCGCTGAGTGGGCTCACGCGTCCTTTCGGCGGCACCTTCTTTGTGTTCAGCGACTACATGCGTGGTGCCGTGCGTCTTGCGGCATTGATGCAGACACCTGTGACTTTCGTGTGGACTCATGACTCGGTTGGCTTGGGCGAAGATGGGCCAACTCATCAACCTGTTGAACATCTTTGGAGCCTTCGGGCGATGCCTGGACTTTCCATTGTTCGCCCCGCTGATGCAAACGAAACCGCTGGCGCCTGGCACGCAACCTTGACTCAACATCGCCCTGTCGGCCTTGTTCTCACCCGTCAAAACGTGCCAACCATTACCACTTCTGCGCAGGCGCTGAACGGTGTTCGTCGCGGTGCATATGTTGTTGCTACGCACGAGGCACCACAGGTGCTCTTATTGGCAACTGGCTCAGAAGTTCAGCTTGCGCTCAAGGCCCACGAAGAACTTGCGAGTGAAGGTATTACCAGTCGCGTCATTTCGATGCCTTGTCTTGAATGGTTCGACGAGCAAGATCAGGCATACCGCGACTCAGTTCTCCTTCCTAGTGTTCGCGCACGAGTTTCTGTTGAAGCTGGTGCCACCTTGGGCTGGTGGAAATACGTGGGCGACCGCGGTCGAGTTATTGGCATTGATCACTTTGGCGCTAGCTCTTCCGACAAAGTTATTTTCCAGGAGTTTGGTGTCACTGTCGATGCAGTGAAAGCTGCTGCCAAAGCTTCACTAAACGACCCATCCTGAATCACTCGTTCGGAGGCACATCATGTCAACGCAAGTACTTCAGGTGCTCACAGAAGCAGGTGTGTCAATCTGGCTCGATGACCTCAGCCGGTCGCGACTCACATCAGGAAATCTTGCAGAGCTCGTCGCATCTCAATCTGTGCGTGGGGTGACATCGAATCCATCGATTTTTCAGGCAGCAATCTCAAAGGGTGCAGCCGACTACGCAAGCGATCTCAAAGATTTTGCGGAAAAAGGCCTAGACGTAGACCTGGTGATTCAGCGACTCACAACTGATGATGTGCGTAACGCATGTGACGTTATGTTGCCGGTGTATCTCACTACAGGTGGTATCGATGGCCGTGTATCTATTGAAGTTGATCCCCGACTCGCGCACGAAACTCAGCGCACGATTGATCAGGCTGTCGAACTCTGGGCCATGATTGATCGCCCTAATCTCCTCATCAAAATCCCGGCCACCCTTGCCGGACTCGAGGCAATCACCGAAACGATCAGCCACGGCATCAGCGTCAACGTCACTCTTATATTTTCGATCGAACGCTATGCGCTAGTCATCCAGGCTTATGAAGACGGTCTGCGCAAAGCAGCTCATCGAGGAATCGATCTTTCGCAGATTCATTCCGTCGCATCGTTTTTCGTTAGCCGGGTTGACACCGATGTCGACAAGAAGCTCGACGCCCTAGGTACAGAACAAGCCGCCGGTTTACGTGGCAAAGCAGCACTTGCCAATGCGCGCATGGCTTGGAATGTGTATCAAGATCGCATCGCTCGTGACGAATGGGCATCTCTACTTGCGCTTGGGGCAAACGCCCAGCGTCCGCTCTGGGCTTCCACCGGAGTCAAGGATCCTGCTTATGACGACACAAGATATGTCATGGATCTCGCAGTTCGGGGATGCGTCAACACCATGCCTGAGGGAACCCTCAACGCTGTTGCAGACCATGGGGTTTTTCAAGGCGACACGGTTACCGGAACAGGTGCGTCCTCCGCAGCAATTTGGCAGTCGCTATCCGAATTGGGCATCGAACAAGCCGCCGTTTGTGAATATCTCGAGCAAGACGGAGTAAAGAAATTCATTGATGCGTGGGAAAACCTTCGCGCAACAGTGCAAACCGCCATGGATCAGATCTCCTAACCCCGGACAGTGATGACAAATCCCCTTCGCAATTCAATAGATCAACGACTTCCTCGCATCGCTGGCCCATGCGGATTAGTACTTTTCGGCGTCACTGGCGACCTCGCCCGAAAAAAGGTGATGCCCGCAATCTACGACCTTGCAAACCGAGGCTTTTTGCCTCCCGGATTCTCACTCGTTGGGTTCGCTCGCCGAGATTGGGCGGATGAGGATTTCGCCCAGGTTGTGCATGACGCAGTTCGAGAGCATTCCCGCACCCCGTTTCGCGAGGAAACATGGCAACAACTATGCGAAGGCATTCGTTTTGTCACCGGTGATTTAGACGATCCAGCAGCTTACGACGAACTATCGCGTGTCGTAGCCGACCTAGATGAGAAGCGCGGTACCGGTGGAAATCATGCGTTCTACCTATCAATTCCGCCCGGACTCTTTCCAGTGGTACTCGAACATCTAAAAAGCTCAGGGCTAGCTCAAGATAAACCTGAGTCTTGGCGCAGAGTGGTTATCGAAAAACCATTTGGCCACGATCTTAAGAGTGCCCAAGAATTAAATGATCTGGTTGGCACAGTTTTCGACACAGGTTCAGTGTTTCGCATTGATCATTACCTTGGAAAAGAGACCGTTCAAAACATCATGGCTGTTCGGTTTGCCAATGCAATGTTTGAGCCTCTATGGAACAGCAACTACGTCGATAATGTGCAGATTACGATGGCTGAAGATATCGGCATTGCGGGGCGAGCCGGTTATTACGACGGTATAGGTGCAGCCAGGGACGTCATCCAAAATCACTTACTACAGCTCTTGGCACTCACTGCTATGGAGGAGCCACTCAACTTCAACGCAGCGGAAGTTCGAGCAGAGAAAGAGAAGGTCCTTTCTGCCGTTCGCCTTCCAAAGGATTTGGCGCTACACACCACACGAGGCCAATACGCCCAAGGATGGCAAGGTGGAATTCCTGTCTCCGGTTACTTACAAGAAGACGGCATTGATCCCAATTCAATAACGGAAACATTCGCAGCGATGCGAGTTGATATTGATAACAGGCGTTGGGCTGGCGTGCCGTTTTACCTGCGCACCGGCAAGCGGCTCGGTCGTCGGGTTACCGAAGTAGCCGTTATCTTTAAGCGCGCGCCACACCTGCCCTTCTCTGTTGATGCAGTGCAGGAACTAGGCAACAACGCATTAGTGTTCAGAATTCAGCCAGACGAGGGGATTACGGTTCGCTTTGGTTCCAAGGTTCCCGACACTTCACAAATTGAAGTGCGTGATGTAACGATGGACTTCCAATACGGCGAAACCTTCGTCGAGTCGAGCCCAGAAGCCTATGAACGTTTGATCCTTGACGTACTCATCGGCGATCCACCGCTATTCCCTCGACACGTTGAAGTGGAATTGGGCTGGAAAATTCTTGATCCAGTTCTGGACTTCTGGGCCACCCAGGGTCAGCCCGAGCAATACGTCTCTGGTGGCTGGGGACCTCATAGTCAATACGACATGTTGGCAAGAGATGGCAGAACTTGGAGGCGACCATGATTCGGCTAGAAGACACAAGCGGTGGCGCAGTTGCGGCAGCCATCAATGCGGAGCGTCATCGGTTGGGATCACCTGCCACAGGGATGGTGTTGACTTTGCTGATTTTGGCGGACGAGGACACCCAAGCTGATGCCACAGACGCAGCAGTAGCTACTGCTCGCCAGCACCCGATGCGCATTATTACTTTGATCCCTCGTCCCGATGCCCGCGTCACCCAACTCGATGCTGAAATCCGCGTGGGTGGCGACGATGGGCCGGGGGAAGTTGCCATTCTTCGACTGCGTGGTGAACTTTCGAACTACCCAAACTCCGTTGCAGTGCCACTCCTTTTGCCTGACACCCCCGTTGTCGCGTATTGGCCCGGTGATTCCCCTGATGTTCCCCTTGAAAGTTTGATCGGTCGTCACGCTCAGCGTCGGATAACGGATGCTTCAAGCTTTTCGGATCCCTATGACGGCCTGCGCATCCGAAAAGCAGGTTATATACCTGGCGATACTGACCTTGCTTGGGCTCGGTGCACACAATGGCGTTCCGTTGTGGCAGCGATTTTTGATGCTCCTATGTCAAATGTTCATCACATTAGGGTTTCGGGTGAACGAAATAATCCAAGCGTGATTCTCATGGGAGCTTGGCTCAGCCAAAGCCTGGGTGCCTCAGTAGAAACTGTCTGGGATGACACGATTGCCATTTCTGGGATTGAATTAGACATGGACGATGGCATGCTCTCGGTAACCCGAGTCGATCAAAAAACTGCGAACATCAAACGGCCGAACTTGGCTGATCAGCTGGTGAGTTTGCCGCGTCGTTCAACTTCAGCCTTACTCGCCGAAGAGTTGCGACGCCTAGATCCCGATGACATGTACGGGCAGGTCATCTCGAAGTTGGAATTATGACAAGCCCAGAACTCGTTCGTTATTTCGATGCTGATGAATTAGCGGAAGCCACCGCGGGTCGATTAGTTGCAGCGATCGTTGAAGCACAGGAACAACGTGAATGTGCGCATGTTGTACTGACGGGCGGCGGTATTGGTATTGCTGTTCTTGCTGCACTCAGCGCTAGCCCTGCAGTCTTAGCAATTGACTGGCATCGCATTCACCTTTGGTGGGGTGACGAGCGATACTTGCCGACAGGAAACGTGGAACGTAACGACACATCTGCCCATCATGTTCTCATTGATCAACTTGCGATTCCCCGCGATCACGTGCACTCCATCAATGGACCTGACCGTAGTGAATCACCAGAGTTATCTGCTCAACATTATGAAGATGCATTGCTCGACGTGGGCAACGGATTTGTACCAACCTTTGATGTTGTTTTGCTCGGCATCGGGCCTGATGCGCATGTAGCTTCACTATTTCCTGAACATCCGCAAACGCATGATGATCGCATTGCCGTCGCCGTTCATAATTCACCTAAGCCACCTGCGACCCGAGTCACTATGACTTTTCCAACACTGAATAACTCGCGTCAGGCGTGGATATTGGCTTCTGGCGAAAGTAAAGCGACGGCAGTTCGTTTAGCTCTTGACCCAGTTGCTGGTCCCCGCCAAATTCCTGCAAGCGGTATCAAAGCCCAGCACACGCTGTTCCTCGTGGACGGCGATGCAACAAAAGAACTCCCGGCCGACTTTGGTCGACCGGGAGCGTAAAGATTGTGGTTTAAACTTAAATAACTTTTCCACGAAGTTTGCTGAGTGCTTCATCGAGGATCGCAGCGCCATCCACATCTGAGCGACGTTCTTTCACATAAGCCAAGTGTGTCTTGTAAGGCTCCACCTTTGGTGGTGCAGGTGGGTTTTCCTTGTCCTTGCCCGCAGGCAATCCGCAACGTGGGCAGTCCCATTCTTCTGGGATTGCCGCATCCGAAGCGAAACTTGGCTTTGATTCATGCTTACGCGAGCACCAAAAAGAAACCCAAATACGCGGCGCAGCTTCACCACGCTCTGCTTCGCCCATTGGACCTGCGCCTACGCGACTGCCACGAATAGCACTTCCACCAGCCATGTTTATCCTCCTACTAGATTCGCGACGGCTTTAGACGCCGGTGCGAATGAGCAGACCAACGCCAACGATTGACGCAGCCCAAATAAGTCCAATTGCCACAGTGATGCGGTCCAGATTCCGCTCAGCTACTGACGAACCGCCAACTGAGGAACCCACTCCGCCACCGAAAAGGTTGGAAAGTCCGCCACCTTTGCCTCGGTGCAGCAAAATAAGCACGATCAGCAGCAGGCTGCAAATGATCAGCACAACAGCAAGTGCAATCGTGACAATGGTGAGCAAGGCAGACTCCGTATCAGTGTGAAAAAATCAGTATAGATCAGGCGAGCAACTCAGTGAGCAAGTTCAGCTGGGTGCAGCCGATAACGGACGATTCCGACGAAATCATCGGGATCCAAGCTAGCCCCACCCACGAGCACTCCATCAACATCAATCTGAGCCATAATTCCGGCGATATTGGAACTCTTGACCGACCCGCCATAGAGGATTCGGGTTCCTGCAGCCGTTCCGGCGCCATGAATCTCGCCAATGCGCACTCTGATCGCACGGCAGACTTCTTGAGCATCGCCTGGTGTCGCAACCTCACCTGTGCCAATGGCCCAGACGGGTTCATAAGCAACTACAAGTCCGGCCACCTCTTCGGCGGTCAAATCGGCTAATGAACCTTCGAGTTGGGCTAGTACATATGGCACCTGCTCCCCTGCCTTGCGAATGTCTAGGCCTTCGCCAATACACACAATCGGGGTGATCTCATCGCGTAACGCTGCACGCGCCTTCGCGTTCACTAATGCGTCAGTTTCAGCGTGGTATTCGCGGCGCTCGCTATGACCCACAGTGACGTAGGCGCACCCCAACTTGGCGAGCATCAATGAAGAGATCTCGCCCGTGTAAGCCCCTGATACGTGCGCAGAAATATCCTGGGCTCCATATTCAATGTCGTACTTATCGCCTTCAATGAGGGTCTGCACTGAGCGAATATCAGTGAAAGGTGGCAAAACGACAACATCAACTGCAGCAAAATCCGCCTCGTTGAGCGTGAATGCCAGCTTTTGCACTAAAGAGAGCGCCTCAAAATGATTGAGGTTCATCTTCCAGTTACCAGCGATCAGCGGTTTGCGCTCGTTCTTTGCCATGGCTATTTCCCTTCCAGGACGGTAAGACCGGGGAGTTCTTTACCCTCCAGGAATTCCAAACTTGCGCCACCACCAGTGCTGATGTGTGAAAACGCAGCTTCATCAAGATGCAGCAACCGAATAGCTGCGGCCGAGTCGCCGCCACCAACCACCGTCATCGCGTTACTTGCAATCATCGCCTCGGCAACTCCTCGAGTTCCGCCGGCAAACGGTGCCATTTCGAAAACGCCCATAGGTCCATTCCAGACCACGGTGCCCGCCTCGGCGATCCGACTAGCAAACAGTGCAGTTGTTCCTGGCCCGATATCAAGACCCTTCCAACCGTCAGGAATCTTGTCTGCTGCAACGACCTGAGTATTTGCGGTTGCCGAGAAATCATCGGCCACAACAACGTCAACCGGAATCATGAGTTCGACTCCTGCAGCTTTCGCCTGCTCGATGAAGCCTTGGACTGTTGAAATTTGATCCGCTTCAAGAAGTGAA
>CAFBPZ010000008.1_pt1 | contig 23748 bp, 22 predicted proteins | sample 7269841 | NCBI WGS metagenome assembly CAFBPZ01 (sample SAMEA6814166, study PRJEB35770) | freshwater metagenome | biome: Freshwater; feature: Freshwater reservoir; material: water | place: Czech Republic | collected 2017-06-27 | depth 30m m
AGACGACAGACACTGACGCAGAAGGCAGCGCGGCCCTTGAAGTTGTCGATGTTGTAGACGAAGCAGATCGCATCCGGAGTGTCAGTTACTGCTACCAAGGTGGCATTGCTGACTTCGTTGAGCACATCAACGCCAGCAAGGGTGCCTCGCATCAACACATCATCTACTTCGAAACTGAAGCAGAAGATAAGCAGATGAGTGCCGAGATCGCGATGCAGTGGAATAACTCCTATGCCGAATCGGTCTACACCTTCGCGAACACCATCAATACGCATGAAGGTGGCACGCACGAAGAAGGCTTCCGTACCGCGCTGACCTCGCTGGTAAATAAGTTTGCTCGCGAGTGGAACATCTTGAAAGAAAAAGATGCGAACCTCAGCGGCGAAGATATTCGTGAAGGCCTCACCGCGATTATCAGTGTGAAGTTAACTGAACCGCAGTTCGAAGGTCAGACCAAGACCAAACTCGGTAACACCGAGATGAAGGCCTTTGTACAAAAAGCCGTCAATGATCAACTGGGTGAATGGCTAGAAAAGAACCCGGCTGAAGGCAAAGACATTGCTCGCAAGAGCGTGAATGCTTCAGCTGCACGTATCGCGGCCCGCAAAGCTCGCGATCTGGCACGTAACCGCAAGGGTCTCCTTGGCGGTGCGGGTATGCCAGGCAAACTCATTGACTGCTCAAGCCGTGAGCCTGAAGAGTGTGAAGTCTTTATCGTGGAAGGCGACTCCGCAGGTGGTTCTGCGCGTCAGGGTCGCGATCCAAAACGTCAGGCGATTTTGCCTATTCGTGGAAAAATCTTGAATGTTGAAAAAGCTCGCATCGACAAGGTGTTGCAAAACACTGAAGTGCAAGCACTCGTTTCAGCATTCGGAACCGGCATTCAAGAAGAGTTCGATATCAATCGTCTTCGCTACCACAAGGTGGTGTTGATGGCCGATGCTGACGTTGACGGTCAACACATTCGTACCTTGTTGTTGACGTTGCTCTTCCGCTTCATGCGTCCACTTGTTGAACAAGGCTACGTCTACATCGCTCAGCCACCGCTCTACAAAATCAAGTGGTCGCGTGATGACTCAGACTGGGCTTACTCGGATCGCGAACGTGATGCCGTAGTTGAAGCAGGTCTTGCAGCCGGAAAGCGTTTGCCAAAAGACGAAGCCATTCAGCGGTACAAGGGTCTTGGTGAAATGAACGCCGATGAACTCTGGGACACCACCATGGATCCAGAACATCGCGTGTTGTTGCAAGTCACTCTTGATGACGCCGCGCAAGCCGATGAGATGTTCAGTGTGCTCATGGGTGAAGACGTAGAAGCTCGCCGTAATTTCATCCAGCAGAACGCACGCGACGTGCGTTTCCTCGACATCTAGTTTCAGGAGTTCATGGTGTCTGAAGAAACAAGCCTGATTAACCATCACGGCCGAATCGAACCCGTTGATTTACAGACGGAAATGCAGCGGTCGTACCTTGACTACTCGATGTCCGTCATCGTGTCTCGTGCACTTCCTGACGTGCGCGATGGTTTAAAGCCGGTGCACCGCCGAGTGCTGTTTGCGATGTACGACGGTGGCTACCGCCCAGATCGCAACTTCTCCAAGAGTGCTCGTGTTGTTGGTGACGTCATGGGTAGTTATCACCCACATGGTGACGCTTCGATTTATGACGCACTGGTGCGGTTGGCTCAACCCTGGTCACTGCGTTACCCACTGGTGCAAGGCCAAGGAAACTTCGGCTCACCAGGTAACGATCCTCCGGCCGCCCAGCGTTACACCGAATGTCGCATGGCTCCTTTGGCCATGGAGATGGTGCGCGACATCGACGAAGACACGGTCGACTTCGGACCGAACTACGACGGTCGCACCCAAGAACCACTCGTGTTGCCGTCACGGTTTCCAAACCTGCTGGTCAATGGCAGTTCGGGCATCGCAGTTGGCATGGCAACCAACATCCCGCCACATAACCTGCGCGAGATCGGTGCCGCTGCTCAATGGGTGCTAGCTAATCCAGAAGCTTCCGTTGAAGAACGCCAAGCTGCGTTGATCGAAATTGTTCAGGGCCCGGATTTCCCAACAGGTGCGCTCATCGTTGGTCGTCGTGGCATTGATGATGCTTATCGCACTGGTCGTGGCTCAATCACGATGCGCGCGGTAGTCACTGTTGAAGAAGATGCTCGTGGTCGCCAGGTATTGATCGTTACCGAGCTTCCATATCAAGTGAACCCTGACAATTTGCTGCTGCGTATTGCTGAGCAGGTTGGTGAAGGCAAGCTCACGGGTATCTCCGATATTCGCGATGATTCGTCGTCACGCACCGGTATGCGTTTGGTGATTGAACTCAAGCGCGACGCTGTTGCACAGGTGGTCTTGAACCAGCTCTACAAGCACACTCAACTGCAAGATAACTTCGGCGCGAACATGCTGGCACTGGTTGATGGCATGCCACGTACGTTGACTCTTGAACAGTTCATTCGTCACTGGGTCAGCCATCAGGTTGAAGTAATTCAGCGTCGTACGCGTTATCGCTTGCGTAAAGCTGAAGAGCGCGCCCATATTTTGCGCGGTTATCTCAAGGCACTTGATGCACTCGATGAAGTCATCGCACTGATTCGCGCGTCGTCAACTGTTGAAACTGCTCGCACCGGCTTGATGGAATTATTGGATATTGATGAACTGCAGGCCACTGCAATTCTTGATATGCAATTGCGCCGTCTTGCTGCTCTGGAACATCAGAAGATTCAAGATGAATACGACGATCTGATGACCAAGATTGCGGATTACACCGACATTTTGAATTCACCAGAACGTCAGCGCGCCATCATCTCTGAAGAGCTTCTTGAAGTCACTGAGAAGTTTGGTGACGATCGTCGTTCGCAGTTCACTGCCTTTGATGGCGATGTGGCAGACGAAGATCTCATTGCCGTTGACGATGTGGTCATCACGATCACCTCAGGCGGTTATGCCAAGCGCACCAAGAGTGAGCTCTACCGCGCGCAGCGTCGTGGCGGCAAGGGAGTTAAGGGCGCAGCACTTCGCACTGATGATGTGGTCGAGCATATGTTTGTGACTACAACCCACCACTGGTTGCTGTTCTTCACAAACAAGGGTCGTGTCTATCGCGCCAAGGGTTATCAACTACCTGAAACAGGTCGTGATGCTCGCGGACAACACGTAGCGAACCTCTTGGCCTTCCAACCTGACGAAACAATTGCTCAGGTCTTGGCCATCGAAAACTACGAAGCAGGCGAGCACTTGGTGTTGTCTACTCGCAGAGGCATGGTCAAGAAGACCAAACTCAGCGAATACGACACGAATCGCACCGGCGGCATCATCGCGATCAACTTGGCTCCAGAAGATGAAGTGATCTCGGCACGCTTGGTGTCTGAAAACGATCACCTGATCATGTTCTCCCGCAAGGGGATGTCGGCTCGGTTCGATGCAAAGGATGAAACCTTGCGTCCGATGGGCCGGGCTACTGGTGGCGTTATCGGCATGCGGTTCCGTGGCGACGATGCACTGCTCGCCATGGATGTCATCCGTGAAGGTGCCTTCGTGGTCACCATCACGGACGGCGGCTTTGCCAAGCGCACCAATGTTGATGAGTGGGCAGCTAAGGGCCGTGGCATCTTGGGTGTGCGCGCCATGAAGCTCGTTGAAGAACGTGGCTCGATGGTGGGCGCAATGGTCTGTGATGAAGGCGATCAGATCTTCGCGATCGCCTCAAACGGCATCGTAATTCGCACCAAGGTTGATCAGATTCGTCCTTCGGGTCGAGACACCATGGGTGTGCGTCTGATGAACCTGGCCGATGGCGACGCGATTGTTGCGGTTGCTCGAGGCGGCGAGTCCGAAGACGAGGACGAACTCGACGACGTTGAGCTCAATGACAACGAGATTGCCGACAGCATCGACCTTGAGGCTGGCACTGAAGCGGCCATCGAAGTCGAGGCGCAAACCCCAGAAGCACCTGTCGAATAGCTCGAACTTCTTAATCCCCCGGGCCAGCAAAGCCCGGGGGAAACAGGAGAGCCAATGTCCGGTAGTGTTTCCCCTCGCGCCTGTAAGCAGGTAATTCTGCGGATGGACGTGAAACGGGCCTATAGCTCAGCTTGGTTAGAGCGCTTCCCTGATAAGGAAGAGGTCGATGGTTCAAGTCCATCTAGGCCCACGTGAAGAAACTATTGATGTTCGCTGTGCTTGCAGGTGTGGGTTACTACGCCTACAAGCAATATGTAGCAAATCAAGACGAATCCGACCTCTGGTCGGAGCCGTCACAAGCACCTGATCTACGATAGGTTCTCGTAGTCACCAGGGGGTTTAGCTCAGTTGGTAGAGCGCTGCCTTTGCAAGGCAGAAGTCAGGAGTTCGAGTCTCCTAACCTCCACTTGTTCTTCCTTGGTCGCCTTAGGCGGCTATGAGGATTGCACCACCGTGTAACAGGACGGCAATTCCATCACCAGGTATCCGCAGACGTTTTATGTCACCTCTGTGAGCGGCGACCAGTATGTGCTGGAACTCGGTGTTGACCTCGTGGCTGCGTAACGGCGAAGTCGTACGCGCACAACTGTGTGAAACGTGCACTCTGCGTAGCAAAGTCCCGGTTACCTAGGTTTTGAGGGCTTTTCCTGCTCCGGTACCTTGCTCACATCCTTAGATTTCACAGAGTCTCAATAAAAGGCTGCGTCGGGCCCTAACATCTCATCAAGAATTCAAAACTGGATGAGGGCCCATGAAGTCAACGAAGCACAGCGCCCGGGTCGTCGGTGCCCTCATTGCCCTTACCTCCGTCTCGATGGCTGCATCAGTGATGACGGATAGTGTGATGGCCGCGCCCGAACCCCCGACTATCGCCGCACTCTTCAAGGCCGATGTTGTCGTCGGTGCGGATATGTGGGACACAGTGCCGCGCATCATGTCGCTCACCTTGAACTTCACGGACATCATCGGGGTGCCAGGCGCTGACTCCAAGGATCAGTCGACCGCGAAGGCCGCTGTTGTTGCGGCGGGCGGAGCCTGGAGCAATATCAGGGCCGAGGCTTGCAGTACCAAGCCAACTCAGATCTCGCACACAACAGCGGTGTCACCGGAGCAGTACTACGGGGTGACTGGCCTCGCTGGAGTGCACAACACCGATGTGGTGCAGGTGCAGATGTCGTGGCCGGTACTGCCCAGCAGCATGAATCCAACGGACTTCAAGATCACCTTGAACAACGGAACCGTCGCGCCAGCGATTTCGGCCACGGTGATGCCAAACTTTGAATACAACGAGCGCTCGGTGCTGATTCTCAATGGCGAGTTCGGCAATCGCTTGCCCAAGAGTGATCCTGCGGCCAGATATCCAGCCAAGGTTGAGATTGTGGCTGACGCAACACCAATGATGCTGGTGGGACCAGGGGGAAGACTTGCCAGCGCTGTGGGCCTGACAATGACGAACGACAAGACTCCCTATGACACCCAGTCGGCGAATCCTGAGTTGTGGACGGGGCCACGAGTGATCGCAGCGAAGATCACGCGCATGTCAACTTTGGGTGAGGGTGGCCCGAAGCCGGTGAGCAAGAACCTGCTGCCAAATGACGGTGTTGCGATGTTTGGAAAAAAAGCGGCCCAGTTCAGAGTGCGAATGCTGACCGTGGGCGGGGCGCTGTCACCCAATGGGGTGCGCGGTCTGTACCCGACCGATTACCGCAATTACTTCCGACTGGTTGCTCGAGACAGCAAGGGTCGACTCATACCGCTAGTAGAGGCTGGTCGTACGTACAGCATCGACGGCAATTCAATCACTGTCGTTGGTCTTGCTGACCTCGGTAAGAAACAGAAGACGTACGACGAGTGCTACCAAGAGGACAGCGAAAACCAGATTGACATCATCCTGTCGGGAAGTGCCGTTGCAGCCCAGCGCATTGCGATCTTGGAAATCCCGGCCGATGGCGGTGGCTACTTGCCTCTCTACAACGACGGCGGGCCAGGAAACAGCCCAACCCCGGGTGTGGTCTACACGGCAAAGAGTCCGAGGCACTCAGCGAACATCATCAATGGTCTTGTCGACCCCATGAGGACTACCTTTAACACCGCTCGAATGACTGGTTCCAGCTGACTCCACACTAGATTGACGAACTGCGCGTACCGCTGCCCTGTGAACGCAGCGACGCGATGAAAGCCGCAAAGCAACCGCTGACCCACGGTAGTAAGCGCACAGCGATTTCATGAAAGGATGCGGCTATGACTATGACTGCCACGTTGCACACCTCAAAAGGTGACATCAAGATCAACCTATTCCCAGATCAGGCTCCAAAGACGGTAGCGAACTTCGCTGGTCTTGCCGAGGGCACGATCGAATGGACCGACCCAAAGACTCGCGAAAAGTCTTCGGAATCCCTCTACGCAGGCACGGTGTTTCACCGCGTTATTGACGGGTTCATGATTCAAGGCGGCGACCCACTCGGCACCGGCACCGGCGGCCCAGGCTTCAAGTTCGCTGACGAGTTTCACCCAGAACTCAGCTTTGATCGCCCGTACCTGCTGGCCATGGCGAACTCAGGTCCGAGCACTAACGGCTCACAGTTCTTCGTCACTACTGCAGCAACCACGTGGTTGAACTTCAAGCACACCATCTTTGGCGAAGTTGCTGACCAGGAATCACGCGATGTTGTTGACGCAATTGGCACAACCAAGGTTGGTCCAGGAGATCGCCCAGCGGAACCAATCACGATTAACTCAGTCACGATCACTCGCGACTAATTTCAAATTCGATGACAGAGCACACAGGTTCAAACGCTGAGCCTGTGTGCTCTTCTCATCCCGATCGCGTCAGCTACATCCGCTGTTCGCGATGCAATAACCCGATTTGCACTGAATGCATGATCTCTGCTTCGGTTGGTTTCCAATGCCCCAGTTGTGTTGGTAGCGCAAAGGTTTCAGCGGTGCATACCCCAGTAGGGGCGCCAGTAATTTCCAAGCCGTACGTCACTTTCACTTTGATCGCAATCAACGTCGCGGTCTTCTTACTTCAACTCAGTGTCGGTATAAATGAGTCAGCGGCTCAATGGGGAATGTGGCCGGTCGGCATTGCAGCGAACGGTGACTACTGGACCTTGATGTCAAGCGCTTTCATGCACGGATCCTTTTTGCACATCGCGTTTAACATGTATGTGCTGTGGGTGATGGGGCCGACCCTGGAACGCATCCTCGGGCACTCTCGGTTTATTGCGTTGTATTTACTGGCAGCTCTTGGTGGCGCAGTGGCGTCGTATGTGTTCTCGGATTTCCGCTCGGTTTCGGTGGGCGCCAGTGGCGCAATCTTTGGTTTGATGGGTGCGTTCGTTGTTGCTGGCCGACGCCTGAAATATGACATCACCCAGGTGCTGGTGCTCCTTGGTATCAACTTGGTCTTTGGATTCTTACAACCAGGCATTGATTGGCGAGCGCATATTGGCGGATTAGTCGTGGGCGCCCTGGTTGCCGCAATATTCGTCTTTGCCCCACGACGAAACCAGGCGCTGATTCAAACAGTGGGGTGCACGGCGGTGTTGGTCGTGCTCCTAGTGACAGCACTCGTTCGCACCAGCCAACTGCAGGAGCTCCTGACACCTTTCGTGCCAGGAATCTCTACGTAAGCCCAAGAATCAGGCTTATCCACAGGCTTATCCACAGATGTGGATGAATTACAGCCGTGTAAGTCGAGCTACTGCCACTTCGTGGATAAGAAGAATCCGACGATGATGAAACCAAAGCCAATTCCGACGTTCACGATGTTTGCGAGGTCTTTCATGACGGGAACCTGCTGCCCTGCGATGTAAAAGACCACGATGTACAGCAAGCCAATCACGAAACAGGCCACCATCACAGGGGCTAGCCAACGAGCAGAACCCAGCCGGGCGATCTTGTGCTCGCCCATGGTTGGCGGCGCCTGATAGCCAACGTCCTTCTTACGTTTCTTGGACACCGGCACGGCACACACCCTTCATTCGTTGAGGCGGCATTGGTACTGACACCTTCCTCCTGAGAAGATACCCCTTGTGACGCGAATCTTGGTTGTGGACAACTACGACTCTTTTGTATTTAACCTGGTTCAGTACCTGGCGCAGCTCGGTGCCGATGTCACAGTGAAGCGAAATGACGAGGTCACCCCCGCCCAAGCCCTGGATTTTGATGGAGTGTTGCTCTCACCCGGACCAGGAACTCCACAGGAAGCCGGTGTCTGCATCGACATCGTGCGTGAATGTGGCGGCAAAGTGCCGATCTTCGGGGTCTGCTTAGGTCACCAAGCAATTGCAGTGGCTTTTGGCGCGGTTGTTGATCGAGCCCCCGAACTCGTACATGGCAAGGTTTCACTTGTGCACCATCGCGAGGTTGGTGTGATGGCCGGACTTCCTGAACCGTTCACTGCAACTCGCTATCACTCGCTCGCTATTAATCCCGCCACGATGCCTGTTGAACTCTTTGTGACCGGTGAAACCGACAGTGGAGTCATCATGGGAATTCGGCATCGAACGATGGCTGTTGAAGGCGTGCAGTTCCACCCTGAGTCAGTGCTGACTCAAGGCGGTCACCACATGTTGGCGAACTGGCTGACTGAGTGCGGCGATAAAGAAGCCCTTGCGAAAAGCGAAGGCTTAGCGCCCGTTGTGAATCGCTAGAGCATCACGGAAGTGCTGTTGGTGCAGGGACCGGCGCCACGGTTCTCCCGATGGTAATCGTCACCACTGATCCGCGATCTAATTTCGCTCCGCCTTGTGGTGATTGCGCAAGCACCGTGCCAGCCGCAACATCTGGTCCGATGTCTTGGTAAATCACCTGCGGATCAAAGCCAGCTTGCACAATGTCACTTCGCCCCTGGGCTTCAGAATTGCCGATAACTGTAGGCACGGTGCGTGATCCGGAAGCCACGGTGATTGCAACGGTACTGCCGGCATCTACCTGAGTGCTCTCCGTTGGTGATTGTGAAAGCACATAGCCGGCCGGCTGCTGCGAGTCTTGTTCGGTGATCGGACCAATTTGAAGATTGGCATCGGTCAGCGAGGTTCGTGCGTCATCCACGGAGGACAAACCAACGAGTTGCGGAACGGTCGCCTTTTCCTTACCGCTACTCACTGAAACATTGACGGCTTGACCCTCTTCAATAGTTTCACCGCTAGCAGGTTGTTGAGCGATAACTCGGCCTTCGGGACGATCCGAAACTTCGGCAGTTTGGCCACCCAAGATTAAGTTGTTGGCTACCAACAGTTGTTGGGCGCTTTCAATTGTCAACCCTTCAAGGTTTGGTACCGCAACTCGAGCACTAGCACCGCCCAGAATGAACTGGCCAGCAAACAAAACAGCGGCAATGATGCCAAGCACAATGGCCCCGGCGATCGACCAGAAACCCACACCGCGTCCACGACGCTTTGGTTGGAGAGCTCTCGCATAGGCGGCAGTTCCGGAAGCCTCAACTGGTGAAAGCATTTGCGTGTAGTCATTGGCCATCACAATTGGCACAGCGGTGGTCATCGGACCACCTTGGATCATTCGCTCAACATCGGAGCGGAATTCACTTGCCGTCTGGTAGCGCTCATCTGTTCGCTTAGCCAGTGCAGCCAGCACGATGAGATCAATTTCGGGTGAAACTCCATCGTCAATTTGCGATGGTGGAGTCGGCATTTCCGATACGTGTTGATAGGCGACAGACACTGCTGATTCGCCAGTGAATGGCGGCCGACCAGTGAGAAGTTCATATAACAACACACCAGTGCTGTACAGGTCACTTCGCGCATCAACGATCTCCCCGCGTGCTTGCTCGGGCGAGAGGTACTGAGCGGTCCCCATGACAGCCGAGGTTGCTGTGATTGATGTGTTCAATTCATTGATGGCTCGCGCAATACCGAAATCCATTACCTTGACATCGCCAGAGCGAGTCAGCATTACGTTGCCCGGCTTGATATCGCGATGCACGATTCCATGGCGATGCGCGTAGTCCAGACCCGAAAGCACGCCGGAAGCAATTTCAAGGGCACGCTCTGGAAGTAAACGTCGCCCCGATGCCAAGAGCTGACGCAGAGTCATGCCATCAACAAATTCCATCACGATGTACGGAACAACAATCTGCGTGCCGCCTTCTTCAACATCAAGGCGATCCTCGCCAGTGTCATAGACCGCGACAATGTTTGGATGATTCAGTGCGGCAGCAGATTGAGCTTCACGACGAAAACGAACCTGAAAATCTGGGTCGCGCGCAAGGTCAGGGCGCAAGATTTTGATGGCAACACGACGGCCAAGGCGAATGTCCCGTGACTCATGGACCTCAGCCATGCCGCCACGCCCAATGACCTCGCCGATTTCATAGCGATCACCGAGCATGCGCACGTTGCTCACTTACTACCCTCCATCATGTTCAGACTTCGTATTGTCGCAGGTGTACTCACGATAGTTTGAGAACAGCCTTAATGACCGCCCTTGCAATTGGAGCAGCCAGGCCGTTTCCGCTAATTTCAGCGGCACCAGCCTGCTCGATGCTGACGGCAACAGCCACCTTTGGATTATTCGCCGGTGCAAAAGCGACGAACCAGGCGATCGACGGCCGGGCATTACCCGTTTGGGCTGTGCCCGTCTTACCTGCGACATCGATACCCGAAATTCGCGCATTTGAGCCTGTGCCGTTGTTGACGACATTGACCATCATCTCGGTTTCAATCGCCGCATTGGAGATGGTCATTGCCCGATTGAAAATTGAAGGCTGAGTGGTGCGCAGAATCGACAGATCCGGACCGCGAACCTCTTGCACCATGTACGGGTTCATGAGCACACCCTTATTACCGATTGCAGCTCCCACCATGGCCATTTGTAGGGCGGTGGCTCGAACCTCAAACTGCCCAATAGAACTCAAGGATGTTTGTGGTGCATCGGGATCGGTGGGGAACGTCGAGCGGGCAGCTCGCAGCGGCAATTCAAACCGGGTGTCAAAGCCCATCAGTTGCGCCTGCGTGCGTAAAGCATCAGCACCAAGTTCATTACCAAGCCAAGCAAACGCTGTGTTACACGAAATTGCTAGTGCAGTGCGCAGGGTGACCATTCCGGATGGACTGCATGCTTGACGATTCCAGTTGTTTAAATATGTTGTTGTGAGAGGCAATCGGTAAGTCTTGGGTCCTGGAAGTAAAGAATCCGCAGTGAACCGACCCGAAGTCAGCGCCGCTGCAGTGACTACTAATTTGAAAGTCGAACCTGGTGGGTTCAGTGCAACGATCGGACGGTTCAAGAGTGGCTTTTTAGGATCGGCAGTGAGCTCTTCGTAGTAGGTTCGGATACTCGAAGGATCGTGACTCGACAAGAGATTGGGATCGAACGATGGTGATTGCACTGATGCAAGAATCTTGCCTGTGGCAGGTTCAATAGCAACGACTGAGCCAACTTTGCTGCCCAACGTTTGGTAGGCAGCTAACTGTGCATCTGGATTTATTGTGGTGACAACAGAGCCACCTTGAATCTGAGCGCCAGCGAAGAGTTGTTTCGTGCGGTCCACGAATAGTAGATCAGAACTGCCATTAAGAATCTTGTTCTCTGTTCGTTCTAATCCCGTTGTCCCATAAACCAACGAATCAAATCCGGTAACTGGCGCATAGAGTGGCCCGCTTGAGTACACCCGTTGATAACGCAGCGAATCACCTGTTTCCACTGAACGCGCGACTGCATCTGTTGCGGCAACGATAGGGCCTCGTTCACGGTCGTATTGAGCGAGCAACTGGCGTTGATTACCGGGGCGCTCTCGATAGTCAGCCGCTTGAAAGACCTGTATGAAGGTGACATTGGCAATCATGGCTAGCAATAGCACGGCAAGGACTGCACCTACGCGACGTATGGGTCGGTTCATACGCGTCGAACAACCTGCGTGAACGCTTCATCGACTGACGGCACAAAAACATCGGGTCGACGTGCTTGATCAGAAATTCTGATCAAGAGGGCGATGATCACCCAGTTGGCAACGAGTGAAGAACCGCCGTAAGAAAGAAACGGAGTGGTGAGTCCGGTCAGTGGAATCAACCGGGTAACGCCGCCAACGATGACAAAGAGTTGCAGTGCCAAAACAATGGAGAGTCCAACGGCAAGGAGTTGACCAAAGGAATCCCGGACTGCGATTGCCGTGCGAAGTCCACGCTCGATCAAGATGCCAAAGAACAGCAAGAGTGCGCACATTCCCACAAGCCCAAGTTCTTCACCGATGGCAGCAACGATGAAGTCGGTGTTTGCGAAAGGCACAAATTCAGGGAATCCCTGGCCTAGGCCACTGCCAAATAATCCCCCGCTTGCGAAACCATATAGCGACTGCACGAGTTGGTACCCCGTGTTGTTTGCATCGCCCCACGGATCCCACCAGATATCTACACGAAGGCGCACGTGCCCAAAAGCAAAGTAAGCCAGAATCGCGCCAACCGAAAATAGTGCAGCGCCAATGATGATCCACGAGCGTCGCTGAGTCGCGATGTACAGCATCAATACAAACAGCCCAAAGAACAATAATGAGGTGCCAAGATCTCGCTGAAAAACTAAGACACCTAACGAAATTACCCACGCCACCACGAGCGGGCCGACATCTTTTGGTCGCGGCAAGCCAACGCCAAAGACTTTGGTGCGTACTAGGGCTAGCGAGTCGCGCTTAATCACAAGATAGCCGGCGAAAAAGATAGTCAGGAAAATCTTCGAGGCTTCGGCCGGTTGAAAGGACAACCCAAAGATTCGAATCCACAGAGTTGCGCCATTCACGGTGTTACCGATGATCGGAAGTAATGGCAGGAGTAAGCCGAGAAGTCCGATCAAACCGAAGGTGTACGTGAAACGTTGCAGGCGTCGATGATCGCGAACCAAAATTAAGACAGCAATAAACAACACCACAGCAACGGTGAACCACGTGAGTTGTGCATACACGTCTGGCGTGGGAACGGGCGCATTATTACGGGCAGCGCGCAAGGCGGTGGCAACATCAATGCGGTAAATCATGACCAATCCCAAGATGGTGAGCAAGGTTGCTAAAGGCAAGAACAAGGGATCCGCATATTCAGCCTTTAAGCGAACAGCAACGTGCATTGCGCCAGCAAGGATGCCAACAATCACCACGGTGATCCACAACCGAGGTGTCATTCCTTCGCCAGTTGCCCAGGCAATCTGCATGGTGCCCGCTACGCCAAGTACCCAAGCACCAATGACCAGCATTAATTCTGTATTGCGTCGGTTGGGCTGGCGCGTGGGTACTGAAGTGAAGGCCATTAGCTCGCCGCTCCGGGGCATCCCGCAGTTGGAGTGGTTTGGCACTCAGCTGCGCGTTGAGTTAATTCGTTGATGATTCGTTGAGCATCGAGTGCATTCGCTGCAGGGATGCCTTTGCTGACGAGTTCTTGATCAAAGAGTGGCAGGTTGCCTACCGGCACGTGACTATCAGTTGAAACGGAAGTCAGAGAGATTCCGATGAGTGAACCTGGAACACCGTTGTACACGGCCACTGTTCCGGTACCTGGGTTGCCAAGAACACTGACGTACCACTGGGTGCTTATCCACATACGGCCAAGAACGCCACCAATGACGAGCAGCACAGCGATGAGTCCAAACACCACACCTGTGTGGACGTATCGGCGTCGTCGAACCTCTCGAGTGCGAACCTCGAGTGCGCTTTCTGGTGTGGTGGCGGCAGCTCGAGCTGTAGCAAGCAAAATATTTTCAGGATCGGGTTCCGCGTCGAGCGGGAATTGCACGAGGGGCAAGCGCTCACGAACCCGCAGTTCGCCAGCAGCTCCAACGACAACAGGCAAAGTCTGTGAATCTTCAATGTCTAATTCGAAGTCAATAACATCGGCCACCACAACAGTGACATTGTCAGGAGCACCGCGTTCAAGTGCAAGATCAACAAGACGGCTCACACAGCCGGTTGGTTCGCCGGTTGATAGTAAGGAATGAATTTCCTGTGATGTGAGAACTCCCGAAAGTCCGTCCGAACACAAGAGCAGGCGATCATCTGCTCGAGCTTCACGCACGGAGAGGTCTGCTTCAACTGGATTCACACCATCGAGTGCACGCATGAGAAGGGATCGACGAGGATGACTTGCTGCTTCTTCTTCTGAGATTTCGCCAGCATCAACCAGCGTTTGGACGTAGGTGTGGTCATGAGTGAGTTGCGAAAGTTCGCCGCCCCGAAGCAGGTATGCGCGTGAATCACCAACGTGAACGATGGCCATGCGATCGCCAGTCCAGTAGATGCCGGTGACTGTTGTACCCATACCTTGCACTTCTTCATCTGCCTGCACCATTGCAACAAGGGTGCCGGCAATGCGATCGACAACGTCATTGAGGGCCATCACGGGTTCAGTTGGCGGGTGCGCATCAAGTTCGGCAAGCATTGCTACCGCGGTTGCTGAGGCAAGTTCGCCAGCCGCATGACCGCCCATGCCGTCGGCAACAACAAGCAAACGAGGTCCGGCGTAGCCAGAGTCTTCATTTCCTGGACGCACGAGTCCAACATCTGAGCGAGCGGCGTATCGCAACTGCATCTGTTGTCCGCTTTATTTCTGCAAGAGCAACGTGGTGCGACCTACGCGCAAAGGCACACCAACAGGAAGTGCTGTTGGCGCCGTAATGCGCGTGCGGTCAATCCACGTGCCATTCGTTGAACCCAAATCCTCGACCATCCACACACCGTCGGTATTGAACACACGGGTGTGCCTACTTGATGCGTAATCGTCATCGACGACAACGGTTGAATCAGGGGCGCGGCCAATAGTGACGTCTGCAGTTAGGAGTGGAACAACGGTGCCGGCAAGAGCACCCTCGGTGACGAGCAGTTTTGCCCCGCGAACTTTGGAGGTTTTAGCTTTTGGCATTTTTACTGGCTTAGGTGTTCGAGCGGTGCGTCCTAAAGCAATGGGGCGAGCCTCTGCAGGCTGCAAAAGATCGCGACGCAAAACCATGACCGCTGCGAGAACGAACAGCCAAAGTAAGCCCAGGAAGGCTAGCCGGGCGAGTGTAAGTCCGAGTTCGGACACGGCTTAGCTGTTCCGAAAGACGAGAGTTGTTGAACCGATTTGAATAGCCGTTCCTTCGGTCAGGGCGAGGTCAGTGATGCGCTTGCCATCGACCATCGTGCCGTTGGTGGAATTCAAATCACGAACGATTAAGGGTGAACCCATCACAATTTCGCAGTGGTTACGCGAAGCACCAGGATCGTCAATGCGGATATCAACGTCGGCACCTCGGCCGATGCGAGTGATGGCACGAACAAGTGGGTAAGCGGTGCGACCAATTTCAAGACGTGGCTGATGGGCGATGACCGCAGCTTCGGCAGCGCTATCTAGATCAGTGGTGCCTTGAGCAGCTACTTCGGCGCGGGCCTCACTGCGCACCCGGAAAATTCCGGTATCGAGTTCATCATCTTGGGAGATGACGATTTGCACCGTACCGAGCAAGGTATAGCGCTGCTCGGTTGCGTAGCCCTTGACCAAGTTAGTGAGTTCACTCTGCAGGGCATCCCGAAACACCGCGAGGCGGGTGTAATCGTGAGCAGAAAGTTCAATATGAAAGATATTGGGAACGATGGTGCGCTCCCGATCGATGATCGCGGCACGGTCGTCGAGTTCACGTTGGAGGGCAGATGCGATCTCAACTGGCTGCACTTCGGCTTTAAATGCCCGCGCAAAAGCTCCGTTCACCATCCGGTCGAGGGAATCCTCAAACCGAGTAAGCAGACCCACAAGAACCCCATTTTCTCGATAGCAGTTCGTTCATGCTACCCCGACTTCGTGAGGAAACTCGCGACTGTGCTGAGAGCTATCACCGGTTATCCACAGTTAAGTTCGGTCAGAAGTTCACGCTGAAAGAATTGCTGCTTCCAAACGTGAAAGCGATTCCTGCATCATGTCTGTGGTGACGATGGGCCAGGAAACTCGAGTGCGCAATTTCTCTGGCACCCCACTCCAGTCCATGTAGTTCTCTACAAGTGTTAAAGAACTATCTAATGGTGTGAGTCGAATGCCATAGATATGGCCAAACTTAGGGCGGCCAACGACTCCCACGGTCCACTCCAGCACCCGGTTGGCTTCAATCGCAGTGACCTCGTTTTCCACCTGGTATTTGCCCATTTCTGGGATATCCCCCAAGGATTCGCGGTCCATGTCCATCAAGAACAGGTCGCCGACGGCGTTGAGTTGGTGATTTTCGGGTGCTGAAACCAAGGACCCTGAGCCGTCCATCGCCACATGGCCATCAGGCAAGGTGATCATCGAGAAGATCACTTCAGCGGAAGCTGGGATCTCGCGGCTAACAGAAACTCGCATGGATTCAGACATAAAACTCCTTGAGGAATGAGAGTTCACAAGTGAAGGGAAACCAAAGGTTGAGAACTGGGACAATACCTCTATATATATGCCTGTAGGCTTGAGTAGCCTTAAAAGTAATGCGCGAGTGGCGGAACGGCAGACGCGCAGCGTTCAGGTCGCTGTATTCGAAAGAGTGTGGGAGTTCAAATCTCCTCTCGCGCACCAAATCCCCTCATGAAAGTGGGGGGATTTTTCTTTGTCCTGGTAAATGCGGGTTCAATTCAACGGCAAGATATGGGAATGACTGAACTATCTCGCCGCACATTCATGGCAACTGGCGCTGCTGCTGTCGCCGGAGCTGCTCTCGTCTCCCAGACCGAAACTGCGCAGGCAGTTCAAGCAGGATCGCGCGCCAGAGCTGGTGCTCCTAACGTTGTGATGATTACGGTCGATGAGATGCGCTTTCCGCAGACCTTCCCAGCAGGCATCAAGACGCCAGAGGAGTTCTTGAAGGCCTTCATGCCTAACTTGGCAAAGTTGTGGACTCGAGGCGTGAAATTCTCCAATCACTACACCGCCGGCACGGCGTGCAGCCCTTCGCGAGCAAGTTTGGTTACGGGTTTGTATCCGCATCAAAACTGGTGCCTACAAACGCGCAAGGGAAATCAGCCTGGATCAGCGGGACCAAATGCTCCCGCGTTGCAACGCGAATTTCCAACCTACGGAAAATTAATGCGCGAGGCAGGTTATGCAACGCCATACGTCGGCAAGTGGCACCTGTCTAATGCGCCAGAAACCTCAACTGACCCAGCTGCACCGTTTTACCTGAGTGCATACGGCTTTGAAGGACTAACGATTCCAGACCCCATTGGCACCAATGGCCAAGGCACCTATGGCGACGGCGATATTGCAGCACAAGCGGCAACTTGGTTAGAAGCTCGCAAGCCGCATGAGCGCCCATTTTGTTTAACTGTTGGTTTCGTGAATCCGCATGACAAAGAATTCTTTTGGAGCGGAACAGAAGCCACGACCTACAACAATCTGTTTAAACGAGCAGGAGCAACCGCTGCTGTGACCTATGACGCGGCCCCTCCCCTTGATACTCCGAAGGCTTACGGGTACACCTTGCCTGCCAACTGGGAATCAGCAGCAACCTTGGCGGCGAATAAGCCGGGCGCGCAGGTGTTTGCTCGTTCCTTCACCGATTTGATGTGGGGCGGTGTTACTGATGACCCAACAGTGACAACTGCTTATTCACTTGCTGATTACCCAGGTGTTCCCGGGGCAAAGATTGCAAATGCGCCTTTTGGCTATTGGACGCGCAGCCTTGATAGTTACACGCAAATTTTGAATCTTGTTGATCAGCACATTGGCGCAGTGGTGAATTCAATTCCTGAAAGTATTCGCGACAACACTGTCATCATCATGACGGCAGATCATGGTGATTACGCAGGCGCGCACGGATTTGCGTCGAATAAAGCCGGCAGCATGTATCAAGAAGCAGTACAGGTTCCCTTGATTGTTGTTGATCCACGTGAGCGAATCACTGGCGATACCAACAAGGTTCGAACTCAACTTACTTCGAGTGTCGACATCGTGCCGATGCTGGCAACGATCGCGCACGGTGATCGCGAATGGCTCAAAGGTGATCTTGCAGAGGTATACCAAGAGCGATTGAACTTGCTGCCCTTGCTGAAGTCGAATACAGCTCGCGGACGCGATCACGTGATCATGGCATCGGATGAGTGGGTACCGGGCTTCTACGTGTACAACAATGCGCGACGTCACATTCTTGGAATTCGCACCGCAGACACCAAAGTTGCTAGCTACACAAATTGGAATACAACTGGTGTTGCTGATCTTTCAACGATGCAGGTGGAGTCATACGACTACAGCACTGCGCGTGGCCGCCTCGAACTAGATAATCAGCAAGGCCAAACAGCTAAGGCGCAAGAGCAGTTGAAGTTGTTGATGGGACGCTATAACCGCGGTGCGATGGCTGCACCGCTGCCCGCGCGTTTTCGCGGGGCTGTTGCGCGTGGCAAGTCAGAGTATTTGGCTTACATCGCGTTTTTGGACAGTCTCAATGCGAATGGATCGTCAAATATCACTCGGCCAAACGGAATCAAGGAATACATGCACCTGGGCTAAGTCAAGAACTGCGGTGATCGATGTGCGGGAATTACTTCGCGAGATCCCATTGCACGCCCTCAGGTGTGTCGCGCACTTCAATACCGGCGGCAGTAAGCGAATCGCGAACGAGATCGCTCATCGCATAATCCTTATTTTCGCGGGCTAGCTTGCGCACGTTCAGAGCGACGTCAACGAGTGGTGAAAGCAGCGTTCGGGGATCTTGTAATCCGCTGTGCGCAGCATCTGCTAACTCAACTAACATCGTGCGTAGTTCTTGATGCGCAGCAGCGTCAGTAGCGAAAACTGCATCTTCAGTACTCAAAACTGCAGCAAGCGCAGCGCTTGAGTCACCGGACTGCAGGGCTTCCCTGAAAGTTGCAAGCAGATCTGAGTTTGCAATCAGGTCAGTGGTAGCTGCAATTTCTACAGTGTTCGTGCTGTGTAGTGCTTCGCGCATTGCATCAACGGTTGTCGAATCGCCACTTGCGATAAATACTGACTTGCCACTTTGTCGAAGGGTGAGCCCACCGGCACCGTGCACGGAAACTGCTCCGGTACCCACTTCAATCACCACGGCAGTGTGTTCGTCGACTCCAATGATTCCAGCTCCGTCATGAAGTTGGGTTTCTAGGATTTCAAGTCGGTGCATGCCGATATAGCAGCAACTCGTATCGTGACGACCACCTTCGCGATTATCAAAGTGGGGGACGACAGCCGCACGAATGCCGAGTAGATCGCCAAGCAAATTGAGTCCGGCTAACCAGTAGGGATCTTCGCCCACTTTATAAATTTCATACACCGGAATTGCATGAACACCGATGGTTGCTGCGGCTGCGCTTCCGGTGACCAGCGTTCCGCCACGACGAACGAGGTCGGCAAATGCTGCCGGGATCGCGGTGTCTGTCCATTGATTCAATGCGTATGACGGGCTTCCAGGACCCGCCAGCACCCACGAGGCTTGCTGCAACTGCGAAAGGGTGCGTTCGTGTTCGACTTTTGATGCGTCCTTGCGGCGCCACTGCGCTAGTTCGATTTTGGCGCCGACCGATTCATCAAAATATTGCTGGTATTTCGCACCGAGATCATCGGCGTTGACCTGAAAGCCATAAGGCGTATCGATCATGTATTTGGTGCTGTCGCCCAGTTCTTTCATCAGGGTGCGATGAAGCTTGACCATCGTCGGGGCGTTCTCACCCGAACCCATAATGACCAGACGACCACTCATTGGTCCAGCATGGCGCAATTACACCGGTGAGCAAAACGTGAGCCCTTCTTTTATGACAAAGGGCTCACTTTGGTCAGGCAGGAGAAACTTAAGTCGTGGTCATGTACACCGCGGACTTACCGTCAAGTCCGACGAGGCCACCATCACTATTACCGCATTGATCAGCATCGGCCTGACACGGACCCATTTCAACTCCGAAGTAATGCGGGCCCTTCTGGCCCAATTCAGCGTTGATAGTGAACTTGCCGGCTTTATTGACTTGCGCACAAGCCCCATCAAGTGTGGTCCACGGCCAAGACCCGTTGGACTCCGCGGTTGCCTTGTAGCGCGTGAGGCAGACGATGTTGTCGCCTTTAGTCCACGAGGCAAGATTCTTCAATGCTGATGTGCTGAGCGAGCCTTTGAAAATCACCGTTTGACCAGCGGGAACGCTTGCTTGATTCACCGTGAGGCAGGCGTAGTTGCTGCTTCCGCACGTGGTTTTTGAGGGTGTGGGTGCTGCTGCAAAGGCAGGTGCTGCCGCTAAACCGACAAGCGATGACACTGCGACGGCAGTCATTGCAACCTTGCGAAGACGCATAGTGAACCTCCATGTTCGAGCTCGTGTCTTAACGGTACGGGGAAGTTAAAGCCGCGATCGTGGGTCCAAAGTCCTGACTTTTATTAGTCGGCGGAACGCGAGACATCTTCCCAAGCGCGGAAATCATTGAGGCGGCGCTCGTAAAATGAATGCAGAACGTCGACCGCCTGGTTACCCAAGAGCAGGCGCAACGGTGGCTTTTCGGCGTCAACAACCGTCATCAACGCTTGAACACTGTTGTCAGCGTTTGATCCAGCAGAGGTTGCCAGCAGCTTGCCGAGTTTTTCGTGTGACTCAACATAGGCAGGGTGGATTTCAGAGTTGCGACGTCCTGCGGTGCCAAAACCAGTGGCATATCCACCAGGCTCAATGAGCGTCACCTTGATTCCGAACTTGCGTACTTCCTGAGATAGGGCTTCCGTCATTCCTTCCAGCGCCCACTTGGATCCGCTGTATAGGCCCATGCCACCTGAAGCAGTCAGGCCACTCAGGCTGCTCACCTGGATGATGTGACCGGAACCTTGAGCGCGAAGAATTGGCAGCGCAGCCTGAGTAACCCAGATCGGACCGAACACGTTGGTCTCAAACTGAGCTCGGATCTCGGCTTCAGTGAGTTCTTCGAAGTAGCCCATATGGCCGTAACCGGCATTGTTCACAATCACATCGAGGCGACCGAAGTGGTCATGTGCCTGTTGAACGGCAGCTTCAACGGCAGCTTTATCTGTGACATCAAGTTTCAAGGGGAGGATGGAATCACCAAACTTGGCGACGAGATCATCAAGGGGAGCCAGATCACGGGCGGTGGCAACGACCTTGTCGCCGCGCTCCAGCGCTGCTTGCGTCCAGATTTTCCCGAATCCTCGGGAGGTGCCAGTGATGAACCAAACCTTCATAATTTCTCCTCGATTGAATGCTTGACGAGAATACCCGCTGTCTTGCTGACCACACTGCAGTTTCTCCAAGGCGACTCGAACAACTGTGACGAGCAAATCAATGATTGTTTCGATTTCGCGGTCGCGTAGTTCAGAACCACATAGAGTTTCGCGTGTGGCTACCTACTCTTTCGTCGTTGGGCCACTGGCGCGCGTCCACGTGACCTTTGTTGACGAGTTGAAGGCCTACACGGATGAAGCGGCTATCGAACTCGTCAAGGAATTTCTGACAGAGTCGGAACGTGCGACTTGGGAAAATATGCAAGCACAAGCGACGCGGAAAATGGAATGGCTGCTTGGCCGGATCGCCTTGAAAGATGCGGTGAGTGAATACATCCTAGAAACTCAACTCACCAAGATAGATGCGAAAACGATTGAAATAACTCGCTCTGAAGAAGGCGCACCTGGAGTGGCCTGGACCAACGAAAATTCATTGCCACTACCTGTAATTTCGCTTGCGCACACGGCACGTGTGATCGTTGCCGCGGTTGCCAGTGCCGACGCCGTGGGAGTGGACGTCGAAAAAGCAGATCGACTTGCCCCGGCAGTTGCGCGGGTGCTCACCGAAACTGAAACAAAACTCCTGGCAGCTGGCCGCATCACTTTGCTGAGTGCTGTCGTTGCAAAAGAGGCGGCAGCGAAAGCAGTGGGCGTGGGCCTTGGTGGAGACCTTCGACGATGGCCGATCGTTCATACCGAAGGTTCTCAACATTTTGTTACCTTTACTGATGATGAAGAATTGGCGCTAGTCGTTGACTTCCTTGAAGTGCCTAATTTGGTTCTCGGCGTTTGTGTGATCGTTTAAGCCAGATCAGGAAGTTGCATCTGCTTTGGGCAGCCGCGCAGAAGTTGCAAGATCGAGGACTTTTCAAGGGAATCCACCGCCAAGCGCCAGCGATATTTCACGCCAATCCAAGCTTTGACATATCGGCAGGTATCCGCAGTATTCGGCGGCAGCCATTCGGCTGGATCTTGATCACTCTTTGAGCGATTCGATGAAGCGGACACGGCGATGAGTGAGTTGGCATAACCAAGATCGTTGGCGAAAGCTTTGCGCTTGTCTGGAGTCCACCGCCAGGCACCCGAATCCCAAGCTTCCTTCAGTGGAACTTGATGGTCGATGTCGAAGGTGCGGGCATTGGAGGTCGTGACGCCGTCATAAACGGAATGCCACAGGCCATCAACAACCGTGCAGCCAGAGGCGCTCCCTGAAACGGCATCGCGAATCAGCACATCTTGACGTGTTGTGCAGCCACCTTGGGTGATCCAGTGTTTAAAGAGCGAGCGGTCATAACCGCCTTGGTGTTCTGGTGAAACTGGTAGGGAATTCAGTAACGTCTGCGCATTTTGAGTCGTTGCTTGTGCTGGTGCAAGAGCAACGACCCCGCAAGTCATAAGCAGACTCGCGAGGCCGATAGCTACTGCGCTCCCCCGATGCATATCTGCACCGTAGGGCACACGGGCAAAGGCTTCTTATTAAAGGGTGTCGAGTACGCATTCTGCCGTTGAAGCCAGAACGTTGAATCCGTCTTCTTCTGGCAGGAACTGGGTGACGACGCCATCTTCGATCACCATGGCGTAGCGCTTGGAGCGCAGACCGCCAAGGGCCGGTGCATCAACATCCATGCCAACCGCCTTGGTGAAGGCTCCCTGTGGATCGGCCGCCATCACGAATTGCTCGCCTACACCTTGAGCTTTGCCCCACGCATCCATCACGAACGCATCGTTGACTGCAAGGCAGACGATTGCGTCGACACCCTTGGCGGACAACTCAGCAGCTTTGTTCACAAAGCCAGGAAGATGCATTTTGGAACAACCTGGAGTGAAGGCTCCCGGAACTGCAAAGAGCACGACTTTGCCCTTGCTCAGGATCTCTTTTGAAGACACAGGTGTTGGGCGATCTTCAGGGATAATGAACAGTTCAACGTCAGGAATGGTGTCACCGATAGCAATAGTCATAAGGCAACCCTAAGTGGAGGCGACTTTGACCGCTGCTGAGTTGTCATTTGTATACCCCCAGGGGTATCCTATTGTTCACCGAACATCTTGGAGGAATCATGTGTAGCCCAGTGAAATGTGCAAAGTGCAACAAGGTCACCTGGCAAGGCTGTGGTGAGCACATTGATCAAGTGAAGTCGATGTTTACACCTGAAGAATGGTGCACCTGCGAGCGCTAGTAGCTGCAACACCATAAAAACTTTCGGCCCGGAACTCCCACAAGGAGTCCGGGCCGAAACTTTTGAGAAATCTGAAGTGTCAGTTTCGGATGAACTTGTTTGAGTCAAGTTCCAGATACTTGCCCTTCGCTGGCGCACTCAAGGCAATATCTGCACCGATTGGCACGTCACCTGACACCCACACGGTGATCTTGTTGCCGTTTTTCTTCACCAGGCAATCTGCCATCGCATCCATAACCCTGCTGCGCAATAGCGGGCCACATGTAACAACGATGCTCGCCTTTTGGCCTGCATTCGTCTTGAGCATCTTGTTCACGATGATGTTGTTGCCAGCATGCAATTTGGCGGGAGCCTTCCAGTTGATAACAACTTGTGGGATTCCAATTGCAACCACTGTTTCGACAGTAAGAATCTTTCCATCCCTGTCTTTGATC
>CAFBPZ010000009.1_pt1 | contig 23648 bp, 25 predicted proteins | sample 7269841 | NCBI WGS metagenome assembly CAFBPZ01 (sample SAMEA6814166, study PRJEB35770) | freshwater metagenome | biome: Freshwater; feature: Freshwater reservoir; material: water | place: Czech Republic | collected 2017-06-27 | depth 30m m
AGCTCGGCTTCTGCAACAGATTCTTCGAATCGTTGCTCAGCGACACGTGTGGGATTTGCGAAACAAGTCTGAATCGTTGATCGCACACGTATAGCCGGAGCCAACATGTTGTATTTCTTGACGATCGCTTCGCCAACACCTGGGATCGCCATGATCGGCAAGGTGATGTTGGCTTTATTGGGGCTGATGTCGGGAAGCGCAGGTGAGATCAGGGTGAGTGTGCGAACAAGATCAGGACGACGAGCCGCAACTTGTAGCGCGACTGCTCCACCCATGGAGTTTCCGAAAAGATGAACTGGCTTTCCTTCAAGCTGCTGCTCGATGAAATCAACAGCCGCTCGGGCATGACCCAACGGCGTGTAGTTGCCATCTCGAGGTGGCGGTGACATGCCAAATCCTGGAAGGTCCAGGGCCCACATCGAAAGATGGGGAAGCAGATTGCCCATCAGATCGGTCCAGTTCAAAGATGAGCCGCCAAGGCCATGGAGCATGAGGGCTGGCTCAGCATCCGGATTGGCAGATTGAGCGTGGCGGAAGGTCAGCGTTCGCGCAGGGAAGAAAACTTCATCGCGCGGCCAAGGCTTAATTAGTACTGACACCCCTCAAGGGTACATATATTTAAGACACTGACACGATGTGCTTCTAGTAACGAGCAAGGGAATGAACATGGAAATCAAGATTGGCGTCCAGTACTCACCACGTGAGATCTCCCTTGAGAGCGAAGATAAGCCTGCCGATATCACCGCAGCCGTCGATACTGCCATCGCCAAGGGCAGCATCTTGAAGCTCACTGATGACCGCGGCCGTACCGTGATCATCCCCGGCGACAAGATCACCTACGTGGAGCTTGGCCCGGCTTCCTCACGCAAGGTCGGTTTCGGTCACTAATTGGGATTGACCGCTCGAAATTACTTCAGTAACCCAGCCGACTAGACTCGGTAGTCACCGTGGTTGGTACGGGCATTCCACCTTCCGCCCCACGAGCAGACACTGGGGAGTCACCCTGAGCACTTCATCAACCGTTGACCCAACGAGCGCACCTACCTTCGCGGAACTGGGCACCGATCCAAAGATCGTTGCTGCCCTCCTCGAAGATGGCATTGAGCGCGCATTCCCGATTCAGGAAATGTGCCTATCGATGGCTCTCGAAGGTCGCGACATCATCGGCCAAGCCAAGACCGGAACCGGTAAAACTCTGGGCTTTGGCATTCCACTCCTTCAGCGCATTGACCTGGAAGGTGATCGCGATAAGCCACAGGCCATCGTGATTTGCCCGACTCGTGAACTCGGCTTGCAGGTTGCAACTGACCTCGAGCGCGCTGGCCGCCTTCGTGGCGTCAAGGTGCTTGCCGTCTATGGCGGTCGGGCATACGAGCCTCAGATTGAAGCTCTCAAGAACGGCGTCGATGTTGTTGTCGGAACTCCAGGTCGCATCATCGACTTGTCGAACCGTCGCGATCTTGATTTGAGCGGCATTCGCACACTCGTTCTTGACGAAGCTGACGAAATGCTCGACATGGGTTTCTTGCCTGACGTTGAGCGCATCGTTTCGGCTGTTCCTGCCAAGCGCCAAACAATGTTGTTCTCGGCAACGATGCCAGGTCAGATCGTGAACTTGGCTCGTCGCTACATGACTACACCAACACATATTCGTGCAAGTGAGCCCGGCAGTGACAGTGAAACTGTTGACGCAATCGAGCAGCATGTATGGCGTGCCCACCCACTCGACAAAATCGAAGTGGTCGCTCGCGTACTGCAGGCCGAAAGTCGCCAACTCGCGATGATCTTCACGCGCACCAAGCGCAAGGCTCAGAAAATTGCTGACGATCTCACCGAGCGCGGCTTCGCAGTTGGATCCGTTCACGGAGACCTTGGCCAAGGTGCACGCGAGCAGGCGCTGCGCGCTTTCCGCAATGGCAAGGTCGACATTTTGGTGTGTACCGATGTTGCCGCCCGCGGTATTGACGTTGACAACGTGACTCACGTTATTAACTACGAATGCCCTGATGACGAAAAAACGTACGTGCACCGCATCGGCCGCACAGGCCGCGCGGGTAACTCTGGTGTTGCAGTGACTCTTGTTGACTGGGAAGACATTGCTCGTTGGCAGATGATCGATCGCGCTTTGAAGCTTCCGTTCAAGGATCCGATTGAAACTTATTCAACGAGTGATCACCTTTACACCGGCTTGCAGATTCCAGCTGGCACTACTGGTCGTTTGCCAAAGGCTGGTCAAACCCGTGAAGGCTTAACTGCTGAAAACCTTGAAGATCTTGGCGAAACTGGCAAGAAGAAGCCAGAAGGCCGTAACGATAGGGATCATGGCAAACCTCGCGGAGATAAGTCACGCAATGATCGCGCGCGTAACGATCGACCACGTGGCGACAAGACACAAGCAGATAAGCCACGCTCTGACAAAGCTCACTCAGACAAGCCACGCGCCGAGAAATCCGACGTAACAAAGCCACAGAGTGCAGCACCAAAGGGTGATGAGGCTGCGATGAAGACTGAAAAAGCACGGGAACGCCGTCGTACGCGCAGTGGCAAACCAGCAGTGCCTATCGCTGAATAGTTACAGCGCAACTATTGCTCGCGCAAGTGCACGATAGTTCTGAGCACCAATGCTTTTTGGTGCTGTCGATAACACAGTGCGACCTGCGGCTGGAGCTTCGGCAAACCTGATCGACCTGTGGATCGCTGGCAATACTTCGACACCGTAAGTTGCCGGCAGATCAGCAAGTACCGCGCGAGCATGGGTGGTGCGCCCGTCAAATTGAGTAGGAATAATTCCGGCGACTTTGAGTTCCGGATTTGCATACTTGCGAACATCCGCGACAGTTTGAAGTAACTGGCCCACGCCTCGATGTGACAAGGTTTCGCACTGCAACGGAATTGCAACGGAGTTCGCGGCGATGAGCGCCCCAACCGTGACGATGCCCAGTGAAGGTGCACAATCTAAAAGAATCCAGTCATATGAGTTTTGCAAAGGTTCCAGCGCATTGCGCACACTGAACTCCCGGCCCTTAGTTGTGGCGAGCGCCGCATCTGCATCTGCTAACCGAATCGTTGCAGGCAAGAGATCGACACTTTCTGCAGTCTTAATGATCGCGGTTTTCGGTGCAGCATGGTCAATCAAAATCTCGCGGGTGCAAATCTCCACGTCTTCAGGGTCAATTCCCAAACTGAAGGTTGCACAAGCTTGAGCATCCAGATCCACCACGAGCACGCGATATCCCAGTTCGGCTAGTGCTGCGCCAACGGAAACAACTGTTGTGGTCTTGCCCACTCCACCTTTCTGGTTTGCGAAAGCGAGAACATGGGCCATTCCTGCATTGTGCCCGATGAACGCCTACCCTTAGTGACCATGCGGTTCGAATATTCACTCGATGGCAGCGTGGAAGAGCTCAAGGCTCTGCGCTCCAGCGTGGAAATCTGGGCAGCAACAATCCCCCACCTCGCCGACGAGCTCTTGATCGTGGTGAGTGAACTGGCCGCTAACGCCATCACCCATGGCCAAGCCCCGGCTCAGGTTGCGATTCGAGGCTCGGGTCAGAGCGTTCGATTGAGCGTGCGGCAATATCTTCGGACGCCAACGACCTTTCCTTGGATGTCACGCGAGAACCACGGGCGCCAAGGGCTAAGACTGGTTGACCGACTTAGCACCTCGTGGGGCTGGGGCTCTACAGCCAGCACCCTCATGGTGTGGGCTGAACTGCAGTAGTTCCCCATACCGCGAGACACCTGGCGCACTCTTGAGGTTTACGGCGGTAACCTTTCACAATGACCACAAGCGCCTCACGGGTATTTCTAGCCCGCCTCGCCGGAGTGCGCGTCTTTGATCCCAATGGCGAGCAACTGGGCAAGGTCCGCGACAGCATCATCGTGCTGCGTAGTTCCAACCCCCGACTGACCGGACTCGTGGTGGAAGTTCAAGCCCGCCGACGCATCTTCGTGCCCATGTCGAAGGTCACCTCGATTGACGCTAATCAAATTATTGTGACCGGTGTTGTGAACTTGCGTCGTTTTGCTAAGCGACCAAACGAAACGCTCTTAACCGCTGAACTTTTGGATCGAACCGTGGACCTACTCGAAACAGGTGAACTGGTTTCAGTTATCGATGTCGGCGTTGAACGTGATCGCGCCCAAGACTGGATCGTCACTCAACTCTTTATTCAAAAAGGCAGCGGCGGTTTTCGGCGTCGCGGCGAGCGAATGGTTGTTGACTGGAATGAAGTACACGGGCTGACGCTGCCCAGCACTGCTGATCAAGATGCGACCTCGATGATCGAATCAATCGACAAACTTCGCCCTGCCGACATTGCTGCATTGATTCAGGAACTCCCGATCAAACGTCAGATGGAAATCGCGCGTCAACTCAACGATGACCGTCTTGCCGATGTACTCGAAGAACTTCCTGAAGATGACCGCGTTGAAATCGTGCAGTTACTTGAAGTAGAACGCGCCGCCGACGTCTTGGAAGAGATGGATCCTGACGACGCTGCCGATCTCATCTCCGAACTGCCACCCGAGCGGGCAGCTGATCTTCTCCAGCGGATGGAACCCGAAGAAGCTGAAGAGATTCGTCGATTGCTTTCCTACGATGACTTCAGCGCTGGCGGCATGATGACAACTGAGCCAGTGGTCATGTCAACGGATGCAACGGTTGCTGACGCACTAGCCCGTATCCGCAACCCGGATCTCTCGCCTGCTTTAGCCTCGCAGGTCTACGTGACACGGAGCCCTACAGAGACTCCGACAGGTAGATACCTAGGCACTTGCCATTTCCAACGTTTACTTCGTGAGCCACCAGCCACTTTGGTGTCGTCTCTAGTTGATACCGATTTGGTTCCGGTACGGCCAGAAGCACCGTTGGGCCAAATCACGCGAACCTTCGCCGCCTACAACCTTGCCGCTTTGCCAGTGGTTGACGAACATGGCCATCTTCTTGGTGCCGTAACAGTTGACGACCTCATCGACCACATGCTGCCTGAAGACTGGCGCGAGAACGATGGGGATGAACGTGGTTAGCCGCCCAACCCGTCGTGCGACGCGACTGGATCAGCCCTACGAGCGCAGTCGCTCGGTGCGAGACAACTACGACCCAGAGCGCTTTGGGCGAATTTCAGAAAGTGTTGCTCGACACATCGGTTCTTGGGCATTCATCGCTTGGATGACCGCAGCAATAGCCGCCTGGGTTTTGATCAACACGGTCGGCCCATCGGGTTGGCGGATCGATGTTTTCCCCTTCATTTTCTTGACGTTGATGCTCTCGCTTCAGGCTTCTTATGCTGCGCCGCTAATTTTGTTGGCTCAGAATCGGCAATCTGACCGAGATCGGGTGCAGTATCAAGAAGACCGGCTACGCACCGAACGTCTCCTGGCCGATAGCGACTACCTCGCTCGAGAAATTGCTGCCTTACGTCTGGCTTTGGGTGAGATCGCCACCCGCGATTACATCCGAGGTGAACTTCGAGACATGGTTGCCGACCTTCGCGAGCAGATCGAGGCCCTGAAGGCCGCGTCTGAGCCAGTTCAGCGGGACCGCACGAACGAGCGCTAGTTAGGTTCGCCTAACATCGGGTACATGCAACCCAATCTTGAAGCCCTAAACGCTGCCCTAGCAACAGTGAACGACCCCGAGATTCATCGGCCGATAACTGAACTTGGCATGTTGAAATCAGTGGAAGCTGACGACAAGGGCGTGGTCAAGGTTGCCGTCTACCTCACAGTTTCAGGTTGCCCAATGCGTGACACGATCACCGACCGCGTGACCGCTGCTGTGATGACCGTTGCCGGCGTCACCAAGGTTGAAGTTGAACTCGACGTTATGAGCGATGAGCAGCGTGCTGCGATGAAGAAGACTTTGCGTGGCGATGAGAAGGAAAACCCATTCAATAAGCCCGGCAGCACTACCCGCATTTATGCGATTGCCTCTGGCAAAGGTGGAGTTGGAAAGTCATCGGTCACAGCGAACCTCGCGGCGGCGATGGCCGACATGGGTCTGCGCGTTGGGTTGATCGACGCAGACATTTACGGTCACTCCATCCCTCGCATGCTTGACGCTCTTGATGCGCCAACCATGGTGGAAGGCATGATCATGCCGCCAACTGGTTACGGCGTCAGCGTCATCTCAATGTTGGCCTTCAAGCCAGGCGGTGTCACACAGCCGGTTGCCTTCCGTGGACCAATGCTGCACCGCGCGCTTGAGCAATTCATTACTGACGTGTGGTGGGGCGACCTAGACGTGTTGCTGCTTGATCTCCCACCTGGCACGGGCGACATCGCAATTTCAGCTGCGCAGTTGCTACCAACTGCCGAACTCGTCATCGTCACGACTCCACAAATGGCTGCAGCCGATGTTGCAGTGCGCGCCGGTACTTTGGCTGAACAGACACATCAAAAAGTTGCTGGTGTGATTGAGAATATGAGCAGTTTCCCTTGCCCGCATTGTGGCGAACCGATGGATCTTTTCGGCACCGGTGGCGGCAAGTTGGTTGCTGATCAGATCGCCAAGGTGCTCGGTACGGAAACCCCAATGCTCGGTCAGATCCCCTTTGATGTTGCATTGCGTGAAGGTGGCGACGATGGCCGTCCACTCGTGATTAGTAATCCAGATGCACCCGCATCCATTGCACTTCGTGCCATTGCGGAGCGACTTGGTAAGCGTCCACGCGGACTAGCAGGGCTCTCACTGGGTATTACCCCGGCTGGTCGCTAACTACGGGTCGCTAACTAAGTAGCGTCAGGGTCAAACTTTGGTGCATTGATCGCGGGTTTTACTGCTTGCTGCGTCGGCTCATCTTTGAGAAGGCTCGAGACAATGTTCTTTGGATGAAAATCGGAGAAACCTCTGACGGTATCCATCGCCTCAGTGATGTCTAGGCCAGCTGAATCTGCAAGATCTTGTTTGGCACCTGCAGCCATCGTGCGAAGTTGCTTGAGCATCCGCGCTCCATCAGCTGCGGCCTTAGGCAATTTATCGGGCCCAAAGATGAGTAGCCCAATCGCCGCTAGGGCGAAGATCTCGCCAATGCCAATATCAAACACGTAGATAAGCCTACGCCCGCCTATTGCTTGGCGGAAGACGAGCCCAACGTGATGGTGGCGGTATTGGTCGAACCCTGACGTTTGTAGGTCACCTTGATTTGATCGCCAGGGGCATTCTCTCGAATTGCCACGACTAGCTCAGTTGCATCGTCGATGACTCGACCATCAATCTTGGTGATCAGGTCGTTCAGTTTCAGCCCAGCCACGTCAGCTGGGCCGCCACCCGTGATCTTGATGACCTTTGCCCCGGGGCCGGCAAAATTCGTATCGAGTGACACACCAATAACAGGTGTTTGTGAAGTTCCGGTCGCAATGATTTCTTCAGCAATTCGCTTGGCTGAATTCACTGGAATTGCAAAACCAAGCCCGATGCTGCCTGCTTCACTTCCATTAACCATGGATGCAATTGCGGAGTTAATTCCGATGACTTGTCCAGCTGCATTCAGCAACGGTCCACCCGAGTTACCTGGGTTGATCGCAGCATCTGTCTGAATGGCATCGATGAATGAGGCAGTTGCAGTGTCACCTGTGGTGACTGGTCGATTCAAAGCGCTAATAATTCCTGAGGTCACTGTTCCGGCTAGCCCTAAGGGTGCACCGATCGCTATTGCTGGATCGCCCACGCGAAGTGCATCGGAGTTACCTAGGATTGCAGCTGGAAGATTCGTCTTATTTACTCGCACAACAGCCAGGTCATAGGCCGGATTTGTGCCAACAACTTCACCCTTAAATGTGGTTCCATCAGTGAGAACCACACTCAAGCTTCCGCCATTTTTAGCCACGTCAACAACATGATTATTCGTCAAGATGTAGCCATCTGAACGGAAGACGAAACCAGAACCACTGCCTGCGTCGGTTTTGCCCTCGGCAAGAATTGAAACGACGGTTGGCAGAACCTTTTTCACTATCGCCGCGATCGAGTCTCCAGCCGCTGGTTCCAGCTGATTTGGAGCCGGGTCGGCCAAAGTCAGTTGAGATGAATCTTGGCTTTGGGTTACCGCCGCTGAGGTGGCCTCCGCCGCCCGCTTCCCAAGCACATAGCCACCAATGCCCGCGATGTTACCCACGACGAGGGCTGCCACCACCGCGATGAGGACCGTGCCAGTGATTCCTGGGCCGCGGCGCTTGGCAACAATCGGCACAAAGATTGACTCCGGCGCAGCAGGCCTGATCGTGGACTCTGGATCAAACTGGCTGGTCATGAAGCTCCTTAAAAATGGCTGGTCAGCCTCATCGGAGCGTAGACCCATTAGGCTAAAGACATTTCTCACACCTGTGGAGGTGCGTCATTTCTTCATCCCCATTACCTTCGAAGGCCTCATGGAACTACGCCGACGAATGGCTCGATGAATCTGAACAGATTCGAGCTGCTCGCGATAAGGCCAAAGAACTTGGCTGTACTCCTGTTGCCCCCTCGACTGCTCATACGCTTCGAGTTCTTGCACAAGCACTGAATGCTGAGGCCGTCGTTGAAGTCGGCACCGGTGCCGGCGTATCCGGTGCTGCTCTGCTTTCCGGAATGTCTGCTGATGGTGTCTTGACCTCAATCGACAACGAGGCCGAAATTCAACGCCTTGCTCGCGAGACATTGACGAGCCTTGGCTTTGATCACATTCGCGCTCGTCTGATCACGGGCCGGGCACTCGATGTGCTTCCACGTCTTACTGAGGGTGCGTACGACCTCGTGTTCATTGATGGCGACAGAACTGAATACCCAGCCGCACTCACCCTTGCTAAGCGCCTGCTTCGTGCAGGTGGCTTGGTCGCGTTCGACAACATGCTTACCGACGGCAGTGTTGCTGACCCAGCAAGCCGCAATTCAGAATCTGTTGCACTACGTGATGTGACTCATGCGCTTCGCGATGACGATCACTGGGTGCCGGCATTGCTCACCGTCGGAGCTGGTCTCTTGGTTGGCATCAAAGTTGGCGGCTAATCACCAGCTCTACTGAACACAGTCAGTCGCGGTACGGAGTTGGGCTTGGGTTGTTTCATTGACCTAGGCCCAATTTTTTTGCACCTAGACAGTGCCGCCAAATAATGCGGCAAAATAATGCGGCCTGAAAAAAAGAAAAAGGGCTGAGGGAAAACCCTCAGCCCTTTTTAACGTTTTCTAGGCAAAGACACCGAGCAGCGCCTCACCAAGGTTCTTTGCTTCTTCAGCGTTGAGTTCGACAACAAGCCGACCCCCGCCTTCAAGCGGAACGCGCATCACGTAACTGCGCCCTTCCTTGGTGCACTCGAGCGGGCCATCACCCGTTCGTGGCTTCATCGCGGCCATCGCGTCCCCTTTCGTCTCAAGTTCCATTATTCCGGATCGTCCAAGTGCCCGCGACCACAGGGCAGGGTTTTAGCCTTTTTGCTCGATTTGCTGTTCGATATATCGGCCGAGTTGCTTCAAGGAGTGCTTGACGCCAGCGATGAAGGCCGGTCGAACCAGCGGCCAGCCCAGACGCCCAAGGGCGCCCAGCGGCAGGTCAAGATCTTCGCTCCACAAGAAGCGGGATTGGCCACCAGCGAGCGCCACAACCTCCATGACACCGGTGCCCTTGACGACTCGGCCGGTGTGCAGCACATCGACGCGATAAGGCGCTTCCCAAGCAGTGATCGTCATGGTGTCTAAGAAGCCAATCTTGAAACCAAGATGCATGCCTGTGAAGGCGCTGAGTTCTGAGCCAACGGACCGGCCATCACCTTTGGTTACTTCAACCGTGGTGCCCACCATCCATTCGCCCTGGGCTGCCCAATCCGTGAATGCTGCAAAGACCTCTTCTATTGAGGCATTGATATCAACACTCGTGCGTACTTCAGTCATCTGTGTGCAACTCTCCGCGTAATCGATCATTGTCGGCTCGTAAGGTCTGGATCACTGCATCGACTTCGTCCATGCGATAACCACGGAACACCACGTCGAATTGTGGGTCGAGCGAATCAACTTCGGGGCGCAATTCTGGGCCGACTTCAGGCAGGCCTCCTTGTCGACCGACAACGAGAATGGTGGCGATCCCGATCACTGCAATCACGATAAAGATGACTGTCATTTGGATATCACACCATGAGCGACCACCCCGAAGTCACTCGCCCACCCAAACATGTCAGGCTATTGCCATGCCAACAGCCGGGCCGCTCATTCTTGGGAACCAAGAATTTGGAATCAACGACCGAGCGATCATGGCAATTGTCAATCGCACCCAAGATTCTTTCTTTAAAGGTGGATCGACTTTTAAGGATGAAGACGCCATGGCTGCGGTCATTTCAGCAGTTGAAGCCGGCGCCCATGTCATAGATATTGGCGGCGTCAAAGCAGGGCCTGGCGCAGAAATTGATCCACAAGAAGAGATCAAAAGAACTGCCGCCTTTGTTGCCCAAGTGCGCTCAGCCTTTCCGAACATCGTCATCAGCGTGGACACTTGGCGAGCTGAAGTTGGCCGAGCCGTATGTAAAGAAGGCGCTGATCTGCTCAATGACGCTTGGGGTGGCGTTGATCCTGGGCTCGCAGAAGTCGCAGCTGAATTCAATGTGGGTTTGGTCTGCACCCACGCAGGGGGCCAAGAACCTCGCACTCGCCCGCATCGAGTCCAATACGAAGATGTGATGGCATCGATTATTGAATACACCGTTGGCTTAGCGGAGCGTGCCGTGACTCTTGGTGTTCAGCCTGATCACATCATCATCGACCCGGGTCACGACTTCGGGAAAAACACTTCGCACTCACTCGAGGCAACTCGCAGGCTTGCTGAGATGGTCGATACCGGATGGCCCGTGCTGGTTTCTTTGTCACGCAAGGATTTTGTCGGTGAAGCTCTTGGTCTCACCGATCCCAATGAGCGGCTCGTGGGAACTCTTGCAGCAACCTCGATCTCTTCACTGCTTGGTGCGCGCATGTATCGCGTGCATGACGTCACACCGACAAAGCAGACGCTTGATATGGAACGGGCAATCGCTGGAGTTACACGGCCACGTTTGGCTAGACGCGCACTGGCTTAAAACAGTTCTTGTAGCAACTTGAAGAATGAATTCTCACGAAGATACTCAAGATGCCCGCCCGAATCCCCACTGCTCGAAGATTGTTCACTGATCAAAGATTGATTGCCGCAAAAGCTTCATCAACGGTTGTAACCCACACCAGTTGCTCCAGTGCATGATCGCGAACAAAGCCAACAGCTTGCCAATGCTCGACCTGCTTGCGCAAAAAGTCGAAATCACCCCAAGGGTCAAGCACCACAACCGGTTTTTCATGCATCCGCAAATGCCGCGATGTCCAAACTTCCATCAATTCTTCGAGTGTGCCGATGCCACCTGGCAAACACAAAAACGCATCTGATCGATCATCCATGATGCCTTTTCGTTCGCGCATATCTGCGGTGACGATCAGCTCAGCGGCATCGTGATCGGCAACTTCGTAGTCAATGAGCCCTTGTGGAATCACCCCGATGGTGGTGGCTCCACCTGCGCGAGCTGCCCGAGCAACTGACCCCATCATCGATTGGGTTCCGCCTCCGGACACCAAACCCCAACCGCGAGCGGCAATACCTTGACCCACCTGCGCGGCGAGCTCGATGTAACGCTCGGGGATATTGGGGCTGGAGGCGCAATACACGCAAACAAAAGACACGAGCGCAGCCTAGGGGTCACTTGGATTTGCCCTGAATCAGGATTAGTTGTACATTCAACCAAGTAATTGAACATTCAACTTCTGAAAGGGCATCATGGCTGACCTCAGCGCAACAACAGGCACCTGGGCAATTGACTCAACACACTCCAACATCGGCTTCTCCGTGCGTCACGCAATGGTTGCCAAGGTTCGTGGACGCTTCACCGACTTCGCAGGAACATTCGTCCTTGATGGCGCTAACCCAGCCGCATCAACCGCCGAAATCACCATTCAGACTGCAAGCATTGACACTGCAAACGCGGACCGCGATGGTCACCTCAAAAGTGCTGACTTCTTCAGCGCTGAGAGCAACGCAGTCTTGTCGTTCACGTCAACATCCGTCACCCAGAAGGGCGATGACAAGTTTGTCGTCACCGGTGACCTGACCCTCGGTGAGCACACAAAGAGCGTTGATGTTGAATTCGAATTTAATGGCACCAGCACCGATCCTTACGGCAACGCACGCGTTGGCTTCGAAGGCGAAGCTGAAATCAGCCGCAAGGACTTCGGGCTTGATTTCAACGTTGCACTCGACACTGGCGGCGTCTTGGTCGGCGACGCAGTCAAGATCGTTCTCGACATCGCAGCAATCAAGCAGTAATTACGCTTGCGTCGTAAGCCACGCGAATAACCGCTCGTGGCAACTGCGCAATTGCGCAACCGACACCCACTCATCTCTTTGATGAGCAATGCTTGGATCCCCCGGCCCGAAGTTTAAGGCCGGGGTTCCAAGCGCAGTAAAGCGCGCAACATCTGTCCAACCGAACTTCGGTTGTGGATCAACACCAAGAGCAGCAACAAATGCGGCAGCAGCAGCTTTATCGAGCCCAGGTCGAGCCGCATCAGCTTCATCAACAAAGACCACGTCAAATCCGTCGAATACTTCTTCCACGTGTGCTTTGGCTTGTGCAAGGGTGCGATCCGGAGCAAAGCGATAATTCACTGTCACCACACACTCATCCGGGATGACGTTTCCTGCGATACCGCCTTGAATACCAACGGCACTGAGTCCTTCTCGATAGGTCAAGCCATCGACAACCGGATTGCGCGGTGCGTAATTTTTAAGACGAGACAAGACTTCACCCGCTGCATGAATCGCATTAACGCCCATCCATGCACGCGCACTATGCGCACGCACACCTGCCAACCGAATCTCTGCACGCAGAGTTCCTTGACAGCCCGCTTCAATGCCAGCGTTCGAAGGTTCCATCAAGATCGCAAGCGTTGCATCAAGTAATGCCGGTTCACGATCAACGATGTGTTGCAGTCCGTTGAACTGCGAAGCTACTTCTTCACATTCATAAAAAACATAGGTCACGTCACGCACGGGGTTCGTCACGGTCGCAGCAAGCGACAAAGCAATCGCTAAGCCACCCTTCATATCGCATGCACCCAGCCCATAGAGGCGATCACCCTCAAGGCGGTGCGGAAGGTTGCCTGCACCAGGAACGGTGTCTAGGTGGCCACCTATGAGCACTCGTTCACCCTTGCCTGCGGTCGTTCGAGCCACCAAGGTATTGCCATGGCGAACCAGTTGCAGGTGACCACAGCCCTCAAGGGCCCTTTCCACAAGGTCAGCGAGGTGACCTTCGTGATGAGACTCTGACGGCACGTCAATGACAGCAGCCGCGAGTAGAGCGACATCTATTGATAGGTCTAGGTCAGGCACATGACTACGGTAGTCGTCATGTCATCTACTCCTGTTGATCTGTCCTTGGTATCCGGTTCTGCGTCGGCAATTGGCCTCGCCACATTTGCCGGCGACACACTATTGGATGCTTGGTATCCATCCCCGGCGTTGAGCCAGACCCCCACCGATGTGAGTGGGCTGAGCAACGCCATCGACAGCGATGCCATCCGCGGCGTCCGGGTCGAAACGATTCTGACCTCGATCACCGACCTTTCGGCGGCCCCCGTTGACGCGGCTGACGCCTACCTCCGACTGCATTTGCTCTCCCACCGGCTCGTGCGTCCGCGCACCATCAACCTTGACGGCATCTTTGGACTGCTCACTAACGTGGCTTGGACCAATCTGGGACCTGTTCCCATTGATCAAATCAACGATGCTCGACTCCGTGCCAGAAGCAAGGGCCTGCACCTGACGGTAGTCAGCGTCGATAAATTTCCTCGCATGGTTGATTACGTCGTACCCAGTGGTGTGCGAATCGCTGATGCCGATCGCGTGCGCTTGGGAGCCCATGTTGCTAGCGGCACCACAGTCATGCATGAAGGCTTTATTAACTTCAATGCTGGCACGTTGGGCACTTCCATGGTTGAGGGCCGCATTTCGGCCGGTGTGGTCGTTGGCGATGGATCAGATATTGGTGGCGGTGCCTCGATTATGGGAACGCTGTCAGGCGGTGGCAAGGAAGTGGTTTCCATCGGTGCGGGATCTCTCATCGGTGCGAATGCCGGTGTTGGGCTAAGCCTTGGAGATAACTGCATTGTTGAAGCCGGTCTGTATGTGACTGCCGGATCAAAGGTCACGATGCCTGATGGCTCGATCGCAAAGGCAAAAGAAGTTTCCGGTCACGACAATTTGCTCTTCCGTCGCAATTCACAAACCGGAGCCATCGAAGTGGTGTCACGCACTGGTTCATGGGGTGGCTTGAACTCAGCCCTGCACGCCAACGACTAAATTCTTTGACTCGACAAAAGTTGAAGCCCGGTCCCTCTCGGGGCCGGGCTTCAACTTTTTAAGAACTCAAGCGGGTTAGCGATCGCCCATCAGTACGTAATCGCGAAGAGTCTCACCGACGTAGACCTGTCGAGGTCGACCAATCTTGGTGGTTGGGTCTTGCGACATTTCGCGCCACTGCGCAGCCCAACCTGGCATACGGCCAAGAGCGAACAACACGGTGAACATGTCAGTTGAGAAGCCCATAGCCTTGTAAACGATGCCGGTGTAAAAGTCGACATTTGGGTAGAGCTTGCGCGAAACAAAGAAGTCATCGCTCAATGCAGTTTCCTCGAGTGTGCGTGCAATGTTCAGAAGTGGATCCTGCACACCAAGGGCATCAAGCACACTGTCGACGTGACCCTTCACGATTGCCGCACGTGGGTCGTAGCTCTTGTAGACGCGGTGGCCAAAGCCCATGAGCTTTACGCCATCTTCGCGAGCCTTGACCTTGCGTACGAATTCAGAAACATCGCCGCCGGCATCGGAAATCTCTTGCAGCATCTCCATCACTGCTTGGTTGGCGCCACCATGAAGTGGGCCGAACAAGGCCTGGATGCCAGCAGAAACTGAGCCGTAAAGGTTCGCCTCTGCTGAACCGACCATGCGCACAGTGGAAGTTGAGCAGTTCTGCTCATGATCTGCATGAAGCAGCAACAAGGTGTCTACTGCACTAGCAACAGCCGGGTTCAGAACGAATTCTTCGCCTGCCTTGCCGAAAGTCATGCGCAGGAAATTTTCTACATAACCCAGGGAAGGGTCAGGATCGACAAACACTTCACCCTGTGTGTGCTTGTAGGCATAGGCGGCAAGGGTCGGGAGCGCACCGATCAGCCGCATGGTTGAAATTTCAACGCCAGCCTTATCAGCTGGATCTAACTCATCTTGGTAGTAAGTGGAAAGGGCAGACACCGCGGCCGAAAGCATTGGCATCGGGTGCGCGGTGGTTGGAAAACCAGTAAACAAGTTCTTCAGCGCGGCAGGCACTTCACGATGCTTATCAATTTCAGCTTCGAAGTCAGCAAGCTGACCTGCTGTTGGAAGATCGCCGTACACGAGTAGATAAGCCGATTCTAAGAACGTTGACTTCTCGGCCAGCTGTTCGATTGGATAACCGCGATATCGCAGCACCCCAGCATCACCATCGATATAGGTAATTGCCGACGAGCAGGCAGCGGTATTCATGAAACCGTAATCGAGCGTTACATGCCCGGTGGTCTTCATAAATGGCGCGATGTTTAATCCCGGCTCACCAGCGGTTGACGGAACCTCGGGGAGCTCAAGCTCGCCACCGGGGTATTTCACTGCGTATTCAGACACGTCTACTCCTTCTCAGCAGGACGACCTTACAGACTCCAGTAGACCGGCACTACCAAGGAGTAGGTGTGGAGGGTCACATAGCCAAACGGGCTGGAACTTGCCCGATCGCCTGGTCTGTCGCTGTAAGGGCAATTCGTACGTGATGGGCGCCAGCAACCCCATAGAAATCCCCTGGGGTCACCACAACACCTCTATCGGCGAACCAGGAGACCGTCTGCCAGCAGGGTTCCCCGCGCGTGGCCCACAAATACAGGCCTGCGGCGCTGTCGTCGATGGTGAAACCAGCCTGATGTAGGGCAGCCTTAAGCAACTCACGCCTAGCTCGGTAGCGCTCACGCTGCACGGCCACGTGCTCGTCATCGCGATACGCAATGGCAGCTGCGTGCTGAACTGGACCGGGCACCATCAATCCACCGTGCTTTCGCACCTCAAGTAGTTGCTTGATGATCGACTCATCACCGGCTGCGAAACCAAACCGATAACCAGCAAAATTGGATCGCTTGGAAAGTGAATGGACGGCCAATAATCCGGTGTGATCGCCGCCAGAAACGCTCGAGTGCAGGATTGACACGGGCTCGGCGTCCCAGGCAAGTTCGTAGTAGCACTCATCGCTGGCAACCACAGCGCCGATTTTTCGAGCATGCGCAACGATGGAACTCATGCGTTCAGCAGACAACACCTGGCCTGTGGGGTTCCCAGGAGTGTTCAACCAAATGAGTGCAGCGTCTTGAATGGCTTCTGGCTCATCGGTTGCGGTGACTCGTGCGCCACAGAGGGCTGCGCCTACCGCATACGTCGGATAGGCGATACGTGGAATAACAATGTGATCGTCGGGTCCAAGACCAAGCAAAGTTGGTAGCCAAGCAACAAACTCTTTGGAACCAATTGTCGGCAGAATCGCTTCTAAGCCGACGTTGGCACCCAAAATGCGAGCCATCCAAGCAGAGCAGGATTCACGTAGATCAAGACTGCCAATTGTGGTGGGATAGCCCGGCGCATTCGCTGCTTCGATCAGCGCCTGCTGAATTATCGCGGGCGTGGCATCAACGGGTGTACCCACCGATAAATCAACGACTCCGTCAGGATGCTGCGCCGCATGTTGCACATACGGCGCTAGCAAATCCCAAGGGAAATCAGGAAGCTGATGGGCTTTACCCATGTCTAGTGCTCGTGCTCCTGTATGGGAAGTGCGGCTACCAACGGCACGTCAAAAGTCTGAGCGCCAAGTTTTGCTGCGCCGCCTGGGCTGCCAAGAACATTGAAAAATTCCGCATTGACTGCGGTGTATGCCTTCCACTCTTCTGGAACATCGTCTTCGTAGTAGATCGCTTCTACTGGGCACACTGGTTCACAAGCACCGCAGTCCACGCACTCATCAGGCTGGATGTAGAGCATCCGGTCGCCCTCATAGATGCAATCAACCGGGCACTCTTCAATGCAAGCACGGTCCTTGAGATCGACGCACGGTAATGCGATGACGTAGGTCATCAGTTCCTCCAGCTGTAACGGGGATGAGCAAGCCCAAACCTACACAAGGTCCATGAACGCCTTTGACCCCACAACCCGAATTAGTCCTTGTTATTGGTCACATTGCTACGCGCGGCTGGTGCCCCATCCCCTGCCGCTGTGCTCGCGGAAGGCGCGTTTGAGGCCTTGGCCGCAGATTTGCTGGCCGAAGGTGCAGGTGTCGGGCTAAAACTGGATCCGGGGTTCTTCACTTTCTTGTCCTTGCCGCAGATCACCTCAGGTGAAGGCTTGTATTTGGTGGTCATCGTCTGACGCTTGACCTCGACACCATCTTTGAAGAAGACCCGATCCACATCGATCGCAAAACCTTCCATGCCGCCCTGACCCAGACAGGTTGCAGATTCGTCGTAAATCGTCTTGAACGGCTTAATGTCGCGCCTAGGTCCGAACTCGGCCTTGATATCACTGTAAAACGGCGTTCCCCAAAACGAAACGGTGATGGACGTTGAATTGGCAGACGCTTGAATATAGACAGGGGTGTCATACGGGTTCTTGAACTTCATATCAAAAATGCCCCACGCGACTGTGGCTTCCAGGCCGGCTTTGTAGCGTGAGATGTAAATGGAATGTGCAATGACCTGCACGGGCTCCATTCCGGCGTAATAAGCAGCAGTCCACGTTGTGGTTGTCGCAGTGGAAACTCCGCCACCCAGCTCTTGCGCAAAGATTCCGCCCTGCCCAATGACGAATCCAACGGTGTAGCCATTGGCAACCGTGCGTTCCTTCATTGCCTCGTTCATTGAAAAGGTTTCACCCGGCATAACCACTGAACCGTTTACTCGACGAGCTGCTTCACCAATGTTTTGCTTGCGATATGCCGCATAAGGGAAGTTTTGAGTGAATGTTGACAGCCGCTCCTGCACATCCAGATCTGTGGCCCCCTGAGTTGAGAGAGCCGGTTCGCGCATGCCCACAGTGACTTCAACCGTGCGATTGGGTGGGCTCTTCGCTAAAACACCTACTACTGCGCCAGAAAGCTCTTCATCTGCAACACCTTTTCCGACTTTGCTCGGCACGATGATCGTCTTGCCTGACACGGATGCAAATGACGCATCGCGACCTGGGGTTTCAACAGATTCAAGTTTTGGGGCAACCGCGGCGTGCAAAATTGCTCCATCAAGTACAGGTACAAGCGCACCATTTTGTGCATCAAAACTTAGCGAGCGAGCAATAGCGCGGACCCCAACTTTTGCTTTGAGCGTTCCGACGTAGATGAAGACAGGTGCGCTTACTGCTTGCGACGCCAGCTGCTTCGCCGCGACCAAAGCTTCGTCACTGACTGTCGGCTGAGTTTCAACCGTTGTCACCTGAACAGCATCCTCGCCTGTGGCAAACGCTTGTGTAATCGCTGCCGCGGCAGCCTCCCGGTTGATCTCCTTGCCGGTCTGGCCCTTCACCGTGATCGGGGTCAGCGCCTTCATATCGATAGTTGGTTCGATAAACGGTCGATCAACAACGGTGGCAAAACTGTCGACCTCTGCACTCATCGCAGCCTGATCAACAACAACGACCGGATCCAAGGTTCGATTCGTGAAGAACTGAGAAACTAGAGCGGAGGGATTCCAGGTGCGATCAGATGCTTGGGCAACCGTTGCCGCAGCATCAAAGGACAACCCAGCATCGGCGGGGCTGATCGGGAAGGTCTTGCGCCCGCTGGAAACAGTGATGGTGGCTTTTTCGCGGGAGGCAAATTCTTTCTCGACTACCGCAGTCGCCTCAGACTGAGAAAGCCCACCGATCGAAACACCGAGAACCGTGGTTCCGCGAGGTATTCCTGACCCCATCGCGGCCAAAGCAATGACGACGAAAATGACGACGGCTCCAACGACGCCTGCGCTTATTAACGCGATGCGACGCGACACCCCCACCGGCCATTGCCAATGGCGCTTGTCACTCACGTACATAACCTCCGGAAATCAACTGAACTAGTTCATGATCGTAAGCGACGATTTCGTAATACTTGGGATGCCCGTATTGCTCGGCGATCTGCTGACAAAACCGTCAGCCTTCAATTACCGCGCTACTTCGTTGGGAAATTACGGGGAAAGTTGCGGCTGCAGCACCCAGCACTACTCCGCCAAGGAGATACACCCACTGTCGTCCACCACCGGAGAGAGCCAGATCCCCAGAAGGACTCTCACCTGCCATCGCTATAGTAGAAATCAGCCACCCCAAAAAGAGCGCCATGCCACCCCATCGACTTAAGACAAACCACGTCGCTCCTCGAATCACTATGACAAGAACGGCAATAACCAGCACCATTCCCCATGGCACTACAAGTAGGCCCCAAGGCACAGGAACGATGAAGCGCTCAGCTTGAATAAAGGCCCCAACTAAGCCCACAAGCAAGCCTGTGACGGCCGCTGCGGCGAAACGTAACGCCTGGATCACGCATCAATCCCAGAAAACAGGTCGCGCTCCCGACCATCAACGAGTTCACCGAGTTGCCCAACAGCCAACCGGTAATGCTCCGTCGCGAAAATTTGAGCTCCCAAGTTATTCGACAGTGCAAAGAATCCGCCGTCAACGTTCACCTGAGTTGCATGCGCACGTAGTGCATCCATTTTTGCTTGCACAAATTCCGGTCCATCAATTTCAGTAGTGATCAGTGCATCGTCGGTTGCGAATGGCAACTCATCGGGATCAAGTTCAGCAAAGCCAGTGGTCTCGCCTGCCGCACGTAAGGCCATTACACCTGCGCGCATCACATTACGAGACATTGCTGTCCAATAGATTTTCTTGATCTCCCACGGCGCTCCCAGTTCTGGTTTAAAACCAGGCACTGCCGCCAGCACTGCTGCGTAATGGGTGATGCGGTTCGCTTGTAAATGATCTGGATGACCGTAAGAGCCAAAATCGTCATATGTGATCGCAACCTGCGGACGCGTCTCGCGAATAACTTTCACAAGTTCGACAGAGGCCTCGAGTAGGTCGGTACGCCAAAAGCATGCGGGATTCTCATTGGGAGGTGTGCCGATCATGCCCGAGTCACGAAACCGGCCCGCTCCACCAAGGAGTCGCCAATCGCTGATTCCAAGAATGTTCATCGCTTCGCCTAATTCAGCTTGTCGATGCTCACCCAACTTGTCATCTTTATCGGCAGCCAAGTGAGCAACATCGGGCAGCAGGATTTCGCCTTCTTCACCAAGGGTGCAGGTCACCAAGGTCACTTGGGCACCTAACGAGGCGTATTTGGCCATCGTGATGCCAGTGGCGATGGATTCATCATCGGGATGGGCATGAATTAAGAGCAGTCGGCGGGTCACATGTAGAAGGTACCTTGCCCAGTGCGGCACCATGAATCCCGTGACCACTGAAGCGACCTTTGAAAGCTACCCACGCCAACGGGCCCGCACGCGGGGATTCCAACTCGGGCGGCCTCGCAATTTCCACCTGACTAGCGATCGAGCTCTGTTTATCCGCAGTGCCTCAGGAAATGACTCCGCCGGGTCGCTGTGGACCATTGACCTGACATCTGGTCAGGAACATTGCATCGTTGACGTGCGTAACGACATTCCTGCCGACAACACCGATGGTCTGCCTGCCGCCGAACGAGCCCGGCGTGAACGTATGCGTGAGGTTGCATCTGGCATCACCGCTTTCAGCGTCGATGCAGCAGGAGCAACCGCAGTGTTTGCAGCGAGCGGAATCCCATACTTGGTTGACCTATCAACCGCACAAGTCACTGCCCTACCTGCTCCGGGCCCGGTTGTTGATCCGCGCATCAGTAGCAACGGCGAAGGTGTCTCATTCGTGGTTAATCGAGCCGTCTATGTCGTCAGTGCCAATGACATTGCTGCAGGTGCCACCTGTATTGCAAAGCCAAGTCACGAAGATGAAACTTGGGGCCTCTCGGATTTTGTTGCAAGCGAAGAACTCTCCCGCTTCCGGGGTCACTGGTGGCTACCCGAAGTCGATGACACCTTGCTTGTCGAGCGATTTGATGAAACCGATGTTCCGCAATGGTGGATAGCTGACGCCGCTCATCCAGCGAGCGAGCCTGCTTCACGCCGCTATCCATCCGCTGGCTCAAACAATGCACTCGTTGAACTCTGGCTCATTCGCGCTGACCTTACTCAGGTGCAAATCTCTTGGGATAGCAACGCTTTTCCCTACCTAGCTTCCGTTGCTCCAGCGAAATCTGGCACGATCGTCGAGTTACTTAATCGCAGTCAGAATCTGGTGAGCATCTGTGTCATTGATGTTGAAAAGAATGAATTACGTGAAATTCAGCGGCGAACAGATACTGCCTGGATTGATGTCATGCCAGGGGTTCCATGTCTTGATGAAGAAAGTCAGCTCCTTGAGATCGTGAATGACGTTGACGCGGACACCTTTCGGTTAGTTCGCAATGGCGTATTTATTTCGCCACCGAAGCTGCAGGTGCGGGCCTTAATTAGCAGCGACAAGGCGAGTGCGATCGTCATCGGTTCACGTGCAGCAACAACACAAACCTTGTATCGACTTAACTACTCCGACGGTTCGTGCACGGCGCTGACTGACGAATCGCTTTGGTGTAGCGGAGCAAGCGATGGATCCAATCACATCATCATGCAGGCGAACCCAGATACGCCTGGAACAACATTTACTGCGCATGCAGGCAACCAAACTTTTCTGATAAATAATTTTGCTGAGTCGCCAAACGTGAATGTGCATCCGCACTATGCGAGCGTTGGCACCGATGAACTTGAAACCTGCTTGCTCTGGCCAACTGATCACATTCAAGGAAGCCGACAGCTGCCAATCGTGCTGTCTCCCTATGGCGGCCCGCATGGCCAACGGGTGATGCGTAATGCTGCTGCGTTCACGAGTGAGCAATGGATTGCAGATCAAGGATTCGCTGTGATCGTCACTGATAACCGAGGAACTCCGGGACGCGGACCAGCCTGGGAACGCTCTGTCCATAATGATTTGGCTACGTATCCGGTGCAAGATCAAGTCGCGGCGCTCTTAGCTCTTGGTCAATTGCATGCAGATCTGGACACAAGTCGCGTGGGCATTCGGGGTTGGTCCTTTGGTGGCTATCTAGCAGCGCTCGCCCTCTTAGAACGTCCAGACATCTTCAGCGCTGCCGTTGCTGGCGCGCCAGTAACTGATTGGGCGTTGTATGACACTGCCTATACCGAGCGATATCTAGGAATGCCACAAACAAATCCAGATGCATATGCGAAAACCTCGTTGCTGAATAAAGCAGAGCAACTTGAAAAGCCGTTGCTACTTATTCATGGATTGGCTGACGACAATGTTTTTGCGGCACACACCTTGCAGTTCTCAAGTGCGCTACTCGCAGCAGGAAAAGTCCACTCAGTCGTTCCATTGAGTGGAGTTACCCATATGACGCCACAAGAAATCGTCGCAGAAAATCTTCTACGACTAGAAATTGATTTCTTTAAAGAACACCTGGGCGATTAAGCCCAAGGATTAGTCCTTGGGCTTGCGGCCAGCGCGTGAGCGCTCAACCTGAGTCAAGAGCACCTTGCGAATACGAACAGTCGCAGGAGTGATCTCAACGCATTCATCTTCGCGGCAGAACTCAAGAGCCTGCTCGAGTGAAAGCGCCTTGTGAGGAATCAACGGCACGAGCACATCGGAAGATGACTGACGCATGTTGGTCAGTTTCTTTTCCTTCGTTGGGTTCACATCCATGTCATCTTGACGTGAGTTTTCACCAACGATCATGCCTTCGTACACCTCAGTACCTGGTCCAACAAACATCGTGCCGCGCTCTTGCAAGTTCGAAAGAGCAAAGCCTGTTGTTGGGCCAACACGGTCAGCGACCAGCGAACCGGTTGGACGGGTACGCAATTCACCGTGCCATGGTTCGTAACGATCAAAGATGTGGTGGAGCAAGCCGGTGCCGCGAGTTTCCGTGAGGAACTCGGTGCGGAAGCCAATCAAGCCACGAGCCGGAACGATGTAGTCCATCCGAACCCAGCCACTGCCATGGTTCACCATTTGCTCCATGCGGCCCTTACGAAGTGCCATGAGCTGGGTTACAACACCGAGGTAATCCTCAGGAATGTCGATGGTCAACTTCTCCATCGGTTCGCACTTCTTGCCGTCGATCACACGGGTAACAACCTGTGGCTTACCAACGGTGAGTTCGAAGTCTTCGCGACGCATCATTTCAACGAGGATGGCGAGCTGCAGTTCACCGCGTCCCTGAATTTCCCAAGTATCAGGACGCTCAGTGACGTTCATCCGGATTGAGACGTTGCCAATGAGTTCTTGCTCAAGGCGAGCCTTCACCATGCTGGCTGTGACCTTCTTGCCGCTCTTGCCGGCTAGAGGCGAGGTGTTGATGCCGATCGTCATCGAGATCGATGGCTCATCAACAGTAATGACAGGAAGCGCAATTGGATTCTCAGGATCAGCAAGGGTCTCACCGATCGTGATTTCTGGAATACCAGCAACAGCGATGAT
>CAFBPZ010000011.1_pt1 | contig 22001 bp, 25 predicted proteins | sample 7269841 | NCBI WGS metagenome assembly CAFBPZ01 (sample SAMEA6814166, study PRJEB35770) | freshwater metagenome | biome: Freshwater; feature: Freshwater reservoir; material: water | place: Czech Republic | collected 2017-06-27 | depth 30m m
CAAGAGCCAGCTGATCAGCAACAGGAGTGGAGTCAGCTCCTGCGATGAACATGATGGTGGGTTTCTTTGAGTGCTTTGCCGCGCGACCCACGGTGTCTGGCCTGCCGTAAAAGCCGACAACTGCAGCAAGATCCAGATCACTGGATGATTGACGCCAAGCTTGCCCGCCACCGAAACAAAAACCAACGGTGATGATCGGTAGTTTGTCTCCATGCTGGGTTCGCAAGAAGTTCATTGCGCCCTGAGTCTCAGCATTCACCTGTGTGGGTGAGGCATCTTTCATGTGAGTCTGCCAATCGAAATCTTCAGGACGCCAGCCACTTTCTGAAATACCAGCAGAGCGAGCAAAGTAATCGATGGCAACGGCAGCAAGGCCGGCTTCGGCGAACCGCTCAGCAAGGGCTCCGTAGAAGGGATGCAAACCTCGCACGTCGGGGAGGATGACCACGCCAACCTTTGGCGAAGCAGGAGTCGCGTAGAAAGCCGAGAACTGGGTGGAGTCAGCGCTCGTGAGGGTCAACCCTCGATGATCCGTCACCGGTTCGGATCGTGGCGGGGCAGGTGGGCGGCTGGTGTCGTCATGGCACATGTTCCAGATGCTAACCCCCGAACGACGACTCAGGTGGCATTTCTGTAATCCACCTAAGCGAACTGCGGCTAATCTTCGGAAATGAATATTCAGCTGAGCCGTCGCTCAACCGCCACTGTGATCTCATGCGTCGTATCGGCAGGGTTGTTATTGGCAGTGAGTGCACCGGCCCAAGGGCACGCGATCATTGAACTGAACGGGAAAGACGCAATTGCCGGCACCACGAGCCCGATGACTCTTCAGGTTCAGCACGGTTGCATCGATGGCGCGCAAGGAACATTGCAGGTTCAGGCATTCACAGGCAAGCCGTGGCGAGGTGTGATCCCCAAGCCAGTTGCTGGCTGGAGCTCGTCAGTATCGAAGCAAACAAATGGCGGATCAAAGATCACCTGGATTAAGCAGGGAGCGCCAGCTCCATTTGATACCCCGGTCTATTTTCCGTTGATTGTGAGTTGGCCAACCAAATCAGGGATCTATGGCATGAGCGTGCTTCAGATTTGCCCATCGTCTTCAACGCTGTGGAATGAACCCTTCACCCCGGCGACAGCAAATACACCATCGCCGCCGATTACCCCGTTAGCTCAGGTACAAGTCAAAGTTTCCTAATTCGTTGCGCGCACTTTGAAATGCTGCACGAGGTTTGGGTCACCATTTGGATCCTGTAGGAATTTCGCACCAACTCGCACCTCAGTCAGCACCGCACCAGCCGGCACCTTGGGCAGGCAAAGATCATGCATGTTGTCGTCCATAGCTGGAGTGCTGTGATCTGCAAGGTCGGCGACAGCAAGTGGTCGAATGTTGATGACCTTGCCATTAGGCAGTGTGAAAAGTGCGCGGTAAGAATTGACAACAGCGTCGCCGACTTCCAGGCCAGTCGGGTAAGCAGTCATGCCGTTCGACCAGGCGACTCGAACAAAGGTTTGGCCCACCGTGCAGGCGTTTGTATCGCCGCTCATCATGGCCGGCGTCAGGCGCCAAGCATCAGAAATATCTGGGCCACCTTCGATCTGGACGATGCTGTGTGACAGGCCTGGTGTGATCGGGCTCCAATTGGTTTGAAGCGGCGCATGACCTTGGAGGTCACCGACAACGGTGACCTTAACCGGGCGCGCTGCTGCCGGGTCGCCGAAGTTACCAATGAGATTGACCGTCTGAAGTTCGTTGGCTTCATTTGGTGGGTACTGAAGCGCGCAAGTCGGATTGACGGTTGTCCCGTCATCACGCGTGATCACAAAGTCAGTGACAGCGATTGATGATGTTTGGATGAACCAGTTAAAGGTGACAGGAATGTTGTCTAGGCCTTTTTCGCCCGTTGGACACTGGTTCGCGTTGTTCAGACCCCAGGCTGCACTGAGAATTTGAGCCTGATCACGCGAGACTAAGGGGCTGGCCGAAGACGATCCCGCTGTAGCCATTGGCAAAGTAGACAGGGTGGCAAGGACGAGTGAAGCGGCGGCGATACTACGGCGCAAAGTCATGAATAGAACCTTTGTTGGGGGGCGGATGTCGTTTCCGCCAGTAATGACACTAGCAGCGTGCATGCGACCAGAATCTCGCGATGGTTTTGGCGAAGTTATTGAATTTCAAACAAGCGTGCCTTCGCCATGTCTTGCAGGAGCGGTGCGTCCACAGCCCAATCCACGGGAACTTTAAATGTCCGCTTATTGACTTGATAATCGGCAAGGCGTGGACGAAATTGCTCGAGAACTGCGGTGCTGATGGGGGCAATCAAGATGTGATTGGTGTGCACCGATACTCCCAAGATGTATTGACCATCCTTTTTAAGCATTGGTTGATTCCAAGCAATCACTTGTTCCATGTCCGAGAACTTGTCGGTGATCGCGGCAAAGATCTTGCGAACCGTTGCTCGTTTGGTCTCATCAAACGGTTCAAGGAACTCGTCGATTGAAGCGACTCGCTGTGGACTCTTGGAACCTCGGGTATAGAGCACCAAGGCATTTGCATGCACCTGACTAAAACCATGGTTTTCTCGCAAATAGGCAATCTGTTCGGCGTACTTCAAGTCGGTAATCTCTGTCATCTGATCGAACCAATATGCCATCGGTTGACCGTGCTTCTTTTCGATTGCAGGGAAGTAAGAATCACGATCGGTACTTCTCTCAGTCATGTCTTTGAGCCTATGCGCTCATTCTCGACCTGTAAGTAGGTAGGTGCTGCAAATTGTGACCCGCTGGCCAGTCGGCGATGGCAACCTCGACGAGGGTCCTAGGGCAGGGCGAGTTCTTGTCCTTGAGAACGACATATTTTGATGCCTCTGAACGATAGATTCCGCATGTGAGCCACGAGAGGTTTGCGTTTGGGTTGTATAAGTCTGGAGCCTGTCGTGATCATCGGAGTTCTCAAAGAGGCCACTGTGGGCGAGGCTCGTGTTGCAGCCACCCCAGCGACAGTCGCCAAACTCATCTCGCTGGGTTACTCGGTAGTTGTCGAGCCGGATGCTGGCGCGGCCGCCGGTTTCTCTGACGCGGCTTATGCCGAATCAGGAGCGGAGATCAGATCTGCACTCAGAGCCGACATTGTGTTCGGAGTGAACACTCCATCATTGGCGCAACTTGATGGCATGCGAGAAGGCGTCATCATGGTTTCTTTAATTAACCCAAGCCTGAACCCGGATTTATTGGGTGACTTGGCCCGTCGGGGCATCACCACACTCGCGATGGACGCTGTTCCTCGCATTTCTCGTGCACAGTCGCTTGACGTACTGAGCTCAATGGCCAACATCGCCGGCTACCGCGCGGTCATTGAGGCCGCGAATGTTTTCGGACGCTTCTTTACCGGACAGATTACGGCCGCTGGCAAAGTCCCGCCGGCGAAAGTACTTGTTGCAGGCGTGGGTGTCGCAGGGCTCGCAGCAATAGGTACCGCTGGCGGCATGGGAGCGATTGTGTTCGCCACAGATCCGCGCCCAGAGGTTGCGGAACAAGTTGCCTCGCTTGGCGCTCAATACCTAGAGGTTGCCTCCGCTGAAGTGGAAGTCTCGACCACCGGTTACGCAAAAGAGATGTCTAACGATTACAACGAGCGTGCGGCAGCGGTGTATTCACAATGGCTGCCAGACATCGACATCTTGATTACAACAGCACTGATCCCGGGGCGCACGGCTCCTGTGCTGATCACGGCAGAGATGGTCTCGACCATGCAGCGCGGAAGTGTGATCGTCGATATGGCCGCATCAAATGGCGGAAACGTAGAGGGCACAGTAAAGGATCAAGCCGTGGTTACACCTAATGGTGTGACGATCATCGGCTACACCGATCTAGCAGGTCGCCTCGCCTCTCAGTCTTCGCAACTTTTCGGAACAAATTTGGTCAACTTAATGAAGCTTCTGACACCAGCCAAAGATGGCGTCGCGCTTCTCGATTGGGACGATGTCGTTCAACGTGGAATTACGGTCACACATCATGGTGAAGTGACATGGCCACCTCCACCGGTGCAAGTTTCTGCCGCGCCAGCGCAGGTTCCTGTTGTGAATGCGATTACGCCCCAGATCAAAGTTCCAATGTCTCCGCAACGCCGATACACACTCATTGGCGCGGGTGCTGCCCTGCTGCTCATTCTGGTTGCAGCTGCACCTGTTTCATTACGCGTGCACCTGACCGTCTTCGCTCTGGCGATCGTGATTGGCTACTACGTAATTGGGAGTGTGCACCATGCACTTCATACGCCGCTAATGTCAGTGACTAACGCGATCTCAGGAATTATCGTTGTTGGCGCTTTGCTGCAAATAGGACAAGGCGATTCAGCGATATCCGCTCTCGCTTTCATCGCGATTCTGCTAGCCAGCATCAATGTGTTCGGAGGGTTCGCTGTAACTCGCCGGATGCTCTCGATGTTTTCAAGGAGTTAAGCCGTTATGACAATTGAATCCTCTGCGCAAGCGGCGTATCTTGTGGCAGCACTTTTCTTTATTTTGGCGCTGGCTGCATTGTCTAAGCATGAGACAGCCAAGGCCGGCAATAATTTCGGTATTGCCGGTATGACTATTGCACTCATTGCGACTATCGCACTTGCCGTTGACCGCGGGATTGACGCGATAGGGCTGATACTGCTCGGTGTCGCGATGGTCGTCGGTGGTGTTATTGGTTTATGGCGTGCGCGAGTGGTCGAGATGACCGGAATGCCAGAGCTCATTGCAATTCTGCACTCTTTCGTTGGACTGGCTGCCGTGCTTGTTGGCTGGAACGGTTACCTACAGGTCGAAGGTGGCGGCGATTCGGCCGAGGTTATGCATCTCATAAGCCAGGGCACACTTGGGATTCACCATGCAGAAGTGTTCATCGGTGTCTTTATCGGCGCAGTAACTTTCACCGGCTCAATTGTGGCCTTTGGAAAACTTTCGGGGCGGATGAAATCGAATCCGCTAATGCTGACGGGTAAGAATTTTATCAACGTCGGAGCGCTCGTCATTTTCGTTGCGCTCACCATCTGGTTCTGCATTTCGCCCACACTTTGGTTGCTCATAGCTGTGACTATCGTGGCGCTAGCCCTGGGTTGGTATCTTGTCGCTTCCATCGGCGGCGGCGATATGCCGGTAGTCGTATCGATGCTCAACAGTTACTCCGGATGGGCAGCAGCAGCTTCAGGTTTCTTGCTCGAAAACGATTTGCTCATCGTTACTGGGGCGTTAGTCGGCTCATCCGGCGCTTATCTCTCGTTCATTATGTGCCGTGCGATGAACCGTTCTTTCATTTCGGTAATCGCTGGTGGTTTTGGAATTGAAGCTGGGCCAAGTCAAGACACTGACTATGGCGACCACCGTGAAGTAAGTGCCAAAGAGGTCGCTGAACTCCTTCACAGTGCAAAGTCGGTGATCATTACGCCGGGTTACGGCATGGCCGTTGCTCAAGCGCAATATGGAGTAGCCGAGCTCACTCGGAAACTGCGCGAGAGCGGCACAACCGTGAGATTCGGGATTCATCCTGTTGCCGGCCGGCTTCCAGGCCACATGAATGTGCTACTTGCCGAAGCCAAGGTGCCATACGACATTGTCCTAGAGATGGATGAGATCAACAGCGATTTTGTCGACACTGATGTTGTGCTCGTTATAGGAGCAAATGACACGGTCAACCCAGGAGCTGAGAGTGATCCTAATAGCCCAATCGCGGGCATGCCAGTGCTTCGAGTCTGGAATGCAAATGACGTGATTGTGTTTAAAAGGTCGATGGCTTCGGGCTACGCGGGCGTACAAAATCCGCTGTTCTTCCGCGAGAACTCGGCCATGTTGTTCGGCGATGCCAAGGATCGAGTCCAAGACATCATCAGAGCTTTCTAGCCTAATTAACCCTTATCCTTCAATGGTGAACGAACAATCGCGAGATCGATATGGGCGGCCATTGCGCGGTGTCCTTGACGCAGCGTTTCCTGGAGTGCCCGCCCGAAGGCAGATCAGCAGTGCCGAGGCGTGGTCCCAGGCAAGTGATTATCTTGCGACGGATTTGCCCTTCCATGCGCATGAAGTTTTTGAACAGCGTTGGCGGTGCTGTCCAGAAAATGAACGTAATGCTTGGCAGGCGCTAGCGCAGTGGGCTGCAGCGCTCACACATGTAGCTCGAGGTGGCTCGGAGGGGTCGAAATCTTTGGCGCTAAGGGCAAAAGAAAATCTTGAATCGTGTAGCTACGTGCCACCGGAGATCAACACTATTTTGGTTTTGGAGTCACTCAACAGCCTCACACGAGTTTGATCCGTGGATTAACCCCTGGCTGGGCGTATTGAACTTTATTCACCAGTGTGGTGCATACAAGAGTGAAGGCTTCCTAGATACTTGGAGTTGGCCATTTACATAAACCGTAGAATTCTTGCGGTGGCGTGGTCAGCCTTGGGGAGGAGGTTCGTGTGGAGTCTGCTGAATTACGCGTAGGCCTACTTGCCTATGGCCAAATCGGCCACGAACATAATCTTGCCGTGCAGGCCACTGACGGGATGTCGCTCGTTGCCGTGTGTGATCAGAATCCAGCCCGGCTTGCTGCGGCAGTTGAACTTGCACCGAATGTCACCACGTTTTCCGATGCGGACGCCATGCTTGATTCAGGGCTCATCGATCTCGTCATCATCTCAACGCCACCAAATAGCCACTTCACTTGGGCTACTGCAGCTCTAAGTCGCGGCATCCATGTTGTCGTTGAAAAGCCGATGTCGCTCTCCGCTAGCGAATGCGACCAATTAATGGCGCAAGCCGAACAGTCGAATTTACTTTTAGTCGTGTACCAAAACCGCAGGTTTGATGCGGACTATGTGACGATGGCGGCACTCATCAAGTCTGGTGTGATCGGCGAAGTTTTCCACTATGAATCCTTCGTTGGTGGCTACACCGAGCCTTGCCGGCATTGGCACACGGATGCAGAAATCTCTGGCGGCGCTATTTTCGACTGGGGCAGCCACTTCATAGACCAATTGCTCACGATCTTGCCTGCCCGAGTTGCTCACGTTTCTGGGGTCAATCACAAGAGGCACTGGAATCTTGTGACGAACGCTGATCATGCGCACGTCACTGTTACTTTTGTGGATGGAACCCAAGCCACATTTATTCACTCCGATCTTGCTGCCGCACGTAAGCCAAAGTTTTACGTTTTGGGTACGCAAGGCGCCATTATCGGCGAATGGGATTTGACGGCTGAACCGAAAGTCGCGGATCTCCCGGCAATTCTTTCGTTGCATCATTCAGATGGAACTCGGGAACCAATTGAATTGATGAGTGTGCCGGCGTACGCATTTCACGCTTCGATCGTTGAATACATCAACAACACCTCGATCATGTCGGTGACAGCTCAACAATCGCGTGATGTTGTCGCAGTCATGGAAGCTGCAGAAGAGTCAGCGAAACTTAACGGTTTCCCCGTCGTGCCTAAACTCCTGCGCACATGAGTGTTAAGTGGGGTTTCCTCGGAGCGGGTGGGATTGCGCATTCCGCGCTCTCCGGTGCCGTCCATGCTGCGAATAATGCTGAGTTATACGCCGTCGCAAGTCGTGATGCGAACAGGTCGTGGTCACTCTCGCCCAAAGTGGTGTTTGACTCCTACGAAGATTTGCTCAACGACCCTGAAGTTGATGCTGTCTATATTTCGCTGGCCAATCATCAACATTGTGAATGGGTAATTCGTTCACTTGAAGGTGGCAAGCACGTGTTGTGTGAAAAGCCCCTTGGGTTAAATGCGCACGAAGTTGAGCTGATGACCAAGACGGCCCAAGCAAGCGGGAAGTTACTCGTCGAGGCTGTCTGGTCGAGGTGGCACCCGCGTTTTCGCAGACTGGTTGAGGTTGTTCGCGCTGGCGAAATTGGCGAAGTCACCAAGATTTCAACAGCGTTTACCTTTGAGGCTGTTATCGATGGCAACTATCGGGCCAATCCCCAGATGGGTGGCGGAGCGCTGATGGATGTCGGCGTGTATGAATTACATGCTTTGGTAGGCCTATTCGGAAGTCAACCTGAGTTTGAATTGATTTCTGTTGAACGAACACTTGGCGCTAGCGGTGTGGATCTCACAACAAAAGTAACAGGGATGCTTGCTGGGTCTTGTGAAGTTGAGTTGCTGAGTTCGTTCGAGCAACCCGAGTTTCAAAAACTCGAAGTCTTAGGTACACACGGTTCGGTAAAAATGCTGGGTGAGGCATCTTTCACTTCATGGAAATCAGTGAGTCAACTTTCTGTGAATGATCGCGAAGAATCTTTTGACGCTGTTGACGCCTATCAGCTCATGGTTGAGCAAGTCAGTGCCAAGATTCTCGGCGAACCTTCATGGGTCGTCCCGCTTGCGGACTCAATCCGGGCAGCGCAGATCTTGGATCAGATCGCCGCCGCCGAGTGCTGAAGAGCATTTGTCTACTGCTCAGTTCAAAGTTTTGGTGCCAGGATCAAATGCAGATCCAGGCACCAAAACATTAATAGTCAGGCCGATATAGGTAGTGCATCACTTGTTGGATTGCGCACAGGCATTCCCATCATCCGGCGTGCGTTGTCGCCCATGAAGTCATAGGTGAGGTTCTCATCCATTGGCTCGGCATATTTAAAGAAACCAAGCGGTTCAGCGAGGCCTTCAGGATGTGGGTAGTCGGAGCCATAAAGAACTCGATCTCGACCGACCAAATCGACTAAACCTTGTACCGAGCCTTCCCAAAAGGGGCTCACGTACATGTTGCGTCGAAATACTTCATGTGGGTTCTCTTCGAATGCCTGGGGCATCTTCTTAAGCCAAGTTGAAAAATCATTGAAGAGAGGCTTGATCCAGTCGCTCCCATTTTCCACGCTCATGATTTTGAGCTTAGGGAATCTGGTTAATGTTCCGTGGCAAATCAGGCTTGCAACCATGTCTGATATGTCGCGGTGACCTAACACAACATTGCGAAATGCGCTTTGCGTCATGAAGTTATTAGAGCCTGGCGGCTCCCACTGATTGACATATGCATCAAGTGGTGGCTGACTGGCGTGAATAGCCACAGGAATTCCCGATGATTCAACATCGCTCCAGAATGCGTCGAACTCAGGAAGAGCAGGTGAACGCCAACCTTGGGGGCCGTAGACGGCAGATGGCTTGATGAGCACAATCTTGGCACCGTTGCTTACGACATATTCAAATTCTCGACGCGCATTGTCAACCATTCCACAATTGATTACCGGGGTTGCAAAGATGCGACTCTGGTAATCGAAAGTCCATGTTTCAAGCATCCATTGATTAAGCGCATGAATGATTGCTGCGACGAGTTCGTAATCCTCGGCAGCACTGTGTTCCACAAGATTTGCAAGCGTGGGAAACATGAATGCTTCATTTACGCCTTGCTCATCAAGTAGCGGAAGCCGTGCTTCAGGATTTCGGAAAGCGGGAATCGCATCGATGCCTCTGCCGGTCATTTCCTTCAGTGAAAGACCCTCGGGATTCTGCCCCGAGTAATAACGCTCATGGGAGCCGGGCACTGCCACCCGGTCGAAGGTTGGGTTAGGAATGTAATCCGTAATGCGACCTTTAATCGCGATGCGGGTGTGTCGGCCAATCTGCACGAATTGAACTGCCGACTGATATTTCTCTGGCAAGAACTTCGTGAGTGCATCAGCGGTTTCATACATGTGTTGGTCAGCGTCAAAAATTGGCGCACCGACGAATTGTGGCATTCCTTGCTCCCTAAATAATGAGTGGAAATTCGTGGCAAACCTATGCGACCGATCTGGTGCTGTCAATGGAAGTGTGGGTCGAAATCTCCTTGCGACAAAAGGGATATATCACCCTCAAGTCAGCACTGGAGTGCCAAATGAGAGGAACGAAAGCCGACAACTACCATGATCGAAGTAGCGGTAAATCGAGAAGATGCTGAATTGAATGGGAGTTCTCCGGTGGTGAGTCAGGCGAGTGCAATCATTCAAACTGAATTTGCGAACTTTCGGGATCTCGGTGGTGTTCCGGCTGGCCCAGGTCGAACTTTTCGACCTGGCGTAGTCTTTCGTACTCAGGCGCTAGTGTCGCCTTCGCCGGAAACTGTGCATGCGCTGACTGACCTAGGTTTAACTGATCTCGTTGATCTGCGGATGGATCGCGAGCGAGTGAACCTGCCGGTGGTTTTGCCATTCGCAGTTTCATATGTCATAGCCGATGTGGCAGCAGATCTCGTTGACAACAGTGCAGAAGCTGCGGGTGCAGCGATGAGTCAGAAGAGTGCGAGTACTAAGGATTTTGTTCCTAGGGAAGCACCGCCCGGAGGGAAAGACGCCATGATCGAGACATACCGCAAGTTTGTTGAAGTGTCATCGGCTAAAGCGGGCTACGCATCATTTGTGCGTTGTGTTATTAATGCAGATGGAGCGACAGCGGTGTTTTGTGCAGCGGGTAAAGATCGCACTGGTTGGGCCGCGGCGTTTCTCCAAAGCTTTATGGGTGTCGAGGATTCGGCCGTTGTCGCGGCCTATACCGAGAGCAACATAAATCTCGTCAAGCGTTATGCCCAAGCAACTCAGGATGTACGTAATTCCGGCGGGGACGTAGAAGGTTTTCTGGCGCTCATTAACGCGAATCCTGATTACCTTGACGCGGCATTCACTTTGGTGAAGTCGAAGTATGGCGATGTTGAGGGCTACTTAATCAATGGGCTAGGTCTCACTGAGTCGGAGTTAGTTGAACTAGAAGGTCGATTAGTTTCCTGAGTTGGATGTTTCTAAATCCAATCCCCGCTGACTAGTAGTAATTGCGCATCGAAAGTAAATAGTTATTCTGGAAAATCTGAAGGCTCGAACACGAAGAGTCAGCGGCATATAGATTGACGACGTACCTCATAATGTGGCCGCAAGGGACAGTTGCCAGTAAGTAATACACAAAAGTGGATGCGTCCCGCGCGCTGTCGAACAGTTACGATTGATTGGAGCATTCAAAGTGAAGAAAGTACTGATCTGTGTCGGCATCGCAACAATCTTGGTAAGCGGGAGCGCAAGTGCGGCATCTGCCGCGGAGTCACCGGCTCCTGTCAGTCCCGTTGCACCTGCTGCATCCGCAGCACCGGTAGTAAGACCGACTACTGCTACTGCTACTGGCAGTACGGCACCGGTAGTAAGACCGTCACAAGCGGCTAAGAAAGCACCGAAGGTGAATCCTAAAGGTGTGCAAATTCGTGCTGTGCAAGCTGCAGCCGCTGCGGGTAAAGCTGCCACCGCCGCCGCGAATGCCGCTGTCGCTAACTTCAATGCGCGGCTTGGGGAGGCAAAGGCTGCAAGAGCTGCAGGCGAAGCAAATCCAAAGGATGAGGCGTTGCGTGCAGTTTTTCGAGCAGCAGACAGCAAAGTGAAAGAAGCTAAAGCTGCTATGGACTCTGCGATCGCTGGGGCTAAAACTGCGAGAGCTACGTATGACGCTGCGAAAGCAGCTTTGGGATAAGTCCGCTGTTATTGCCAAAAGGCTTGAACGCGTTCAGCATCTCGAAGTCCCTGGGCAAGTCCTTGCTCAGCGGCTTCAAATGCCAGTGATGCATCCATAAGATTTCCGCCCCACTTCGCATGCACGTCAGTGTCCACCGAGACGATGAGATGCTCGGTGCCGCTGTTGCGCAAGGCATCGATCTCGCTTTGCGGTGCTTCTGAAACGAGCAATACCAAAGTTTTGTCGTAGCCGATTCCAAGGTCCAAACTTGTTGGTGAAAGACAACCACCGTCGACATAGAAGTGCTTGCCTACCTGAATCGGTGGGTACACACCAGGAACGGCACAGCCGGCGGCCACGCCATTTTGTAGAGCGCCGCCCAGATCTGCGCCGATCGCTTCAAATTCATAGGTATCAATATTGAGGCAGGCTGCTTTATAGGAAGCTGGCCATGGCTCGTTGGCGAGATATTTGAAGGTTCGCATAAAGGCATCAAGTTCGATGGTTGGGACTGCTGCGCGAGCTGCTTCGGAAATATCCTTGCGGACAGAAATATCGCCATTTTTTCCTGAAGCCTGCCCACGTTCAAAGAGTTGCGCGAAGGCAGTTCGACCGCCTGTATCGAAATGGAGCACCGCGGTGGCACCGCCCGCGGCAGCTCTTTTACCAGCGGCGCGGTAGCGCTCCACTTGAGACATCATGTCGTGGCCGCAGGCAACTTGAACGCCGACGCCAGCGCCAGCAGATGTGCCCAAGATTAAATCGGCATCATTGAGCCAAACGCCCTTTTGCTGAAGACCCGCGAACCAGCCGGATTCCCAAGCAGTACCGACGGACCCGCCACCACCACAAATCAAAGCACGACTCATTTTCCGCTCCTTAGATCGACTTAGTCGCACGTTAGCCCGAACTCTGTTGTCGCGTAGGGGACTCGCGATAAAAAGAGGTTTTGTGACGTATTTAGATCAGATTACGAGGTCGTGAGGCGACCCAGCAGTGCCAACGAGGTGCCAGTCGTGATCTACTCAGATCACTATGTGGCTTGGAATTTTGGAATCAGCAGCAGTGATTGGCCTTGTAATCTTTGGCTTCATTCGGTTCATGAAGTGGGCAATCAACGAAGGAAATAAGTCCGACTAGTTACCCTCAGGCTGATCGAGGTTCACACTTGTACGAGCCCAGCAGCAGCTTCCTTTGCTGCAGCTTTACTCGCTACTCGTTTAAAGTTATAGAACATCGGTAGCGCAAGAACTAGTGAGGCTACAGCTGCGAATGGGAACACAGCGCTAAACCCAATATGGGCGGCAGCGATGCCACCGATTGCTGGCCCAAGCGAAGAGGAAAGTGAGCTGACACTTTGATAGAGACCAAACATCGAACTCAGCGCTGTTGCAGAAACCAACATCGGCAAAATCGAGACCGAACTTGTTTGAAGTAGCCCTTGGAAGAGCGACATGATCACAACAAGAATGGCGAGTACGCCGACACCTTTAACAAAGCCCATTGGGAAGAGGAAGAGCGATACTCCAATGATTGACACAGGCAAAACTGCTTGGATGCCGATACGCGTAATAAGTCTTCCGGCATAGATGGCTGCTACAGCGCTTGCTGCTGAGACTCCGAAAAACATGAGGCCGACTGGGACTGTTGGGTTTGTGCCCTCAGGTAGAAGCGTCACTACATATGGGGAAAGTATTGGCTGGATGAGCGGCCCTGCAAAACTCAAGCACATCACCAGCCCAAGAGCTGCCCAGACAACCGGAGTCCGAAGTAACGAGCCCATTCCCTGCTTTTCAGCCGAATGAGCGGGAGCGAGGGCTTCACGCGGTTCGCGAATCATCAGCATCACGACAGCAGCACCTGAGTACATGAGGATTCCTGCTGTGATGAAAGTAGTGCGGTATCCCCATAGGGCGACCAAACCAATTGAGATCAGGGGGCCCATTGCTGCTCCACCAAGAACGGAAGCTTGAATACGGCCCAGGGCCTTGGGAAGAACGGCACTTGGTGTTCCGGCAGCGACCAATGCCATCGCAGCTGCTGGTGCCCCAGCCATCACGCCGATGAAGAAACGAATTGCTACGACCTGCCAGGTAGTTGTGACAAACCCGAGGAGTAGCAGACCGGTTGCCCCACCCAAGCAGGCTCGAACGAGCATGGGTTTGCGGCCCCAACGGTCGCCAGCCATACCCCAGAGCGGACCAGAGCCAAACGCAGCGACGCCTTGGGCAGCAGCAGCTATTCCAGCCCACATAGCCGCATCCGGGAGGCTCAGGCCATCGATTTTTTGAATATAAAGCGGAAGGAAGGGATTAGTGAAGGCGAATGTGATGCACAACAGAAATACGGCAAGCGAGGCAGCAAAGTTGTTACGTTTCCAATCAAGGGGGCGCTCATCCACGGTTACACCCAGCTTTTTATGAGTTCGCGATTTTCCACGTAATGCAAACTACGGGAAACTGCGTCGCTTTGGGGTTGAAATGCCTGATTCGTTACTTTCAGGCGCCCACCTTGTTGGCTAATCAGGGGGCAAGTTGGCGCGTAGCCAGTGAATCCATGGGGTGAGAGCTTGCCAACCCGTCATCACCTTGTCTCGACATTTGGACGAATACAACCAAGGCCCGGGCGCGAGGTGAGCAGACAGCGACAGACTCTTAAGACGCAAGAGATCAATATTCGGATGGTCTTTGGGGTAACCGCGCGGCGCTGATTTCAAAGCGTTGTCGGTCATTAATTCAAATAAATGTTTCTGCATCTCGTCGAGTAGGGCGCGGATAACTCGTGCCCCGGTCTCCGTTGCCGCGATCGCACGAAATTGTGTGAGTTGGGCCTTACTCGGTTGCCAATTCCCGGCTCCCAGGAGCATGCCATCAGCGTCTATGCGCAAATAGAAAGCCGAGTTGTACTCAGCATCGGCGGTAAGTGATGCGTGCTCATTTAGTGGCGGCAGGTCGGGCCAGAAACGAACATTGCGATAGGGCCGAAAAATCTTGACAGGACCGAAGTCAAGTGAGAGATCTGCAGCGAGATTCTTGAGTGGAACTGCCACGTTTTCGTCATACATAGCGCGATGAGCATGGAACCACTCGCGATTGTTATTTTCTTCCAGCTGCAAGTAGTACTTGATGAGATCTTTGCCAAAGCCAGTAAAGGAAGTCATTGAGTTTGCTTTCATTTCAGTAACTGTTCGAAGAAACCACCGATGCCAAGTGCGGGAGATACCAGGTGGCATTCCAAAATCCAGTGCCACCGATTACCCTGATGGTCTAACCGATGAAGCGGCAGGGTGTTACTAGGTGTGAGATACGAAGTCGCGTCATCATCCTCAATCCTTTCATGCGGGAACTCGCCAATCAGGTGACCAACATGGCGTTGATCCCCCAGCAGGTAGCCATGTGATTCTGCCGCATTCTTCATGAAGCGGAAAAGTTCGGCGCCGCAAATATTTGGGCTCGAAAGTGCAAAATCCCGACCCAGACGCCAGATTTTCTCGGTGTCATCTCGCAAGAGGCACTTCACCGGGTCGTTGCCAATGACGTAGGTTCGGCCGACATCGGCTTCCCACTGTTTTAGCACCGGACCAAAATCGAGAAACAAAATGTCATCGTCGCTAAAAGTTCGAACTGTCGGATTCTCACGATACGGGTGCAGGGTATTTACGCCAGACCGAATAATTCGTTTGTGCCAAAACTGCGTGATGCCAAATTCTTGTTCAGCGAGTTCGCGGATCCCATCACTGGCGGTTTTCTCAGTTTTACCGGGCTCGAGCAATCCCCGCGCTAGTGCCAGCTGAAATAGCTCCAGCGCTATTGATTCAGCGAGTTCGAGTTCGCTGAGGCGGGTCACGCGTGGACGCTACACCTGTCGCGCCCCTCCAGTGTTCCCGCAATGACCTTGACCAGTGATTTCGAGGACATGGGCAGGTGCGGCATGATTGCGGCATGACTTCAGCCCGTCCGCGTATCGAGTGGATGGATGTTATTAAGGCCACGGCGGTCATCGTCATCGTGGTGTCCCATGCAGTTGACCTCCTTGCGCCGGTAGCCGCGGGGCAACCTGCGCAAACGGTCTGGCAAATGTTCATGACCATTTTGGAACCCATGAGAATGCCTTTGTTCTTCATGATTTCGGGCATGTTAGCGGCATCGGCACTGAACCGACCCTGGAATAAAGTTCGCCGACGAACTTGGGGCATGGCTTATCTCTATGTGCTGTGGAGTGTCATTTTCTTTGCAGTGGTCGCCTGTTACGTTCGAGCACCTTTCGTTGAACAACTTCTCACTTATGGAAAATTGATATTGGTAGCGGGTAATGGCTATTGGTACCTCTACGCGCTCGTCATCTATTTCTGTCTAGTGAAAGTCACACAACGGTGGCCGATTTGGATTCTGTTCAGCATTGCGATCGTGCTGAGTTTGATGAAAGAGCCAATTCTTACCCTGAATCGGGAACACCTTTTAGGCACAGGTTCCGGTTCGATGTTTGTGAAAGTCTTAATCAATTTGGTGTTCTATTTAATCGGTATTCACTTTAAGGCCATTATCGAACGGATCGCGGCTTCGGCCACTTGGCCCAGAATCATTGGTATAGCAGCAGCGCTCACCTTGATCGGTTTTTGGCGTTACAACACTCCGTGGAGCTGGGAGCAGTCAGTTTTACCAGCATCATTGCTGTACATCGTGTTGGCAGTGATGCTCGCTTCCACATTGGTGGTGTTACCTAAAGTGCGTTCCTACGGAATCGTTATTGGCCGAGAGACCTTGCCGATTTTCGTCGTGCAATTCCCGTTCATGTTAATCCTGCAACAGGTCTTCAAGAATGATTATTCGTTCTATAACAACCAGTGGTTCATCGCAATATTCCCAATCGCTTTCTTAGCGTTTGACATCGTTTTTGCTCTTTTCCTATTTCGCATCACGAAGAATAATGTTGGACGTTATCTTTTTGAGGTCCCACATTGGGTGGCCAGAGATGAGCGCTCTATGCCGCAAGTCGTTGATTCAGAGTTCAGTAAGTGAAAATTTCACTTTGACGGACTGGCCAGCTTTCAGTTTTTGACTGAGTCGTACTTCTTTTTTCAATGGCAGAATGTACGAGGCTGATTTCTTATCTCGAAAGAGCGAAGTGCTCCAGGTCGTAGTGCCAATTTGCGCCTGCACTCTGATGGATCCAAATCCCCGCGTTTGTCCTGCTGAACGTGCCTGAATCTCATCGGCTAAATCGTGAGGCAAGGTGATGAAATACCAAGATCCACCGCCGGCAAAGATCCAGATTTCTCCGGAAAAACTGAAGTCCATCTGCGAATTATGGACCTCAGTGCTTTGAGTAGTTCAGTTTCCGCCGAAGCCACAGCGAGACGTAGACGAGCGCAACAAGTGCCGGGACCTCAATGAGTGGACCAACCACTCCAGCTAGGGCTTGACCACTGGTGATACCCCAGACTCCGATGCTCACAGCAATTGCCAGTTCGAAGTTATTACCTGCTGCGGTAAAGGCAAGGGTTGCTGTTTTTGGATAGCCGAGACGACTCTTGTAACCAAGGGCAAAGGCGATACTCCACATGATTGCGAAATACACCAGCATCGGAATCGCAATGCGAGCAACTGAACCGAGGTCTGAAGTTATTGCGTCACCTTGCAGAGCAAACATCACCACGATGGTGAACAGCAAGCCGTATAACGCGAACGGTCCAATTTTGGGAGCAAAGGTGTTGTCGTACCAATCGCGACCTTTTGCCTTGATGCCGATCTTGCGAGTGAAGAAGCCCAAGGCCAGCGGTACGCCTAAAAAGAAGAGCACGGCTTTGGTAATTTCCCAAGTTGAGAAAGCAACGTCTTGGGTGTCAAGGCCCAACCAGCCAGGCAGCACAGCGAGGTAAAACCATCCGAGCAACGCATAAGCAAGAATTTGGAAAACTGAATTTATTGCCACGAGCAACGCTCCTGCTTCGCGGTCGCCGCAGGCAAGGTCATTCCAAATTAAGACCATGGCGATGCAGCGGGCAAGGCCGATAACAATGAGCCCGGTACGAAATGCGGGCTGATCTGGCAGAAAAATCCAAGCAAGAGTAAACATCAACAGTGGTCCGATGAGCCAGTTAAGGACCAAGCTCAGCCACATGAGCTTTCGATCTCCAGTGACGTGGCTCATGTCTTCGTAGCGGACCTTTGCTAACACTGGATACATCATCAACAACAATCCAAAGGCGATCGGCAGTGAGGTTTGGCCAAGCTTTACCGCATCAAGCCAGGTTTGCGCATCGGGAATGTAGCGCCCGATGAGTAGGCCGCCAAACATGGCGATCACAATCCACACCGGAAGAAACCGATCTAGAAATGAGAGCTTTTCGATGACTTGTTCATCGCTGATGTGTGTTTTTGTTGTCATGATGCAGGTAGCAACTCAGAAATAAGTACTTCGATCCGGCGCCGAATTTCGTCTCGGATTGGGCGAACAGAGTCAGCTCCTTGACCGGCTGGATCTTCAAGCGTCCAGTCTTCGTATCGTTTGCCTGGGAAAATTGGGCAGGCGTCGCCGCAACCCATAGTGATGACAACATCGGAAGCTTGAACGGCTTCGACGGTCAAAACTTTTGGCACTTCAGCAGTAATGTCGATGCCATCTTCTTTGAGGACTTCAACGACAGCAGCGTTAACCGAGCCTGCCGGAGCTGAGCCTGCGGATCGCACTTCAATGGCTCCACCCGATAGCGCGGTGAGGTAAGCAGCTGCCATTTGTGATCGTCCGGCGTTGTGTACACAAACGAAAAGAACAGATGGTTTCGTTGACATTTAGTTGCACGCTTGCCCTGGAGCACAGCAGGCGCCTGTTGCGGTGTCGGCCAATGAAAGCATTTCGAGTCCACCCGGGTTGTCGTCTTTGATTGCATAAAATTCCCACGGCGCACCTGACGGGTCATGCGCCCACACTTTGTCTTGAAGTGCGAAGCAGCATGAGGTGTCCATCTCATCGTCGAGCATCAAACCAACGCTGCGAAGGCGCTCTGCGTGGGCGCCGACGGCAGCGGTATCAGCGAGTTCCACGCCGAGGTGGTTTAGAGCACCCTGGGGACCTTCACCTCGAATGTCGTCGGTGGTCTCCATCAGAACCAATTTCAATGGGGGATTCAAGATTTCGAAATTTGCGTAGCCCGGCCGCAATTTGTGAGGAGCTACGCCGAAGAGTTTGGTGTAGAAATCGATTGACGCTGCAAGGTCAGCTACATTGAGAGCGAGTTGAACGCGTGAGTCGGTGGCTGTCATTCGGAGCTCCTATATCGATAACTATCTATATTGACGAATATCGATATACAATCAGAACCCTGCAGGATCGTCAACTCGATAGTTCTGGAATCTGATGAAGATTGGGTGAACAGCCGTGGTCGGTGTAAAGAAAGAAATAGCCCTCGAAGACATCAGTGTTCGCTCGACGGTCAACCGCACTGCGCCAATCGATCGTGTTGATGCTGAATCGATGGCACTCATCCTCAAAGCAGTGGCTGACCCAGCCCGACTGCAATTGCTGTCGATTTTGAAATACGCACCAAATCAAGAAGCGTGCGTCTGTGACCTCACCGCACCGCTGGGCCTAAGCCAGCCAACGGTCAGTCACCATCTCAAGGTGCTCGCCGATGCCGGACTTTTGACTCGAGAGCGGAGAGGTTCATGGGCGTGGTTCAGCTTGGTACCGCTGAGATTGAACGAGTTGCGATCGTTCTTGGAGTAAGTAACCGGGCCTCGCTATCCTTTAGTTATGCCATTACAGGGTGAATACGAGCCGAGTCCCATTGAATTTGTGCGCGATCAAGTCGCGCTTATCGAATCCTCGGGAGGGTTAGAGGGCACCTTTGGTCCAGATGGACAGGGCGTCATTGTGCTGACAACTCTGGGTGCAAAATCTGGGAAAATCCGCAAACTGGCTTTAATGCGCGTTGAACACGAAGGCGACTACTTAGTCGTTGCATCAAAGGGCGGATCCAATAACAACCCAGTTTGGTATCACAATGTTCTAGGAACTCCTCTCGTTGAATTGCAGGATGGGCCTGAGCGTCACGACTATTTGGCTCGCCTATTAGAAGGTCCAGAACGTGAAATGTGGTGGGCTCGTGCGGTAGAAGCGTTTAGCCCGTATGGCGATTATCAAAAACGCACGGAGCGACTCATTCCAGTGTTCGTTCTCGAGCGCGTTCGCTGACCTATGATCGCGATGACCACGCCTGCGAATACCCAAGCTTTGAAAGGTTGCCTTCATGACTGAAACCCAAGTAGTAACGACGGAAACAACTGAACGCCTCCGTCGACTTGGTTTAATGATGATCGGTTCGCTGCTTATCGAGTTCCTTGGCGGCATGGCGAATACGTTTTGGCTTGAAACCCCTGAAAGCGGTTCGGGCTGGGATGGATCATCACCAATGTGGCTAGTGATGGTGCACATCGTGTGGGGAACCTTGGTGCTTCTCCTTGGGCTGTGGATTGTCATCGTGGCACGCAAGGGTAAATCGCGCACTTGGTTGAACTTAGGCGGTCTTGGATTTGTCGGCATCTTCATCGCCTTCGCTGCTGGTAATACCTTCATGAATGACGTGAGTAGCGATATCTCCTCATTTGTGATGTCTGTGGGCTTGGCAATCGCAGTGTTCTTCTACTCCTTTGCTCTTTTCAAGAAGGATGAGGCATGACCGAAATGCAGGTTGAAAATGTCGATCGTTCGTGGACAGCGACCAAAGTTGTTGCAATCGTCGTAGCGATCTTGTCGGCGGGGTACATGTTGCCCTGGGCAATTGCAGCAGTTCGAGATGTACGCCATTGGTCGGTGTTCTGGGTCAATCTGCTCCTAGGCTGGACCATTGTCGGCTGGGTCATCGCACTGGTTATGGCTCTTCGTGCTCAACGCCAGGTCGTCACTGTCCGCTAGGGAAGTTCCAAGCGATCCGGAATAACTCCACGGCCCAGGGTGTTATATCCAAGAATTAGGACTTTCAAATGTCTACCAAAATGAGGAACATATGAGTAACGTCTACAACTTCGAAGTATTAGCAGCAGATGGCAGCACAGTTGGCATGGACACCTACAAGGGCAAGGTTTCGCTCATTGTTAACGTGGCTAGCAAGTGCGGCCTTACTCCGCAATATGAAGGTTTAGAAGCACTGAATCTTGCAAACGCTGATCGTGGACTCCAGATTTTGGGGTTCCCTTGTAATCAGTTCGGTGGCCAAGAGCCAGGGACTGCCGATGAAATTGCCGATTTTTGTTCACTGACCTATAACGTCACCTTCCCAATTCTTGGCAAGATCGATGTCAACGGTGAGAACGCTGATCCGCTGTACTCATATTTGCGTGCTCAAGATCCGGGCGACTTCGGCCCCGATAGCGGTCCTATCTTTGCTCACATCAGCAAAACCAAGCCAGAAGCAATTGGGACTGACGAAGTGAAGTGGAACTTCACGAAGTTCCTAGTTGGCCGCGATGGCAACGTCATTCGTCGGTATGAGCCTGGTGTTACTCCTGAAGAGATCGCGGAAGATCTCGACGAGGTACTTGCTCCATAGTTTTTCTTCAAAAAGTGGGCCCCTCGAATAATTTCGAGGGGCCCACTTTATTTTCGCCTGAATCAACTTGCTGGCTTGTCAGCCTTATCGGGATGGTCACCCTTTGCATGCGGGGTCCAGTTTGGATTGATGGCCACCATGGCGGTGAGTCGCGCACTTTTCGCGGAGTCGACTGCTGTTTTGCGTGCTTGAACTGCAGCGGCCTTCACCGTGTCTGTCGGATTCGTTGCTAGCACTGCGCGGAAGTCAGCCTTAGCCTTTTCTATCGCAGTCTTGAAAGTCTCATGGATAGCCTTGCGAGCTGTTGCGTTCGCCTCGCGCAAGGCTTTCTTTGCGGGATCACCCTTGATGTGGGCGGCTGACGCAGTTGAGCTCGCTGATGGTGACGGCGTCACGTCAACAGCATTAGCAATACCGGTAGATCCGATCAACATGATCGACCCAAGGCTAGCAGCAGCGAATGCAGCAAATTTCTTGTTGTTCATCGTTCCTCCTCGTCGAAACCCAGATGGGTTTGCACCCAATCGGGCTTGCAATTAACGATGAAGGATGACTCTGTGAGATATCTGTGAATGGGTTGCGCGTCATATGGGAAAGAGATGGCTCCGACACTGGGTCTATTACCCAAATATCGGAGCCATCACGTGGATGTTAGTAATTAGTGCGGGGCCAAGTTCCCACTGATTATGTGCGGAGTGAAGGTCCACAAGCCAGGCTTGTTTGGATCTACGTTCAACTCAACCCAGTGATTGAATCCCGACCCGAAGGTCTGCACTCGAGTGAAGTTTGCAACAAGTGTCAAAGACAGTGCAGCCTTCATGGACTTTGAAGTTATGGATATATTCGCACCCGTATTTTGAACATGAAATCATCCACGTCATCCACGTCATCCACGTCATCTATCGATTTTTGGTGAACAACTTACAAACGAATATCGCTTAGCTAAGGAGCGAATCAAGGCTCGACTCAGGATAGCCGAGGGCCTGAGCGACTGCGGGATATGCGACGCGTCCA
>CAFBPZ010000012.1_pt1 | contig 21617 bp, 17 predicted proteins | sample 7269841 | NCBI WGS metagenome assembly CAFBPZ01 (sample SAMEA6814166, study PRJEB35770) | freshwater metagenome | biome: Freshwater; feature: Freshwater reservoir; material: water | place: Czech Republic | collected 2017-06-27 | depth 30m m
TCATACACCACAGGCTTGGAGACATCAGCTTTCGCCGCGATCTCTTCAACACTAACTGACTCAAAACCCTTGGCAGCAAACAGCTTTCGGGATATCGAAATCAATTGCTCACGCCGCTCATGCCCCGTCATGCGCGCGCGTTCACGAGGCGCACTCTTGTGGTGCTTATCTAGATGAGCGACGGAATCTTCAGCGAGTTCCGACGTCGTCATAGTCAGGCAGCCTTTTTGTAACCACGAATACGTGGAGCAAGTGAGGGATCAACAAGCTTGCGTTCAACGCGCTCTGGCTTTGGCCAGCGCACATCGTTTACCAGCTTCAGTACTTCGAGAGTGCGGATAAACACTGCGCTGAGATCAACTTGGCCTTTGAGTACACCATGGCGGGCTGATGTTGGCTCAGCGTGATGCAGGCTGTGCCAAGACTCACCAAATGACGGGATGGCAAGCCACCACACGTTGGTGGACTTATCGCGAGACTTGAACGTGCGCTTGCCCCAGATGTGGCAAACCGAGTTGATTGACCAAGTAACGTGATGGATGAACGCAACCCGGAAGAGTCCGGCCCAGAAGAATGCAGAGATTGCGCCGGCAAATGACCAAGTGATGAGGCCGCCGAGAACTGCTGGGATCAACAATGAACCAACAACGAGCGCGGGGTAGTACTTCGAAAGCAACTGCAGATCAGGGTCAGCGTCTATGTCTGGCGCGTACTGCTTCACGGATGTTTGCTCCTTATCGAACAACCAACCGGTATGTGAATGCCAGAAGCCCTTGAGCACTGCAAACTTCACATCACCTTCGAGCCAAGGTGAATGCGGGTCGCCTTCGACATCTGAAAACTTGTGGTGCTTGCGATGGTCGGCGACCCACTGAGACACCGAACCTTCAAGTGCGTAGGAGCCCATCACGGCGAGCATGATTTTAATACCTCGCCCAGCCTTGAATGAACCGTGAGTGAAAAAGCGGTGGTAGCCAACAGTGATTCCTAGGCCAGTGATGGCCCAAAAAAGAATAAACAGCGCAACGTCAACCCACGAGAGCCAACCGCCCCACGCCATTGGGATTGCTGCAATAACCGCGAAGAATGGAATCGCGACAAAGAAGCCGATGGTGATTCGCATCGACATTGGCTGGAACTGAGTGCCAGCTGTGCCCTCAGCGGGTAGCGCATCATTGGCTTCAATATCGGGGGAGACGGTCATTAAAACTCCTTTGTGCACGAAGTAAGTCAGGGGACCTACGGTTGCGTAAGTTACGGTAGCGTAACCAAGTCGGCTTAGCAACGTGAGCCACGCACCTTTATCGTGTGTCGCTTACACAATCCCGGGTCGTCTAGCGGCAGGACAGCGGACTTTGAATCCGTCAACGGTGGTTCGATCCCACCCCCGGGAGCTCGACTCAGCGTGGACACACCCTCGGAGGTACCTGTGGATCAGCTCGAAAGCGTCGTAGAAGTAGGCGGAACGCCGATTAGTTACTCGGTTACCGGCCAAGGGGACATTGCTGTTGTCCTCACCCATGGCTTTCGCGCTCACCATGTGTGGTGGGCTGCGGTTGTGCCCCTTTTGGAATCGAAATACAAAGTGGTGCGCATGGATCTCAGCGGCAGTGGCGATAGCGGTCACCGAGAGAGTTATTCCATCGATACCTGGGGCAAAGAGGTCATCGCAGTTCTCGATGATGCCGGAATTGATAAGGCGCTCCTGGTTGGTCACAGTCTGGGCGGCACCGCAGTGGTCATGGCAGCCACTCAATCTCCCGAGCGGGCTGTCGGCGTGATTTTGATGGACACATTCATTGAGGGTGAAGGACGAATTAGGCCGATTGGCGCTGCTTCTTCAAGCCCCGTGCGCATCTATGAGTCCAAGGAAGACGCGGTTGGCAGATTTCGTTTGATGCCAGCGCAGCCAAACGACGATCCGCAGATTTTGGCTCGCATGGCCAACTACGGGGTGAAGCAAATTGATCAGGGCTGGACTTGGAAGTTTGACCAAGTCGTGGCACCGAAGATTGACGAAGAAAAGTTGAATGCCAGCATCGCGGCCCTTCAGGTGCCTTTCCACTACGTTCACGCCTCGCTTAGCCCGGTGGTCGTGCCTGAAGTAGTCACATTCATCTTGAGTTTCGCTCCAGAGGGCACTTCCGTGACCCATGTGGCCGATGCCATGCATCACCTCGTGGTGTCACATCCACAAACTTGTGCCGATGTGATCGACCGTTTTGCTCAGGAGTGGACTTCTTCGGCCTGATTCTTGGGCCACGTCTCTTAAAGCACCTCGAGCAGATAGTCTTCGTTGTCGTGACGAGACCAACTGCCGTAGTGATCCTTGCCGCAGGCGAGGGCAAAAGAATGCGCTCTTCGACCCCAAAAGTTTTGCACTCGATTGCGGGAAGATCCCTTCTCGGGCATGTGCTGGAAGCCGCAGCTGCCGCAGAGCCAGAACACGTGATTGTTGTCGTAGGTCACGGACGAGAGCTCGTTGCGGCACATGTTGAAGAAATCGCACCTTGGGCGCTGACCGTTATTCAGGAAGAACAGCGGGGCACCGGACATGCTGTTCGCATTGCGTTAGCCGATCTAGAGTCGCGAGGGATTTCCCTGACCGACGGCCCTGTGGTTGTACTAACCGGAGACACCCCACTTCTCACTGGGCAAACCTTGCTGGCGCTCATTCACGAGCATGACTCAGTGCAAGCACGCGCAACAGTGCTCACTGCCCGGCTAGACGACCCCAGCGGTTATGGCCGAATTGTGCGTGACGAAGCGGGCAATGTTGCAGGCATCGTGGAACACAAAGATGCGTCGAATGATGAGCTTTTCATTAGCGAAATCAATTCGGGTATGTACTGTTTCGCAGCCGAGGATCTGCAACGCGCACTTTCTAGTGTCACTACTAACAATTCGCAAGGTGAGGAGTACCTCACTGATGTGGTTGGGATTTTGCGTAAAGAAAATGCAGTAGTTGCTGGCGCCATGTGCGCTGACGCAAATGAGATTCTTGGTGTGAATGATCGTTATCAACTTGCGCACACGGCAGGCATCATGCGCGATCGCATCAATGAAAAGTGGATGCGTGATGGAGTTTCGATTCTGGACAGCGCAACAACCTGGCTAGATATTGACGTTGAACTAGAACCTGACGTCACGATCTTGCCAAACTCGACTTTGCTTGGACCCACCTCGATCGCGGCAGGTGCGCGTATTGGTCCGGGCACCACATTGGATTCATGTGAAGTAGGCGCGAATGCTTCCGTGATTCACACCTGGGCCCAACTTGCGGTGATTGGCGCTGATTCCACAGTCGGACCATTCACTTACCTGCGTCCTGGGACAGTCATGGGAACGCACAGCAAGGCTGGCGCTTTCGTTGAGATTAAAAACTCCAATGTTGGCAATGACGCAAAAGTTCCGCACCTCACCTACGTCGGTGACGGAGATATTGGTGAGGGATCCAATATTGGCGCATCTACTGTCTTTGTGAACTACGACGGCATCGCCAAGCACCGCACCGTGGTGGGTAAGCATGTTCGGATCGGCAGCGACTCCATGTTGGTGGCTCCCGTGACCATCGGTGACGGCGCCTACACAGCGGCTGGTTCGGTTATCACCGAAGACGTACCTCCAGGATCGATTGCTATCGCTCGAGGCCAGCAACGAAACGTTTTGGACTGGGTACTTAAGCGTCGACCAGGATCACCAGCAGCACTCGCAGCAATTGCAGCACAAAATGAGCAAGTAGCCCAGGAGGAAAAGTGACACTGCAAGAATTTCCCAACCGCAAGCGGATGGTTTTGCTCGCGGGCAGGTCACACCCGGAACTAGCTCAAGCAGTAGCGACCCAATTGGACATTCCGTTGTCGCGCACGTTGGCTTATGACTTCGCTAACGGTGAAATATTTGTTCGTTTCCAAGAGTCTGTTCGTGGTGCTGATGTTTTCGTCTTGCAAAGCCACACCACGCCAATTAACAAATGGATCATGGAACAACTCATCATGGTTGATGCGTTGAAGCGTGCATCCGCAAAGCGCATCACCGTGATCATGCCGTTCTATGGGTATGCCCGCCAAGATAAGAAGCACCGAGGCCGTGAGCCGATCTCTGCACGTTTGATCGCAGATCTTTTCAAGACAGCTGGTGCAGATCGCTTGATGACCGTTGACTTGCATACGTCACAGATCCAAGGTTTCTTTGATGGACCAGTGGATCACCTGTTCTCGTTGCCTCTGTTAGCTGCGCATGTGGGAAGTCACATTGATAGCGATCGCATCACGGTGGTGTCCCCAGATGCTGGCCGCGTACGAGTCGCTGAGCGCTGGACCGACGTGCTCGGTGCGCCTCTGGCGATCATTCACAAGCGACGCGACCCGGATGTGCCAAACGAGGTGAAGGTCTTTGAAGTCGTTGGCGATGTTCGCGGACGGGTCTGTGTCGTCGTCGACGACATGATCGACACAGGCGGCACGATCGTGAAGGCTGCAGAGACGCTCTTTCACAATGGTGCAACTGAAGTGATCGTGGCGGCAACGCATGCCATCCTGAGCGATCCAGCTCGCGAGCGCTTGCAAAACTCGGATATTTCCGAAGTTGTGGTCACCGACACCCTGCCAATCGCAGAGGATCGCATGTTTCCCAAGCTCAAGGTGCTCTCGATTGCACCGATTCTGGCCCAGGCGATCCATGAGGTCTTTACCGAAGGCTCAGTCACCAGCATGTTCGAAGGAAACCCTGATTCGGCGGATCCTTCCTCCCACTGATATAGTTCTTATCTCTCCTCGGCGAGGGTTCTTTACGAACCGTGATCGACGATGGTCAGCGCTTAGGCGCTTTGCCGAGGCTGACCAACGAGTAAACGAGGAGTTCCAAGGTGTCGCAGATAGCTATTACTGCCCAAGAGCGTTCAGATTTCGGCAAGGGTGCTGCACGTCGCCTTCGTCGCGCAGGCTTGGTACCAGCAGTGATCTACGGCAAGGGCTCTGAGCTCGTTCACATTTCACTTCCTAACCACGATCTAGATCTGGCTCTTCGTAAGTCATTTGTCGTGTTCTCAGTGTCGTTGAACGACAAGACGATCTTGACCATGCCGCGTGATATTCAGCGCGAGCCAGTCAAGCGTTTTATCGAGCACCTTGACCTCATCATTATTACGCCAGCTGAAGCAATTGCACGTACCGCGTATGGCGTGCAGGCAACAGCAGATGCTGCGGCGGCACTGATTGAAGAAGAGGCAGCGCGCGCTGCACAGGCACCAGTAGAAACACAAGCTGTTGAGGACGAAGCTAAGTAAGGTTCGTGGCCGATGACCTGGATGATCGTCGGGCTCGGCAACCCTGGTCCGGAGTACGCGAACACCCGACACAATGTTGGGTTCATGGTTGTTGATGAATTAGCTTCGCGGATGCGAGGCACGTTGGGTCGACATAAGCGTGCGATGGCTGGCGTCTATGAAGGTCGCATTGGGCTTCCAGGATCTGACGCCCGGGTGGTACTCGTGCAACCTTGGTCGTTCATGAATGTTTCTGGTGGTCCAGTCAAAGCGTTGCTGTCCTTCTACGATGTCGCTGAGACGCATCTCCTAGTTATTCATGACGAACTTGACCTGCCCTTGGACACCATTCGCGTCAAGCTTGGCGGGGGCGACAATGGGCACAATGGACTGAAAAGCATTCGAAAGTCGCTAGGTAATGCTGACTATGCGCGGGTGCGTATCGGTATTGGTCGTCCAGTTGGGCGTCAGGACCCAGCAGATTTCGTTTTGAAGCCATTTACAGGAACTGAACGCGACGTGCTCCCGCATATCGTGCAGCGAGGCGCAGATGCAGTGGAGACGTTGGTACTTCATGGTGTTGAGAGGGCTCAAAATGAATTTAATGGAGGCTGAGATGACACAGCTCAATGACCAAGAACTCTCAATTCTTATCGCGCAGCAGGCTGGTCAACTCCTTCTCAAATTGCGTGACTCTTATGGCGATCCGGCAACTTGGGATAAAGAAAAAGCCACGTCATTGCGCAAACAAGGCGACCGGCTCGCCCACGAACATCTTGCAGCAGCTTTAGCGGAGCATCGTCCCACTGACGCACTCTTAAGCGAAGAAGGCGCAGACAACGATGATCGTTTAAGTGCAACACGATTGTGGATTGTCGATCCATTGGATGGCACCTGGGAATACGGCCAAGGTCGCGCAGACTTTGCTGTTCATGTAGCCCTCTGGGAGCCAGAGTTGAAGAAATTATCGGCCTGCACTGTGGACCTTCCTGCACAAGGCGTGTGTCGAGCGATGAGTGATGCGGTTGCTGATGAGCCAGCATTCCCAACTGATCGACCAGTGCGAGTGGTGGCCTCCCGTAATCGCCCACCCGTTTTTCTAGGACCGGCACTTGAAATTCTTGGCAAGACGATGGCCGCGGCTGGAATCACCCAACATGGCTGTGAACTCATCGATGTTGGTTCTGTTGGGGCGAAAGTCAACGAACTTGTTTCCGGTCGTGCAGAACTTTATGTTCACGAAAGCGGATTTTACGAATGGGATGTGGCGGCACCTTATGGAGTTGCTCGCCATTACGGCTTTATTCCATCCCATGTTGATGGCGCTGAAATCGAGTTCAACCACATGCCACCTTGGGTGCCAAGTCTGATGGTGTCGCACCCACTGATTGTCGACATGGCGCGCGATGCGCTTGCGGAGGCATCGCGAGGGTGAACCTGAGTGGATTGCTTGAAGTTGTTTCACAGGCCGATTCATTTCGGGCTGCGCGCGAGCAAGCCTTCATCGGCGGTCGTATTGCTTCGCCTCGGGCAGTGCAGTCACTCGTTACTGCACTGCTCGCAGCGCCCACGATAAATTACGCAGGACGACAACTTCTTGTAGTCACCGCAACAGGGAAAGAAGCAGAGGATCTCGCGGCAGCTGTACAGAGTTTTTGTCCAACATTGCGAATTGCAGTGCTTCCTTCATGGGAAACCCTTCCGCACGAACGACTTTCGCCATCATCAGACACCATTGGTCGCCGTGTCTCGGTTATTCGCCGACTGGCTCATCCAGATATCGCCGATCCCCTTCTGCAGCCAATTGACGTTCTCGTCGCGTCAGTTCGTGCAGTTGTTCAACCCATCGCAGGTGGACTGGGCGACGTCGAGCCAGTGCGCATTCGTGTGGGTGATCAATGTGATCTCTCCACTTTGGTAGCACGGCTGGTTGAACTTGGCTATGAGCGGCTAGACCTCGTGGAACGCCGCGGCCAGATAGCAGTGCGCGGTGGAATCCTTGATGTGTTTCCGCCAAATGCGGAGCACCCTTTGCGTTTGGAGTTCTGGGGCGACGCGATTGAAGAGATTCGGTCATTCACCGTTACGGATCAACGTTCGCTAGAAAATGTGCCCGACGGACTTTTTGCTCCTGCGGTTCGAGAATTACTCCTTACCTCTGAAGTGCGTGCTCGTGCTGCAAAGCTGGCGCAGGAAAATCCGGTTGTCGCGGACATTTGCGCCCAACTTGCCGAAGGAATTTGTGTTGAAGGCATGGAGGCGCTGATCCCGGTGCTCGTGAGTTCGATGGATCCGCTTGTGTCATTTCTTCCCACCGACACGTCAGTGTTAGTGATTGATCCAGAACGAGTACGTACCCGTGCGCACGATCTGGCTCGAACTGCTGATGAGTTTCTTGCGGCTTCCTGGCACAACGCTTCAGTTGGCAACAAAGCCCCTATTGACCTTTCTGGCTCCAATTTCTTTTCGCTCGATGAGGTCAAAGATCAATGTCGGGCACGTGAACTACCTTGGTGTGAACTCACGCCGCTGTACGCAGATGAAAGCATTGACCCCAATGCTGGAATCAACGTCGATGCAATCGGGATCGATGCCTACCGGGGCGATGTAGCCCAAGCGATCGAACACATGCGGGCGTGGGCTTTAGATAATCGGGCCGTCGTGTTGGTGAGTGAAGGACGAGGCTCTGCTGAACGGTTGGCGGAAGCGCTTACGAACGAAGGTGTACCCACAAGTTTCGTTGAAGATTTGACGAGTGTCCCAACCCCGGGTGTCGTCAGTGTTGCTATTGGCTCCATCGAGCATGGTTTTGTTTTGAATGAATGCGCACTTGCCGTGATCACCGAACGCGATCTCCTTGGTCAGCGAGCTTCTACGAAAGATATGCGCAAACTTCCTTCGCGTCGTCGTAGGGCGATTGACCCACTCACGCTGGCAACAGGTGATTTCGTGGTGCACGAGCAGCACGGTGTGGGACGTTACGTTGAAATGGTGCAACGCGAAATTGGCGGCGCAACGCGTGAATATCTCGTGTTGGAGTACGCCGCGAGCAAGCGCGGACAACCAGCGGACCGCTTGTTCGTGCCAACTGATCAACTTGATCTTGTAACGAAGTACATCGGCGGCGAAATGCCTAGTGTGCATCGACTTGGCGGTGCTGATTGGCAAAAGGCCAAAGGTAAAGCACGGAAAGCCGTTAAGGAGATCGCTGGCGAACTCATCAAGTTATATGCGGCGCGAAAGGCAACAAAGGGCTACGCCTTCGGTCAGGACACACCTTGGCAGCGTGAACTGGAAGATGCCTTCGCCTATGTGGAAACGCCAGATCAACTGATCTGTATCGATGAAGTCAAACGCGACATGGAAAGTACGATTCCGATGGACAGGCTGATTTGCGGCGACGTTGGATATGGAAAAACAGAAATCGCTGTCCGTGCTGCATTTAAAGCAGTGCAAGACGGAAAGCAAGTAGCAGTGCTTGTGCCAACCACCTTGCTCGTGCAGCAGCATGCTTCAACTTTCGCTGAGCGGTATGGCTCGTTTCCGGTAAAAATCGGTGCGCTGTCAAGATTCAATACTGAAAAAGAAGCTAAAGAAGTCCTAGCAGGTATGGAAAATGGCTCTGTTGACATCGTCATCGGAACTCATCGCTTGCTTACTCCCAGCGTGCGCTTCAAGGATCTTGGTTTAGTAATCCTGGATGAAGAACAGCGATTTGGTGTTGAGCACAAAGAGCATCTAAAGGCATTGCGCAACAATGTCGATGTGCTGGCTATGTCGGCAACGCCAATTCCAAGAACTTTAGAAATGGCCGTCACGGGTATTCGAGAGATGTCCGTTATTCAAACTCCGCCGGAAGAAAGGCATCCGGTTCTCACTTTTGTTGGCCCATATGAAGATAAGCAGATCACCGCTGCGATCAGGCGCGAGTTGTTACGTGATGGTCAGGTCTTCTTCGTGCACAACCGAGTTGAGTCCATCGAGCGGGTGACATCGCGACTGCGTGACTTGGTCCCAGAAGCACGAATCGCTATTGCCCACGGTCAGATGGGTGAGCAAGCTCTCGAGAGCGTGATCGTTGATTTCTGGGAAAAGAACGTCGACGTGCTCGTGTGCACCACGATTGTGGAATCCGGCATCGATATCGCGAATGCAAACACATTGATCGTCGATCGTGCAGACATGTTTGGGCTGTCACAGCTGCATCAATTGCGCGGGCGAGTAGGTCGAGGTCGTGAACGTGCCTACGCCTACTTCCTTTACAACCCAGAAAAGCCACTGACCGAAACAGCTCACGAGCGTCTAGCGACTATCGCCCAACACACCGATCTTGGATCAGGCATGCAGATCGCGCTGAAGGACCTCGAGATTCGTGGTGCGGGCAACCTGCTGGGTGGCGAGCAAAGCGGTCACATCGCCGACGTCGGTTTTGATTTATATATCCGCCTCGTTGGGGAAGCACTTGCTGAATTCAAGGGCGATGAAGGTGAAGATCATGCAGAAATGCGGGTCGAGTTGCCGATCGAAGCGCACATCCCACACGAATACATCGCTCATGAGCGACTCCGGCTCGAGGCTTATAAGCGGTTGGCGGATGCGAGCACAGATCAGGGTGTTGACGAGGTCTTTGCCGAACTGACTGACCGCTATGGACCGATTCCTATTCCAGTTGAGAGCCTGCTGGCGGTTGCCCGTCTTCGGGTGCTTGCGCGCAGGGCTGGACTGACCGAGATTGTGGCATCCGGGCTAGGTGTTCGCTTCCAACCGGTGAATTTGCCGGAATCCGCACAAATGCGCCTGACTCGCATGTACCCGCGCACCTTGATCAAGGCTGCAGTCAATACGATCATTGTGCCGAGACCGATGACTTCCCTGGTGGGAGGTACTCCGGTAGTCGGTGACGCTTTGCTTCAGTGGGTGGCGGAGTTTATTCACGCGACGTTGCCCATCACGCCTGAACCTATGGAGAGCACCTCATGAGCATCAACCGTCGACGCGCATTCGTTCCAGCAGTACTCCTCGGGCTGGGTCTACTCGTGAGTGCCTGCTCTGGTTCTGCTGGCGATGCCGCCGTTGTGGGAACCAGTCACGTTACTGAGGCCACCTTGAACACTGCGGTTTCCGATGTACTCGTAGCGCAGGGCTATTCACCAGATAAGTCAGATCCGGCTCTTTTGACCGCCACCTTGAATTGGCTGATTGTCGGGGATCTCCTTGATCAGGTTGCTGCCGATAAAAATATTGTGGTGACCCAAGGAGCAATCGATCGCGAGCGCGCTGCGGAACTGAAATCAGCGGGTGGCGAAGAAGGACTGAAGGCGGCTTATCTCAAGCAAAATATTGCGCCAAACCAAATTCAAGAGCGCATTCGTTTTGCACTAATGGCACAGTTAGTAGCCAAGGCTCTAGCACCAACAGCGACAGCCGAAGAAGCAACCTCCGCTCTTGTTGCGGCGGTGGTTGCCAAAAGCACCGCACTCAATCCTGACGTGAACCCTCGGTTTGGCACTTGGGATTCACAGAACCTCCAGTTGGGCGCAGCTCCTTCAGATCTCTCCACCGTGCTTCCAACTCCCGTTCCTACTGCACTTCCAGCTCCGTAACGCTTGCACCGGCCTTTGACGGGGGAAACTCGTGACCACACCTAGCTATCTGCTCGAACTCGTTGCAGTCATGGATCGGTTGCGGTCTCCTGGCGGGTGTCCATGGGATGCAGAGCAGACTCATGAGTCGTTGCTTGAGTATTTAGTGGAAGAGACCTACGAAACCGTTGAAGCTATAGAGCTCAAGGACCGCATTGGCTTGCGCGAAGAACTGGGTGACGTACTTTTGCAGGTGGTGTTTCATTCGCGTATCGCGCAGGAAGATCCAGATGATCCCTGGAATATTGAAGACGTGGCAAAAGGCATCGTCGACAAATTAATTCTTCGCCATCCGCATGTCTTCATTGATGGTGATTACCCCGACGCGAACCTGAATTGGCATGAACGTAAAGCCAAGGAAAAGGGCCGAGAATCCGTCACTGATGGGATCCCGCAACAGTTGCCCGCATTGCTCCTCGCTGCCAAAGTGACTGCACGCAGCAAAGGCCTCAAAGATTCCATTGAACCAACCTCGCAGCGCTCGCGCGCTGAAGAGAGCGTAAGCCATCTTCACACGCAGGAAGAATTCGGAGACTTCCTACTCGAACTCACCTCGTTGGCTCGTGATCGTCAGTGGGACAGTGAGGCGGCCTTGCGTCAGGCGGTGCGCAGGCGAGTGTCAGAAGTGCGCGCTCTGGAAGGTTTAGCGCAATGAAAAAAGTATTTGATGGCATCGCCAGCAATGTCATGACAGCCATGCTCCGTTCGGAACCAATCCGCGCAACGGCAATGGGAGAGCATTCCTTTGACCATCTGCTTCCGGACTACACCGCTGCAGGCCGCGAATTACTGGCGCTGGAACTCGGGGATTACCTCACTGACCTTGATGCAGTCGACGACCTTGAATTAACGATCGAAGATCAAGTGGACTTAGAAATCTTGCGGTCCGCGATTACGCGCACCCTTTTTGAACTGCGTGAAGTGAAATCAGTGACATGGAACCCAATGGTGTGGAACCCTGGAAACGGATTGCATTCGCTTCTGTCACGCGAATTTGCACCGATGACCGAACGTCTTGAGTCGGCACGGGCACGGCTAGCAAAAATTCCCGGGTTTCTACAGAATGCGAAAAGTGAACTTGGCAATATGCCCAAGATCCACGTGGAAACTGCAATCGGCCAAATCCAGGGCACGTTGCATCTCGTGCAAGGCACTCTTACCGAACACTTAGGCGAAAACTCCCCAGAAATTAGGGGAGCAGGAGCAGCACTCATTTCCTTCATTGATTGGCTCACTGAGCAGTTGCCAGCGGCTACCCGAGATCCGCGTTTAGGTACGCACCTTTATTCCGCGCTTTTATGGCACGCGTTAGATGACGACACGCAAGCAGGTGAGTTACTTGCGCAAGCAAATACGCATTTGCTTCAAACTGAGCAAGCACTCATTGAGGCAGCAGCGGCGTACTTCAACGAGCCGCTAGACGCAGTTGATCTCGTTGCGCGTGCTCTGGATGATGTCGCCACGAAATTTCCAGTTACTAATGCTGATGTGTTGACTCAAGTTTCTGATTCCTTAGCTCGAACGATCTCGTTCTTGGAGTCTGTGCCGCTGGTTTCGTTGCCGGTAACTGATGTGCAAGTCATTGAGATGCCCGAAATTCATAGGGGCGTGGCTGTCGCTTACTGTGATTCGCCAGGTCCGCTGGAAACTATTGAGTTACCAACCTTTGTCGCGGTCTCGCCGACACCACTGGATTGGTCTACTGAACGTATTGAGTCTTTTTATCGGGAATACAACGGTGTTCAGTTGCACGATCTCACCATCCACGAGGCCTTCCCAGGTCATGTGCTGCAACTTGCCCATTCCAGAGTGGCCGAAAAGGCAACGCGGGTGCGAGCCTTTGGTCGTAGCAGCGTGTTCATCGAAGGCTGGGCTGTGTACGCGGAAGAACTCATGATCAATTCCGGCTTCCTGCCAACCGATGATGAGAAGTCAGCTTTAGGCCTACGACTTCAACAGCTAAAGATGCAAGCGCGAATGACCATCAATGCGATTCTCGATGTGCGCGTTCACACCGACACCATTGATGAGCATGAAGCACTTGATCTGATGATGCGTCGTGGATTTCAGGAAGAAGGTGAAGCTGTTGGCAAGTGGAGACGCGCTCTGCTTACTGCAGGCCAACTGCCGACTTACTTTGTGGGCTACCTTGCTGTGCGCGAAATCGCGGCAGACTTACGAATACTGCATCCAACCTGGACCAATAGTGAAGTTCACGATTTGATGCTGAAGTTTGGTTCACCCGCCCCCCGTCATTTGCGCGCACTCTTGGGTCTTTGACATGAAATTGCTCCACACCTCCGATTGGCATCTTGGTCGGAATTTGTTTTCCGTTCCACTCCTAGACCATCAACGGGTCTTTCTGGAGTGGTTGATCGCACAAGTTGATGAGCATCAGGTAGATGCAGTGATCATCAGCGGAGACATTTACGACCGATCCGTACCAGCGGTAGAAACCATCTCGCTCTTTGAGTGGGCGCTCATTGAATTAGCCAAGCGAACTGAAGTTGTCCTCATTCCTGGCAACCATGATTCAGCCACGCGGCTTGGGTTTGCTGGCCCGCTGCTCGAGGCGGCGCGGGTTCACGTTCGCGCGTCTGCGGCAGATCTAGCCCGCCCCATCATCTTGACTGCACGTACCCATGAGAGACCGCAAGCTGATGACAGCACGCAAGCAACTGATCGGGTCCAGATTTTCTGCATTCCATATTTGGAACCAGCCTTTCATTCGGCGAACTTCGACTGCGAGCGCAGTCATGCAGGTGTTCTCGCAGCAGCCATGGACCAGATCAGAAGCGCTGCAGATTTAGACCTGCCGATCGTCGTGGTTTCACACGCCTTTATTACTGGGGGAGTCGCGAGCGAGTCTGAACGAGATGTCAGAGTCGGCGGAATTCCTGATGCACCAGTTTCGATCTTTCAGGGCGCAAACTACGTTGCGCTCGGGCATCTACACCGACCGCAGGCACTTTCGACTCCTGATGGAATGCTGGCGCGCTATTCGGGGTCTCCCATTGCCTACTCCTTCTCAGAAGAAGGACAAGTCAAGTCAGTGGTGCTTCTTGATATTTCGAGCCTAGGCGCAGAAGTTATGTTGCTGCCGACTCCTACGCCTCGGCCACTGTCAACGATTCGCGGCGACCTCGAAGACCTGCTGAACGACCCTAGGTGGCAAGAAGCGCAAGATCATTGGATCCGAGCGGTAGTCACAGATGATCGTCGACCTGAACGTCCAATGGAACGATTGCGCGAACGCTTTCCACACACCTTGCAGTTGGAATTCGCTCCAAGTAATGCATTACTCACCAATGAGTTTCGAGCTGTTGATATTGCGACGCTTGATCCGGTTGAGGTGACTTCACAGTTCATTAACTATGTAGCTGGCATTGCAGCAACGGATCAAGAGCTGACGCTCATCGAGCAGGCGGTTGAACGTGTTCGAATTGCGCAGGTGCAGTAGCCATGCGCTTGCACCAACTCGAGTTTTCCGGGATTGGTCCCTTTCGAGACCGTCAGGTCATTGATTTTGATCAGTTAGCATCATCTGGAGTTTTTCTGATTGATGGACCAACGGGCGCCGGTAAGACCACGATCATTGATGCGATTGTCTTTGCGCTCTATGGCGATGTTTCGGGAAAAGAAGCAGACGGTTCACGGATGCGCAGTGCTTACTGTTTGCCCAATGAACCAAGCATTGTGACCTGCGAGTTTTCTGTTGGTGTTCGTCGAGTGTGGTTGCAGCGCACCCCGAAATATTCGCGAGCAAAAAAAAGCGGCGAAGGCACCACAGAAGCGGCGGCAACACAGTTACTACGGGAGTTTGCTGTTGACGGGTCAGTCAAGGTTGAACTCACGAGTGCTGGCGAAATTGGTAGCCACATCAATGAGCTGCTTGGGATGAATGCTCAACAATTCCGCCAACTTGTGGTGCTGCCGCAGGGTGAGTTCGCGGAGTTGCTGCGGATGCGACCGTCAGAGAGATTCGCTTCGCTGGGTCCGCTTCTTGGAAATGAGTTTTTTAAGAAGTTGCAGGAAGACCTCGAAAGTGCTGGAAGTAAAGCGAAAGCCTTAAGGGAAACGTGTGCACAAGCAGTGCATGACGCAACGCAACAGGTACTCGGTGCCGTTGGCGAACTTGCTGCGGAAAGTGAGCTCCAAGAGTGCCTTGCGATCATTGGTGATGAGAGCCAGTCGAACCCCGATCGGATCGTTGCGGCCGGATTCTTGAGAAGTTGGCTTGCTCAATCCCTTGAGCAACAAGTCCAGATGCGCGCAACGGCAAAAGAAAAGTCTGCTTCCGCGTCGGTTAACGCCAACCGAGCGCAGGAGTATCTGACCGCTACTGCGGCTGTGGCTGATCTGCTGCGTGAACGAAATGAGAGGGTGCTCGAACTTAGAGAGCAGGTAGACACTTACTCGCGAGTGCAGGCTCTCGAGGCGTTATCTGGAGCCCAACAACTCATCGGGCGACTAGTACCACTGGTAGAACGAGAACAACAACACGAAGATCGTGACCTGCAGCATTCGATGCTCGAAAAGGCAATTGTTGTTGCGCAGAAACAGCTTGAAGGTTTAGAAGCGGAAAACTCGAAGACTCCTGCAGAAAAAACTCGTCTAGAGCAGACGCTTGTTGCAGTCACTGCGCTAGCTGCGACTGTTTCACAGCGCGAAAATGATGTTGTTGCACTTGAATTAAAAGCGGAGAGTGCGACAACACTCACGAGTTTAGAAGCGGTAACGGTTGGGCAAGAAGACCTCATGAAGAGCGCGAAATTTCAGTCAACGCAAGCAGAGGAACTTCTTCGCGAAGTCCGAGTGGAACTCGATGCTCGGTTGCTTCAACAGTTACACGAGCGTGCAGCAGTGTTGGCCGCGATGCTGGAAGTCGGTCAAGCTTGCCCGGTGTGCGGCTCAGTTGATCACCCACACCTTGCACAGTCCGAATTTGTTTTTGTGACAGATGAAGAAATTGATTTGATTCGACAAGAGTTAGATCAACTGAGTGAAGACGTGGTGGCGCGGAGCAATGAGCTCGCGCAGATCTCAGAACTTTTTCGCGTCACTCAACTTGACATCGCGCAGTTGCGCGGCTCCATTATGGGACTTGACCCTGACGAGATAGCCGATGAGTTGAACAAGTCGAAGCTGGCCCATGCCGCAGCTCAGTCTGCATCAGCTCAACTGGTGGAACTTGAAAATGAACTCACTGCACTCGTTGAGCGTGAACAAGATTTTGAACATGCACGCAAGGAAGCTATTCAAGTTCTGGCTCAAGGAACCGCGGAGCTTGCTCAATTCGAGAAGGGCACTCAAGCAGAGCAGGAGAGTGATCAATTAGTGCTGGGCAGTGCGCGATCAGCGCTGGAACTTGACGAGATCACCAGATCCAGAATTTCCAGCCTCGAGGCATTCCTTGCTATTGATGAAGAGTTCACGCGCGGCCAAATTGCAATACCCGATCTCGGCTCGGTGCCAGAAGCGTCGGGCGAGGCCGCGCAAGAGCTGGAAACCTGGCTCGTTGAGGTTCAAGAAGTTTCACACCGAGCACAGCTTGAGTTGGAAGTCAGCGAAGCGCTCGTCGGTCGACTCGCGCATGCCGCCAAAGCGGTGCAAGCTCCAAGCGCGAAATTTGAGAATGCGTTAAATGAACAAGAACAAGTCTTAGCGAATACTCGCCATGCAGTTGACCTTTCCGATGCGGTTTCTGCTTCAAAGTCTTCAATCAATAGTCGGAGGATGACGTTGCAAAGCTATGCAGTCCAGCGGCGGTTCGAATCGGTGCTGAACGCAGCAAGCATTCATCTGTTTCGCATGAGCGCCGGAAAATATTCACTGGTGTTAGACGAGGATGCCAAGGGCAATGCTCAGGCGGGGTTAGGGATCAAGGTCAACGATGCCTGGAGCGGGCAGACGCGCGATCCACGGTCGCTTTCTGGCGGTGAAACCTTCTATACAGCTCTCTCACTGGCTTTGGGCTTGGCAGATGTGGTGCGAGATGAGACGGGTGGTTCCCAATTGGAGACCCTCTTTGTCGATGAGGGATTTGGCTCCCTTGACCAAGAATCCCTCCAACTCGTGCTTGAGCAACTCGATGCCCTGCGCTCTGGCGGGCGCATTGTCGGCGTGGTGAGCCATGTAACAGAGATGAAAGAATGGGTGCAAGATCGCATCGAAGTACAGGTGGCCCCGGACCGCACGAGCCGCGTACTCAGCCTCGTCTAGGCTATGGCCATGGCTTCCATCGAATCAGTCATTGCCCGCGAAATTCTCGATTCCCGTGGTAACCCCACGGTTGAAGTTGAGATCCTCTTGGAGGACGACACCGTTGCTCGCGCAGCTGTTCCCTCCGGTGCATCCACAGGTGCATTTGAGGCTGCAGAACGACGTGATGGCGAGAAGCGCTACGGCGGCAAAGGTGTGCAGCAGGCCGTGGATGCGATTGAAGAAGAGATCGCAGCCGCAGTCATCGGTATGGATGCTGATGATCAGCGTTTGATCGATCAAATCATGATTGATCTCGATGGCACCCCCAATAAGTCGCGTCTGGGTGCGAACGCAATTCTTGGGGTTTCACTTGCAGCAGCCAAGGCCGCAGCGCAGTCAGCTGGCTTGCCGCTCTTCCGTTACGTAGGTGGACCAAACGCACACGTGCTTCCCGTGCCAATGATGAACATCCTCAACGGTGGCTCACATGCGGACACTGGCGTAGACATCCAAGAGTTCATGATTGCGCCTATTGGTGCAGCAAGTTTCAAAGAAGCACTTCGCGAAGGCACTGAGGTGTATCACGCGCTGAAGAGTGTGTTGAAGAAAGCTGGATACGCAACGGGCCTGGGCGACGAGGGTGGTTTCGCTCCTGACTTGCCAAACAACCGTGCTGCGCTTGAGCTAATTGTGCAGGCTGTTGAACTCACTGGCCTCAAACTTGGCAAAGATGTCGCGCTTGCGCTCGATGTCGCTTCATCTGAATTTTACGAGAACGGTGCGTACCAATTCGAAGGAAAGTCGCGCACGGCACAAGAGATGACGGATTACTACGCATCGCTGCTTGCTGACTTCCCATTGGTGTCGATTGAAGATCCGTTGGATGAAGATGACTGGGCTGGTTACCGCCACATCACCGAAGCACTCGGCAGCAAGGTTCAAATCGTTGGCGATGATCTCTTCGTAACGAACCCTGAGCGTCTTGCCCGCGGCATCAAAGAAAATTGCGCGAATGCGCTTTTGGTGAAAGTCAATCAAATCGGTTCGCTGTCTGAAACTCTTGATGCTGTCACCTTGGCTCAGACCAGCGGCTACCGCTGCATGATGAGCCACCGATCTGGCGAGACTGAAGACACCACGATTGCTGACCTTGCTGTTGCCACCAACTGTGGTCAGATCAAGACTGGTGCTCCGGCTCGATCTGAGCGGGTAGCCAAGTACAACCAGCTGCTGCGCATCGAGGAAGAGCTGGATGATGCCGCCCGCTATGCAGGCGCATCTGCGTTCCCGCGTTTCACTCGCTAGATCCTTTACTTAAGTCTGCGACGATCATTACGTGAGTGCTCCCCTCCTCGCGCCTCGGCGTCGCGCTGCCCTGACGGGCCGTGCTGTGGTGTTGGTGCTGGTAGTTGCCTCTCTCTTTTTCACCCTCGCTGTTCCGGTGAAGTCTTGGCTGTCTCAGCGCGCTGAGATCTCAGCTCTCGAGGCGCAAGTGATGGCTACCCAAGTTCGAGTCGCAGACCTCACCATTGCCGCACAACGCTGGCAAGACCCAGCATTCATCGCTGCGGAGGCTCGTCGAAGGTTGCACTTTGTGCTTCCTGGCGAAATTGGCTACACGACCCTGGGTGCCGATGGCCGACCTGCAGCTGAGTCGCTAGCTGAGGCTGCCGCCCATCGCACCTGGGTCGACAAGATCTGGGGAACGTTGCAAGAAGCAGACAACGGCGCCCCCGAAGCAGGTTCATTGAGCGTCTTAACTCCTGGAGCCAAGGTTGCTTCCTGACGACCTACGCATAATCCGTGAACAACTTGGCCGCGCTCCTCGAGGTGTTGTGGACATCGCTCATCGTTGTGCATGTGGCGCACCCGACGTGGTTCGCACGGAACCACGGTTGCCTGACGGCACACCTTTTCCAACGTCGTATTACCTGACTTGTCCGCGGTTGGCATCTGCAATTGGCACCTTGGAAAGTGAAGGTGTGATGCGCGAGATGGAAGCGCGGTTGCAGACCGACCCCGCTCTCGCATTGCAGTATCGGCAAGCGCACGAGCACTATCTAGCCAAGCGAGAAGAGCTTGGTCATGTTGACGAGATTGCGGGAATAAGCGCGGGAGGTATGCCTGATCGCGTGAAATGCCTGCATGTACTTGCCGGCCATGCGTTAGCTGCGGGTCCGGGAGTGAATCCATTTGGTGACGAAGTTCTCGCGCTCGCGGGACCTTATTGGCTACGCAATCCATGCGCTGGTGGGCCAGTTGCGGCCATTGATTGCGGAACGAATTCGATTCGAATCTTGATTGCAGATGTCGATGCAGATGGCGCACTTGTTGAATTAGTTCGTGAAATGCGCATCGTGCGATTGGGGGAAGGTGTTGATAGCACGGGTGAATTCTCGCCTGCTGCACTGAATCGCACCTTTGCCGCCTGCGAGGAATACCGAACCTTAATCGATGCACATGGCGTCACGTCGGTGCGATTTGTAGCTACATCAGCAAGTCGTGATGTGACGAACCGAGCGGCTTTCGTCGAAGGAGTGCACCAACGCCTTGGGGTGAGTCCGGAAGTGATCACAGGGAAGGAAGAAGCTGAGCTCTCATTCCTTGGTGCAGTGCGCGGACTTACAAATTTAGAGTCACCGGTGCTCGTTGTTGATATCGGTGGCGGTTCCACTGAATTCGTCCTGGGTGATTTCACCACCGATGCCCACATCAAAAGTTCCGTATCGATGAATATCGGTTGTGTTCGTATGACAGAGCGACACCTTGCTGATGATCCACCAAACAAGAGCCAGATTGCAGCCGTTGAGGTTGACGTGACCGCCGCCTTTAACGAGGCGCAACGAACTGTTGACTTCAGCCAGGCAAAAACAGTGGTGGGCGTGGCCGGAACGGTGACCACGGTTTCGGCGATGGCGATGGACCTTCAGCGGTATGAGCCAGAGGTCATTCATGGCTCGACATTGACTTCAGCTCAGGTTGAGGACTTAACCCAGCGACTTTTATCAATGACTCGTGCCGAGCGCGCCGCATTGCCTTTCATGCACGAAGGCCGGATAGATGTGATTGCCGGGGGAGCCATGATTCTTCGAGAGCTGGCCCGCAGAACCAGCCCGATCTCGATCCGAGTCTCCGAATATGACATCCTCGATGGCATCGTTTACAGGCTGGCACAGACGGGTTCTTGACCTAAAAGGCCGAGTATTATGTAATCGCTTTAGGTTTGTTACATGGGAGGTCACATGGGTATCACTATCCGCGATGTTGCGCAGGCAGCAGGAGTGTCAACGGCAACCGTTTCGCGTGCACTTCGTGGCTTGGCCAACGTTGACGAACAGACACGCGCCCGGGTTGAACGAGCCGCAGCCGAGCTTGACTACGTTATTTCGCCTAGCGCTTCGCGTCTAGCAAGTGGGCGCACGGGCAGCGTCGCAGTGATCACGCCTTACATCGCTCGCTGGTTCTTTTCAACAGTGCTCTCAGGAGTGGAATCCACTCTGCAAGGTGCAGGGATGGACCTCTTGTTGATGACCGTAAGCAATCCAGATGCCCAACATCGCCTGCCACCTGCTCCGCGTCTTCGTCGGCGCGTTGACGGTGCGCTGATCATCGCGATTCCGCCCGACGATCAGCAGTTGGCTGATGTACTGAAACTTGATCTCCCAACATCGTTAATCGGCGTGAGTGTTGGCGATGTTCCAAGCGTCACCATTGATGACGTCTATGCGGCTCGAATGGCTACGCAGCACCTCCTTAACTTGGGGCATCAGCGCATCGGACTTATTGCTGGATCGGGATCGCGTTCACCGTTCACTGCTGAGAAAGATCGCCATCGAGGCTTTGTCGAAGCGATGAATGAAGCGCGGTTGCCGATCGCGCCGCATCTCCAGGCGTTGGGATTCTTCACGTCCGCGGGTGGTGAGCAAGCGATGACGGCCTTGCTCGCTCAACGGGAACGCCCTACTGCTGTTTTTTGTATGTCAGATGAGATGGCATTTGGTGCAATGCGAGCTCTACGCAGTCACGGGCTACAACCTGGCCGAGATATTTCATTAATTGGCGTCGATGGACACGACATGTCTGAACTTCTGGAACTCACCACGGTCGAACAACCGGTGCACGACATGGGCCGGATCGCTGCTGAAGCGTTGCTCGTGCAACTTCATTCTGATAATCAGATCAAAGCCCAATCTGTAGTGCTCCCGACTCGTCTGGTCGTGCGGGCGTCAACCGCGCCAATCGCGCCCGGTCAGTGAGACTTCATCGATCTGAAGTTGCTAGCAGAGAATCCCTTTGTCAGGCGCATCTAGGCTGACCAATAGGCTTCACCTTTCACGCCCCTGTAGTCCAACTGGCAGAGACACCCGGCTTAAACCCGGCACAGTATGGGTTCAAATCCCATTGGGGGCACCAAGTGCGACACGCTTCTTTGATCAAGTTTGGGTAATTCGGGAATCCGACTTACCGTCTACCCATGGCTAAACCATCGCGATTCAATTCTTCCA
>CAFBPZ010000016.1_pt1 | contig 18006 bp, 16 predicted proteins | sample 7269841 | NCBI WGS metagenome assembly CAFBPZ01 (sample SAMEA6814166, study PRJEB35770) | freshwater metagenome | biome: Freshwater; feature: Freshwater reservoir; material: water | place: Czech Republic | collected 2017-06-27 | depth 30m m
TCATGCAGGCAGTGCCAATTCAAGATGGCATTGACGAAGATTTGCAATGCAAGTACATGACTTTGCAACTTGGCGACTGCCTATTGCAGCTTGCTCAGCCACTTGAAATGGACTCGGATCTGGGACGCCATGTTGAAAAATGGGGAAACTGCATCTATTCACTTCGCTGGAAGGTGCTTGATCTGAATTCCGCAGAAGCTTGGTTGAATAAGCAAGGCGTTCGCACCACGCGTCTTCGCGAGAACCTTGTGTATTGCAACGTTGATGATACCCACGGCGCACCGATGTTCTTCACCACCGAAGAAATCGCTGGGGATCCGTTCGCTAAGTAGGTATTCAATAGTTCTGATGTTCATGAGTGAGGCCCACGAAATATCGTGGGCCTCACTCATTTCCGATGTCTATGCAGGTACCCAGGTCGATGGTCGAACAACCGCTGAACCGTGCGCGAGTTGGTTTCCTTCTTGGTCTTGGGTCCAAATATCCAGGGAAATAACACCATCCGTCACTGCAGTGATCTTGCCTTGAGCTGTGAGTGTTTGGCCTTTGGTGTTTGGGCGCCGAAACTGAATTTCGAGCTTCATGATGGTGCCGTTTACGCCGGCGAAGGTACGAAGCATGTTATGTAGATAGGCCCACTGAATATTGCCCATGCCGAAAGCTGAAGGGAACCCTTCCGAGATCGCAGCCTGATCATCCATTGAATGCGGAATAAATTCGTCATTGATCGCGGCGAAACGGTTCCAGTTCTCAACGGTGGTGGTGACAACATAGGGATGAATTGAGTCCCCAACAGATGTCATGCCACATACATTTCTAGTAACTGATCCCTGTGTTGATTGTGCGCTTGACTTCCTCGCCGCGCTGATTGGTCCAAACGCTAACAACCCGAGTCATGAGCATCAGGCCGGTCTTGCCTTGCCGTTCGCTCCACTGACCCACACTTTTGACATCGGTGATGACATCTCCAGCATGCATACGAACGCCGTACTTACAGTCCATGCCGCCATTGACGCCAACCATAAATTCCCATTCGGGAATCCCGAGAGCCTTCTGATTAATCCCATGCCGGTAGATGACACTTCCGTCATCTTCAGGTAAAAGAGACTCGTACTTGGCCGGACCCCAGGCGAACGGGTCGAAGTCTTCGGGGGCGTATTCAGCATCAATAAAAGCCTGAGGTGGAGTTTCAGGCCAATAGACAGCTAATGCCCACTTGCGGATATCCGATGTGCTGATCGGGAAACTCGTACTTCTGGAGCATTCGCGACCGATCGCAGCGAGTACTTCAGGAACCATATAAGTGTCAGGCATTGCCGGTCTCCTTGTTTGGGTTGCTGACGAAGAACTCGAACGGGTTACCGGCAAATGGCGCGGTAACCCGTTCGCTTAGCTCTGTCTTGAATTACTTGCCCATTCGCACGGTGGCAGATCCAGGTGCGAGCTTGAGGCCATCTTGCGTGTCAGTCCATATTTCCAAGGAGATGACGTCACCCTCAATACCGGTGACGACTCCATGCGCAGTGAGGGTTTGACCCTTGACGTTTGGGCTACGGAATTGAACTTCCATGCCCAAAATCTCGCCATTTTCGCCAACAAATGCACGAAGCATGTTGTGTAGGTAAGCCCATTGCAGATTGCCCATGCCGAAAGCTCCGCCGTTACCGGCTGCTTCGCCTGCAGCATCATCCATGTGGATAGGAACGAACTCGTCGTTCACTGCTGCGTAGCGGTTCCAGTTCGCAAAACCTGTTTCACGAACGAAAGTTGGGATTACGTCGCCGACGTTTACAGTCATGTTCATTCCTCCTAGTACCGAATCAAGGTGCCGGTGGTCCGCTTGACCATCTCACCTTTTTGGTTAGTCCAAGTTGATATCCCGCGGCTGAAAAGCATGAGACCTAGACGGCCTTCGCGCTCTGAATATTCGCCGACCGAGCTTTCGCTGGTGATGACATCACCAGCACGCATACGAACACCATATTCAACAGACATGCCACCGTTGAGCTGGAACTTTAGGCCTGGGCCGCTCATTCCAAGTGCAATTTCTGGGTTGTCTGGATTGTTGTTCTCCAACTTTCCAGCATTCTTGATGAATGCCTCGTGGGCGGGAGCGATCCAGGCAAAAGGATTGAACTCCTCAGGGGCAACGATCCCGCCGTGAACCGTTTTAGCGGCTGCTGCTGGATCGATAAACATTGCTGGTGGCTGACCTGGCCAATAAACGGCCAGAGCCCACTTGCGAATATCTGATTCGCTGATTGGGTAACTTGTTGTGCGGCCGGTAACAGTGCCGACAGCGGCCTGCATGGCCTCAGAGATGTTGCTCATGGTGTCCTTTCCTTGTTGGAACTTGATGAAATCTATCGTTAATCGAGCTCCTCGATGAACGCTTTCAACTGACGAACATTTCGGCACTCGTAAACGGCGCTGCAATGTTCTGCGTACTTATTGATGACCGAGTCCCCTTCACCCCAGCTCACCTCGCGTTCGGGGTTTAGCCAAAACACGCGATGGGCTCGCTTAGACATGAATTCGACCATGTCTTCTGAAGGTTGGCGGTAGTTGGATCGTCCATCGCCAAGGATCAAGACGATGCTGCGGCTGGTGATTTGCATCCCCCAGCGCTTGACGAAATCGCGGAATGCCGAACCGTAATCTGAGCGACCATCGAGGGAGAAGCCCTTCTTCTCATCATCAATGCGTCCGGCGGCTTCGGTGATGTTCTCAGAGGTTTGCATGATGTCAGTGACTTCGTCGATGCCATCGATGAAGACGAAACTACGCACACTTCGAAATTGAGAGCGAATAGCAAAAGTCAATTGCAGGGTGAAGGTTGCAAATGATGCAACGGATCCTGAGATATCAGCCAGCACAATGAGTTCGGGCTTCGGTGGGTGTGGCTTTTTAAAGGCAATATCAACAGGCACTCCACCAGTTGACATTGAATGTCGAACCGTCCCACGGAAGTCGATTGCTCCTCGACGACCATGCGAACGTTTTGCTGCAAGTTTTTGCGCAAGCTGCACTGGCAGAGGCGCCAAAGTCCACTCAAGGGCTTCGATTTCAGCTGTCGAACCAGTGAGAAAGTCAATATCCTCAGGCAGTTTCGAACGTAGAGATCGGGCAACAGCACTCGCTCCACGATCCGCAACAAGTTGTAAGCGAACGGCGGCTTCAACCTTTTGCTGAAGGAGTTCAACCTTATGATCTGCATCGGTTTCAGCTAAGCGTTGTTGCAGGTCAGCACCGGGAGCTTCTGCATCGATACCTTCGCGATCAATCAATTGTTCTTTGATGTCAGGCAGATCCAGAGACCGCAGTACCCGGAAAACATACAAATTTCCGGCAACTTGCGCACCCTGCTGGATGTTGGCTTTTCTATTCACGAAGGCTTCGATGAGTGCGTTCATCATCAACTCGTCGTTATTGGCCGTGGCGTCGATGAGCATGGCCCGGAGCTCGTCGTCTTCTAGTGCATTGAGCATCGCCGCGATACTGTTCGGACTTCCTTCTTGGCCTTCTTCGGTGAGCTCACCCGTGGGAACGAGGCCGGAAAAGAATAAGTCGAAGACGGTGCTAAAAGCTGCGAGGTGCTCAATTCGCTTCACCATCGTCGCTGACATAGCGGCTTTCACCTGGGACCGATCACCGATGTCAATGACTTTCAATGCTCGAGCGGCATCGATGTGCTCGGTGGTCGAAACTGGGATTCCGATGGTGCGAAGTTCACGCACCAGACCCTCAACTGTTAAAAGCATGATGCACACCGCCCCAATTTCGCTTTATGCTCCACGCATGTCGGTTCCCGTAATGCTCGTCCATGGTCTTGGCTCGTCCTTCGCACACAACTGGGGGGTGAGTGGGTGGGATGACATTTTGGCATCCGAAGGCTTCTCGGTGATCCCCCACGAACTGCCAGGCCACGGCAGCGCCCCTGAGGCACCTGGTGGTGAAAACGAAGCAGTTCAACGACTTATTGACGCCGCGAGTGAACTTGCCCCGGTTGATGCCATTGGATTTAGTGCCGGTGCCCGGCTGGTTCTTCGTGCCGCTATCGCAAAGCCCAGCGCCTTCCGCAAGGTGGTTTTGCTTGGTATTGGCGACGGCATGTGGACGCATAGAGTCAATCCTGATGGCTTCGAGTTGGCTGATTTGGTGGTCCAACTTCTCGAAACTGCGGGCAACGACCGTGCTTCGGTTGAGCGTTACGTCAAGGGCTTTACTGAAATGCCGCCTCTTACTGAATTGTCGAAGGTGACTGTGCCCGTTTTGGTAGTTATTGGTGATCGAGACATGGTCGGCCCGGCAGATGCGATGACCGCTGCACTGCCCGAGGCTCGTCTCGTTGTTCTGAAGGGTGTCGACCATTACGCCACCACTTCGAACTTCAAGTGTCAAGACGAAGTACTCCGTTTTTTGTCGGAGTAGCGTGAGTCTTGTGTGTGAATAACTCATGCGCCAGTGAGTTCCTCAGTTGCCTTTTCAATGTCTGATTGATGCTTGAGTAGCACCGACAGATGTTCAATAACAGTGTCAGTAGTTACATCAGTCTTGCCCTGCAGTACCAACACACGAGCCCAGTCAATAGTTTCTGATACTGATGGACTTTTCTTTAAGTTGAGATCACGAAGCGTGCGAACAATGCGAGCAATTTGCTCTGCAAGATTCTCAGTAATTCCAGGAACTGCGGTCAAAATGATTTCGCGTTCGCGATCCACAGTTGGGTAGCCAACATGCATGAACAAGCAGCGACGCTTGAGTGCCTCCGAAAGGTCGCGGCTGTTGTTCGAAGTAAGAACCACGAGTGGATGCTGACGGGCATGCACAGTGCCGAGTTCTGGAATCGAAACCTGGAAGTCGGAAAGAATTTCTAGCAAGAGCGCTTCTGTCTCGATATCGAGACGATCAACCTCGTCGATCAGAAGTACGACGTCGTCTTCGGCCTGAATTGCTTCGAGCAGCGGACGGTGTAGGAGGTACTCCTCGCCGAAGATGTCGTCTTCGATTGCATTCCAGTCGCCAGCTTCTTCTTGGCGCACAGCCTGAATGCGAAGCAACTGCTTGCGGTAATCCCACTCGTAAAGGGCGCGTGATTCATCGAGGCCTTCGTAACACTGCAGCCGAATGAGCCGGGCGTTCAACGAGCGAGCAATCGCTTTCGCAAGTTCGGTCTTGCCTGTGCCTGCTGGACCCTCAGCGAGTAGTGGCTTGCCGAGTTGGGCAGCCAAGGAGACAACTCCGGCAATGTGGGGGTCAGCGATGTAGCCGGCTTCGGCCAGTTTGACCTGAACCTCCGCAATGTTGGGGAAAGCAGCCACGGCAGTAGCCATGACAGTGGGGGCCGGGTTGTGCGTGGCAGACATGCAGCTCCTTCAACGATGCGCGATGCGACAAACATCTCATACGGGTTGTCCAAGATCGGTTGACAAGGCTTGCGCCGAGTGGTCGTATACCCATCTAGGTCTAATAGGCAGATTTTTAGCATGTATTAGGCCCGTCCGTGTTCCATTCAAGATGTTAGTGACCAATATCCCTGGTCACGACAGAGTTGGGGAGTTCATGTCTGACCAGTTGGAGTCGGTAGAAGATTTCCGGATCCGCGCTCGCGCGTGGCTTTCGGAGAATATGCCGAAACTTGATCCGGCCAAGGAATACAACACGAACCGTGTTGCAGACCGTGAGTGGGTTGAGCACCGTGCGCTACAAAAGAAGCTCTTCGCCGGCGGTTTCGCCGGGATCTGTTTCCCCAAGGAATACGGCGGCCAAGGCCTGTCACCAGCCCACCAGGCTGCTTTCACTGAGGAGTCGGTCTCCTATGAGATGCCGCTTCGCTTGAACGTCCCGTCACTGTCTATTTGTTCCGGCATGTTGCTCGATATGGGCTCAGAAGAGCAGAAGCAGACCTACCTGCGCGGAGCGATCTCAGGCGAAATGATCCTGTGCCAGTTCCTCTCAGAGCCAAGCGGCGGTTCCGACCTCGCAGGCTTGCTCACCCGCGCTCAGCGCGATGGTGACACCTACATCATCAATGGCCAGAAGTGCTGGAGCACTTTTGCCTATGCAGCCGACTTCGCGACCTGCCTCGTGCGCACCGATTGGGACGCACCAAAGCACCGAGGTCTTTCAATGATCATCGTTCCCGTCCACGATGACGCCACCCACCTTCAGCGGGTACGCATGGTTGACGGTTCAGAGGAGTTCTGTGAGGAGTTCTTCACAGATCTCGTCGTTCCTGCTGGCAACCTCGTCGGTACTGAAAACGATGGCTGGACCGTTGGTCAGCGTCAGTTGTTCTACGAACGCCAAGCGGTTGGCGGCGGTTCTCCGTACGTCAGCGGCCAGCCCCCTACACGAGGTGGCTCAAGTGCCACGGTTGAAGAAGTTGCCCGCGCAGTTGGCAAGGACAAAGATCCAGCAACACGCGAAATTGTTGGCTGGCAAAGTGCTCTTGACACCGTGAACCATCAGCTGATCAAGCGGATCACTGTGGGTATGGCATCAGGGGAGTACCCAGCAATGGCCAGCTCCATGATGCGCCTGGCTCACGCTGAAATTCCTCAGCACAAGATGGACGTCATGCTCGATATTGCAGGAGACGAAGCAGTCACCTCAGTTGTTGGCGGCGATGGATATCTGCGCTCAGTCGGCGTTCAGTTCCTCATGCGTCAGGGTGCAAGCCTTGGTGGCGGATCCTCCGAGATGAGCCGCAACATGATTTCTGAGCGGGTTCTTATGATGCCTCGTGAAATGGCTGCTGACCGCGATGTGCCGTTCCGTGAGGTTCGACGCGGACGTTAAGTCCACCCCCACTTACCACTGACCACTGGCTCGGCTGGGCCGAAAAGAATGAAGGAGTAGTCCTCATGGATCTCGAACTTTCAGAAGATCAGAAGTTGTTCCGCAACACCACTGCGAAATTCCTTGATAACGAGTTGCCCGTTGAAAAGGTTCGGGCGATCAACAAGGAAGGTGGCGGCTTCCCCGCAGAATTCTGGACCCAGGGCGCTGAACTAGGTTGGGCCGCGCTCCTCGTTCCTGAAGAGCTCGGTGGCGGCAGCATCTCCGGCAATGGCTTTCAGGATTTAGCGATTGTCGCTGAAGAATTTGGTCGCTTGGTGTCACCTGGACCGTTGCTGCCAGTAAATACCGTTATTGCGGGACTCGTTGAAGGTGCAGCCATCGGCGGCCCCGATCACACGGAAACTATCGAAGGTCTGATGAGTGGCGAACTCATTGGCACCTGGGCCGCCTATGAGCCAAAGGGCCATTGGGATCCACTGAACCCAAGCACGACAGCGACTAAGAATGGTGACAACTACGTCATCACTGGAGTCAAGGATCGCGTTGAAGCTGGCGATGCTGCTGGCGTGTTCTTAGTAACTGCAAAGACTGCTTCGGGTGTGGCGCTGTTCCTTGTACCTGCAGATGCCGCCGGCGTTTCGGTGGAACTCGTTGACTCACTGGACTTCGTACGTCATCACGCCACGGTCACCTTCAGCGATGTCACTGTGTCGGCTGATGCAATGGTGGGAACAGAAAGCGCAACTGCAGACATCGTTGAGCGGATGCTGCAGGTCGTTGTGGCACTTCAGTGCGCGGAAATGAACGGCGCAATCAACCGCGTCTTCGAGTTCACTGTTCAGTGGGCGTTCGATCGCTACTCATTTGGTCGTCCGCTTGCTTCCTACCAGGCGCTGAAGCACCGTTTCTCTGACATGCGCACCTGGATTGAATGCTGCAACGCAACTGCAGACGAAGCAGTCAAAGCAGTCAACAATCGCGCTGAAAACTCAGCTCGCTTGGTCAGTGTGGCTAAGGCCTACATCGGCACCAAGTCAGTGCAGATCATTCAAGATTGCGTGCAGATGCACGGTGGTCTCGGCGTGACATGGGAACACGATTGCCATCTCTACCTACGTCGCGCGACCACTGATCGTCAGTTGTTCGGCACTCCTGCTGATCACAAGCGTCGTATCGCAGACCTGATTGGCCTGTAAAACCAAGGCATTACATGACGAAAAGCCCCGAAGAGTGATCTTCCGGGGCTTTTCGTTTTCTGGAAAGCTACTTGGGCAGATGGATACGCAAGCCGTCAAGGATGACGTTCAGTCCAAAATTGAAATCAGTCCAGGTGGAATACGTTGAATTCCAATAGTCATAAGTCGCGCGCAATGCTGGATATGAAGCATCGATCTTCGCTTCTATAGCGCTGTCAGCATCAGGAAACATCTTGCGATTTGGATCGAAGCCGCCAAGCTCAGCGAGTCGAACTTTTTGGACCGTGCCGCTGGTGTAGACCGACATGGCTTGATAGGCGCGAGCTGCGACCTCTGGTTCAAATCCTGCATAGAGCAGGATCGCAACTTCCTTATTCAACCGATCCATGAAGACGGTGCTATCTGCGCCAATCAGCGAGACGTGGGTGCGCATGATGAGAAAGTCGCAAATCACATCATGGGTGAGAAAGATTCTGCGCATATCGTTGAAATAACGCCGAAAATGCTCATCCCATGCCAGACCCTCATGATCGGGCAGCAGTGACAGGTACTCGTCTGCAACTTGAGTCAGCATGGTTCCAAGAAGCTCTTCCTTGGAGTGGAAATACCAGTACAGGCTGGTAACCCCAACTCCTAGCCGTTTAGCTAATTTCGGCATGCTGAGGTCTTCCACAGACTCGTCTTTGCACAGATAAAAAGCTTCAGTAAGAATGATTTCTGGGTTGAGCGAGCCGCGCGGGCTCCGCTTTCGGCGCAGTGGCTTTGCCGCTGCTTCTGGATCCGGATTCGCACTCATACAAGGGATTCTTGCATGGTTCTTGGATAGAGTGGGAACTATCACATAGGTATCACATAGGCTAGGTAGGCAATTTCATTTATGATAAAGTTATAACTGATTGTTCTATCTAAAGTGTCACATTTGTGGCCTGTAAGAAGTGAGTTGGCATGGATTCAGGCATGGTTTTAAGGCTTATCGTCGGCCTTGCGCTAACGGTCGGAATTTCATTCTTTGCCGGACGCCGAGTGCTGTTTCTCGTGAAGTTAGCTCGCAGCGGGAAGCCAGCCACTGGCCGTTTAAGTGATCCAACTGGCAGCGTCCAGGCCGAAGCAATAGAGGTCTTGGGGCAAAAGAAACTTCTTAAATGGACTATCCCTGGCATTGCCCACGTGATGGCTTTCTGGGGATTTCTGGTCTTGGGAGCGACGATTCTTGAAGTGTATGGCGCCCTTTTCAATCCGGAATTCGCAATTCCTATTATCGGTCGATGGTCCATTGTAGGTTTCGCTGAGGATCTGTTCGGTTTGCTTGTGCTTGCAGGCATATCTATCTTCGCAGTCTTGCGCCTGTCGAACAATCCAGCTAAACAGGGGCGCTGGTCTCGGTTCTTTGGCTCGCACACCTCAGGTGCTTGGGTTATTTTGTTCATGATTTTCAACGTGGTTTGGACCCTTTTCCTCTATCGGGCAGCCCAGTACAACGTTGGCCTTTATAAGGGAACGAACAATTTTCCTTTCATGAACGGCGGCGCCTTCATGAGCGAATGGGTCGCTTCGTGGTTCTACGGACTTGGGGAGACCGCTAACGAGATTATTGAAGTTATTGGAATCTGGTTGCAAATCGCAGTCGTGCTGTTCTTCTTATTGATCGTGTTGCATTCCAAGCACCTGCACATCGGAGCGGCTCCCATCAACGTGTACGTTTCTCGTCGCCCAGATGGTCTCGGGCCGTTGCAGCCAATGATGCACAACGGTGAACCTTTGAACTTCGAAGATCCCCCGGAAGATGCGCTCTTCGGCAAAGGACATATCGCTGAGTTCACTTGGAAAGGCTATGTTGATTTAATGGCCTGCACTGAGTGCGGTCGTTGTCAATCACAGTGTCCAGCGTGGAACACCGAAAAGCCGTTGTCACCAAAACTGATGATCATGAATCTTCGTGACACCATGTTTGCGCAGTCAGATTATTTGCTCGCAGCGAAAGGCAAACACCCCGGTTTAGGCGAATTTGATCAAGCAGCCTTGGAATCTTTGAGCCCAGAAGTTCGTGCTCAAGTCGAGCGCCCATTCATAGGCTCTCGTTTGGGTTCAGAGCATGAAGCCGAAGATGGATATACCTTCGATGGTCACCGTACTAGTAACGCTGAGCTCCCTATCATTGATGAGGAGGCACTCTGGAATTGCACTATGTGTGGCGCTTGCGTTAACCAGTGCCCTGTTGACATCGAGCACATCGATCACTTTGTTGACATGCGCCGCAATCAAGTCATGGTTGCCAGCGACTTCCCAAGTGAACTGAACGGATTGTTCAAGAATCTTGAAAATAAGGGTAATCCATGGGGCATGAACTCATCTGGTCGAAATGACTGGATGAGCGAGGTCGATTTTGATGTTCGAGTCTTTGGCGCGACAGGCGAAGACTCCATCCCAGACGACATTGACTACCTCTTCTGGGTCGGTTGTGCTGGCGCATTTGAAGATCGCGCAAAGCGCACCACGAAGAATGTCGCAGAGCTCATGAACATTGCGGGTGTGAGTTTCATGGTCCTTGGAGATGGCGAAACTTGTACCGGTGACCCGGCTCGACGCGCAGGAAATGAATTCTTATTTCAGATGCAAGCTCAGCAAAATGTTGAGGTGCTCAATGAAATTAAGGCAACCAAGATTGTCGTCACGTGCCCACATTGCCTCAACACCTTGAAACGCGAATACCCGCAGCTGGGTGGCAACTACGAAGTTGTGCACCACAGTGAGCTGCTTGCAGAACTAGTCAAGGCTGGACGGCTAACCCCCGTAAATAAGATTGAGCAAACAGTGACTTACCATGATCCTTGCTATCTTGGACGTCACAATAAAATCTATACTCCGCCCCGTGAGCTAGTGAGTGCTTCAGCGACCAGCGTGGTTGAGATGGAACGCAGCGGAGACAAGAGTTTCTGTTGCGGAGCTGGTGGTGCTCGGATGTGGATGGAAGAAAAGATTGGTACCCGAATCAATCAGAATCGGGCAGATGAAGCCATAGCCACAGGTGCCAAGCGGATCGCAGTTGGTTGTCCGTTTTGTTCGGTTATGCTCAATGATGCGGTTACTAGCCGCCAGCAAGAAGAAGGACGGGCCGTAGGCGTGGAAGTTGTTGACATATCCACCTTGTTGCTGAATGCGTCAAAGCCGTAATATTTCGTCGGTACTCATCAGATCGATCCGCAGTCGGCGGGCCGCTCTCGGAAGGAATGTCTCGTGAAGATTGCAGTATGTGTTAAGCAGGTTCCAGACTCATGGGCTGAAAAAAAGCTCCGTGATAGTGATGCGCTTCTCGATCGCGAATCGGTCGAGAGTGTGATGAACGAACTCGATGAGTACGCAGTAGAAGAGGCACTCAAGATAGTTGAAGCCAATGGCAGCGGTGAAATAGTCATCGTCACTATGGGACCTCAGCGTGCCGATGAAGCGATTCGCAAGTCTCTCAGTATGGGTGCAGACTCTGGCATTCACCTTGTTGATGCAGGTCTTGCCGGTTCTGATGCTATTGCTACAAGTTACGCGCTAGCTAAGGTCATAGAAGGTCGCGCTTTTGACTTAATTATCTTCGGTTCAGAATCAACTGACGCTCGCATGAGTGTGGTCCCAGCGATGGTTGCTGAACGCCTAGGTCTAGCCCAATTGACCTTTGCCAACAAGGTTGAAGTGGCGGGTGGGTCAGTCACAATTGATCGCGTTGGAGATAACGGCATTGAAACCGTCACGGCATCACTGCCTGCAGTTGTCAGTGTCGTTGAGAAGATCAACGAGCCGCGCTACCCATCTTTCAAAGGAATCATGGGTGCGAAAAAGAAGACAATTGAGTCACTCAGTCTTGCTGATGCCGGCTTAGATGCTGGACAAACGGGACTCGCTGCAGCCTGGTCAAAGGTTGACAGCTTCGCTGCTCGTCCGGCAAAGGCTGCAGGCGTAGTTGTTCAAGATGAAGGCGAAGGCGGCGTCGCCATTGCTGATTTCTTGGATGCGCAGAAGGTCCTCTAAGGGCGAAAGCTCACTAAAACATTTAATTTTGAAACTTAAGGAGTCGTAATGGGCGAGGTTCTCGTTCTTGTAGATGCTGCAGATGGCAGTGTAAAGAAGGTCACCACCGAGCTGTTGACGCTGGCGCGCACACTCGGTGAGCCGAGCGCGGTATGGATAGGTCCTGGCTACAGCGATGCCGTCGCAGCAACTCTTGGTGAATTTGGTGCACAGAAGGTGTACGTCGCCGACAATGCCGATTATGTCAATCACCCAGTAGCACCGAAAGCTGAATTGCTCGCGAAGCTTGTCGCAGACAATTCTCCTATTGCTGTGATCATCGGGTCATCCTCAGAAGGCAAGGAAGTTGCTGCTCGCCTTGCAGTGCGTTCCAATTCAGGCATCATCACCGATGCAATTGGTATAGCACCTGACCTCACGGCCACACAGAGCGTTTTCGGCGGCGCAACAGTCGTACAGTCAAAGGTGTCAACGGGCACACCAATCATCACCGTGCGCCCTAACTCCACTGCACCAGTGCCAGCAGCAGCTGCTGCCACTCGCGTGGATGTGTCAGTTGAACTCAGCGCAGCAGCAAAGGCAGCCACCATCACAAACCGCGCAGCTGCAGTCAAGGGTGGACGCCCTGAACTCACCGAGGCAGGCATTGTTGTTTCAGGCGGCCGTGGCGTTGGTGCCGCTGAAGGATTCGGGGTCATCGAAGCATTGGCGGATGCGCTTGGAGCAGCAGTGGGCGCGTCACGTGCGGCAACAGATGCAGGTTTTTACCCGCACGCATTCCAGGTCGGGCAAACCGGCAAGACTGTTTCACCGCAGCTCTACATCGCAAACGGCATCTCAGGTGCAATTCAGCACCGCGCCGGTATGCAAACCTCGAAGTTAATCGTGGCAGTCAATAAGGATTCAGAAGCTCCGATGTTCGAACTCGCAGACTTCGGAGTTGTTGGCGATCTCTTCACTGTTGTTCCGCAACTGACGGAAGAAATCAACAAGCGCAAGGGCTAAATCAGCCTTCAAGTCCAATGAAAAAGCCCCCGGTTTCCCGGGGGCTTTTTCATTGCTTATTACGACTTAGCCAATTTTCACTGGAGAGGCAGTGGTTACTTTTTTACCAGACAGCGGCTTACATCCGGTGAGTAGATCGCACACTTCAGTGCCCTTCGCGGCGAAGGTCTGAGGCTTCTCTGTCTGGCTATAGACAATTTGGAATGCCTTACCCGACTTAGTGAAGTTACAAGTTTTTGCCTTCGCTGTTGTGTTGCAGCCACCAAACTTCGCACCGACGATCCAGTCTTCAAGAGTGGCATAGGCCGTTGCTCCAGGAGTGTCGGCGAACATTTGGATGCCCCAAAGGTCGTTGTAAGGCTCCCAGCGGTACCAATACACACGTGACATGCCGAGATCTAGGCCATCGAGGTAAGTGCGAGCAACCCAGGAAGCAGCCTTGGTGCCTTCGATGTCTACGTCTGGGTTTTGTGGACCGGGTCCTTTCAAGCCGAAATTATTTTCGGTATCCCAGAATGGCAGTTTTGGAGCGCCAGCCTTTTTGAGAACCTTGAGGTAGGCCATGGCAAGTGCTGCCCGAGTCACCGGTGTACCCAAACTTGCCGGGTACGTGTGTGCACTCCATACATCAATTGGCCAGCCCTTGGCTTTTAGCGCCTGAAGAAATGGTGGATAAAACTTCTTGAATGCCCCACTCAACCGAGTACCGGTGCTTGGTGCAACAACGATGGCAGCCGGATCAATGCGCTTGATGATGTCGTAGGCACGCTTGGTGAGATCTGCCATCTGCGCTGGTGAGCCAGTCGAGAAGGTGGAAAGATTCGCTTCATTCCATGGCTGATAGGACGTGATCTTGCCCTTGTAGCGAGTGGCTACAGCGGTGACCCACTTATCCCACCAACTGAAATCTTTGGGCATTCCGGCAGCACCAGGAACGGGCAGCGCAGCAGGAGAAGGGTCATCTGTTGCCCAAGCCGGCGTTCCAGCGAGCACCATCAAGATGTCATTGACACCCTTGGACTGGGAAGTCGCTACTGCTTTATCAAGGGCAGTCCAGTCGAAGGTCCCCTGGACTTTTTCAATATTTGCCCAGCTGGTTTGGTTATCCCAAAGGCGAAGGGAGCCAACGGGCACAGTTGCCCATGAGCCGATTTCTGCATTTTGGATGTGCATGCCAAAAAGTGATGCCGGCACAACTTGGCCTTGCAAGCCGATTGCTGGCTTTTTTGTAGGCGCCGCGGTAGCCGGCGCGATGATGGTTGCCGCGAGAGCCGCGGTGGCAAGAAAAATAAGAGTGGATTTCAGACGCATGCCGCAATAGTCGCATCCAAAGTGGCGTTACCTGAAATGCGCCACCATTACATTCCGGTTGCCAGAATCACAGTGAGGTCATCGGGCCAACCGTCGGTGGCATTTCGAGAGGCAGCCAGAAGGTGGTTGAGCCAATTTTCGGGTGTCTCGGGTTCTGTGCAGATCGCCTCGGTTAACCAGCGGTCCACTGCGGCAGGCGAAGTCGGTTCAACGAGGCCGTCGGTGGCTGCCAGAAAGACTGACGTAGCGGTGAAGGGCACCCGAGCCACCGTCCAGTGACCACCGAGATTGCTGATTACTGGACCTGTAGGTGGTAGGAGTTGCTGCTCACTGGCATCAGCGAGGCAGGCATATTCGTGGCCAGCCGAGCAGTATTCCAAGGAGTCAGTGTCGATCACGCCCATAAAGAGAGTGAAAAACATGCCTTGATCCCAGGCATGTCGGGCCAGGGCCAGGGCTATCTCGTCAAGGGGTAACCGAGAAGCCAACGCTGTCGAGACGATTGAACGACTTTCGATGGCCATCACGCCTGCTTGAACTCCATGGCCGCTCACGTCAGCAATCGCGAATATTCGTTTACCGTCGCTGCGAACCCCTGCCCACCACCAGTCGCCAGCGATGACTCCTTCTATTGGGCGGGAGTAGCCGGCAAATCCCGGAACCGGCTGGATTTGCCGGTCTAGCGAAGCGCGGATGGCAACAGACGCGGGTGCTTCGTAGTGCAGTGCCTGTATCGATTGGTGGGCGCGATCAGTTTGGTTGACTAGCGAACGACGCAGGTGTTCAGCATCGTTAGCAACTTGCGCAATTTCCTGAGGTCCTGTCACCGGGATGACATGCAGATTGTCTAGTGCGGCCGCGCGCAGATTGCTGCGCAATAGTTTGAGCGGACGCATTACCCGCCTAGAAAGTCCGAAGACAATGAATCCAATGAGCGCGGCAAGGAGTGCTGTTTCGAGAACCACAGTGAAGCGAAGTAGTGCTCGGGTACGAGTCATTGACTCAGCCACAATTGTGGAGACTTCTTCAATGTCTTGAGCAATAAGTTGAATTCGTTGCTCGTCGTCGATAAAGAGAACGATGCAAATCGCAATGAGTGCAAATGTGGCCAAAGCGATAATGCGAGAAAGAGATTTCAAACTCATTTCTGATGCACCCCCGTGTATTGCATTCCTAGGTTGCGCTCGCGCAAGCGGAATTGCGAATTGTCACAACTCAGGACCTATGTCGGGACTTTAGTCCCTCCTTTAGGAGGAAATCAGACATTCCTGACTACTAGCCTTCGCAGTACACCGATGTGTGAAGAGGCGACATGAATCTGGATCTGGCCCGTTGGCAATTTGCTGTTACTACCGTTTACCACTTCTTTTTTGTGCCCATCACTCTTGGCACTGTGTGGTTCGTGGTGGGATTCCAAACAGCTTGGTATCGAACCGGCAAAGAAAAGTATCTGCGCTTAACGAAGTTTTTCGGCAAGTTGTTCTTGATCAACTTCGCCATGGGTGTGGTTACCGGCATTGTTCAGGAGTTCCAGTTCGGAATGAACTGGTCTGATTACTCGCGCTTCGTTGGCGATGTTTTCGGAGCTCCGCTTGCCATGGAAGGCTTGCTTGCCTTCTTCCTGGAGTCGACTTTCTTGGGCCTTTGGATTTTCGGTTGGGACCGTCTACCGAAAAAACTCCATCTAGCAACCATTTGGGCAGCGGCAACTGGCACATTGCTATCAGCATTCTTTATTCTTGCCGCAAATTCTTGGATGCAACATCCTGTTGGTTTCGAAATCAGTGCCACGACAGGGCGAGCGGTGTTGAACGACATCGGGGCAGTGCTCTTTCAAAACACATCTTTACTCGCATTCACGCACACAATTTCCGCTTCATTCATTGTCGCTGGTTCGTTCGTCGCGGGTATTGCGGCTTGGCATTTGTCCAAGGGCCGCCACATCGAAGTTTTCCGGCCGGCTGTCAAAGCAGGTGCGTGGGTGATTTTGGTTGCTGCCGTTGCGGTCTCGATCACTGGTGACCTTGATTCGAAACTCATGGTTGAGCAGCAGCCAATGAAGATGGCTGCAGCTGAGGCTCTATATCAATCCGCCGATAGCGCGCCGTTCTCAATCCTGAGCATCGGAGACATTTCGGGTGAGAATGCCACCCGCATCATTGAAGTGCCCGGCTTACTTTCTTTCCTTGCAACGGGCTCCTTTGACGGCAGGGTCGAGGGCATCAATGACTTGCAGGCGCAATACGTGCAGACATACGGACCAGGAGATTATGTGCCATATGTTCCAGCAACCTATTGGGGCTTCCGCTTAATGATCGGCCTAGGCATGGTGTCCGCGCTTTATGCGCTGTGGGTGCTTTGGCGCTTTCGTGGTGGGCGTGCGCCACGCAGCAAGACCTTCGTCTGGATCAGTGGGCTCATCACTTTATTCCCACTCCTTGGTATTTCTGCAGGCTGGATTTTCACCGAAATGGGGCGCCAACCTTGGGTGGTCTTTGGCCTTCAACAGACAGCAGATGGTGTCTCGCCGCTCGTAACAACTACCGAGATCCTGATTTCATTCATTGGTTTCACGCTGATCTACGCAGTGTTGGCAGTGTTCGAACTAAGAATTCTGTTGAAAACAATTAAAGCTGGACCGGCAGAAGTTACGTCCGTGGATCCATTTGAGGACTCAAAGAATGATTCCGACAAAAATCTCTACTTCGCATACTGATCACTGGATTGAGGAACTGACATGGATCTTGTAACCGTTTGGTTCATTCTGGTCGCAGTCTTATGGATCGGATACTTCGTTCTTGATGGCTTCGACCTTGGCGTCGGCATGTTGTTACCGATCATTGGTAAGAGCGATGTCAATCGTCGGGTGATGGTCAACACCATCGGACCAGTCTGGGATGGCAATGAAGTTTGGCTGCTGGTTGCCGGCGGCGCGACCTTTGCAGCTTTTCCACTCTGGTACGCAACGCTGTTTAGCGGCTATTACCTTGCGCTGTTCTTGATTCTCATCGGACTCATACTGCGTGGTGTGGCATTCGAATACCGGGGCAAGAAAGATGACGCTACTTGGCGTCGCAATTGGGACACCGCAATTGTGGTGGGTTCAGTGCTCCCTGCACTTTTGTTCGGTGTGGCATTTGGAAACATCGTTGGCGGATCGCCGATCGATTCCATTACTAACAACGTGGCTGATGCCAGTTCGTTCAACTTCGTCGGCAACTTCTTCGATCTGTTAAATCCGTTTTCTCTCGTGGTGGGTTTAATGACTTTGACTATTTTCGCTACCCATGGCGCGATCTTCTTAGCATTGAAGACATCTGGGCCGGTTCGTGAAGCCGCCCGAGCAGCTGCTCTGCGAATTGGCATTGTCGCGGCAGTCTTTGCCGTGGTGGCCTTGCTCTGGGCACAGACATTCAGCGAGCGAGTGCTGGTGACACTTCCACTCGTGCTGATCGCTGCCGTGCTCTGGCTCGCCGGCCTGTCCGCGACTCTTCGTAACCGTGACGGTTGGGCTTTCATCTTGAGTGCCGCAACCATCGTGTTTGCTGTGGCTGCACTCTTCCTTGGCTTGTATCCCAATGTCATGCCGAGCAGCATCGATCCGGCCTTTAACTTGACGGTGTTTAACGCGTCTAGTCAGTCATACACCCTCACTGTTATGACAGTGGTGGCA
>CAFBPZ010000017.1_pt1 | contig 17839 bp, 19 predicted proteins | sample 7269841 | NCBI WGS metagenome assembly CAFBPZ01 (sample SAMEA6814166, study PRJEB35770) | freshwater metagenome | biome: Freshwater; feature: Freshwater reservoir; material: water | place: Czech Republic | collected 2017-06-27 | depth 30m m
ATTCCGAACCCGGAAGCTAAGACCTTCAGCGCCGATGGTACTGCACGGGAAGCTGTGTGGGAGAGTAGGACGCCGCCGGACAAATTTTGTGAAAAGGCCACCCCTAGGGGTGGCCTTTTCCTTTTCTTCCCCAATGTTAAAGCACATCTAGATGTGCGAGAGGATCAAGTCATGGCAGAACGCAACGACCGCGGTGGAGCCCGGTCAAGTCGACCATCAGGTGATGGTCGATCAGGATCGTCACGGCCATCTTCGGGTGGCAATCGCAGTGGTAGTGGACGCCCATCATCGGGCGGCTCAGGTCGATCATCAGGTGGTCGAGCCGGCGATTCACGCTCATCAGGCGGTAACAGATCTTTTGGATCTTCGGATCGGTCGCGCAGCGATCGCCCAGGCAACGATCGTTCGTCTTCTGATCGTCCACGTAGTTTTCCTCCGCGTGACTCAGGTTCTCGTGACTCTGGTTCGCGTGATTCTGGTTCGCGTTCGTCTGCTCCTCGAAGCGGTGGTTATGACCGTGCTCCTCGTCGTGATGATCGTGATGATCGTCCACGCGGCACCGGTGCTCCACGCACAGGTAGCTACGACCGTGCTCCTCGTCGTGATGATCGTGACGAACGTCCACGCAGTTTTCCTCCTCGTGATTCGGGATCTCGCGATTCTGGTTCACGCGATTCACGTTCTTCCGCGCCACGTTCATCTGCCCCTCGTTCGGGTGGTTATGACCGTGCTCCTCGTCGTGATGATCGCGGCCCAGTGTCGAGAAGCAATGATCGCCGTGATGAGCGGGGTCGCCCAGATGGGCAGCGCAGCGACAATCGCAACACTTCTGGTCGTCCAAGCAACAATCGTCGCGATGATCGTGGCCAGCACGAACAAGTTAACCGCCGCGATGTGGGCTATGAGATTCGTGATCCGCGCATTCCTGACGACATCACACCTGAAGACTTCGATAAGGGCATGTCGCAAGAGCTGCGTTCGCTTCCCGAGGGATTGCAGATTCTTGTTGCTAGGCACCTTGTCGCTGCAGAACGCGCGATGGCCGAAGAAGATTTCGATCTTGCAACTGAGCATGTGAGAGCAGCGCGTCGTCGTGCATCTCGCATTTCGATGGTTCGTGAAGCTTGCGGCATCGTTGCGTACAAGTCTGGTCGATTCGGTGAAGCTCTGACAGAACTTCGTGCCGTTCGTCGCATGGCTGGTGGAGATCAGTACATTCCGATGATCGCAGATTGTGAACGAGGATTAGGTAAGCCGCAAAAGGCGTTGGATTACATCAGAACAATCGACACAACCAAGATGTTGGCCGAAACTCGTGCTGAAATGATGATCGTGGCAGCGGGTGCTCGTGGAGATCTGGGTGAGCTGGATGCCGCAATTGTAACTTTGCAGATTCCAGAATTGACCCGGCTCAATCCAGGCGACACTCGTGCGCGTTTGCAGTACGCATACGCCATGTTGCTCAAGGATGCAGGCCGCGCGAATGAGGCGCGCGAATGGATGGAGCGCGCGGCTGGCTCCGATATTGACGGTGCTACCGACGCTGAAGAGCAGTGCAGCTTGATGGACGGAATTGAGTTCTCAGAAGAAGATTAAGTTTTCCACAGATTCAGATGACTCTGGGTTCGTATCCACCGGTGCTTATCGAAGGGTGCGAACCCACAGTCATGTCGGCAGTCTTGGGTTATGGAAACTAGTGAATCAAATTGGGGCCAGAACAAAGTCCATCTGATTGGCCGATTGGGGCAGCAATCGCAGACCAAGGAAATGCCGAGCGGTGACGAGTTAACAACGTTCACCGTTGTCGTGCCGCGTTCTGGCAAGTTACGTCCAGGATCGCCACGGTTAGATTCGCTTGCTTGTCAGTCTATGAAAGTGGGAATTCGCAATAAAGTGCTTTCCTGGCCAGCAGGGTCATGGGTTGAACTCGAAGGGACCCTGCGCAGGAGATTTTGGCAAAGCGGGAATGGGCTGGCCAGCTCCACTGAGATTGAAGTCAGAACCCTGGTGCGCGTGCGAGAATCTACGAGTGTCGATCGCTGAAAACTCTGATGGCCAGGACGAGGCCTACGGTTGGTACTCCAGGGCACGAGAACTACTGGAATCATCAAATCCGCATGCTGCTCTGCTGCTCATAGATCGTTTGATGGCGCAGGAACCGCAGTCGGCCTCGGTCATGGAGATGTATGCACGTGCGCTTTTTGATACGTCGGATTTCAGGGCAGCCGCAATGGCCTTTGATGTACTCATTCAACTTTCGCCCGACAACGACTATGCGCATTTTGGGAAAGGCATGTGCTTGTGGCGCATGCAACAGTTCATTTTGTCTCGAGACGAACTTGGAATGGCATCGGTCATGCGACCGGATCGCCTTGAATACGCTCGGGCCTACGCCCAAGTTAAAGCGACCTTGCGTGCGCGAATTGAGGCGGGCCTCCCACTTAACGGGCCAATCGATAACCAAGACAAATTTGATCGAATACTCGGTGACGAGTCATGAGCGTTGGTAATCATGATGTTTTGCTCTTCGATCTCGATGGAGTGGTCTATATCGGCGCGGATATTGTTCCCGGTGCCCGTGAAGCTATTACCTCAGTGCTGGAACAAGGAGCGCGGTGTGTGTACGTCACAAATAATGCCTCAAGGACCGCCTTCGAAGTTGCGCAACATTTACGCCAATTAGGTATTCCTGCTTCTGACGCAGATGTAGTGACATCTTCCATGGCGGCAGCTTCAATGATCGCGGCACTCGTTCCAACGGGTGAAGTGCTAGCCGTCGGAGGGGAAGGGGTGAAGGCTGCGTTACGCGAACGTGGATTCACCCCCGTCAGCAAATATTCCGATTCAGTCGTTGCCGTGATGCAGGGCTTTGGGCAAGACGTGGGTTGGGCGGATCTAGCCGAGGCCACTTTTGCCGTGCGCGCGGGATTGCCCTGGATCGCGACCAACTTAGATTCGACATTCCCATCAGCCAGGGGAATTGCTCCAGGAAACGGGGCCTTGGTCCAGGTCGTTGCCCAAACCTCGGGTCGAGTTCCAGACGGTGTGGCAGGTAAGCCGGAGCCCGCGCTACTCATCGAAGCCATTCGGCGGACAGGAGCTAAACGCCCACTCATGATCGGCGATCGACTTGATACCGATATCGCCGCCGGCTCCAGACTAGGCATCCCAACTTTGCTGGTCGCAACCGGAGTTTCCACCCTGGAATTGGGTCGAAACGCAGTCGGTGACCAACGTCCTACATTTATGTCGTCAGATCTGACCTGCCTGTTGCCCAACAAGTCCTGGATCGCGGTAACGTGAAGCCATGCTGAATGACTTACGCGGATATCTACAGTTAGCTAATGGCCTCAGTGAAGTTACTAAGGCCAAGGCAAAAGAGATCGCCATGGAATTGGTGAATCAGGGCATTTTGCTCTCAACCAAGGCCCCAGACATTAAGGGTCAGGTTCAAGAACTTGCAGATGACTTGCTGTCCACGAGCCGAAACAACCGAGAGATGCTGCTCGGGCTCGTGACATCAGAAGTCGATCGCGCTGTGAGTCGCATGGGTTTCGTGCGCGAAGATGAATTAGCGGCCGTGCGACGTCATGTTCAGCGACTCGAAAAGGAAATCGTAGAACTGAAGAATGCGACCGCCAAGCCCGCCAAGAAAGCTGCTGTGAAGAAAGTTACTGTGAAGAAAGCTAACGTGAAGAAAGCGTCTGAGAAGAAAGTCACATCCGCGAAGGAAGCGCAGTGATCGACGAAGTTCGCGACATTGATGATGTTGAAGTAGATGCGGATTACGAAGCTGACACAGCAGATTTTGTTGAAGGTGAAATCCTCGAAGTAGACGGTGTGGATGCGGCGCTGAGTGACGAAGATTCTCAGGACGAAGCAATTGATCTACTGGAAACAGTGATGGTTTTGGAAGAGCACGACAATGCATTGGTGCTCGCGGTCTGGGAACCGACTGGAGATCCTGGTGTAGACGCAGCTCTTGAAGAACTTGCGACTCTTGACGAAATTGAAATCCACGATCATGCGGCTGTATTCACTTCAGTGCACGGACGTTTACATCAGCGCTTGTCTGATCTCAGCGCGAAGTAACAATGGCGCAGAGAACCGATGGCGCGTAGGCGCTTAGATGCTGAGCTCACGCGACGTGGACTTGCTCGTTCACGTGAACAGGCACAAGAACTCATTGCGGGCGGGCATGTCACTGTTAAAGGTGGGGTAGCAACGAAACCTGCCACGCAGGTAGAAACCTCAGACGCTATTGAAGTAATTTCTTCCAGCGATCACGGGTATGTGTCTCGTGGCGCGGTAAAGCTCAATGGTGCGCTAGATGCATTCCCCTCGATTGTCGTGTCGGGCCGTTACTGTCTTGATGCCGGTGCGTCCACTGGTGGTTTCACTCAAGTCTTGCTCGAACGAGGTGCAACCCGGGTCCTAGCGGTTGACGTGGGTTACGGACAACTGGCTTGGCCGCTGAGAACAGATGATCGAGTACTAGTCATGGAGCGAACGAACATTCGCACGTTGACTCCTGAGGATGTCGAGTACCTCGCTGATTTATTTGTAGCGGATCTTTCATTTATTTCCCTTGCCTTGGTGTTACCAGCAATGGTGGCTTGCTCTGCACCAGATACTGATTTTGTGATTATGGTGAAGCCACAATTTGAGGTGGGGCGCGAAGCAGTAGGTGATGGAGTTATCCGCGACCCAAATATTCGCATGAGTGCCGTCCAGTCAGTGGCTGATCGAGCCCTGGTTCTTGGTCTTGGAGTCGCGGGCGTCGTAGCCAGCCCATTGCCTGGACCAAGTGGGAACGTGGAGTACTTCCTGTGGTTGCAGCGAGGACTCGGAGGAAAGGCTGTGGATGGAGCACCGCAACCCCTTCGTTTGCGCGATGATGACCTTCGCGAGGCAATCAGCCGCGCCATCCAGGAAGGACCGCAATGACCACCACCCGTCGTGCCCTACTGGTGCTGAACACTCGAGCGATGCCAGCTAGAGCTGCAGCGGTTGGTGTTGTGGGGGACCTTCAATCGGCAGGGTTCATAGTTCTTCTTGCTCAAGACGATGCATCAGATTGGCAAGAAGGCGTACCGCCTGGGGTGCAAGTGGTTCTGGCGGACGAGCGGGCCGCAGATAACTGCGAAGTTGTTGTCGTTCTCGGTGGAGACGGAACCATCCTGCGCGCAGCCGAACGTGCCCGAAACTCATCAGTTCCGATTCTCAGCGTCAATCTTGGACACGTGGGCTTCCTAGCTGAAGCTGAATCTGAAGATATTCACTCGGTAACGCAGGCGATCGTTGACCGGCGCTGGCATGTAGAAGAGCGAATGACTCTAGACATTAGGGTTTTTGATGGCGATAAAGAAGTGATGCGAACTTGGGCACTAAATGAAGTGAGCCTAGAGAAACCAGCAGGTGCTCGCATGATTGATGTTTTAGTCGTGGTGGATGGTCGCCCTCTATCTCGCTGGGGTTGTGACGGAGTGGTTGCAGCAAGCCCTACGGGCTCGACTGCCTACGCGTTTTCTGCAGGCGGTCCGGTGATGTGGCCAGAAGTAGAAGCCATGCTGCTCGTCCCGCTGAGCGCACACGCCCTTTTCGCTAGGCCGCTCGTCGTTGGCCCATCAAGTGTGATCTCGTTTGAACTTGCTGAATGGTCTGAGTGTCTTCTCGCCGCTGATAGCCGTCGAACATCTGAGATTCGAGGCAGTAATCGCGTTGAAGTTCGCCGAGACCCTGTTCCAGTTCGCCTTGCTCGGTTAGTTGATGCCCCGTTCACGGATCGGCTCGTTGCCAAGTTTGCGTTACCCGTTGACGGCTGGCGAATATAAATGATTACAGGTCTGAGCATTCACGGTATGGGAGTGATCGATGATGCCCAGATGAACTTCTCGCCGGGGCTCACCGTTATTACTGGCGAAACGGGTGCGGGTAAAACCATGGTGCTCACTGGGTTGAGTTTACTTGCTGGCGGGAAAGCAGAAAGTGCGATCGTTCGCCGAGGTGAAATAGAAGCTTCAGTCGAAGGTCATTGGATGATTCCACTAAGCGCGCAAACGATTATTCAACGGCTAGAAGAAGCTGGAGCGCCTGCGGATATTGATTCAGAGGGCGCTGAAATCGTTTTGGCGCGGACAGTTCCCCTAGAAGGTCGGGGACGTGCAGTTGCGTGCGGGCGAACCGTGCCACGAACATTGCTGGAAGAAGTCTGCGGAGATCTGATCGCTATTCATGGACAAGCAGACCAATGGCAGTTGCGTTCTGCTGAACGGCAGCGGGAAATGCTGGATCGGTTTGCTGGATCAGGCGCTCTTGAGACTCTAATGAAATATCGAGTGAGGTTTGCCGCGTGGAAGTCCAAAGTGGTCGAACTGGAAGATCTCACGACCAACAGGGCCGAACGCGAACGCGAGGCAACGTTACTTCGCATTGGCGTTGAAGAAATTGATGCGGTGAGTCCTGAAATTGGCGAAGATAGTGCCCTGGATATTCAGGCAGCACGCCTCTCAAATGCTGGCTCGTTACTCAGCGATCTCACACTTGCCCATGATGCACTTGTCGGAGATGAACAAGGCGATGGCGCTATGGGTGAAGTTGCGGATGCGCTGAAGGCAATCGACCGGTTAGCTCTGATTGATCCAACACTTGGTGAACTACGGGCGCAGTTGAAACAAGTCACCGCACTGCTGGCCGATGCGGGAACCGAAATGGCTTCTTACTTAAGTGACCTAGACGCAGATCCCGCACGCCAGGCTTGGGTAGAAGGACGACGCGCAGCCATTCGCAAACTCATGCGACAGTACGGTGAAACTGTGGCCGAGGTGATGGCTTGGCGTGCGGATGCGTCGTCAAAATTGGCCGGACTTGATGGTGGCGAAGATCGCGTTGATCAACTTCGAGCTCAGATTGAGGACGATAGAAAAGACCTCGTCCTAGCTGCGGGCAAACTCACGAAAGCCCGTGACACTGCCGCGAAAGACTTAGCAAAAGCGGTCAGCGCTGAACTTCACGCTCTCGCAATGCCCGATGCTGAATTCGTCATCTCAGTCGTCGGCTCTGCAGATGTCGCCACATACGGAGCCAGTGGAGCGGATTCTGTGACCTATCTCTTGCGCCCTCATAAGGGGGCTGACCCGTTACCGGTCACAAAGGCGGCGTCTGGTGGGGAGTTGTCTCGGGTCATGCTGGCTATCGAGGTAACGATGGCAGGCCGAAATAGTGTTCCTACTTTTGTTTTTGATGAAGTTGATGCCGGAATTGGCGGACGAACCGCGGTTGAAGTTGGTCGTCGCCTAGCGAAACTCGCTAAAGATGCTCAAGTCATCGTCGTGACCCACCTACCTCAGGTAGCGGCTTTCGCAGACCGGCATCTTGTAGTGGAGAAGTCCAGCGATGGAGTGGTCACTGCCTCCAGTGTCAAAGATGTCACCGGAACACAGCGGGCTGGTGAACTAGCCAGGATGCTTTCTGGGCTAGATGAGTCGGACACAGGGCTCGCCCACGCCGAAGAACTACTCGCCATGGCAGCAGCTGACCGCTCTCGCTGATAGTCTGGTCTTCCATGAGTGCCCCGCGCCAAACCAAGCATCTGTTCGTCACCGGAGGCGTCGCCTCCTCCCTTGGAAAAGGCCTCACGGCTTCTTCACTTGGAAACTTATTGAAATCCCGCGGACTCCGCGTGACGATGCAAAAACTTGACCCGTATCTCAACGTCGACCCGGGCACCATGAACCCTTTCCAACACGGCGAAGTCTTCGTGACGGATGACGGATCCGAGACCGACCTAGATGTCGGCCACTATGAGCGCTTCTTGGACACTGACTTGCATGGGTCTGCCAACGTCACCACGGGGCAGGTCTACTCCAATGTCATCGCAAAAGAACGTCGTGGTGAATATCTCGGCGACACGGTTCAGGTAATCCCGCACATCACCAACGAGATTAAATCCCGGATCCGGCGCATGGCAGGCCCTGACATTGACATCGTGATTACCGAAGTCGGTGGCACCGTTGGTGATATCGAATCCCTACCCTTTTTGGAAGCAATTCGTCAGGTGCGTCATGAAGTTGGACGAGACAACACCTTCTTTCTACATGTGTCACTGCTGCCATTCATCGGACCCTCAGGTGAGTTAAAAACTAAACCAACACAGCACTCAGTTGCGGCTCTGCGCAATATTGGTATTCAGCCTGATGCCATCGTGCTGCGCGCAGATCGTCCAGTACCTTCGGCGATCAAGCGCAAGGTCTCCCTTATGTGTGACGTTGATCTTGAAGCAGTTGTCGCGGCCACCGATGCGCCGAGCATTTACGACATTCCAAAGGTGCTACATGCCGAAGGTCTTGATGCCTATGTCGTACGCCGCCTTGACTTGCCATTTCGCGATGTGGACTGGACGAGTTGGGATGCACTTCTTAAGCATGTACACAATCCGGCACATGAAGTAAATATTGGGCTAGTTGGAAAATACATTGACCTTCCTGATGCTTACTTATCTGTGACCGAAGCTCTTCGAGCAGGCGGCTTTCATCACGACACAAAAGTAAACATTAATTGGGTAGCGAGTGACGACTGCGCCACAGACGCAGGAGCTAAGACAGCCATTGGGCACCTTGATGCCATTTGTGTTCCTGGTGGTTTTGGTGTGCGCGGACTTGAGGGCAAACTTGGTGCATTGACCTATGCACGCACCCACGGGATTCCGACATTGGGATTGTGTCTTGGATTGCAGTGCATGGTTATTGAATATGCAAGAAATGTTGCGGGCTTGGTAGATGCGAATTCACTCGAATTTGATGAGTCAACGCAGCATCCAGTTGTTTCGACGATGGCCGATCAACGAGATGTTATTTCTGGCGATCGCGACATGGGCGGCACTATGCGTTTGGGTCTGTACCCAGCAAAACTTCAAGAAGGTTCAGTAGTCGCGGGCGTATACGGTGCGCCTTATGTTGATGAACGTCACCGTCACCGCTATGAAGTCAACAATGAGTATCGCGCGCCGCTTGAAGAAGCAGGTTTAGTATTCTCGGGAACTTCTCCCGACGGCCGCTTAGTGGAGTTTGTCGAACTCCCAACAGATGTTCACCCGTATTACGTATCGACTCAGGCGCATCCTGAGTTTCGTTCGCGTCCAACGCGCGCGCACCCACTCTTTGCTGGCCTGGCAGCTGCGGCGCTCGTGCGCCAACAGCAGCAGGCAGCAGTAAACGCCTAGCTTCGAAATGATTGACGAAACTTGGACGGGACTCGTTGCTGACGGCGGCGAGTCTTTTCCAATTCTCAAATCAACGACGCAATTCGAAGGCAAAGTGTGGACTATTCGCACAGATGTCTTGGACTTTGATGGTCGAGTAATCGAACGCGACATAGTTGTGCATCCAGGTGCAGTCGCCGTGCTCGCAATTGATGCGCAAGACCGAGTACTACTCATTCGTCAATATCGCCATCCGCTGGGCATGTACATCTTCGAACCACCAGCAGGGTTACTCGATGTTGCAGGTGAACCGCCTCTCGTAACTGCGCAACGCGAGTTGGCTGAGGAATCTGGTTACCAAGCAGATAGCTGGCACACCCTGGTGGACTTCTTGAATTCCCCTGGTGGTTCAAGTGAAGCCATCCGCGTCTACCTCGCCCGTGAGCTTCATCAGCTTGCTGGCGGTCGACCACAAACTGGTGAAGCAGAGGAGGCCTTCTTGCCTAGAGTTTGGGTTGAACTTGATGAAGCCAAAAATTTGGTGCTGTCTGGTGCAGTGAGCGGACCCACAGCGGTCGCAGGAATATTGGCGGCTTGGGCAGCGCGTGAAAACGGTTGGGTCAATCTTCGGTCGTGTGATGAGCCTTGGCTGATGCGATCGGCGTTACTTAACGCGGATCGCGTACCTTTAAATTTCAATAAGAAAGACCTTGCATAGTCGTGCAGCTTGAACGCGAGATCCAGGGATATCTCAATCACCTTGCCATCGAGCGAGGTTTGGCAGCCAATACGCTTTCGGCATATCGACGTGATCTTGCTCGATATTGCCAATGGTGTGAGCAGCACGCACTCGTTGAGGTGAGGCGGATACGTGAGTCAGATATCTCTGCATTCTCGGCTTCCTTGCGGGATCCTGAATTTGGCGAGCCATTGGCAGCAGCCAGTGCCGGACGCGTGCTGGTTGCTATCCGGGGATTTCACCGGTTTGCCTTAGAGGAGGGGTTAGCCGATCTTGATCCGAGTCAGCGAATTTCCCCGCCGGTCACGGGACGACGGCTCCCTAAAGCGCTGACATACGAACAGGTTCGTGTGCTGTTAAAAATTGCGGGAGACGCTGAGAGTGTGATGGGGCTTCGCGATCGTGCGCTCGTGGAACTCCTCTACGGCACAGGGGTTCGAATTAGCGAGGCCATTGGGATAGATCTCGACGACCTCAATTTTGATGAGCGGTCGATGGTCGTCACGGGCAAGGGAAGCAAGCAGCGACTCTTACCGCTTGGGGGATACGCCATCTCAGCACTGGAGGAGTACTTCGTACGGGCCCGACCAGCTCTGCTGGCAAAAGGCAAAGGAACCCCGGCTGTTTTTGTTAATTCCCGGGGAGGTCGGCTGAGCCGCCAAAGTGCCTATGGGGTCGTGAGTCAGGCTGCCGAACGGGCACATTTGGGGGTTGAAATCAGTCCCCACACCCTTAGGCACAGTTACGCCACCCACCTTTTGCAAGGCGGCGCGGACGTGCGGGTGGTGCAAGAGCTGCTCGGGCACGCCTCAGTCACGACCACCCAGATCTACACGGCAGTCACGATCGACACACTTCGTGAGGTCTATGCCACGAGTCATCCACGAGCACAAGCCTGAGCCCGTTAGGCTGTGGGCAACACATCGGGGTTTGGCGAGAGGGTTGTTCATGAGTTCGGAAGTGCAGCCAGCGGGTCAATCTGTGGCAGCCACGGTCTCTATCCCAGAGCCGGCGCCACTCACCTCTCATGGCCCAGCTCAGGTCATAGCGATGGTGAACCAAAAAGGTGGTGTAGGTAAGACCACTTCGACGGTCAGCCTGGGCGCAGCAATTGCTGGCTACGGCCGCAAAGTTCTGCTCGTCGACTTTGATCCACAAGGCGCACTTTCTGTTTCCTTTGGGGTAAATCCCAATGAGATGGACCTCACGGTGTACAACGTGTTGACCGAGCTTGATTGCAACGTGCGCGATGTAGTCATTCATACCGACGTGGAAAACCTGGACTTGTTGCCAAGCAACATTGACCTGTCGGCTGCTGAGTTGCAGCTCGTCAGCGAAGTTGGTCGCGAGTATGCCCTCGGCCGAGCGCTTGCACCTTTGCTTCCCGAGTATGACTACGTCTTGATTGACTGTCAGCCATCGCTTGGTTTGCTCACGCTGAATGCACTCACGGCAAGCACTGGAGTCATCATCCCGATGGAGACTGAATACTTCGCACTGCGCGGAGTTGCATTGCTACAGGACACCATCAATAAGGTGAAGGCTCGGCTCAATCCGACTTTGGTGATTCTTGGTGTGCTGCCAACGATGTACGACCCTCGCACCTTGCATAGCCGCGAAGTTCTGCAAACCGTTCAGCAGGCTTTTGGCGATCAGGTTTTCAAAACAACAATCAGTCGTACGGTCAAGTTCCCAGATGCTGCGGTGGCTGGCGAACCCATTACTCAATTTGCGCCGACAAGCGCCGGCGCTGATGCCTACCGACAACTGGCTCGGGAGGTTCTGGCCCGGTGACCGGGACAGATATAGCGGAAGAGACCAGCCCTGCTGAAACTCCAACAGCAAAAGCAGTCACTTCCGAAGGTTTCTCAGTGCGGGTGGGTGATTTTGACGGCCCTTTCGATTTGCTTCTCACGCTGATTTCACGGCACAAACTTGAGGTAACTGAGCTAGCGCTGCACACCGTAACTGACGAATTTATTAAATATATTCGTGAGCAAGGTAAATCTTGGGATCTCGATGAAGCGAGTAGTTTTCTTGTAGTCGCAGCGACTCTTCTTGACCTCAAAGCGGCGCGCTTGCTCCCTAGCGGTGAAGTTGAAGACGAAGAGGACCTCGCGCTACTGGAAGCAAGAGACCTACTTTTCGCTCGACTATTGCAGTACCGGGCCTACAAGGAAGTGTCAGCAATTTTCGCTGACCGAATGGCTCATGCTAATAAGCGCTTCCCTCGCACGGTTGGCCTAGAAGCACAATTCGCTGCGCTCCTTCCTGAAGTGCTCATTGGACTTGGCCCAGATCAATTTGCGGCATTGGCAGCGCGTGCGCTCGCACCCAAGATCGTTGAGGAAGTTTCGATAGCCCACGCCCACGTGCAGCGAGTAAACGTGCGAGAGCAGGCTTTGATCATTATTGATCGCCTGCGCCGAGTACGCACGAGCACGTTTCGCGCGCTCATCGCTGATTGCGATACCACTTTGCTCGTTGTTGGCCGATTCCTTGCGTTGCTTGAGTTGTATCGCGAAGCGGTTGTTGCTTTTGAACAGATCACGCCTCTTGGTGATCTCACTATTCGGTGGACAGGCAATGACGAAGGTGAAATCCAAGTCACGGATGAGTTTGACGAAGAGCGCGAAGTGGATAGAAGCGCAGATGTTGAGCAGGATCGTGAGCAGGGTTTCGGACAAGAAGCAGAGCATGTCAATGAACTTGAAGCGGAACGTAATGAAAGTGAAATGAAGGAGCAAGGCAATGAGTGACGTGGAGCAGGGCGTCCAGGCGCAAGAGACTGAACTCGGGCAAGAGGCTGAGCTCGAGCAACCAACTGTCCGAGATGGTGGCGTTCAGGGCGAACTAGATGCCACTGAGCCGACACAGGAGCCAGAAGAACTCGGTGCGCCGAGCCTTTCTGCTGCTATCGAAGCATTGCTGTTGCTTGCTGATGAACCCATGAGCGTTGTGTCGCTGGCTCAGGCGACGCGTCAAACCGTCGATGATGTGGATGTCACTGTGCGCGCGCTGGCTGTGGAATACGACGAGGCTGTTCGTGGGTTTGAATTGCGTGAAATCGCTGGGGGCTGGCGCTACTACACGCGTGCTGAATGCTCTCCACTTGTTGAGCGATTTGTGCTCGATGGTCAGCAAGCGCGCTTGACTCAGGCATCCCTAGAAACGCTGGCCGTTATTGCCTACCGCCAGCCTGTGACTCGTGGTCGGGTAAGTGCGGTTCGTGGTGTCAATGTCGACGGTGTTATTCGAACGCTGGTTGCACGTGGACTCATTGAAGAAGCGGGTCATGAGCAAGAATCACAGGCAATTTTATACCGCACTACTTCGACGTTCCTGGAACGCCTTGGAATTGCCTCACTAGAAGACCTTCCACCTCTCGCAGAGCATCTTCCGGATCTCGCTGATCTTGAAGATGTCCTCGACTCAGTCGCGTTTGGTGACTAATGACTGAAGAGACAGAAATTCGACTTCAGAAAGTATTGGCTCAAGCAGGTATTGGTAGTCGCCGACGCTGCGAGCAACTCATCGAAGAAGGTCGCGTCAGCGTCAACGGCGAAAAGGTAGTCGAGCAGGGGATGAGAGTTGATCCCGCGACAGCGATCGTGCATGTGAACGGCAAACGTATTCCCACGGCGCCAGGCAACATCGTGCTTGTGATGAACAAGCCTCGAGGGGTCGTCACCACGATGAATGACGAACAAGGCCGTCCGTGTGTGGGCGACCTCATTGCTGATCGTCCAGAGCGACTCTTTTATATCGGGCGTCTTGATGCCGATACTGAAGGCTTGCTTCTGTTGACGAACGATGGTGAATTGGCCAATCGAGTAGGGCACCCCTCGCATGGAGTTGATAAAACTTACGTCGCGACAGTGTCAGGCACGGTCACCCCTCAAGCGTTGCGCTTACTCAAAGAGGGCGTTGAACTCGAGGACGGACCGATGAAGGTTGATTCGGTTCGAATCATTCAGCAGGCCAAGGATCGAGCGATGGTCGAGCTCGTCATCCATGAGGGGCGTAACCGGATCATTCGCCGTCTCATGGATGAGGTTGGGTACCCGGTCATAGACCTCGTACGAACAAGAATTGGACCGCTCCATTTGGGAAACCTCAAGGCGGGACAAATCAAAGTACTCCAAGGCACCGATTTACACGCCCTATATACGGCTGTTGGTCTGTAGGCTCTGCGGATGATGCGTGCGATACGAGGAGCGGTTTGTCTGAAAGCAGACAATGCCGACGAGATGCTGGAAGCCGTGGGAGAGATGCTCACCACGATTCTGGAACGCAACCAGATCACCACAGATGATCTCGTGAGCGTTCTTTTCACCTGCACACCAGATATTCATTGCGGTTTTCCTGCTCGGGCGGCACGAGAGTTTGGCTTTGGCGATGTGCCCTTGATGTGTGCCCAGGAAATTGATGTTGCTGGAGCTCTACAACTCACCGTTCGCGTCATGCTGCATGCAAACATCGATACACCTCGTGATGAAATCAGGCACGTCTACCTACGCGGGGCGGAAGTTCTTCGCCCGGATGTTAAGTCGTGACGTCTTTGCCGCCAGTAGCTGTGGTTGGACCCATTCTCGTTATCGGCACCGGACTTATCGGCACATCTATTGCTCTTGCGTTGACTCGTGCCGGTGTTGACGTTCTGTTAGACGACGTTGACTCTGATCAGCTCACTCTTGCGGTCAATATGGGTGCCGGACAAGTTGTAGGTGTCAAGCGATCCCAAACACCAAATCCAACCATCGTTGTTGTCGCAGTTCCACCAAGATTTGCAGCAGAAGTTATCGCACAGGCCAGTAAGGATTTCCCAACGGCCACAATTACGGATGTCACAAGCGTGAAGTCTGGAATTTTGAAGCAAGCCATTGCGTTTGGAGCCGATGAGTCCCGACTGGTAGGTGGTCATCCAATGGCAGGTCGCGAGGTCTCAGGTGCCGTCGGTGCGCGCAAGGACCTTTTCGACGATCGCCTTTGGATTGTTAGCCCCTGTCATGAGACTGGTGCTTTGCACCACCAAAACGTAAACAACCTCGCTATCACTTGTGGCGCTGTGCCGATTGATATGTCGCCGCAGGAACATGATGAAGCGGTTGCCTTGGTGTCACATGCACCGCAGGTGATCAGCAGTGCTTTGGCTGCGCAACTGCTTCCTGCGCACGCAAAACACATTGCTGTAGCTGGTCAGGGATTGCGAGATATGACGCGTATCGCAGCATCTGACAGTTCGCTGTGGGTGGATATCTTGACCGAAAATGCCGGGCCTGTTTCGGAAGTGATTAGCGGGGTCGTGCGGGAATTGCAAGAAGTGCTACATGCTCTTCAAGAATTAGCGGGCGGCGATCAGGATCACGAAGAAATAATTGATGCCACGCTGAAAGCTGGTGTCAAGGGTCGCGCGCGAATACCTGGCCGTCACGGCAATATCGAGGCGCCGTTTATTGAAGTGGCTGTTCTCATTGAAGACAAACCAGGTGAGTTGGCACGACTGTTCGTCGCGGCTGGTGATGCGGGGGTGAACCTCGAAGATGTGCGCATTGAGCATGTTCTTGGCAAACCAAGTGGCCTTGTTGAATTGTCCGTGAAGCCAGACGTAACTGACGCACTCATTCAGGCGCTCTCAGTTCGAGGATTCGATGTTCGGGGTACAGGATGAAAGCGATAATCATTGCGGTTGATGGACCAGCGGGCTCAGGTAAATCCAGCGTATGCAAAGGCTGCGCAATGGAACTCGGCTGGCGTTATCTCGATACAGGTGCGATGTATCGCGCATTGACTTGGGCAGTATTAGAAGCCGGAATTGCGCCAGAGAATTCAGAGGCAGTTGTTGCGCTGGCTAAGAAAACAGTGATTCGCAGTGGAACAAATCCTGAGGAACCAACTATTGAAGTTGATGGTAAGGATGTGAGTCTTGAAATTCGAGGTGCGGATGTCACGGAGGCAGTCAGCGCGGTAAGCGCGAATCCTCGAGTTCGAGAATTACTCGTTCAACAACAACGTGACGAAGCTCGTAAAGCGCTGCAGTCAGGTACAGGTATTGTGGTAGAAGGTCGTGACATCACAACCGTGGTACTTCCAAATGCGCAATTAAAGGTGTACTTAACGGCAAGTCCTGAAGTCAGAGCTTTACGTCGGGCAAAAGAGGAAGCCGGAGCTGCAATCGCAAGTCAAGAAGCGGTGAGCGAAACTCAACTGGCTTTGCAGCGGCGCGATCATCTGGATTCAACTCGCGAGGCAAGTCCACTCAAGCAAGCCCACGATGCCGATGAGCTCGATACCAGTGAGCTCACGCTGGCCGAAGTCATCGATGAAGTTGTGAAGCGTGCCCAGGCTGTAGCAAAGTGATTGGGTTTTCAAGGGCCGCAACATTTCGTAACTTAAGCGCACCAGCTTTAAAGGCTCTGTACAAGATTGAAGAGCAAGGCAGCGATCTAGTGCCAATGTCGGGGCCATTAATTTTGCTGATTGAAGGCGATGGCCTTCTAGCAGTTCCGCTACTCAAGGCGATTACGCCTCGACCGGTCCACGTCGTGGTAAGCGGTGCGTTGGGGCAAGTTCTCGCGGGTCATTCGAGTGGATTTGGGGGAGATCTCACACTAATTCCACCCGGATTTGAAGCCACGCAGGAGAGTTTTTCCTACCTACAGGAAGGCCAAGCAGTTGGGATTATGGGGGAATTTCCCTCATTGGCGTACCTCGTGGCGATGACCGGCGCTTTGATCCAGCCGGTGATAATTTCCGGGGCTGGAGGCAAGGTGGCGACCGACCCGCCAAGACCACGTTCAAAAGTCGGTATCCTTTACGAAGCACCCCTTCAGATTTCGCCGAATGGCGATCCTTGTGCGCTAGCCACCCTCCAGCAGGTAGGCGAACAGGTGCGCCAAGCTCGAGTAGATGCTCGAACGAAATAATGAAAGCAGGAACGGCATGACTGACGGTTGGGTTTCCATAGATGGGGACGAAGACGACGTCGACCTGCCCGCTTTTGACGAGGCGCAAGACGAGCCTGATCCATTCGCAGACGAGGCAGTTTTGGAGCGCGCTCTTGCCGCGGCAAGGGCTGAGTTTGGTGAGTTTGACGAGGATTTAGCTGATCTCACGCAAGTATCAAATACCGCAGGCTGGCCGGTCCTTGCTGTCGTCGGGAGGCCAAACGTCGGTAAGTCAACCTTGGTGAACCGCATTATCGGTCGTCGAGAAGCTGTTGTCGAAGATCTTCCCGGGGTTACTCGAGATCGCGTCACGTATGAAGCTGATTGGAATGGAAAACGTTTCATTCTCATCGACACCGGTGGCTGGGATGTCAAAGTCAAGGGGATGGCAGCCGCAATCGCTGCGCAAGCCGAACGAGCCATCAACGACGCTGATGCAGTCGCCTTCGTAGTTGATGCCATGGTTGGAGCTACGGCCACGGATGAAGCTGTTGTCGAAGTTCTACGTCGCTCGGGTAAGCCAGTAATTTTGGTAGCAAACAAGGCTGATGATGCTCAACTTGAAAATGAAGCAACGTCACTTTGGTCGCTGGGTCTGGGGCAGCCTTTCCCAGTTACGGCGCAACACGGTCGAGGCTCTGGAGACCTGCTAGACGAAGTTGTTCGCGTACTTCCTGAAGAAGGTCAGGGTCGGATGCGAGGGGCAGGGCCGCGTCGTGTTGCCCTACTAGGAAAGCCCAACGTAGGTAAGTCTTCGCTGCTCAACGCACTTGCTGGTTCTGAGCGAGTCGTGGTCGACTCCGTGGCCGGCACCACGGTTGATCCTGTCGATGAACTAGTTCAACTCAAAGACAAGTGGTGGTGGTTTGTCGACACCGCAGGCATCCGTCGTCGAGCAAAAGAAGCAAGCGGTCACGAGTATTACGCGACCTTGCGTACGGCCGCGGCCCTAGA